>Ga0078972_1004710_pt1 | contig 36546 bp, 38 predicted proteins | sample YelNatPaOPGAMG01_FD_67568 | JGI IMG/M metagenome (GOLD analysis project Ga0078972, IMG submission 67568) | Hot spring thermophilic microbial communities from Obsidian Pool, Yellowstone National Park, USA - OP-RAMG-01 (SPADES assembly) (version 2) | ecosystem: Environmental > Aquatic > Thermal...
ACCTACTCTTGCCCTTCGGGCTTCGGTCAACGGGCTCACCAACTCGCCCTCTGTGCTATACGGTGCTCATTATTCTTCGCACCAGCACCCTCCCCCCTCAAGGGGGAGGAAAAGGGTGGGGGTGTTCTCCCCTCTTTCGTAAAGAGGGGTTTGGGGAGATTTCAAATCCCCCTATTTTCCCCCTTTTGTAAAGGGGGATTGAGGGGGATTTCAATTCTTCCCTGTTAAATCTTTCATAACTTATTTGACACTACCTTTTTCTCTCAACAGTTCTGACGGGAATATGTTATCCAGACCCAGTATACAGTATGGGTCAAAGATTTTTTTTATCTCTGCCATTTCCTTAAGTCCCTCTCTTCCATACATCATCTCAAGCCACCTGTGTTTTATCTTTCCTATTCCATGCTCTGCTGCAACCGTGCCCCCTAAAGAAATTGCCTTCCTTACACACGCCTCATAAATCTCCTTTGACCTTCTTTTTTCTTCATCAGAATAAGGGAAAAGGTTAAAATGCAGGTGGTTTTCACCTATGTGCCCGAAGAGTATGGAGTGTATCTTTTCACTTTTCATAATACTTCTATAAAAACCATACATCTCAGGGAAACTGCTTTCAGGAACCGCTATGTCCATTGCCACCTTTACAATTCCTATCTTTCTAAAATAGGCATTTATATTTTCAGGGAGACGGTGCCTGAAGTCAATAAGTTTCTCATAGTTTTTCCTGTCCTCAGCAAGCCAGGTATCTACTGCATTATACCTCTCTGCAATATCCAGCCATCTTTCCATCTCTTCTGTGGTGGAAATACTCTCTACATATATTGCACAGGTTCCATCAGGTATAGATGGGAAGTCATCCTTTAGAAACCTTAAACTACCACTGTCAAAAAACTCTAAAGAAAAGATGTTATCCCTGTATCCATCCTTGATTTCCCTGACAACCAAGGGGATACCTTCTTCATCCTTCAAAAAGAGAATAACAATAAATCTTGGTGGAAGTGCATCTATTAAAGAGACATCTACCTCTGTAATCACCCCGAGTGTTCCCTCAGAACCAATCACAAGGTCTATCCCATCCATCCCATCCTGAGAGAAATATCCGGCAGAACACTTTACAGGGGGCGTCCTGTAAGAAGGTAGTGGAACCTTAAAAATTCCATAGTCAATCATCCCGTTCCTTTCGGATATTGAACCCCTTTTTATTTCAAGTATCCTTCCATCCGTAAGGACCATCCTGATTTTTTTTACATACCTGCGCGTTGGGCCAAACCTGAAACTGTATTCTCCTGAAGCATTTGTTGAGACATTTCCACCTATAAATGCAGTCCTTTCCGTAGGGAAAGGTGGATAAAAAAGGCCATATTCTTCTATAAGATTTAAGAAGTCGTTGACCACCACACCTGCCTGTAATATAGCAGATTTTCCCTCTTTATCTATCCTGATTATTCTGTTAAACTTCTCCATAGAGACAATAGCCCCTTGCCTCGGTATTCTGCCTCCAACAGTCCCTGTTCCACCACTGGATATGGTAACAGGTATATTATTTTTTGCACAATCAGTAAGTATATATATAAGTTCTCTCTCATCCTCAGGTATATATAGTTTTTCTGCATTACCTTCGCGGAAGTTTGAGGCATCTTCAAGATATGTAAGAAGTTCTTCTTTGCCTTCCTTTACTATCATTTACTCTCCTTCAATTCCTATAAGTGTTATACTGTTTTTATTGCAGAGAGACACTGTCTTTGAAGGGTTAAATATAATGGTCCTGCCTGCCTCAACAGCAATGACACTACCTTTTGCTTCTGAAAGAACCTCTATTGTATGTGTCCCTATCACAGGCATATCAAACCTTTCATCCTTGTATCTCCCTGCCATCTTAACCACAACAAAACTACTGCAATATCTCCCTGCTCGTTTTATCATCTCATCAGTTCCTTCTATTCCCTCAACGGCAACTATCATCCCCCTCTTTACAACTACAGATTGTCCAACTCTATATTTCATAATATCTCTAAGGAACCGAACTCCCATCTCTATATCTCTCTTTTCGGACATCTGTAATGGTATATCTGTATAGAGTTTCTTTTCTGCAAGTTCATCATACAAAACATCTGTAAGTGGTAAAACATCTATATCTTCCTTCTTCAAAAAATCAGTCAGATTCTTGAGAATGCCTTCACCGCACAATGGCTCTTCACCCTTTAAAAAAATATCAGAAGATGGATGCACCTTACCCAGGATGGCTTCAGCGGCAACCTTCCCTACAAAGACAAGTTTCTTTATCCCTTCTTTTTTAAGGTACCCTAATATCTCGTCTATATCTCCCATCTGGAAGATTTGTGATTTGACAAAACTACAGGGGGCGAAAGAAATGGGATATACTTTTATTCCTTTATCCTTAAGTTTTTTATAAACATAGGCGGAGAATTCATCCTCGCTTATAAAAATCCCCGTGTGTTCCCTTTCCATTTTAGAATATTATCTCGCAATACCGCGACTTGAGTTTTTGATAAAGTCAACCATACAGACAACCTCTTCTGTTCTTTCCATCTTTTCCAGCTCTACCACTGCCTCAGATACATTGAGTCCGGAACGGAAGAGGATTTTGTATATCTCTTCTATATGTGCTATCTTTTCAGGAGGAATGCCTTTCCTCTTCAGCCCTATCTTGTTAACCCCATGAGGAACTGCAGGATGACCATCTGCAATAACAAAAGGAACTATATCTTTTGTAATCTTGGAACAACCCCCTATGATAGAATATCTACCCACCCTGCAAAACTGATGAATACCAACAAGTCCTCCTATTATTGCAAAGTCATCAATTACCACATGACCTGCAAGAGTTCCGCCGTTTGCTATAATTACACTGTTTCCTATAACACAGTTATGTGCGATATGGACATAAGCCATTATAAGGTTATTATTGCCAATAATTGTGCTTTCGCCTTCAGATGTGCCGGTATTTATAGTAACAAACTCTCTTATTGTATTCCTTTCCCCTATCTTCAGGTATGTCTTACCACCCTTATACTTCAGGTCCTGTGGTATGCTACCTATAATTGCTCCTGTAAGGATACGGCATCCTGCCCCTATCTCTGTATAGCCCTGAATATGGACATATGGACCTATCCTGCATCCTTTATGAATTGTAACATTACCTTCAATGATAGTATAAGGACCTATCTCTGTTGACTCATCGGGGTCTATAAAAACATCGGGAGAGATAATTGCCGTGGGATGTATCTTAGCCATCTTTAGATATCTTTCCTGTTTAGTCCTTCTGAAAGGGGCTGCTCACTCATCTACTATTGTGGACATAAATGTCCCTTCTGTAACGACAGTCCCATCTACAAATGCCTTGCCTTGAAGACGTGCAACCTTCCCTTTTGACTTCAAAACTTCTACCTGTAAAATAAGTTGACAGCCAGGCCTCACCGCCTTTCTAAACTTCGCCTGCTCTATGCTCATAAAGTATGCAAGTTTCCCTCTGTTTTCATCTCTATGAAGCATCAGAACTCCGCCAACCTGTGCCATTGCTTCAACAATTAACACACCCGGCATTATGGGCTTACCGGGAAAATGTCCCTGAAAGAACCACTCATTCATACTTACATTTTTAATTCCAATTGCTTTATTATCACTTAGTTCAACTATTCTATCCACAAGTAAAAATGGGTATCTGTGTGGAATAATCTTACATATATCCTCAGCATAAAGAACTCCATTTCCACAATAATCCCTACTGTCTATATATATCTTTTCTCTTTCCTTGATTGCCTTCATCTTTCTGATAAATCTTGTGTTCAGCGAATGTCCACTCTTTATCCCTATTATATGTCCTGCTATATAACTTCCGAAAAGGGCAATATCCCCGATGAGGTCGCTTATCTTATGCCTTACCGGCTCATCCTTAAATCTGAACTGGTTATCTATAGGACATCTATTTTTATCATCAATCACCAGTGTATTTTTATAGTCAGACCCTTTACCCAGTCCCATCTTCTTAAGTGGCTCAATCTCTTCTTTAAGACAGAATGTCCTTGCAGGGGCTATCTCCTTTTCATATATCTCAGGCGTGATAGAATAGGAAGCATATTGAGAGCCAAGGGTGGTACCGGGATAATCAAGAATATAAGATATCTTTAACTCACTTGATGGCAGAGCAATGATATGACTATTGTTTTCTGAAATATATATTGGTTCCTTTACTGTAAAGATATTTTTTTTCTTATTCAACTCCTTTATTCCTGCCTTCTTTATAGTATCAATAAATGGCTGAGCACTTCCGTCCATCCCCGGACATTCATTTCCATTTATTTCAATTAAGATATTGTCTATCTCCATTGCATAAAGTGCTGATAGAAGATGTTCAACTGTATGAATCTGCACACATTCGTTTCCTATAGATGTTCTGCGAGGAAACTTAGTCGTATCAAGAAGGTTGTCTATCTCTGGCTTTATCATTTCACTCTGAGAGCCATTTTTTTTCATAAAGACAATCCCTGTATCCGCAGGAGCAGGATGAAATATAAGTTTACTTCGTTCCCCTGTATGAAGTCCTATTCCTTCTATCTCTACACTTTTTTCAATGGTCTTCTGGTTCTTCTCCATACATCTCCCTTATCTTCTTCTCCAGTTTTTCAATCTTATCTTCTAACTTTTTAATCTTCTCTATTAACTCTGGATGTTTTCTTGCGTATGCCTGTATCCTCATATCCTCCCATTTTTCCCTTGCGGGAAATCCTGTTACATGGACATTTGGAGGTACATCCTTAGTTACGCCTGCCTTCCCTCCAATAATAGAATTATCTCCCACTGTAATATGTCCAATAATCCCTGCCTGCCCTGCTATTATTACATTCTTTCCTATCACAGTGCTACCTGATATGCCAACCTGTGCGACTACAATAGTATTTTCTCCTATATAGACATTATGTGCTATCTGGACAAGATTATCTATCTTCACACCATTGCCAATATATGTCCTGTCAAACCTTGCCCTGTCTATTGTAACATTTGAACCAATCTCCACATCATTTCCTATTTCCACAGTTCCTATCTGGGGAATCTTGTGATGCACCCCTTTAACAGTGGCAAAACCAAATCCATCACCACCTATAACAGTCCCCGGATGTATTATAACCCTGTCCCCTATCTTAACCCTTTCTCTTATGATTACATGTGGATATATAAGACAGCCCTCTCCTATCTTTGTATAATGGCCTATATATACACAGGCACCTATAATAGACCCATCTCCTATCTCAGCATTGTCAGCTATTACTGCATAGGGCTGAATAGACACATTCTTTCCCAGAACAACATTTTTACCTATAATAGCTGTCTTATCTATCCCGGGACTGAATGTTATGGGTTCAGGACCAACGAGAGCCATTATCTTTGCAAATGCGAGAGAAGGATTTTCAACCTGAATAAGTGTTGCATCTACTGTGTTGTTTATATCCCTTGGGACGATGACAGCTGATGCCCTTGTTGACTTTAAAAGTGGCCTGTATTTGTTATTGGCAATGAAGGTAATCTCTCCCTCTTTTGCTTCTTTTATACCGGAGACCCCTGTAATCACAGTGTCTTCCTTCCCAACAATCACTCCATCTACAATAGATGCAATCTCCTTAACTGTAAGTTTCACTTTGTATCTCCTGTTTTCTTATTCATAGCTTTTATTATCTCATCTGTAATATCAACCACATCTGCACCAGAATAAAGAATACCAGTGGAAGATAAAATCAGGGTATATTTACTCTTTTCTCCATATGCCTGTACTTCTTTCTTTATCTCTTCCACTATCTTTTCTGTTTCCTTCTGTTTATCATCCATTTTCTTTTTGAATTCACTCAGATTGGTAGAGTATTCCTGCATCTTAAGTTTTAGTTCTGCCTCTTTTTTTATTCTTTCCTCTGGTTTCATAATGTCTTTTTTCTGTTCGTACTCTGACTGCATCTTCTTTATGCTGTTTTCCAGTTCGCTCACCTTCTCAATATCTTTATTAAATGCCTCTTCAAGTTTAACTGCCTTATCGTATTTATAATATACCTTTTTTACATCAACATATCCAATCTTCACTGTCTGTGCAAAGGCAATCCCTGCAAATACAATACTTATGGTCAAGATATTCAGGGGAATACTTCCCCTGAAACCCCTTCTGAATATCTTTAATCTTTTCTTTTCAAAAACCTTATAGTTGGTTTTCAGCAAACTACTTGCATCATCGGAATTTTCCAAATTCCGATGCCGCAAGATCTTGAGCAATCTATCACCTAGCATCTTCATCTTTTCCCCCTCTTAGTTAAAATCCAAACCACATACCTATATGGAACCTGCCCTCTGGCTCGCCATCTTTTCTATCAAGGGCATATCCGTAATAAACCTCAAGTGGTGCATTAAGAAAAGGAACAACCACCTTAATCCCTGCACCTATACCTTTTCGCAACTCATCAATACTGTCCCAGTTTTCCCATACATTACCCACATCAAAAAATAAAACACCTTTAAGTATATCCTGATATAAAGGATATATCAACTCAAAATTCTGGGCAAATATTGCCTGGCCACCCAATGGATGATCATCTGCATCCTTGGGCCCCAGAGTTCTTTCTTCATATCCCCTGACTGTTCCGATTCCACCACCAAAAAATCTTTCATATATGGGAATCTCTTCTGTATCTCCAATTCCTTCTACTGCTCCAGCATATGTCTTGCCATGGAAAACCCATCTGCCTAAAGGATAATATATATCATCTTCCAGTACCGGCTTCAGAAAGCTAATATCCCCTCCAAGAACATCCCCAGCATACTCCAGAGAAATCTCAGACCTCAACCCTTTTGTAGGAGACCTTTTCCTGTCCAGGGCAGAATAAACGAAGTCCCCTGTAATACTGTGTTTTTCATAGTCACCTTCCTGCCCTATGAGGGAAGGAATATCCATATCAGAAATGGTAATCCCTTCTATCCTTGCAGTAAAGCCCAATGATGCCCTATCCCATCTCCTGCCAAGCCGTAAGGCACCGCCTGTTCTTTCATCTGTATAGTCAGCCCATAGATGTCTTGTCCTGTATAGGTCAGTCCCGAACCATATCGGCTTATCAAGAAAATACGGCTCTGTAAAACTGAGATTATAACTACCTATTTCAGTTCCAAACTCTGCCATTAAAGACAACTGCTGCCCACCTCCTGTAAACTTAGGGGGACTGGTAATATCAAAGTTGGACTGGCTAATACTTACCATCCCTACTATATCATTAACACTGCTATAACCACCTCCAATAAGGAACATCCCTGTCTTCGCCTTTTCTTCAACATCAACCACAATATTTGCTGTCTTTTCTCCGGTAAATTCAGGATATATATTTACCTTATCAAAATAGTTAAGGTCAAACAGCGCATTAAAACTCTTTTGTAGTTTATCCGTAGTTATCTTATCCCCGGGTGATATCCTTACCTCCCTTCTGATTACCTTATCTTTTGTCTTATAATTACCCCTGACAACAATCTCTCCTGCAGAATAAACCTCTCCCGGCTCAACAAAATATGTAAGGTCTATAACACCGGGTTTTTCCCCTATCACAGGTATCTCATTTACCCTTACCTTAAGATATCCCTGGTTCATATAAAAAAGGGCAAGGTTTCTGACATTCTCATCTGCAAGTTTTCTGTTAAAGACATCCCCTTTCTTTTTCAGGGATAGTTTATTTCTCAGGTCCTTTTCATTTACAAGGATATTGCCTTCAAACCTTATATCTCCAAGATAAAACCTCTGTCCTTCATCCACCTCTATCTTAATCTTAATCCCCTTTGACTTTGCCTCAACGGATGTTTCTCCTTTTACCTTTGCATTCAGATATCCCTTTTCTTTATAAAATCTCTCTATCGCCTCTATGTCTTTTTCAAAAACATCTGGCTTGAATGTGCCTTTGATAAAAGGCATATTCCTCTGTTTTATCTTCATCAACCTTCTCAACTGGCTATCAGAAAAGACCTTATTGCCTTCAATTACAATCCTGGAGACATATCGTCTTCCCTGTTCATTTATGAGTAGATTCAGAACAACGCCATCTTCTTTCTCTAATGTATCATAATCAACCTCTGCAAAGTAGAACTGCTTTTCTTTATATTTCTCTTTTATCTTTTCAATCCCTGAAAGCAGTTTTACCTCATTCAGTATATCCCCTTTATTTATACCAAGGAATTCTATGAGGTCCTTCGTCTTAAAAATCCTGTTCCCCTTAAAATATATATTTTTAACTACCGGGTTTTCAACTACCTTAATCTTTATGTCAATACCTTTTTCACTGCTTACTGTTTCATAACTTACACTGGAGAAAAAACCTGATTCCATGATTTTTTGTATGTCTTCCCTCAATACACCTTCATTGAACTGGCTACCGGGCTTCATCTTCATAAGGATTAGAATCTTTTCTTTGCTTACATTTTTATTGCCTGACACATCTATACTGTTAATTATATTTTGAGACAAGAGTAGAGATGCATTAAGCAAGAGGCACAGTAGTAGAGCTTTTATTTTCTTCAAGTGTTTCTCCTTTCTTAATTGGTTTAAAGGTAAGTTTATCTTTTTTATAGCAATGGTCAATAAGGATTGTGGAGTTTTCAGGATATATATCCTTTAAGAGTTCTTCTGAAAGAGGGTCTTCAAGATATTTAGAGATTACCCTTCTTAAAGGCCTTGCACCAAACTCAGGACTTGTGCCCTTTTCAATTAAGAATTTTTTTGCACTTTTAGAAACAGTAATATTGATATGATGTTCCTGCATCCTTTCCTTTACCTTTGAAATCTCAATATCCACAATCTGGTATAGATGTTCTTTTGTTAAAGGATGGAATATTATGATCTCATCCAGCCGATTTAAAAACTCCGGTTTAAATGTATGTCTCACCTGTTCCATTATTCTTTCATTCATACCTTCATAGATACCTTTTTCCTCCTGCTGAAATCCAAGAGCTGCTCTATTCCTGAAAATCTGCGTTCCTATATTGGATGTCATAATAAGAACTGTATTCTGAAAGCTGACACTTCTACCAAGACCATCTGTTAATCTCCCGTCTTCCAGAACCTGCAGAAGTATATTGAAGACATCAGGATGTGCCTTTTCAATCTCATCAAGCAATATAACACTGTAAGGTCTTCTTCTTATCCTTTCGGTCAGTTGTCCACCTTCTTCATATCCGACATAACCTGGAGGTGCTCCTATTAAACGGCTGACAGAAAACTTTTCCATATATTCAGACATATCTATCTGAACCAGTGCCTGCTCGTCTCCAAAAAGAAACTTTGCGAGTGCCTTTGCAAGTAATGTCTTGCCAACTCCTGTAGGACCAAGAAAGAGAAAACTGCCTATCGGACGTTTCCTCTCTTTCATTCCTGCCCTTGACCTTCTTATCGCTCTACTGACAGCAGAGATTGCCTCATCCTGCCCTACAACCATCTTATGAATCTCTTTTTCCATCTCAAGAAGCCGCTCCTTCTCTTTTTTACATATCTGTGCAACAGGAATCCCTGTCCACTGGGATACAACCTCGGCAATCTCTACTTCTGTTATCACCTTTTTCTCATCAGGTATAAGTTTTTCCCAGTTTGCCTTTAGATAATCCAGCTTATTCTTGAGTTCTCTCTCCCTGTCCCGCAGGGAGGCGGCTTTCTCATAGTTCTGTTTTTTTATGGCATCCTCTTTTTCGTCCGTGACTTTTTTAATCGCTTCTGTTACCTCTTCTATCTCTTCAGGTGGATTATAAAGTTTTAGCCTATGGCGGCTCGCTGCTTCATCTATTAAGTCAATTGCCTTATCAGGTAAAAATCTTTCTGTTATGTATCTATCACTTAAAATTGCTGCTGATTCAATCGCTCCATCTGAAATTTTTACATTGTGATGTGTCTCATATTTTTCTTTCAATCCCTTCAGAATCTCTATTGTCTCGTCCACTGTAGGAGGGCTTACCATCACTGGCTGGAACCTTCTTTCAAGGGCACCATCCTTTTCTATATACCTTCTATATTCATCAAGGGTTGTTGCCCCTATGCACTGTATCTCTCCTCGGGAAAGTGGTGGCTTCAGTATATTTGAAGCATCTATTGCCCCTTCAGCACCTCCTGCACCAACAAGGGTATGTATTTCATCTATAAAGATGATTACATTACCGGAACTTTTTATTTCATCAAGGACCACCTTCATCCTCTGTTCAAATTCACCTCTATATTTTGTCCCTGCAACCATACCAGGCAGGTCTATCATTATTATCTTTTTGTCCTTAAGAATCTGTGGCGCCTCACCTGAAACAATCTTTCTTGCAAGTCCTTCAACAATGGCGGTCTTACCAACCCCTGGCTCTCCGAGAAGAACAGGATTATTCTTTTTCCTTCGGCACAAGATCTGCATTACCCTTTCTATCTCTGATTCTCTTCCTATTACAGGGTCTAACTTCCCTTCTATTGCAAGTTTTGTAAGGTCCCTTCCAAATGTTTGAAGTGCACTCATCCTTGTCTTCTGATAAGATGTAGAAGATGCCTTACTATAGCCGGCCCATTTCTGTCCCGCATCCAGAATAACATCTTCAAAAACCTCACGGACATTTCTCAGTGTAATTCCGTATGCCCTGAGTACTCTGGAAGGAAGGGTTTCTTCTGCACCGACAATCCCGAGTAGTATATGTTCAGTACCAACATAGGTATGCATATAAAACTGCGCCTCTTTAACTGCCAGTTCAAGAACTTTCTTGGACTGAGGACTTAAAGGGATTTCCCCTACATAGACAGGAATTCCTACCTTCATATTCCTTTCTATTTCCTGCTTTAATTTCGGGAAATCAATTCCCATATGGTGCAGTATAGATACGCCTACACCCTGATTATCTTCAAGCATAGCAAGGAAGATATGCTCCGGTTCAATCCTGTTATGTCCATACTTAATCGCCTCTTTCCGTGCAGAATCCAGGAGAACCTTTACCCTTTCCGTAAATCGTTCAAACATTTTAGTTCCTCCCCCCACCTTCACCCCTCCCCCTCAGGGGGAGGTAAAGGGTAGGGGTGAATATCTTTAACCTCTTAAAATTCTTTAACCCTCTATTTATTATACCTTATTTCCGTGATTTTTACCAATCTTATTCGTATACAGGAACTCCCTCTGACATTGTTAACAAAGAGTACTCTTTTCTTATCCTGTTTGTTATCTCTCCTGGCTTGCCTGTTCCTATAACTCTACCATCAAGAGATATAACAGGAACTATCTCTGCAGCTGTACCTGTTAAAAAACACTCTTCTGCTGTAAATATATCATATCTTGTCATATCCTTTTCCTTCACATCAAGCCCTATTCCATCCGCTATCTCAATAACAGTATTTCTTGTAATCCCTCCAAGCACTCCGGCAGAAATAGGAGGAGTAACTAAACTACCCCTGGAAACAACAAATATATTTTCTCCTGTGCATTCGCTCACATATCCCTCATAATTAAGCATAAGTCCTTCTGATGCACCTGCATTGTTTGCCTCTATCTTTGCCATAATATTATTGAGATAGTTTAAGGACTTTATAGCAGGATTAACTGCCTCAGTAAAATTTCTCCTTGTTGCCACTGTTACAACATCCAGACCTTTTTCGTAAATCTCTGCCGGGTATAGTTCTATCTTGCCGGCTATAATGAAAAGTGTTGGGACCTTACACTTTTTAGGGTCAAGTCCTAAATCCCCCACCCCTCTTGTAACAACAACCCTTATATAACTATCCCGTAATTTATTGGCTCTCACTGTCTGGATAATGGCATCTTTCAGTTCAGAAAACCCAAGAGGTACATCAAGCATTATTGCCTTTGCTGATGCATAAAGACGCAGAAGATGCTCATCCAGTTTAAAAATTCTTCCATTATATCCTCTTATGCCTTCAAACACACCATCCCCATATAGAAGCCCATGGTCAAAGATAGATACCTTCGCTTCCTCTTCGGGTATCAACTTACCATTAAAATATATAAGTAGTCCCATATCCTCACTCCTTTATTTTTTCTATCACTCCATCATTTAAATATACTACTTTTGTGGCAAACTGTAAAAATTTTTCATTATGGGTCCCTATAAAAAATGTCATCCCCCTTTTTTTATTGAGTAGTTGTACAAAGTTAAAAAACATCTCCGATGACTCTCTATCAATGCTACCTGTCGGTTCATCTGCAAAAATAATATCAGGTTTACATATCAAACTTCTGCATATAGCAACCTTTTGCATCTCCCCGCCTGAAAGATGTGATGGATATGCATCCTTTCTCTTTAAAAGATGAAACTCTTCCAGAAGTTTCTCAGCTTCCTCATAATAACTCTTAATCTTTCTATAAGACCTTTCCTTTATCCATAAAGGGAGCATAATATTCTCTATCACGGTCAGTTCCGGTATAAGATAAAAGAACTGAAAGATAAATCCAAATGAGCTGTTCATTATCTCGCACCTTTCTCTTTCGTTTAATCTGTTTATCTCTCTGCCATCAAGATAAACGCTCCCTTTTGTAGGGACATCAAGGAGCCCGAGTATATTTATCAGTGTCGTTTTACCTGAACCGGAAGGACCCATAACCACCACTATATCCCCTCTCTTTACCTCTATACTAACATTCCTTAAGGCAGTAATCCCACCGGGATATTCCTTGGTGATATTTTCACCTGAAAGTTTATCCATTTCTGATCGCCTCATTAGGATTTAATCTTGCTGCCCGTCTTGCAGGATATAAACTGGCAAGTGTCACAATCACAAACACAGAAGCTACAATCCAGCATATATCGGATAAAGAAATCTCTATAGGAAGACGGGAAAGGTCATATATAAACTCGGGTATCTTTATAAACTGATACCTTCTTAACAGGTACGCAAGGAAGCCACCTGTGATAAGTCCGCATATCAACCCCTTACCTCCAAGGAGCAACCCCTGATAGATAAATATCTTTTCTATCTCCTTTGAAGAAAGTCCCAGTGCCCTCAGAATTCCTATCTCTTTTACCTTCCTATAGACAGTTATCATAAGCGTAGAAGAGATATTAAAGGAAGCCACAAGTATTATAAGACCCAGTATAATTGCCATTGTTTTTCTTTCCATAGCAAGCGCTGAGAAAAGAATCTTGTTCTTCTGTATCCATGTAGAAACCGTATAGTTCCCTTCAAGCAATCTTCTGATTTTTTTTGCCACATCCTCTGAGGCATATATATTATCTATCCTGATTCCTATACCATGAACATTACTACCATAACCCAGCACAGGATTATCAAGGGCAAAGAACCCCATAGAAGAATCAAAGGCATAGATACCGGACTCCACTATACCTGTCACTACTGTTTTCTTTTCACTGGCTATAATACCTGTAATTATCCATATCTCATCACCTACATCCACCTCTAGCTCCTTTGCAAGTTCACTGCCTAAAAAGATGCCATTTGAAAGGTCTTCCATCCTCCCCTTCTTCAGAAATTTACCTATATTTGTCACATTATCCTCAAGGGCAGGGTCAATCCCTCTTAAAATACCGCCGAGCATATATCTATGCGACTTATAGATTACCTGTGTTGAGATATATGGAGAGATACCTTCCACCTCAGGGATATTCTTTGACACCTTTTCCATAACCTCATCGTAGTTATATATATATGGTCTGCCCTCTATTGTTATAAGAGGATATGCCCCTATAATCTTTTTCTTTAACTCTCCAGAAAAACCACTCATTACCCCTATCACAAGCATAAGAGCAATAACACCTATGGCAATGCCAGCAATAGAAAATATACTTATAAACCACAGGAAACTATCTGCCCTTTTTCTCTGTCCCGCAAACTTCCTTGAAAGAAAAAAATTATAGGAAACCATAGAAAAAATTATACCAGAAAATCACTTCTTTTAAAATTGATTTAGTGGTAAGATGTGATAAAATGTAAATGTTAGGAGAGGTCCATTGACAGAAAGAAAAAAACAAACCCCATCACATAGAAAGCATATCAAGGAAGAGTGATGGGTAAAGGAGGGAAGATGAAGATAGGGGTATTTTTAGTTCTTTTCGGGAATAAAAGTTTTGAGGAGGCACTTGATAAGGTAAAGGAGTTAGGACTGGACACAGTAGAGATAGGAACAGGGAATTATCCGGGTAACAGCCACTGCAATCCTGAACAACTCCTGAAAAAGACGGATGAGATAAAAAGGTTTAAAGAATCCGTGTTAAGTAGAGGCCTTGAGATATCTGCTCTATCCTGCCATGGGAATCCTCTGCATCCTGACAAAAAGATAGCAGATGCCCACAGGGATGTGCAGAGAAAGACCATTTTACTTGCAGAAAAGTTAGGGGTTCCACGCATCATCACCTTTTCTGGTTGCCCTGGGGATAGTGAAGATGCAAAATATCCTAACTGGGTAACCTGTCCCTGGCCTGATGACTTTTCAGCGGTCTTAAAGTGGCAGTGGGAGAAAAAGGTCATCCCTTACTGGAAGAAAGAAGTAGAGTTTGCAAGGGAACATAACGTGAGAGAAATCTGCCTTGAGATGCACCCTGGATTTGTCGTTTATAACCCTGAAACACTGCTCAAACTGCGTGATGCAGCAGGCAAAGAGATAGGAGCAAACTTTGACCCCAGCCATCTCTTCTGGCAGGGGATAGACCCGATTGCTGCTCTAAAAAAACTTAAAGGTGCTATCTACCATATCCATGCAAAGGATACAAGGATAGACCCTTACAATACCGCTATCAACGGGGTTCTGGATACCAAGACGTACCTGGATGAGATAAACCGTTCCTGGCTCTTCAGGACAGTTGGCTATGGACACAGTTATGAGTTCTGGAACAACTTTGTATCCACACTCAGAATGATTGGTTATGATGGAACTTTAAGTATAGAACATGAAGATAGTTTAATGAGCACTGAGGAGGGACTGAAAAAGGCAGTAGAGTTTCTGAAAGAAGTTATTATAAGAGAGCCAAAACCAAAGGTGTGGTGGACATAATGGAAAAGGCAAGGATTATTATTGGTGGCTCCGGCGGACAGGGTATACTGACAGCAGGTAAGGTTCTCTCTTATGCAGCAATCTATCAGAATATGAATGTAACCTGCCTGCCATCATATGGGGCGGAGATGCGCGGTGGTTATGTATACTGCACCATCGTTATATATTCAGCAGAAGAGATTGTTTCCCCTGTAAGTGCTGAAACAGACATTGGTGTTTTTATGGATGAGAATTCCGGCAGGATGCTAAGGGGATACCTTAAAAAAGATGCTTTTGTAATACTTAACTCTTCTCTTATAAAAAGTTTTAATTCCACGGTGGGAAATATCACAAAGATTGAAGCCAGTGAAATTGCTGAACGTTTAGGCAGTATAAAGACCGCCAGTATGGTAGCAACAGGAGCCACAGGTTACATTATAGACCACTTCTTCTTCCCTTTCACAATGAAAGGCCTATATTATGGGATAGAGCAGGCCTTCTCTTCAAGGGAACATATTGAGATGAGTAAAAAAAGTTTAGAGGCGGGCTGGAAGATATTGGAAGATGGAAAAAAGAGAGATAGAAAAGATTAATGAATATAAGTGGCTAATCCCCCGGAAAGAAGATATGCGTGTTCCCGGGGTACTGTATACCTCTGAAAAACTTTTAGATAAGGCGCTTTCAGACAATGCTCCATTACAGGTAATAAATGTTGCTAAACTCCGTGGAATAATAAAATATAGTTTGGCAATGCCGGATGTCCATTGGGGATATGGTGCTCCCATAGGAGGAGTTGGCGCCTTTGATGCTGAAAAAGGTGTAATTGTCCCCGGATTTGTCGGCTACGATATAAACTGTGGGGTACGTCTTATTAAAACAAACCTTACAGTCAAAGATGTAAAAGATAAACTATCTGATTTAGTCAATATGCTATTTACAAACATTCCATCTGGTGTTGGCTCTGAAGGAAACCTTTCACTGAAAAGGAAGGACCTGGAAAAGGTAGTTGTTGAAGGTGCCCTATGGGCTATAAAAAATGGATTTGGAACAAAGGAGGACATTGAATGCATTGAGGACTATGGGACAAAAAAGGACGCCAATCCTGATGTGATTAGCAACCGTGCCTATGAAAGAGGAACATCACAATTAGGAACACTGGGTTCTGGTAATCACTTCCTTGAGATACAGCAGGTAATAGATATCTATGACAGGGAAATAGCAGAAAAGTTCGGCATATTCCAGGGGCAGATAACCGTTATGGTTCATTCAGGTAGCAGGGGCTTTGGATATCAGATATGTGAGGACTACCTTGATAGATTTGGCAAGGTTGCAGCTGACTATGGTATAAAACTGCCTGACAGACAGCTTGCCTGTGCCCCTACAAACTCAAAAGAAGGGAAACACTACTTCCAGGCAATGAGCGCAGCAGCAAACTATGCCTTCGCCAACAGACAGCTCATAACCCACTGGATAAGAGAGACATTTGCACAGGTATTAAAAACTCCCTGGGAAAAGTTAGAGATGTACACTGTCTATGATGTAGCACATAATATCTGTAACCTTGAAAAACACAATGTGGATGGAATGGAGAGGTGGCTTTACATACATAGAAAAGGTGCAACACGAGCATTTCCAAAGGGACATCCTGCACTTCCTGAGAGATATAAGGATACTGGACAGCCAGTCATAATCCCTGGAACAATGGGCACCTGTTCCTATATCCTTGTCGGGACTGAAAAGGCAATGGAAGAGACATGGGGAAGCACCTGTCATGGCGCAGGCAGGGCGATGTCAAGACACCAGGCAATAAAAGAAAGCAGAAACAGGGATATCTCTGATGAACTTGCCCGCAAGGGGATAATGGCAAAAGGGGTCAGCAGAAAAGGGCTTGCAGAGGAGATGCCTGAGGCATATAAAGATATAGATGAGGTTATAAAGGTGGTTGAAGGTGCAGGACTTTCAAAAAAGGTGGCACAGATGGCACCCATTGCTGTCATCAAAGGATAGTTCTCCCAAGTCAAATGAATAAATACTCATCAGGAGTTGAGTGAAAGACCCAGAATAGCCCCTCACCTTTTACCTCGCATTCTTTACCCCGCATTCTCCTTTGTCTATCTTTCTATGTGCGGGGGCATGATTTATCTTTCTTCTCCTTTGCATCTCTTTCCATATGCGAGGACTTGTTTTACCTGCTTTTTTTACCTCGCAGGAGCGAGGTATTGATTTATTTACCCCGTAAACTTCTTTGTCTTTCTAACTATGATCGGGGGATTGATTTATCTTTTTCGCTTTCCCTCTCCCCTCGGGGAGAGGGAAGTATAATTTAGGTAAAGAAGTAATAGAAAAAGAAATCCCTGCTATCAAAAGGGTGATGGAGAGTAAAAGATATCTCTACAAAAAACGCCTTAAAAGATTCTTTGTCTCCAGAACTTACAGTCTACCTGCAGATGAATTTATCTTTATATAACCCCTTAATTCCTAGTTGAAAATTTACAGCACAGGGAATAAAATAAGAATATGAAAAAGATACTCGTCTGTTTTCTGTCACTTGCCTGCCTTTGTTTTTCTGAAAACTACCGCGATAGGTTTTTATGGATATTTGGATTTAACCTGATGAAGGATGAGGATGTTGAAAAGGTTCTTTCACTGATTGAAAGTGCCTCCCGTAATAATTACAACGGCATTGTCTTATCAGGTGGGCTTGACTCTCTTTCTAAACAGGAAAAGGGCTATCTTGAAAACCTTGAGAAGATAAAAAGGACCTGTGATGGCCTTAATATTGAACTCATACCTTCTGTCTTCTCCATTGGATATGGTGGAGGTATCCTCAACCATAATAGAAACCTTGCAGAGGGCTTACCTGTAAAGGATGCACTCTTTGTTGTGAAAGGGAATGAAGGGGTTCATATACCTGAGGGAAATATTGAAATTTTAAATGGTGGATTTGAAGAGTATGAAGGAAATAGAGTTAAAAATTACAGATTTCATGATGAGCCAGGGAAAATAAGTTTTGTTGATAATGAAGTTAAACATTCAGGAAATGCCTCTTTAAGATTTGAAAATTTCAATATCTCTCCATATGGACATGGAAGGATAATGCAGGAGATAAAGGTGTTACCGTATAGATGTTATAAAATGTGCCTATGGGTTAAAACAGAAAATTTAAGACCATCTGGAAACTTCCGACTTCTGGTTCTTGCAGGAAATCGCGATATTGCCCCCCGTTCCTTCAATCTACCACCAAATACTGACTGGAGAAAACTCACTATGATATTTAACAGTATGGAGTTTGACTCTCTGAAAGTTTATGCAGGCATATGGGAAGGGAAGGAAGGAAAATTCTGGATTGATGACTGGAAGATAGAGGAAGTGGGTCCTTATAATGTCCTTCGCCGTCCAGGAACACCTGTTATTGTAAAAAGTGAAGACGGAGGTATTATCTATGAGGAAGGAAAGGACTATGAAAAGATTGTAGACCTATATCTAAATCCTTATAGAAGGGACTTTGATTATCCAGAGCCAAAAATAAAAATCCTGCCTGGCAGTAGAATAAAAGAAGGGCAATATCTGAGAGTAAGCTGGTATCATCCGATGCTGATTTATGATAGCCAGGTAACTGTCTGTATGGCAGAGCCAGAGGTTTATGAGATATTTGACTATGAGGCGAAACTCCTATGGGAGAAGACAGGATATAAAAAGGTAATACTCAATGCGGATGAGATAAGGATGGGTGGAACCTGCAAGGCATGCGAGGGTAAAGATATGGCACAACTTCTCGGAGATTGCGTAAAAAAACTGGCTGAAATATTAAAAAAATATAATCCGAATACAGAAATTTACATATGGAGTGATATGTTTGACCCGAACCATAATGCAAGACCGAATTATTATCTCGTAAAAGGTGATTTTACAGGTTCCTGGAATTATCTCCCGAAGGATATAATTATTGCTTTATGGGGAGGGAAACCGAGAAAAGAAAGTTTAAAATTCTTCTCTGAAAAAGGGTTTAAAATCTTAATAGCAAACTATTATGATGCAGAAGACCTTGAAGATGTAAAAGGATGGGTTGAGATTTCTAAAGATATTCCAGGTATAACCGGCTTTATGTACACCACCTGGGAAAGAAAATATAACCTATTATCTGATTACTCAAAACTTATCTTTCAGAAATAATAAAGTGAAGGAAATTCTTAGGGGTAGATTGAGTAGAAATATACTATAATTTATAGAGGGTGAAAAGAAGATGAAGATATGGGTAAACAAGGCAAAAGGGTTCAAAAAGGCAAGACAATTTGATATAAACTATTATGTGAAAATGACACCTGAACAAAGGTTGGATACAGTCCAGCTGTTAAGAGAAATGAACCTAAAAATCTCAGGGAGGAAACAGGACAAGGCTGACTTAGAACTCCTGCTGAAAAAAATATTTATCTAAAGTGAATACTATAAAATCCTCATAATCCTTTTCTTTTTATAGGAAACGTATGCCTTTTCTGTAACCTCCATTATATGTATGGCATTATCCGCACTGTTTACCTCAGGAGGTATATTTTTTATTATACAGTCAGCAAAATATTCACACTCTGCTGTGTAAGGATTTATCTTTTTGAAAGGAATCTTTCTGAACTTACGCACAACATCCTTACTCTGTTTGGCATCATATCCACCTTTACCAATTCCGAAGATACCCTCAACACTTCCACCCATACTCTGCCCTATTGTCCCTTCTGTAAAGATACTCCCCTGGGAACCATAGATTTCAAGCCGTGTCCTGGATGCCTCATCAGGGATGCAGAAGAAACAGTCAACCGTTGCATGGGTACCTGACTCTAACTCCAAAAGTGTTGTGGATGAGTCCTCTGATTTATAACTGTGAACCTGCCTGTTGGTGATAGCGGATACCCATCTTATCCTTTCATCTGTAAAAAATTCAATAAGGTCATAAAGGTGTGTCGCCATATCTATCAGCGCACCACCTCCACCCTTCTTTGGGTCCTGTCTCCATGCACCTTCTATCGGTGGATACCAGCAGGAAAGTTGCGCCCTTATATAAACGATCTTTCCGAGCATACCCTTCTTTATAAGTTCCTTTATCTTTATATGTGCCCCATGGAACTTCATCATATAACCTTCCTGAAGAAATACCCCATTTTTCTTGCATATATTCACTGCCTCTTTTACTTCTTTAAGATTACAGGCGAGCGCCTTTTCACAGAGTATATGTTTCCCCTTTTCAGCAGCCATCTTGATATGTTTCAAGTGCAGATAAACAGGGGTGGCAATATAAACTGCCTCTATTTCTGGGTCATTTACAATATCTTTCTCTCTTGTATATACCTTTGGCACATTAAATTCCTTTGCCACCTTTTCAACACCAGCAACATCCATTACTGCCACAAGTTCTATATTCTTTGCTTTCACCATCCCCGGTATGGTTCTTCTGTATGCAATACCACCAGCCCCTATAACACCCATCCTTACCTTTCTCATAAGTCCTCCTTCACTTCATATATGCCTTTGCCACCTTATTGAATGCCTCAACACACTTTTCCATATGTTTTATCTCATATACAGGATGCGGGAAGAAGTTCATTGTCCTTGCCTCAAGCCACTGCGCCTTTTTACAGTCAAACTTTGTATAGTCAATCTTCCTTGCATTGGGGTCATTAAAAGGATATTTTAGCCGTCCAAATCCATTCCTCTGGACATATGCCTCCTCTTTATACATCTCAGGCCATTGAACCCCATATACAGGAACCCCTTCTGCCTCTATCGCCGCAACAAACTGCTTTATGGGAACCTTTAGCCGATCAGCATCAAGGACAAAAGGCACCCACCAGAAGGCATTCTGCCTTTCCTCTGTATCAACAGGAGGATATAAAACAAGTGGATGGCCTTTCAGCGCCTCTATCAAAAATCTTGCATTTCTTCTTCTGTTAGGAAGGTTCCAGGTATCAAGACGTTCAAGTTCACACAGCCCTATCAATGACTGAATCTCTGTCATCCTGTAGTTAAACCCTACCCTTTTGTGGATATATGTAAGTTTTGCCTCAAGTTCAAGAAGTCGCAGCCGCTCCTTTACATCATAGCCATGGTCTCTAAAAGACCTGCACTCCCACCAGAGGTCCTCATTATCAGTAATAATAGCACCCCCTTCACCACCTGTGGTAAAGTGCTTGCTCTGACAGAAACTGAAGCAACCTATATCTCCTATAGTTCCTGTCTTCTTTCCCTTATATACACCACCAAAACACTGGGCACAGTCCTCTATAACTGCAAGGTTATACTTCTTTGCAATCTTCATTATGGGGTCCATATCCGCAACAACACCATAGAGGTGAACCACAAGTATAGCCCTTGTCCGTTCATTTATAAGTGGCTCTATACCATTGGGGTCCAGTGTATGGGACTCATCAACATCAGCAAAGACAGGTAGTGCACCTGCCTGAAGGATGCAGAAAGAGGAGGCGATAAAGGAATAGGATGGACATATTACTTCATCACCAGGTCCTATGCCAAGTGCTGCCACAGCAGTATGTAAGGCACTTGTCCCATTGGTGGTGGTTACTGCATACTTCGCACCATTCCACTTCGCCCACTCCTCTTCAAACTTCATTCCAATCTCGCCAGTCCAGTAGTTTACCTTTCCTGTCTTTAGTGGCTCTGCTACCATCTTGATGGACTTTTCTGAGAATGATGGCCACATCGGGAACTTTTCAGTATTTACCGGCTTTCCACCTTCTATTGCTAACTTTTCCATCTTCCCCCCTTGTTTTTACTGGTAAAAAATCGTTTTGACACTCCCCTTTTTTCATTATTTACAATAATATAAAAAATCTAAAAAGTCAAATCTTTTACAAAAGTGGAATTTTGTGGTAAATATAAGACAACAAGGAGGCGATATGGACCTGATAACCACAATAAAGGGGTCTCTGCTTGAAAACTTCTTTCCTGCTGGATGGGACCTGAAAAAGATAGATGAGTGCTGTAATACATCCCCTGAAAAGATTACCGAAAGGCAGAGATGGTGGAACAAAGATTTTTCTCCTGTCCCCTGTGAAACATTAGAAGAGTTCAATACAAAGATGGGGCATGAGATTGCACTAGAGATTCGTAAATGTAAGGAAGAAGGGAGAAAACTTATCCTTATCCTTCCCGTGGGACCTATGGGTATGTACAGGTGGATTGTATACTTTCTGAAAGAGTGGAATATTGGCTGCAAGCATGTATATGGATTTAATATGGATGAATGGAGTGATAAGGATGGAAATACACTACCTGCTTCAAATCCAGGTGCATTCCAGAACGCAATGGAAGGTGCATTTTATGGGCCATTAGGGAATCTTACCATCCCTGTTAACCAGAGACACTTTGCCACAAAAAAGATGCTGCCAGAATATCCTGAAAAGATAGGTAAACTAAGAGAAGAAGGGGCTAAACTTGTTGTTATCTTTGGCATAGGCAGGGTCTTTCATATTGCTTTCTGGGAGCCGCACTTTGCAGCAGAGTTCAAGTCAGAAGCAGAGTGGAAGAAACAGGAATACCGCCTCGGTGCAAAACTACATCCACTGACCATTGAACAAAACGCCATAACAAGCTTCAAAAGCAGGACAACCCTTGTGCCCTGTTTTGCAAATACCATAGGGCCTGGAATATTTCTAAAGGCAGACAGGATTATAGGGGGTGCTGATGGAACACTCGGAAGGGGAATGATGTGGCAGGGAATGAGTTTGTGGGTTACACTTAGATATGGGCCTGATATATGGGTGCCGAGCAGTTTTATGCCCACACTTCCAGGGAAATTATTTTTCTTAAAGGAACTTGCAGGGCCATTGGTCCCTGAATGTAACTAACAGGAGAGGATACGATGAACATACTGGCAATAGGAGCACACCCGGATGACTTAGAGATTCTCTGTGGTGGGACATTAGCAAAATATGCGAAGAAAGGACATAAGGTATTTATGGCTCATCTCTGCAATGGAAATATGGGAGGCAAAAATATCACACCTGAAGAACTTGCTGCTATAAGAGATAAAGAAGCAAAGGTATCTGCTTCTATCATTGGGGCTGAGGCACTGGGTCCCATTGCAGGAGACCTTGACCTCTATCCTACAAAGGAGATGCGTATAGCGTTGGTGGATATTATAAGATATGCAAAACCGGATATAATAATCACACACAGCCCAAACGACTATATGCCAGACCATACCATAACAGGAGAACTTGTCTTTGATGCTGCCTTTACTGCGACACTGCCTCTATATAAGACGAAGGAGCCAGCATGGGAAAAAATTACACCTATATACTATATGGACACGATGGCTGGCTTTGGCTTTGAACCAACACACTATGTTGACATCACGGACTTCTTTGAGGTCAAAAAGAAGATGCTTCTTGCCCATGAGAGCCAGTACAAGTGGCTTTCAGGACACCACCAGTCAGACCCTGTAAAGATGATAGAAAGGATATCAGGATTCAGGGGATTCCAGTGCGGTGTTGAATATGCAGAGGCATTCCGTATAGCAAATCTCTGGGGAAGGATTACCCCAACAGAACTCTTGATATAACACAGGTTTGCATTTAGAGATGGGTTCCTATTGACAGTGGTGTTAAATTTTTTTATAATATAAATGAAAATGATTTCTATTTAGGAGGACAAAATAATGGAAAAGTACAGGAAGATACTTAAAGAAAACAAACTAAAAGTGACACCAAAGAGGGTTGCAATAATAAAGTTTTTTCTGAAAAACAAAAAGTATGCCTCTGCCTTTGATGTACACCACTATCTCAAAAATAACTTTAAAAAGATAGGACTACCAACCGTTTATAGAAATCTTGATAACCTAACAAAGATTGGCATCTTTACAAAGTTTGAGCTGGATGAGAAAAATCTTTTTTATTATGGGATATGCGATGTAGAAAAAGGAACCCATCATCACCATATTATCTGTGAAAGGTGCCATAAGATTTCTTCTTTTGATTTATGCAATTTTGAAAGTTTAAGGGGAGATATTGAAAAAAAGACAGGCTTTTCAGTTAGTTATCACAATCTATTTTTGAAAGGTGTATGTAAGGACTGCCAGGAAACAATGGGAGGTAACAGATGAGAAAGATTGGGCTTATTTTTCTTCTTTTTTCAGCAATATCTTTCTGTGAAGGTAAGATAAATATAGGAACTACCTTATTACCTTATGCAGGGATTATTGAAAATATAGGGAAAGAGAAAGTAAGTGTGACTGTCTTAGTCCCACCCGGGGCTGAACCACATACATATGAACCAAAGCCATCCCAGTTAAAAGAGATAAGCAGGTCCATTGCCTACTTTAAGGTTGGGACTGCAATAGAGTTTGAAGGCCTTTATTTAGGAAAGATAGTAAAGTTAAATAGAAGTATGAAGGTCTATGATACTTCAAAAGGAGTTGACCTGATAGAAAATGACCCGCATATCTGGAACTCCCTGAAAAATATAAAGATTATCTCCCTGAATATACTAAATGGCCTATGCGAGGTTGATAAGAAAAATGAAAAGTTCTATAAAGAGAACTATGAAGTGTATATTAAAAAAATAGAAGATGCCCATAACAAAATCTCACAGGAACTGAAAGATAAGGCAGGGAAGCAATTTATCGTCTTCCATCCTGCCTTTGGTTATTTTGCACGTGACTATGGACTCACCCAGATACCGGTTCAACTCGGAGAGAGTGAGCCAGGACCAAAAGATATAAAAAACCTAATAAAAATTGCAAGAGAAAAGAAGATAAAAGTTGTAATTACAGAGCCACAATTCAGTCCCAAAACAGCAAAGATTATTGCAAGGGCAATAGATGGGAAGGTTGTCTCTATTGACCCGCTTTCAAGGGATGTGATTGAAACAGCCAGAAAGTTAAAGGAGGCCCTGAGTGAATGAAAATGTTATTGAAATAAAAGGCATATATGTAAAGCTCGGGGAGATGGTTGTTCTGGAAGATATAAACCTGAATGTAAAGAAGAATGATTTTCTGGGAATTATCGGGCCAAATGGAGGGGGAAAAACAACACTTTTAAAGACAATCCTTGGAATTATCAAGCCATATAAGGGCGATATTAAGATAATGGGAGAAACTCCTGAAAAGGGAAGGGAATATATCGGTTATGTGCCGCAGTATGTCTTCTTTGATATGAAGTTCCCCATAACGGTCTGGGAAGTTGTCCTTACAGGAAGGTTGAACAGAACAAAGTACTTCAAAAACTATTCAAAGGAAGATAAGGATATATCTGAGATGGCACTGAAACAGGTTGAAATGGAGAAATATAAAAACAAAAAGATTGGTGAACTCTCCGGTGGTGAAAGGCAAAGGGTCTTTGTTGCAAGGGCACTTGTAAGCCAGCCGCAGATTTTACTTCTTGATGAGCCAATGGCAAATGTTGATAGCCCGAGAGAAAAAGAGTTTTATGAACTATTGAAAAAATTGAAAGAGAAACTGACAATAGTCCTTGTCTCACATGATATAGGAATTATATCTGCATATATTGATAAGGTTGCCTGTATTAATAGAAAACTTTATTTTCATGACTCAAAAGAAATAAAGATAGATGACCTGATGGCTGTATATGGATGTCCTGTTGATATGATTGCACATGGAGCTCCACACAGGGTTTTAAAAGAACATGGTTGAAGCGCTACAATTTGAATTTTTCAGGAATGGGTTGATTGGAGGAATCCTTGCAAGCATTGCCTGTGGGATTATTGGCAGTTATGTTGTTTCTAAAAGGATTGTCTTCATCAGTGGTGGAATATCCCATGCATGTTTTGGTGGTATAGGCATTGGTTATTTTTTTGGCTTTAGTCCTCTAATCGGTGCACTTTTATTTGGGGTATTTTCTTCATTTCTCATGGGTAAGGCAAGTTTAAAAGCAAAGGAAAAAGAGGATACAATTATCGGTGTTTTATGGGCAGTCGGGATGTCTCTCGGAATAATATTAATCTCTCTTTCAAAAAGATATGCCCCTGACCTGTTTTCCTATCTGTTCGGAAGTATCCTCACCATCACAGAGGCAGATATCAAACTTATGATTTTCCTTGATTTCTTCATTTTTATTTCTGTTATCTTATTCTACAAAGAACTCCTTGCAATATCTTTTGATGAAGAATTTTCAAGAGTGAGAGGCCTGAATGTTGACTTTTTTTATCTTTATCTTTTGTTTCTCGTTGCTCTCACAACTGTTTTACTTTTGAGGGTCGTTGGGGTCATACTGGTCATCGCACTTCTAACAATACCATCTGCAATAATAAGCCAGTTCTTTTACAGTTTGAAGAAGATAATGCTTTTTTCTGTGGCCCTTGGCGTTTTCTTTATGATAGCAGGACTTTTCCTTTCATATCTTCTCAATCTTCCCTCTGGTGCAACTATAGTCCTTCTTTCTTCTTTCTTTTATTTAGTTTCTCTTTTATTCAAAAGATAAAATATCATCTATTGACAGGGGGAACTTTTAAGGGTATAATGATAATGAGAATTATTATCAATAAGGAGAAAATACATGAGATGTGGGAGGAGATGGATACACCAGATGATGCTGGCAGAAGGGCTAAGGATGACACAGGCAAGGATGGCTATACTGGACATACTCAGCAAAGAGAATGTAAAACATCCCAGTGCAGAGGATATATACTTCACTGTCCACAGGATAAACCCTACCATTGGGCTTGCTACTGTGTACAGAACGCTTGACTTACTGACCAGGATGGGTGTTATCCAGAAGTTTGACTTTGGAGATGGAAAGGCACGTTATGAACTGATGATGGATGATACCAGCCCCCACCACCATCACCTTGTCTGTACAGTATGCGGAAAGGTCATTGACTATACTGACTTCACTGATGAAGAGAAGGAACTGATAGAAAGGACTGAAAAGGCACTTTCTGAAAGATACAAATTTAAGATAAAAAACCATATAATTCAGTTCTATGGAGTGTGTAATGAGTGTAATGGCGAAAGGAGGTGATTAATATGCCATGTGGAGACGGAACAGGACCTCTTGGACTTGGTCCAATGACAGGCAGGGCAGCAGGGTATTGTGCTGGCTATGGAGTGCCCGGTTATATGAACCCCTATGTTGGCGGTCTCGGATTTGGCTTTGGAAGAGGCCGTTGGTTTGGCAGGGGATTTGGCAGGGGATTTGGCCGCGGATTCTTCTGGAGAAGGTGGGCACTCTATGGGTATCCTTCTTATGGATATCCTTATGCCTATCCTGTTTATGCCCATCCTGCCTATGACCCTTATGGTGTCTGGAAGTTAAGCCCTGAAGAGGAAAAAGAGATGCTTCTTGAACAAACAAAGGGGCTTCAGGAGCAACTGGAAGAGATGAAGAAACGACTTGCTGAGCTGGAAGGGAAGGCAGGAGAGAAGTAAAAGAACACACAGGGCGGCAAGATGCCGCCCTGTGTGCAATTAGGGAGGAATACAATGAAGATATGCATAACCGCTGACGGAAATAACTTAGAAGCTAATGTTGACCCTCGTTTCGGCAGGTGTGCCTATTTTATCCTTTATGATACAGAGACAGACACCTTTGAAGCAATTCCCAATACAAATGCAACAGGAATGGGTGGCGTGGGAATCCAGAATGCAACAATGATGGCAGAAAAAGGGGTTGAGGTTATCCTTACAGATAACCTCGGACCTAATGCGGCAAGGGTACTACAGCAGGCAGATATTAAAGTAGTAACCGGAGTGACCGGCAAAATAAAGGATGCGGTAGAAAACTTTAAAAAGGGCTCTTTGAAGGCAAGCTCTACTGCCACTCCTACAGTACTGCCACATTCCGGAATGGGCGGTAAAAAACAATAAATACGGAGGTCAATATGCGTTTCGTTATTTCAACAGATGGTGACCTTGTATCACCACATTTTGGCAGGTGTCCATCCTTTACGATTGTTGATATTGAAGGCAATAAGGTTATAAAAAAGGAGACATTGAATAACCCGGGACATGAGCCTGGATTTCTGCCAGAGTTTTTCCATCAGAAAGGTGTAAACTGTATCATCTGCGGAGGTATGGGACAACGTGCAGCAGGTCTATTTCAACAGTATGGAATAGAAACAGTGGTAGGGATTGTAGGTAAAATCACTGATGTGATAGACAGATTAGTCAAAGGTGAACTCTCCTCCGGAGGAAATTTATGTCAGCCCGGGGGAGGTAAAAAATACGGTATAGAAAAAACACAATGTGACCATAAAGGAGGTGATTGATATGCCAGGTGGAGATGGAACAGGACCATTAGGACAGGGACCAATTGGAGGCAGAGGAATGGGAAGAGGAATGGGCATGGGAAGAAGAGGGATGAGAGGTGCAGGACCAGGTGGGTTTTGTATATGCCCATCCTGTGGAGAAAAGGTTGTTCATAAGGCAGGGACCCCCTGCTCTTCTATGGTATGTCCCAAGTGCGGAACAAGAATGGTAAGGGGATAGGATGACTATTACGGTAGCAAGTGGTAAGGGTGGCACAGGTAAGACATTTGTTGCCACATCCCTTGCCCTTTCAATAGGAGAAGATGCCCAGTTTCTTGACTGTGATGTTGAAGAGCCGAACGGCTATATATTTTTGAAACCGGAGATAGAGAGAAGTGTAACAATTTATCTCCCCAAGCCAAAGGTTGATATAAAAAGATGCAGTTTCTGTGGGAGGTGCAGAAGCGCCTGCCACTACAATGCAATATCTGTCATTAAGCCGGGCAATAAAACACAGGGTAAAGTTTTATTTTTTTATGAACTCTGTCATAGTTGTGGTGCCTGTACCCTTGTATGCCCTGAAAACGCCATATATGAGGAGGAAGAAGAAAAAGGGAGTGTAGAGATAGGAAGTGCTAAGGGTATCTTTTCTTTTATCCAGGGGAAACTGAAGGTTGCTGAAGCGAGCCCTGTCCCGGTTGTAAAGGCAGTGAAAAGATATATCCGCAAGGATAAGGTAAATATCATAGATGCTTCTCCGGGTACAAGTTGTCCGGTGGTTGAAGCGGTAAAGGGCGCTGATTTCTGCATACTTGTAACAGAGCCCACACCATTTGGGCTAAATGACCTTGCACTGGCGCTGGAGATGACTGGAAAGATGGGGGTTCCTTCAGGTATAATAATAAACCGTGCAGATATCGGGGATAACAAAGTAGAAGATTATGCAAGAAAAGGAGGGATACCTATACTTTTAAAAATCCCGTTTAAAAGGGAGGCTGCTGTATCTTACTCCAAAGGAATACCGCTGGTTAGTATCTTCCCTGAATATATCCAGATATTCAGGGATGTCTTTAAAAAGATTGAAGATAGAATTGTAAGAAACAAAAAAGGATAGGGGAATGCAAAAGAAAAAAGAAAGTCCTGTAACCAAAATAGTGCTCGTATGTGGAATTCTCTTCCTTCTTATTATACTCAACCTCTGGAACTCAGGAAATCTTGGACTTATACCACAACTATTAAAAAACCCAAAACTACAGGTTTTTACTATAGTTATCACAGCAATACTACTTGAAGCAATCCCTTTTATCCTTATAGGCGCCATCATCTCCGGTAGCATAGAGGTCCTTGTCTCTGAAGAAAAAATAAAAAGGGCATTCCCACAGAACAGATTTCTATCAGCCGCTACTGGCTCTTTCCTCGGTATCCTATTCCCTGTCTGTTCCTGTGGAAATGTTGTTGTCGCGAGAAGATTGTTGAAAAAAGGTGTTCCTGCTTCAGGCGGCATCAGTTATATGCTGGCTTCCCCTATCATCAACCCTATAACCATACTGTCAACCTTTATCGCCTTTTCATACTCACTCCGCATTGTTATGGGGAGAATCTTGCTTACCTTCTTATCAGCAGTTGTTGCTTCTCTTATACTATCTACTAAAAACTATGTGCCTTTAAAAGAGGGTGAAGAAGACCACCATATCCATCATTCCCATCTATCAAAGGTAGAACAGGTCTTTCACCATGCAGAATCTGACTTCCTGTTGATGGGTAGATACCTTGTCCTTGGTGCACTTGCTGCTGCAATATTCCAGACATTTATCTCAAGACAGGCATTTTTATCACTTGCAGGAAACAAGGTCCTTTCTGTATTTTTAATGCAGCTCCTCGGAATCTTGCTTTCCCTCTGCTCATTTGCTGATGCATTTGTCGCAAGTTCTTTCGTTCATCTTCCTTCCTTTTCCAAGATTGCCTTTATGGTTGCGGGTCCAATGACAAATATAACTGTTTCTATCCTCTATGCAGGGACATTTAAGAAGAGTTTTGTCCTGAAACTTATTCTTACCTTATTTATCACTATTTTTATATTAGGGGTTATCGGCACATACATCACAGGAGGGAAATAGGATGGAACTTCTAAAAAGGAAAAACTTTTATCAGACACTTACGATATTTATATGGCTATCTTTCCTTTTTATAATAGAAGCCACAGGAAAACTCCACATCTACATAAACAAAAAATTCTTTCCATTTACTATCCTTGGCTCATTTATACTGCTGGTATTATTCATCGTTAAACTGAAAAAAATAAAAAAAGAACATTTTGAAAAGATTGATATTATTTCCTTGCTTTCTTTCCTTCTGTTTCTCTTCCCTGTCCTGCTTGCAACAATCGTCAGACCTGGAAATCTTCCAGTTCTTGCAGCGGGTAAAAGAGGCATCAGTCAGGAGTTTACAGGTGGAGATGTGATGGCAATCCTAAAAGAACAGTTAGAGATGGAAGGCAACTATAAAAAGATGAATATAAAACAGCTCCTTACCTTTTCAAAGAATAAGCCAGAGGAGATTGATGGTAAGGAGGTATCCGTAGAGGGCTTTGTATTCAAGCAGGATAATGGGAAAGAAGGATTTATGCTGGTGCGGTTTCTCATTACCTGCTGTGCGGCTGATGCTACACCACTTGGAGTTGATGTTGTATATCAGGATGCAGGGCAGTTAAAACAGGATGAATGGGTAAAGGTCTACGGGAAGTGCAGTGTGGAAGAGAACAAACTGACAATCCTCGCCGAAGAGGTGAAGGCAACACAGCCCCCACGTGATGTTTATCTGTATTAGGGAGTCCCCTCTAATGAAAACAATGACTGTAATAAGCGGAAAGGGTGGCACGGGCAAGACATTTCTTACTGCATCTTTTGCTGCCCTCGCAAAAAACAAGGTGATGGTTGACTGTGATGTGGATGCTGCAAACCTTTATATTCTTTTACACCCTGATATTAAAAAAGATGAGACCTTTACCGGTGGATATGAGGCAGAGATAATACAGGACAGATGTATCAAATGTGGGAAATGCCTTACTGTATGTAGGTTTGATGCAGTGAAAACAGTCAAGAATAAAAATGGTTTCATTGACAAAATTTTTATAGACCCATTGTCCTGTGAAGGATGTGGTGCCTGTTCTTATGGATGTCCTGTTGATGCGATAGAGATAAATGAGAAAGAAAGCGGAAGATGGTTTACATCTGATACAAAATATGGACCCTTTATCTTTGCGAAGTTAGATGTGGCGGCTGAAAATTCAGGCAAACTTGTATCAAAAATCAAAGAGGAGGGATATAAATTAGCGGAGAAGGAAGGGGCGGATTATGTAATAATAGATGGACCACCGGGTATAGGGTGTCCTGTCATCGCATCTTTGTCCGGTGTGGACCTTGCCCTTGTTGTAACAGAGCCGACACTTTCAGGAATAAGTGATATGAAAAGGGTAATGGAAGTTGCTGCCTTCTTCGGGATTGAGACAAAGGTGGTGATAAACAAATACGACCTTAATATTGAAAATACAAAAAAGATAGAGCATCTCTGTAAGGAGCGAAATATTAGTATTGCTGGATATATACCCTTTTCAGAAAAGGTTCCTGAGGCAATAGTTCAGACCATACCTTATGTTGAGTTTTCCGATGACTCTGTTTCAGAGGCAATAAAAAATATATGGAGTAATCTAATAACAAAGGGGCAATATGAAAACACAACTTGAAGAACAACAGAAAAGAATAAACGAGCGGATGGGTAAAATAAGGCATAAGATAATGGTTATGAGCGGTAAGGGTGGTGTAGGAAAAACAACCGTATCAGTTAACCTATCCTGTGCCCTGTCTCTTATGGGAAAAAAAGTAGGTCTTCTTGATATTGACCTGCATGGGCCAAATGTCGCAAAGATGCTTGGACTTGAAGGTAAAAAACTTTTAAGCAATGGGAAGGAGATAGAGCCATTTGAAGGTGCCTGTGGACTTAAGGTTATAAGTATGGCTATGATACTTGAAAGGTCAGATGAACCAGTTATATGGAGAGGGCCACTAAAGACCGCTGCAATAAGACAGTTTTTAGGTGATGTAGGATGGGGAGAACTTGACTATCTCATTATAGATTCTCCACCGGGAACAGGAGATGAACTGCTGAGCATATGCCAATCTATACCTGATATGGATGGGGTGGTCATTGTAACCACTCCTCAGGAAGTCGCTACACTGGACTCAACAAAAGCAATTATGTTTGCAAAAAAACTTAATGTCCCTGTAATAGGTGTCATAGAAAATATGAGTGGATTTATCTGCCCACACTGTAAAAAAGAGGTAAGTATATTTGGAGCAGGCGGTGGTGAAAAGACAGCACACAATATGGGAGTGCCTTTTCTCGGAAGGATACCACTGGAGATAGAAATAGTAAATAGTGGTGATTCAGGGAAACCCTTTATCCTTTTTAAAGACCTTGCAGCAACAGCACATATGAACGAAATAGCAAAAAAAATAATAAAGGGCACGGAGAACTAATAAAGATAGGAATTGTAATTTATCCATACGATTCAGGGACAGTTAGAATGATAAGGTTGTCACATTTTCAAAATGAGAAGCAATATAGTAATTAAAGTAGAAAATTTAACAAAACGATATGGCGAGATTCTTGCTGTTGACCATATCAGTTTTGAAGTCAAAGAAGGCGAGGTCTTTGGATTTTTAGGTCCAAATGGTGCAGGAAAGACCTCTACCATAAGGATGCTTACAGGACTTTCTAAGTCAACAGAAGGAGATGCCTCCATCCTTGGGATGAGTGTAAAAACAAAAATTGCGGAGATAAAAAAACGCATTGGTGTTGTTCCGGACATTTCAAATCTCTATGATGAATTATCTGCAATGTATAATCTGATATTTATGGCACAACTTTATGGTGTTCCAAGGGGAGAGCGCAGGAAAAGAGCAGAAGAATTACTGAAAATATTTAGACTTTATGAGCGCAAAGACAGCCCTTTTCGCACATTTTCCCGCGGTATGAAGCGGGCTTTGACAATCGCAGCGGCTTTGATTCATAGTCCTAAAATTCTTTTTCTGGATGAGCCTACAGTCGGTCTGGATGTAGTGGCTGCCAAATCTTTACGCAATTTGATATCTAACCTTCACCAGCAAGGAATAACCATTTTTCTTACCACTCATTATTTAGAAGAAGCCGACCTTTTATGCGACCATGTTGCTATTCTTGTAAAAGGCAAAATTTTGGTAATTGATACCCCGTTAAATTTAAAGACAAAAACTGATAAAAAAACACTGGAAGAAGCGTTTATGGAGATTACAGGTTTGGAGCCGGAAGTTTTAGCAATTGAAAAAGGAAGGTAAGATGTGGCGCGATAATTTACGCGGTATTTTCTATATTGCCTTAAAAGATATGAAAACATATTATTTTAAGGCGCCGGCAATCAGTTGGGGCATTGTTTTTCCGATTACATGGATTCTGGCTTTTTATTTGAGAAACCCCGGGGATTTTAAGGAACTGGTTCCTGGACTAATTGCAATGACAGTTCTTTTCAGCACTACTGCCGCTGAAGCGGTAGTGATAAATTTTGAACTGAGAGTTGGAACTCTGGAGAGATTGCTTTTAGCGCCAATCAGTATTCCAGCGGTGCTTCTGGGAAAGGTGCTGGGAGGCGCTATTTTCGGTTTTGCAATGACAACAATAGTAACCATCGGTTCAACAATTGTGCTCGGACTTCGCCCTAACTTCCTTTATCTTATTTTAATAATTCTTCCTTCGCTTTTTGTATTTTCGTCCCTTGGTGCTCTTTTATGTGTGACGGTGAAAGAAGTTTTTGATGCACAGACATTGCTTAACCTTCCAAGGTTCTTAATGATATTCTTGAGTGGAGTTATTTATCCAGTTTCAAAGATGCCTTCTGCTTTACAGTATTTTGCTTATATATTGCCTCTTACTTATACAGTAGATGGACTCAGGAAATCTTTTCTAATAAGTCCTGACAGGATAGTATTTCTGTATACCTTAATTTTGATTATTTTTCTTTTCCTTTTCATTTTCCCAGCAATAAAGTTGCTTTCTAAAAAATTTGAATAGGAGATATGCTATTATAGAATTTGTAAAAGGACTGAAAAATGAAAACTTATCTGGACTGTATCCCCTGCTTTTTCAGGCAGGCGCTGGAAGCCGCGAGAATGGCCGGGGCATCAGAAGAAACACAAAAGGAAATATTAGATAAGGTTGCTGGAATTCTGCCTGACTTTCCCTTAACTTCTCCCCCTCCAGAAATGGCCAGAATAATTCACGGAGTAGTTAAGAAATATACCAGGGTAGACGACCCTTACACCGAAGTAAAAAAGAAAAGCAACAATCTGGCTTTAAGTATTTACGATAAGTTAAAGGGAAAACTGCAAAACAGCCACCAGCGGTTATTAACATCTATAGAACTTGCTATTTCCGGTAATATTCTGGATTACGGCGTAAAGAATTCCTTAAATGTGGATAAAGAACTTGAAAAAATTCTGGTTGAAGAAAAAAGAGTAATTGACACTGAAAACAACGCTCTGTTTAATTATCCGCAATTCCAAAAAGCGATTGATAACGCCAGGACCATTCTTTACCTGGCTGACAATGCGGGCGAAACAGTATTTGACCGCATCCTTATTGAGGAAATCAAGAATATGGATAACAATAAAAACATCATTTATGCAGTAAAAGAAAAACCGGCGATAAACGATGCCCTGATAGAAGATGCATATTTCTGTGGGATTGACAAATCAGCAAAGATAATATCATCCGGTTCAGATGCACCAGGAACGGTTCTTTCTCGTTGCTCAAAGGAATTTTTGAAAACATTCAACAAGGCGGACCTAATCATAAGTAAAGGGCAGGGAAATTACGAATCTATTTCTTCTGCAACCGGCCCTATATTTTTTCTCCTTGTAGCAAAGTGTCCGGTAATTGCCAGGGATATAGGATGCAGGGTAGGTGATATAATTTTACTGTCCCATAAACTAAGGGCGTAAAATATCAAAAGGAGGGAAATAAAATGCCTATTTATGCTTATGTTTGTAAAGATTGCGGTCATAATTTTGATTTGCTGGTAGGTGTAACTTCTGAAAAGGTAGAGTTGAGGTGTCCGAAATGCGGAAGCAAGAACATAGAAAGAAGATTTGGTTCTTTTGGAATTAAGGTTTCTTCCGGCAGTAAGGATTCTGGTTCTTCCTACCCGAGCTGTCCAACAGGAACCTGTCCCTGGACGAAATGAACGGGATAAACAAAAGTAGTTGTAGTAGGGTATCTCTGATGCGGTGCGTTAGCCGCTGAGAGTGTTTTTGAAGAACTTTATGGCAAATAAGTGTTGAGTGAATACTTACAAATAACCGTCATGTGGAGGATACTATGGAACGGTATGCAGATGTGCTTATTATCGGAGGAGGTCCTGCAGGAATTCAATTCGCGAGTCGTCTCAAGAAACTGGCTCCCGAAAAAAAGGTCGTGATGTTGAGGCCAGAACCACACTCCATGATCTACTGCGCCATTCCGTATGCTATAGAGGGGTTATTTGACATAAAGAAGACCTTCAAGAGAGATGAACTTGTGACAGATTTGGGGGTAGAATTGGTTCGTCGCGCCGCCGTGTCGGTGGACCTGAAAAAACGTCGTGTGGTGGATGATAAGGGTGATGTCTATGTGGCTGAAACGATATTTATTGCTACTGGTGCCAAACCGTTCCTTCCGCCTCTGCCAGGGGTCGAGGCGAACAATGTTTATACGGTGAAGACACAGAATGATTTGGAGCGAATTATTGCGCGGATTGAAAATGGGGCTCGCCGCGCCGTGGTGGTCGGTGCTGGAGCTATCGGTATTGAACAGGCACAGGCCTATGTTGCGCGCGGGGTAGAAACTTATCTGGTAGAGATGGCTGCTTATGTGTTGCCAACCATGTTAGATGCAGAAATGGCGGTACCTGTACAGGATGTGTTGCATAAAAAGGGAGTGAAACTCATTCTTTCCGACACTGTTATAAAACTGGAAGCAAAAGGAGATGGTGCTAGTAGAGTGCTTCTCTCTTCAGGAAAGGAGATAGAATTAGACCCATCGCGTGATTTCGTCTGTTTTGCGGTAGGTATGAAGCCCGATATTTCACTTTTTGAGGGACAGGGATTGGAAATGACAAAGGACGGGATAGTAGTTGACAATTTTATGCGGACATCCTTGCCCGGGATATATGCTGCCGGAGATTGCTGTAGTGGTCTCTCTCTTATTGACGCAATGCCACTTAGCGGCAAGTTGGCCACCAACGCCGTACAGATGGCGAAGGTTGCGGCGGCCGGCGTAGCAGGAAGAAAGGAT
>Ga0078972_1004711_pt1 | contig 36545 bp, 41 predicted proteins | sample YelNatPaOPGAMG01_FD_67568 | JGI IMG/M metagenome (GOLD analysis project Ga0078972, IMG submission 67568) | Hot spring thermophilic microbial communities from Obsidian Pool, Yellowstone National Park, USA - OP-RAMG-01 (SPADES assembly) (version 2) | ecosystem: Environmental > Aquatic > Thermal...
AAGCTGCTTTTATTGACGGCTGCAACGTGTATTCGGCTTTTTTTAAAATAATTATTCCTTCGATTCGGCCTGCTATTGCAACTCAGGTGGTTCTTATATTCATAAATATTTGGAATGAATTTTTCCTCGCATTCATTATGGGGGCGCGCGAAAGCATCCGCCCGCTGCCCGTTGCGCTTCTCAACTTTTTTACGAGCATCGGCGTATCGGATTGGGGGCAAATAGGCGCTGTCATGATACTCGCAAGCATACCGACCGCGCTGATTTATATATTTGCTTATAAGCAAATTGAAAAAGCCTTGACCGCGGGCTCGATATTAAAATAACGTTGAATTTCTAACGTGCTCTTCTTTCCCGGTTAAGGCTCCGCCGGCTATTCTGTCTCCAAGCGGCAAACGGGGGTGTCCTGAAATGAACGGCAACCAAAATACCGCCGAATATATGGTGGTATTAAAGGCCATATATTGCAGGGAACGGCTCCAAAGTCTTGCGAAATTGCATTTCCTGACAACCCCTTTTAACCGTACCCCTTTTATTTAGTGCCGAATTCGAAGCGCGTAAAGTATCCGTAACATTCCCCCGCTTCGATAACGGGAGACTTAAAGGAAGGATGATTGACTGCGTCCGGGAAAAACTGCGTCTCGAGGCATAAGCCTCCCCTGTATGAAGCCTTTCTCCCTCCCTTTAGCGTTATGCCGCCGTTGAGAAAATTGCCCGAATAAAACTGCATCCCCGGGCTGTCCGTATATACTCTCATGATTATGCCGGACTCTTCGCAAAAAACCTCCGCGTCCGCGCCTCCGGTATGGTTAAGCGCGAAGTTGTGGTCGTAGCCTTTGCCGTATTTCATCTGTATATGATCCGAACCGATGTCTTTCCCTATCTTCTTTGCCTTTCTGAAATCGAACGGGGTGCCCGCTACCGGCATAAGCTCCCCCGTCGGGCAAAGGGTCTCGTCTATCGCGGTGACCGAGTCCGCGTTAATAGTCAGCTCGTGGCCGAGTATGTCGCCTCCGCCCTGTCCGGCAAGGTTGAAATACGAATGGTTCGTAAGATTGAAGACCGTTTTCCCGTCGGCCATGCCTCTGTAACTGATTTCCAAGGAATCGCCCTTGATTGCGTACACGACGCAGGCGATCAGATTGCCGGGATAGCCCTGATCTCCGTCCGGGCTCAAAAGCGTGAACTTAACGCTGCTTTCATCCGTCTGCTCCGCCTTCCAGAGTTTTTTCCCGAAACCGCAAAAGCCTCCGTGCAGGTGGTTCGGCCCGTCGTTGCAGTCAAGCCTGTATTCTTTCCCGCCGAGTTTGAATACGCCCTTCGCTATCCTGTTCGCGCACCTTCCCGCCGTTACGCCCAAATATGCCGTATCCGCCTCGTATTGGGCAAGCGTATCGTACCCCATCACCACGTCTAACGCCGAGCCGTTTTTGTCTTTTACGAAAAGGCTTACGAGCGCCGCGCCGAAATCGGTCAGTTTCGCGGTGATCGAATGCCCGCTTATCGTATAAAGATACGCGCCGCTTCCGTCTTTGCATACCCCGAATTTTTCTCTTTCCATACTGCCTCGCTTGTTCAAATTAAGATCCGCTTTCCGCGGCTTTTCCGTTTGCGCTTTAAGTTTAATGCAACGAAACCCGTTTAACGTTCCGCCGTTACCGGCGCAAAAAATCTGCCGCGTTTCAAGCGCCCTTTATATCACAAAGATTTTACCATAGTGATGTAATAAAATCTATATTTGCCGAAAATCCTCTTTTAAGTATCTTCCCTGCGCAATGTTTTGCTTCGCCGTACCTCTTAAGGCGGTGCTGTCGAATATCTCTTTGACCGCTTTCTTGTCGAGCTCGAGGTATCCGGGCAAAATCCCGCGCTCGTCGCTCCTCGTGTTCTTTACGATTTCGGGTATGTCCGATTCGGGGATGCCGAGGTCGGAAAGCTTCACGGGCATCCCTATCGACGCAAACCATTCGCGCAGCATCCGCGCGCCTTCCAGCGCCGCCGCCATATCGTCTCCCGTTCTTGTCCCGAATACGTCCCGCGCGAACTGCGCCGCGTGCCGCGTCCTTTCGGCCCCGCCGTTACGCGCTATATATTCGAGCCACGCCGGCATCAGAAGCGCGAGCCCCGCCCCGTGGGACGTGTCGTAAGCCGCGCTGAGATAAGATTCGAGTCCGTGAACGGAGAAGACGTACCCCCTCTTGCCGACGCCGGTAAAATCGTTATGGCTGAACGACCCGGCGAGCATAAGCTCCGAGCGCGCCTCGTAATCGTCGGGCTTGCAAAGAGCCGCCGGAGCATACTTCATCACCGTTCTTATAAGGCCTGAGGCGAACTCGTCCGCAAGACGGCAGCTGTCCGCGAGGAAATAACGGTCGAACGAATGCGCGATAATATCGCTCGCGCCCGCCGCGGTCTGGTATTTCGAGACCGAATACGTAAGCTCCGGGTTTTCGAGCGCGAAAACCGGCCTTACGACGCCGGGGTACATGACGGACTTTTTAAACGTCCCGCCGACGTCGTCGACGATGACCGACGAGCCGCTCGTTTCGCTCCCCGCGGCGGATATCGTGTTTATCGCCCCTACTTTCGCGGATCTTTCCGGCACGGCCTTCTTAAGATAAAAATCCCAGAAATCGCCGTCATAGGCGAGTCCAAGCGCTATCGCTTTCGCGGTGTCGATGACGCTCCCGCCGCCTGCCGCGAGCAGGAAATCCACGCCCTCGCGTTTCGCGTATTCGAGCCCGCGCATGGCGGTTGAGCGAAGAGGGTTCGGCTTTACGCCTCCGAGCTCGACGAACGGTATCCCCGCCCCGTCCAGCAGCCCGGTCAGCGTATCGTAGAGCCCGGACTTTTTGACGCTCCCCTCGCCGTAAACGAGCATCACCTTTTTTCCGCCGTGCTTCTTTATCATTTCCGCGGCCTTCTTCTCCGCCCCGGCGCCGAATACTATCTCCGTGTACATGTTGAAATTGACAATACCCGTTTGGTTCATGGTTCCTCCTCTTGCGTCTGTTCTTCGGACGGCTCGAAATGGATGTGCACGCTTTCAAGCCCTCCGATATTTTTCTTTAGTTCGGATTTTAACCTGTCGGCTAAAGCCTTAAGCCTGTCGACCGTAAGGTCGCCGCACGACGCGCAGTGCAAAAACGCGGACATTTTATCGCCTTTTTTAAAAAGCTCTATGTCGTGGCAGTCGAGCGAAGCGTCTATCCCCGCAACGGTCTTTCGGATCCCGTTTATTATTTCCCCTATCTTTTCATCGGACATTATCGCCGCGTCCGCTTTCTGATCCGCGAACTCGAACGTTATGCTTACGCCGCTAACGCTTTCGAGCGCGCCGTAAATCTCGCGCTCGATGCGGTGTGAAAGCGCGTGCGATTCCTTCAGCGTCAGGTTCTTTTTCAGCTCGACATGCGCCGCGAGCCGCCTGCCCGATTCCGACTCATATACGTGCACGTTATGTATGTTGGCGCATTCGGAGTGGGCGCCGACTATGTTTTTAACCGTCCGGTAAACGTCCTCTCCGGCGCCCTGCTCCGTGTCGACCGGATAAGTGACGACGACTATATCGCAGTTCGGAATCTTTTCGCGCAGCTTCGATTTTACCCGCCCGGCGACCGCGTTGACTTCGTTCATGCTGCAGTTCCTGTCGACGCCTATCGTTAAGTCTATAAACAGCGCCGCCCCCGACGCGCGGACGCGTATGTCCCCGACCTCCGCCACTCCGTCGACCGACGCCGTTTCGGCGAGTATCTTTTCCTTAGTCCCCTTTGGCGCCGCGTCGAGCAAGACGTTTAAAGTCTCGCGGCCGAGCTTGAAGCTTACCTTTATGACGAGCGCCGCGACTCCCAAAGCCGCTATCGGGTCGGCGTATTTGAGCCACCCGATCCCGAGGGTTTCCCCCGCCCATACGCAAACAAGCCCCGCGATGACCACGCAAGAGCTCCAAACGTCGCTCGAGAAATGCAGCGCGTCCGCTTCGAGCGCCTGGCTGTTATGTTTCCTTGCTACCTTTTTTAACAGCCTTGAACGCGAGATATCTATTATTATCGCGACGATCAGGACCGCGATGCCAAAGTAGCTCCCTTCTATCTCGAGGCTTTGGCCGAAGAAAATCTTGCGCGCCGCCTCATAGATTATCCATACGCACGTGCCCCAAAGTATGAGCACCTCTATCGCCGCGGACAGGCTCTCCATCTTTCCGTGGCCGTAGTTGTGCTTTACGTCCGCAGGCTTGTCGGCAAACCTGACCGCGAAAAACGTGATCCCCGCCGCGAACAGATCCATGACTGAATGGAGCGCCTCCGATATGATTCCGAGGCTGCCGGTAATAACGCCGACGGCGGCCTTCATAACCGTAAGGAATACCGCGGCAATAACCGAGCTCGCCGCCGCTCTTTGTTTTTCTCCCGCCATCGGTTCCGACCTCGCTTTTTTCGTTCTAAGAGCGCCCCCGGAGATACAAAATAACCCGTGGCGCCATAATTAAGTATTCTTTAATTATAGTCCCACAGGTTTTCTTCCTGCTGCCGGAACCCGGCCCGGCCCCACGCGCCCCGCGCCGGACCGCTAGCGTTTCGCAGTCCTTCGCGGCAGGCGCATCGCCTGCTCCATAAAAATATGATCAATATTACGTAAGATATTACAATATGCCGCGCCGTTTTGCAATATTTTGATTTTTAAGCCCTCAGCGCGGCGACGCCGCCCCGGAACGGGGCGTCCTTAACTGTCTTAGCGGAACCGCGAATTCGATCTTTGAATCCTCGTCCTCTTCGATTATCTCGACGAAGACCTCCCTCACAACCGTTTTGAACGAATCGTTTATGTTTTTCGTTTCTTCGGCCGCTTTTTTCAGTTCGGTTTCGCCGTCGAAGTATCCCACGGTCATATGGGGCACAAAAGCGTTCCCCTTAAGCCTCTCCGGATAATACTTTTCCAAAATGCCGGTATACAGCCTTTTATGAAGCCCGATTATCTCGTCCCTGCCCTCAGCGGCAAGAAGAAACAGATATTTCCCGTAAGAGTCCATTGGTATTATCCCGTTTAGGGTGAGCCCGAACGGCGCGAATCCCGAAACGGCGCGGGATACATGCTCCCTTAAATCGCCTGACGCGATATCGCTTTCGAACGGAAAGACGAGCGTAACGTGCGGCCTGACATGGTTTGCGAGCGGATCGTATTTTTTTCTGATTTCATCGATAATCCCGCCGTTTTCGAATTCCGGTATGATCATTATGCATCTTTTCAACATTATCGGCTCTTTCTTCCTCAGGTATGACTCTTTACGCCCGCGTCATTCGCTCCGGCGCGCGTGCAGCAGCCTCAGCGCGGCGATAAGCCCGTCGGCGGGAGGCTGCCCCGGAGCGGATTCTTTTCCCAAAGCCGCGAACGTCATCGCCGAGCCGAAAGCCTCGCAGGCGACGCGGCTCGCCATCCCGAGCGGCCCCATCGAAATGGCGATGAACGGCCTGTCGGCGTGTTTTTCGTTAAATTCCGCGGAGGCTTCGAGCAGCGAGAGCACGTCCCTGATATCCTTCGGCATAACGGCTATTTTTATTATATCCGCGCCCGTAAGCCGCATTCGTTCAAGGCGCGATACGATCTCCGCCGCGGGCGGCGTCGAGCCGAAGTCGTGGTAAGACGCGATCGCGAGACGACCGCGTCTATGCGCCATGGCTATTATTTCGTCCGCGGACGCGCGGCCGGCCTCAACGTCGATGATATCCGCGTCCGCGCCGTTTAAAACCGCCGCGCAGAGCGCCGCGTAATCTCTTTCGGTGATGCGCGCGCCGCCTTCCTTTTGCGTCCGGAACGTGAATATAAGAGGCTTTTCGCCCAAAACGGCGCGAAGCTTATTAATAATTTCCAAAACCGACGCTTCGTCGTTCGCGTTTTCGTAAAAATCCGCCCGCCATTCGGCGGCGTCCGCTTCGGACGCGAAAATCCCGGCCCCCGCGCGTAATATTTCGTCCTGCGTCGCGCGGGCGATCGGCACTATTACTTTCGGAATGCCGCTCCCTATCGTAAGCCCCCGTACCGTCACCGTTTTCATCGCTTCCCTCCGTTTCGACTATTATATACCATGTATGCGCTTTGGTGAATAACGTTTTTCGGGGGTTATCCAAGGTTCCCATCGAACGTGCCCGCTATTAGCCGAAGAGCGTTTCAGATCGGCGGCCTGTTCCGCCACTTGTACTCGAACTGCGCCCTCGTAATTACGCCCTCTTCGACGAGCCTCTTGTCCCTGCCGTACCGCCTTTCCTCCTCGTCTTTGTCCCTCTCCGTCCGCCGCGGGATCGACCGCGCCGGCCGCGCTCCTTCTTCGTGCGCGTCCGTATCGGGGCGTCCGGCCGCGGTCCCGCCGCGGAGCCTTTCGAGCGCCGCGTCTATGCTCTTCGCGTATTCGTCCGCCTGCCGCGCCTCTTTGCGCGCTTTAACCGTGTCAGCCATCGATACGCCCCTTTTTAGCCGCGAGGAGCCTCGCTTCAATCAGGTTTTTGACATACCCGGTTATATCGTCCGCGTTTTCGGAGATGACCTTCAGCGAACCCGCCGACAGGTCGCTCAAAAACATCTTTACCGCCCTTTCGGACACCTCTTTTGCGTCCCGCGCGCTTAATTTCCCGTCCGCGCTCCGCGCCTTCAAGCCCTCTACGACGTTTGCCTGAAGCGACGCGATTACGTTGTCTGCGACGGTCTGCGCCTCGCCCAACGCGCTTCGCAGCGCTTCGCTTCGCGTCTTCCCTTTGAGCCACTCAAACGCCGCTTTGGTCAGCGGTATGACCACCGCCGTGAACACGATCCCCAACAGCGCCGTTATTATCTGCGTTAAATCCATACGCTTCCTCCTAAAATAGTATTGCATTTCCTTATTCAAGCATATTTCGGATAAACGCTCATGATCGCTCAACCGCGTCCGGGAAACGGCGGCATGGGCGCCGTTCTCTATGTTTTTGATATTTTTTAAAACTCACGGTGTTTTTTCCCGGAACCTCAGGATATAATGGATTTAATATTGTTTCCGGAGGTCCTTAGCGTTTGATCCAAAACGACCTTTGCATCTTTTTTATATCCGCGGCGGCGGGGCTGCTCGGCTCTGTTTTGGGCCTCGGCGGCGCTATAATTGTCACTCCCGCTCTCACGCTTCTGTTCGGGATCGACATCAGGTACGCGATAGGCGCGAGCATAGTGTCCGTTATAGCCACGTCGAGCGGCGCGGCCGTCGCCTATATCCGCGACGGGATAACGAATATCCGCATCGGCATGTTCCTCGAGATAGCCACGACCGCGGGAGCTATCGCCGGGGCGTTTTTGAGCGGCCTTATTGACGCCGCTTATCTCTACCTTATATTCGGAGCGATACTGCTGTACTCCGCAGCGAACATGCTTCGCAAGGTCAAAACGGAGTTTCATTGCGCCGCCGCGCATCCCGCGGCGGCAAAGCTCAGGCTGAACGGAAGCTATTTCGACAGCACGCTCGGCGGGCGGGTGGACTACAACGTCGCCGGAGTATACGAAGGTTTCGGGATCATGTGCGCCGCCGGAGTCGTGTCCGGCCTTTTGGGGATAGGCAGCGGCGTGTTCAAGGTCGCGGCTATGGACGCTGTTATGAAGCTGCCCCTTAAAGTCTCTTCCGCAACGAGCAATTTCATGATAGGCGTGACCGCGGCGGCCAGCGCCGGAATATATTTCCTTCGGGGCGATATCGACCCGTCGATAGCCGCTCCGGTCGCTTTGGGAGTCCTCGCCGGCGCTGCGGCGGGAACGAGGATCATGCGAAGGCTTAAAAGCGCGACGATAAGGCTTATGTTCATCCCGGTGCTCGCGTACGTCTCGATACAGATGATACTGAAAGGCCTGAAAGTTATATGACGGACGGAAATAACGAAAAAACGGCGGCCGGCGCCGAAACGGTAATAAGCCGCGTGCTTCAGGCGGGAGTCTTTGTAAGCGCTCTCATAATACTTATCGGCCTCGTGATGTATCTCGCGTCGGGAAAAAGCGGCTATCCCGGCGCTTCTTTCCCGTCCGACCCCGCGGCGGTTATTCAGGGGCTGTTCGCGCTAAAGCCGTACGCCGTGATGCTCTTCGGGCTTTTCCTGCTGATACTCACGCCTGTCCTGCGCGTCGGGATCTCGATAATAATCTTCATAATAGAAAAAGACCGCCTTTACACAGTTATAACGGCGATCGTCTTTACGATTCTTATTATAAGCTTTTTGTTAGGCAAGGCGCAATGATCCGGTTTCGCGCGGCCGCGCGGCATTGAGAGATGCGCGGAAAAAAACCCGGGGGGCGCTCCCCCGGGCTTCGTTTAGTTATCCGGTTTACTTCGCTTCCGCGGTCTCCCTCTTTACGGGCAGCACTCCCGCCATCTCGCCTATCACGTTTATGAGCTCTTTGCCTTCCGGCACGACTATTTTCGCGTTGTCCTTCAACGCGGTCTCCAAAGCCTCGAGCCTGCGAAGAAGCTGCGCGTTCCCGACGAAGTACTGCTGGGCGGCCTCGTTGACGAGCTTTATCGCCTGCGCCTCGCCCTCGGCGGCCAGAATCTTCGCCTGTTTCACGCCCTCCGCTTTCTTAATCTCCGCGCGCTTCACGCCGTCCGCCTGCGTCTCCATCGCCGTCGCGAAGTCGATCGCCGCTATCTTTTCGTTCTCCGCTTTGACGACCTTGTTCATCGTGTCCTGAACGTCCTTCGGCGGATCGATCTCTTTTAGCTCGGTGCGCATTATGGAAATTCCCCAGTTCTTAGTCTCGATTTCGAGGGTCTGGTAGAGATCTGTGTTTATCCTGCCGCGCTCGCTGTTCGCGCTCCTGAGCGACATCGTCCCTATTATGTTACGGAGCGTAGTGCGCGCGAGGTTTACGATCTGGTACCTGTAATTCTGGACATTATACTGGGAGCGCTTTACGCTTTCCTCGTCCGCCTTTACCTTAAAGTATACCTGCGCGTCGACCGTCGCGTTTAGGTTGTCGTTCGTGATGATCACCTGCGGCTCGGCGTTCATCATCTGTTCGGTAATGTTGACCCGGTATATCTTCTGTATCACCGGAAATATCCAATGGAAACCCGGCTCGGCGTACCTTGTGTATTTGCCGAGCGTCTCGATGAGCCCCCTGTGAGTCGGGCGCACTATCCTTATCCCGCAGAAGAATATGAACACGACCACGCAAACGACAACGATAATAAATGTCTGCATTTTTTCCCTCCCGTATTCGAAAAACGGTTTAAGATTCACATAATTAATTTATGGCGCGCTTCCCCGTTTATTCGTTTTTGCCTATGTTTACTATTGCACTATTCTGTCGAAATGTCAAACTTTTTGCGAGTTTTCCCCGGTCAAACCGTTTAATGGCGCAGGGATGGCACGACGGTGTCCGTTATGATGCGAAGTTTATTAATGACTTCTTTTTTGATAATGGTCTATGCCTGTTGTTCTATTATAGAACAATAAAAATCCTCTATTATCAACAAAACGCGTACCTTTTGATTTATCTTTCGAAAAAACCGTAAATGATATCTAAAACCTCGTCTAAAATATCATCTGGCAGTCTTTCCTTAAATCTCGCATTACGCGCAAGAATATCAAGCGATTTAATTTGTTCGCACATTATGACTCCCGTTGTCATTGTCCTTTCATCCAAAGGGACATGAAGAGGGAATCCTTTAATAGTGTTAGTAATCGGGCAGACAATCGCTAGTCCGGTATATTTTTGAAATGAATCGCAACTTACAACGACCGCGGGTCTTTGGCCTTTTTGTTCATGCCCTGCCTGCGGGTCAAATTCCAGCGTGATTATATCTCCTAATCTTGGCGAATATATCACCATGCCTCTTTTCCTTCGGGTTTGTCAGTCTGCCATTCTTCACAACGCATTTTTTCCGTATATCCGGCAAAACGCTCCTCAAGCGTCCTGTGCTTATTAATTTCAGGGAAAATAACAATGCAGTCCTTCTCCGCTTCAATCCTTACCGCATCGTTTTCTTTTAATGAAACGGCTTCCAAAATATTTTTTGGAATCCGAACACCCTGGCTGTTTCCCCATTTCTGAATAATCGCCTTCATATTTCATCACCTGATATAAGTATATACATAGTATATACATTTGTCAAAAAAATTCTTGCGGTAAAAAAGCGTTATGTATATCGTGCGCTTCGCTGCCACCGTGTTTGAGCGGCTTATGATACATATGACGCCGGGGCGGCGCGCCGCTTTTTTGGCGGCGCAGGAAAATGTTAAAAGGAAAATCACTATCGGTAATCCGTTGAAAAAAAGCAAATCGGTTATGCTTTTCTTCAAATCTTAAAATCGAGTATCACCCTCGCGTAGTCTTTTTCCATGTATTCGGACGTGAGAAGAAAATCCGCGGTCGCGCGGTTCATCGCGACGGGAATGTTGTAAAGGACCGCGATGCGCAAGAGCGCCTTGACGTCCGGGTCGTGCGGCTGGGACGTAAGCGGGTCCCAAAAGAATATAAGCATATCGAGCTTAAGCTCCGCTATAAGCGAGCCTACCTTCTGGTCGCCTCCTAACGGGCCGCTGCGGTATGCGTAAACCGGAAGCCCCGTTTTTTCCGTGATGAGCCTTGCCGTCGTGCCCGTGCCCGAAAGGAAATGCCGGCTTAAAATCTTCTCGTTCTCCACCGCCCATTCCGCGAGCGCCTCCTTGCGGTTATCGTGCGCGACGAGCGCGATATGCTTTTGCGCTTTTATCACATGTTTTTCCATAAATCCCCCTTAAACACCAAAACTCAAAATATTTTCGGTTCAATTATATGACACATGTGCGCCCGTTACAACACGGCTTTGAAATAAACGTGTTATCTTTTTGCAAATTTGTTTCAAAACGCGTTTTTTGCGCCATATATAGTATAGAGTTTTACTCCGCAGCCGGTTCAAAGGAGAATCAATGAGCGATATTTATATTGCGCGCCAGCCTATATTCAATTCGGATATGGAACTGTTCGGGTACGAGCTTCTTTGCAGAAAAAGCCTTGACAACCGGTACGAAGGCGCCGACGACGACAAGGCGACGGCGTCCGTTTTAGACAACTTTTTCACGTTCGGGTTTTTCCGGCTCATAGACGGGACGCGCGGATTCGTCAATTTTTCGGAAAACCTGCTTATTAACGGCGCCCCGAAGCTGCTCCCCCCCGAAAAGCTCGTGGTCGAAGTGCTTGAAAAAACGAAGGTGGACGACGACGTGATAAGGGCGTGCAGGAGCCTTAAGGACAACGGCTATATGATAGCGCTCGACGATTTCGCCGTTGGCCTTGGCGCCGGGCATCTCCGGCTGCTCGATATTGCCGACATAGTAAAAATCAACTGCCCGAAAGCGCATGACCCGGAGCTTAAGAGCTTTCTGCGGCGGCATGGCAAGAACATCGCGTTCCTTGCCGAAAAGGTCGAAACGGCGGCGGACTATAAACTGGCGCGGGAGATGGGGTTCGAGCTTTTTCAGGGCTATCTCTTCAGCAGGCCGACGGTGATAAACGCGAAGGCTATCGGGATGCTCAACAACAGCCTAATACCTATTCTGAACGAGCTTAAAAGACCCGAGCCGGATTTCGGCGTAATCGCCGAGTATTTCAAGCACGACCTCGAGCTTTCGTATAAGCTCCTTCGCCTCGTGAACTCCGTGTATTACGGGGCGCGCTATATCGTAAAGTCGATCAACGACGCGCTCGTCCGCCTCGGCACCTTGGAGCTGACGCGGTGGGTGAACCTGATGCTGCTCAAAGGGATGATAAACCCCGAAAACGCGGAGCTCATAAAAACCTGTCTCGTGCGCGGAAAGATGCTCGCGCTGCTGTCGGAGCTTATCGGCGACCGGCACCGCGAAACGGACTATTTCATGACCGGCATATTTTCGTCGATAGATTCGCTTCTCGGCGAGAGCATGGACGAGATTGTAAAGCGGCTCCCGTTTTCGGATTCAGTTCGCGGGGCGCTCACCGGCGAAGATAATTTCCTCCGCCGGCCTCTCGACGCCGTGCTTTCATACGAGAACGCGCAATGGGACGCCGTGGACGCTTATCTGTCCGAAACCGGGCTCGGGCGGGATATTTTCATATCGCTGTATCTCGACGCTCTCGAATGGCAGCAGACTTCGATGGCGGCGTGAACATCTAAGAAGCCTGCTGCGCCGGTCTGTTCTCATTGAAACCGTACAACTTATCGACTAAGAACACGGATAAGAATATGCCCGCTATTTCGGCCGTGGCGAAGAGCGCCGTCAACGCCGCATCCCTGTAAACGACGAGATCAAACATATGCGCGGCAAAATAAACGGCGTACAAAAACAGCGCCGCCAGTCCGGTCTGCCGCCATTTGGCTTTATTGTAACGCAATATTATCGCGGTGATGCACAGTATATTGAAGTTTATCGCGAACAGCAAAAAAGCGCTGTTTTGCGGGTCTGCAAAAAGCTTTTCGCTGAACGTCGGGCCCCATATGAGCCGGAAAGGCCAGCTGATAAGATCCGTATGCGGCACAAAAGCCGCGAAATAGACCAGTATATACTTGAAAAGCGGCGCGGGGCGGCCGCCGGCGAATTTTTTATAAGCCGCCTTTACAATGCCAAAAAGTACGATCAGTCCGGCGACCGTGATCCATGTCTGATACCAGTTGTGCCGATAGACGCCCAAATATAAAAAAAGTTCTTCAATTGCGCCGTATACGAACGCGAGCGCCGTCTGCCAGTAGAATTTGAGGTCCAATTCGCAGATGAGCAGCGCGGTCGCGGATACCGAAAACTGCGAGAACAGGTTCCCCGCAAGCCCGTCGTCAAGCCTCGATACGTTGTCCACTATCATGGGATAATAATCGTACGCTTTTAAAAACGCGAACAATATCATTTCAAATAAAAAGGCGGCTCCGCATACCGACAGGTAAAAGGCGAAAACCCGCGCCCGGTTCTTCGATCTTGCCAGCACGAATATGATTTCAAGGACAGTTATTATCCCCAAAAGCAAAAACCAGACGGTATTCGTCCAAAAGTATCCCATAAGATATTTATACCGCAATTAAATAAAAAAATCCGCCGAATACGCAAGGCGTATTAAGACGCATAAATCATTGTTTCAAAGGTACTTGAAACTGCCGGATATGATTTTAATATTAGCAACCTGAACGGCAAAGCCGTTACTTTATATTCTCCTCGAGCCATTTCGCTGTTTCCTCGAGGCGCATGCCGTGCGACGCCTTGACGAAAACCGTGTCTCCCGGCTCGATCAGCGAGGAAAGTTCCTTTACGAGCTCTTCCTTATCTTTAAAATACAGCGCTTTAGCGCCGTTTCTTGCCGCCTCCTCGTATATGTTTTTTGAAAGCTCCCCGACGCAGATAACGAGCCCTACCCCTTCGCGCGCGGCGTGCCTTCCGATTTCGCGGTGGTACCCCGCGCCGCGCTCCCCAAGCTCGAACATGTCCCCCAATATGCACACGCTGCGCCCCGGAGCCTTCGCGGCGACGCTTATCCCCGCGGCCATCGAAGCGGGGTTTGCGTTGTACGCGTCGTTGATTATCCTTATCTTCCCCGTGTCCGTGACGTGCATCCTGCCCGCGGCGGGACGATACGAGGCGATGCCCTCTATAATCAGCTCGTCCTCAACGTTAAGTAGCCTTCCGGCGGCAAGAGCGGCGAGAGCGTTTTGTATCATGTGCCTGCCCGGAGCGGGTACGAAGATTTCGGCCTCTTTCCCCTCGTAACGGGCGGTAAAGCGCGAGCCTTCGAATCCCGATTCATATACCCGTTCCGCGCGTATCCTGTTCCGCTTTCCGAAACCGTATGTCACGGCGTCCGGGTATTTCCGGGTAAGCGTAAGGAGCAGCGGGTCGTCTCCGTTTATGACGGCGGTCCCTTCGGGCTCCATGTATTCGAGCATCTCGGATTTCGCCGCGAGTATCCCCTCCTTCGAGCCAAAGAACTCGATATGCGCCTCGCCCACGTTGGTAAGAACGCATACGCGCGGCCGGGCGATCCGCGAAAGATTGCGTATCTCCCCGAAACGGTTCATCCCCATCTCGATGACGGCCGCCTCGTGCTCCGGCGCGAGCCGGAATACCGTAAGCGGCACGCCCGTCTGGTTATTAAGGTTCCCCTCGGTTTTGAGCACGTTGTATTTTTTCGACAGTACCAGCGCGATAAGCTCCTTCGTCGTGGTCTTTCCCGCGCTGCCCGTGACGCCGACTACCGGTATCGGGAACAGCGAGCGGTAATACTCCGCGATACGGTGCAGCGCTTCTAACGCCGATCCGACGAGGATATGCGGCCCGGCGTCGAGAGGCCTCTCGGTCAGGCAGCATATCGCGCCCGCTTCGCGCGCCGCCCCTAAAAAATCGTGCCCGTCATGCCTTTCGCCGCGCACCGGCACGAAAAGGCAGCCGGGGACCGCCTTCCGGCTGTCGATCACGACGTCCGTAATATTCATTTTCAATATATTTTCGGCGCCCGCGTATTTTCCGCCGCACGCGGATACGGCTTCCGCGACCGTGAACGCAACCATATCGGAAAAAACCGTCCTTTTCTACATTCCGCGAAAGCGGGTTCCCTTTATATCCGCTCCCGCAAAAGACTACCTTCTTTCTTTCAGCGAAAGCCTTATTATCTCCCCGCAAAGCTGTTCGTACGATATCCCAACGGCGTTCGCTTCCTGAGGCAGCAGGCTCGTAGGCGTCATGCCGGGCAGCGTGTTCGCTTCGAGGCAGTAGATCCCGCCGCCGTGGCCCAATATGAAATCCACGCGGGAATAGACGCTAAGGCCGAGCGCCCTGTGCGCCGCAAGCGCGAGGCTCTGTATCTTTTTCGCGGTCTTTTCGTCGAGCTCCGCCGGACAGACCTCTTTCGTCAGCCCCGCCTGATATTTATGCTCATAGTCGTAAAACCCGTCGCGCGGTATTATTTCGATCAAAGGCAGCGCCTTTTCGCCGAGTATGCCGCACGAAAATTCCCTTCCCTCTATGAATTCCTCGACGATCACCTCGCCGTCATTCTTTAGGGCTTCGGCCACGGCGTTTTCCAGCTCCTCCCTCGTTTGCGCTTTGACGACCCCGATGCTCGAACCTCCCGATACGGGCTTTACGATAGCGGGAAGCGCCAAATCCGGCGCCCTTCCGGCTTGCCCTTTCGTTATGACCGCGCCTTTTGGCGTTTCGATGCCCGCCTCGCTAAAAAGCCGCTTCGCGATTTTTTTGTTCATCGCGAGCGCGCTCCCGAGATAGCCGGAACCCGTGTATTTTATGCCCATAACGTCGAACAATGCCTGAAGCTTCCCGTTTTCGCCCGTCTCCCCGTGCAGCCCCAAAAACACGATGTCCGCCGCGCGGCAAAGCTCGATTACGTTTTTGCCTATCTCGCCGTATCCGCTGTCCGCTCTTTGGGCGCGTATCTTCCCGATGTCCGGTTCGCGCGCCGGAACCTTATAAGGCTCAAGCCTGCCGGATACCCTGAACATGTCGAATATGTTGTCCGTGACCTCTTCCGTTCCGAAGAACAGATCGACGAGTATGGCCCCGTGGCCTAACCCGCGCAGCGCGTTGCAGATAAGGGTGCCCGAGGTCAGCGATACGTCCCGTTCGGGGCTTAATCCTCCCGCCAAAACTACGATATTCATATGTTTTACCGCCTTTAAATTTATAAAAACTTAAACTTAAAACATTATAGCACATTTTATTCCCGCGGCGGGAGAAGTTTCGTTCCTGCGCGCGCCGAATATATTGTAACGCGCCGAATCAGCGTATATAATCATTTTATCGGTTTACGGAGGTGCTTCAATGTCCCGCGACGATAATAAAAAATGCACATGCACTTATCCCTACTGCCCGCGGCGCGATAAATGCGCCGAATGCGTCGCTTATCACCGGAGCAGAGGCGAGGTGCCCGGCTGCTTTTTCAGCAAGGAAGGCGAGAAGACGTACGACAGGTCGATTGAAAGCCTGTACAGGGATTACCAGACTTACATGTCAGTTTTCGACGGCATGTGAAAAACGGGCGGCAAAAATACCGGCAAGATAAACGGTACCGTCTATTCACGGCAAGAATAAACGTATTTGTTTATTCAAAACGGGACCTTCCGAATGATTTGCGCGAGGTGGAATAATGATGTATTGTGCCGTTATCGGCGACATTATCAGCTCAAAAACGCTGTCCGATCGAAATTCCATCCAGAATAATCTAAAAATCGTCCTCGCGAAAGCAAACAAGACTTTTGACGAGGAAATCGCCTCTTTGTTCGCCGTTACGCTCGGAGACGAACTTCAGGGTATACTAAAGAGAGCCGCCCGCGTTTTTGATATCATCGAGTTCATACAACGCAAGATGCATCCCGTCAGGCTTCGTTTTGGAATAGGGCTTGACGAAATTTATACCGAAATAGATCCGGAGATGCCAATAGGAGCCGACGGCCCGGCGTTTCATAAAGCGCGGGATATGATAAACGACGTGAGGAAAAAACAGAACAGCCTTCTATCCTATCAGCCAGAGATATTTTTTCGGTCCCGCCAATGCGACGACGAGCTTGTTAACGCGGCGGCAGTTTTGTACAGGCAGCTTGAGCGCAGCTGGACGGATAAACAAAGGCGGTATATTGATTATTTTTTTGACGTGTCCGAAAACCAGTACGTAATCGCAAAGCACTTCGGCGTAACGCAGCCGGCCGTCAATAAAGCTTTCGAGCGTTCCGGGCTCTATAAATACAAGTACGCTTTGGATTGTTTAAGGGGATATTTCGAAAAAAATAATTTTTAGCGGGGATTTATGCCGGAAACATTCTATCTTTTTTTACTGGGGCATATCATCGGGGATTTTTATTTGCAGTCCGAAAAAATAGCGAAGGAAAAACAGGCCGAAGCCGCGGCTGTCGTCGCTCATTCGGCTTTATACTGTGCCGTTGCGCTCGTCGCCTCCGTTCCGGTTATGTTTTTAAACGTCTGGGCAGGTATTCTGGCGGCGGGCGTCCTTAGCCTCGCGCACTGCATTATAGACTTGGCTAAGTTCTATGCCCGGCGAAAATATGACGCGCCGGATTCGTTCGCGGTATTTTTCATAGATCAGGCCCTGCATATCGCCGTGATTCTCGCGGTTTCCAATATGTTATTAGATTATGTCTCCAACGGCGGACTGACGGCGCTTTTCCATGACGCTGCGAACATCTCGTATCTTGCAACCGTAAAGCTTCTTTGCGTTCTTTTCCTTATGGGCAGACCCGCAAACATATCGTTCAAAAAGATTTTCAAATCCGTGAAACCGGAAAATGACGAAAAATCGGGGATGAAAAACGCGGGTGCTTTGATAGGCACTCTGGAACGGGTTATATCCTGCGTGATGTTCTATCTCGGGCAGTACGCGGCGATAGCGATCGTGTTTACCGCGAAATCGATCGCCCGATATAACAGGATTTCAACCGACCCGGCCTTCGCCGAATATTATCTTACGGGCACGCTTTCAAGCGTAACTTTCGCGATCCTTGTTTCCATGCTGTTTTTTCAGTACATATAACTGACTTTGCAAACCGCGAGGAGAAAACCGGCGGTCTTAAAGCCCGTACTTATCGGTCCGCTTTTACAAGATCCCTATCCCGCCGGCGCGGGCTCGAAATGAACGCCATGCCGTTTCGTCATCTGTTCAGCGGCATTTCTTAGATTCTTGACCTGAAGGTTCCCGCTTATCCGTCCTCTTTCACTATCGCGTACATCTTCACGTCCTAAGAACCGTCCTTTAGCGAACACCTTCTTACGCGCCGTGCCTCGAAGCTCATCCCCGCCTTTTGCATCACGCGCCCCGACTTTCCCGCGCATATCCGCGTTAGGTGTCAGGAGCTTATCCCTTTTTGTCCGCCGTCCGCGCCGCATCTTATCCTGCGCGCGAATTTTCGCATCCCCGCCCCGAAGGAGGGCGGAGCGCCGATTACGGATACCCATTTTACTTTCAGAACGAGCGCGGTCGATATTACGGCGCAGGCGTAGTTGGAAAAAAGGTTGCCCCAGAAGACCGCGTCGACGCCCAACGCGCTCTGCGTCGCGAGTATGAACAGGTACCTAAGAAGCCATATGCGCAGCACCCCGATAAAAAGAGGCATCCGCGTCCTCCCCAATCCAACGTACGCGCCCATCTGCACCATTCCGACGCCGAATCCTATGATAGAGAAAATATAGATATGCATCGCGCGCTCCGCGACTCTTACTACCTCCGGGTCGCGCGTAAACAGAAGCGCCAAGGGTCTCGCGAGAGGCGCTATTGCCGCGATAAGGACCGCCGCCGCAATCGCGCTCACGGCGCAGCCTTTCCAGCACGCGGCTTTGGCGCGCCCCGCGTTGCCCGCGCCCGCGTTCATGCTTACCAAGACGGTCACCGCGGAGCTGAACGAAGCGGGTACAATATAGCTGACCGCCGATATGTTCACCGCTATCCCCTGCGCGTCGAGCACGACAGCCCCGTACTTTTGAACCTCATGGTTTATGAGGAAGAACCCGAGGTTTATCATGGCCCCGGTCAGCATGGACGGCAGCCCGATCCGGATAAGGCTGCTTATTATATACTTTTCCGGACGAAAACCGGAAAAGCTGAGCCTGTCGTTTGATTTTTTTACGAACAGCTCGTAGTACATCCACGCCGTTATGAGCACATTTGAAACTATCGTCGACAGCGCGCAGCCCGCGACGCCCCCGTCAAAAACGGCGATGAACAGGCAGTTGAAAACCGCCTTCAACGCGAGCAGTATCAGCATCCTTAAAAGCGTCGCCTCCGGCTTTCCGCCCGCGTTCCTTATCGCGTTGTAAACCGATTCGAGGAAGGAGAAAGGAAGAGCTATCGCGCTCAGCGAAAGGTAAGTCCGCACATACCCGGAGATATCCGGATCTACCCCCGCCGCAATCGGAGCCGAAATAAAAAAAAGAACCGGAGCGAGCGCGGCTCCCATAGCGGACGCGAACGCTATCATTTGCACCGAAACGCGCCGCCCCTCTTCGAGATCCCCCCTGCCGTTCGCCTGTCCGATTATCGCCATGCCCGCGACGCTTAGCCCCTGAGCGAGCCCCGTGATTATATTGATTATCGGGATACAGTAAGAAACGGCGCCCGCGGCGGCGATGCCCGCGAGGTTGTTCAAAAACAGCCCGTCGATAAGAGGTATAACGCCCTGCACTATCCCCATCATAAGCGTCGGCAACGACAGCATGAGTATCGTCGCCGTAACCGAGCCGTTAAGTATGAGGCTCCGCCTTTGAAGCGTGTCCTGCCTGAATAGATTTGATATCATGAATTTTTTCGCAGCGTTCTCCCCCATGTTCAACCCGAAAATATTACTGCGCGCGCGAAGCCGTGTCAAGCGCGGTATATTAAAATATATCCGGTATTCCATGCCGAATCGATATGTATTATAATAATATATGGCAACATTGCACAAAAACGTCCGGAAGCTTAGGAAGGGAAGATGATCGGTTTGCAGAAAAAATCAATTTTAATCATCATAACGGCGTTTATTTTATTGCAGTTTTTCGGATGCGCCGCGCGGGAAACGCGCGCTTCCGATCCGGCCCGCGCGTCCGAAAGCGCGGCTCAAAATACGCCCCGAAACGCATCAGCGGCGGCGGGCCTTCCCGCGCCCGAGGCCTCCGCGTCCCCCCTAAGTAACGTATCGTTGGGCGGCGACGGTTATTATACCTGCGATTATAACGGCGAAAAGAGAAAATTCATTTTATATGTCCCCGAAAGCGCCGGGGAAGGCGCGCCGCTCGTGCTCATGATGCACGGATACGCCGGTACCTCAAAGAGCTTCATGCAGGACACGGGCATGAACGCGGCTGCGGATAAATACGGATACGCGGTCGCCTACCCGCAGGGCATCCCGGACAAGGAAAGCAAGGGCGGCGCCTGCTGGAATTCGGGGCTAAAAAGCTCCGGCAACGACGACATCGGATTTCTCGTCTCGCTCGCGAAGTACCTTCAGCTTAAGTACGGCTTCAGCGAAAAGCACACGTTCGCCGCGGGCTTAAGCAACGGCGCGTTCATGAGCTATAAGCTCGCGTGCGGAGCTTCGAAAACGTTTCGGGCGGTCGCGAGCGTCGCGGGGACTATGAGCCGCGGAGCGTGGGAGCAAAGGCGCGGCGCGGCGTCGGTAGGAATCCTTCAGATCAACGGCACAAAGGACGAAGCGGTGCCCGTCGGCAGCCCGGCCGCCGGAGGCGTTCCGGATATAAGAGGCGTTATCGAATACTGGAAAAACGCGAACGGGCTCGACGAATACCGGGAATTCAAATTGTCCGCTAAATCCACGGTTTACGAGTATTCGGGCAAAAACAGCGGCAACCTTGTATGGTACATAGAGATTGAGGGCGGAAGGCACGGATGGCCGGCCGAAAACTTCGCCGGTTTCAACGCGAGCGAAACGATACTCGATTTCTTCAGCCGTTTCGTAAACGAAGGAAGAGCCGATTAAACGAAGGCAACGAGAATGCAGGGAACGGCCACCGTGTCGTTCCGTCCAATTTTACGGAACAGCGCGGAGGCTGTTCCCTGCGGTTCATGCGGTGCAGGGAACGCACACCGGCACTAAGATTGCGGGCCTTAACTTTCGGGCAGGCCAATCTTAGCGGCCGGTCTAAAGTCCGTGTCGTTCCGTTCGGCCGCCGTGCCGTTCCGAAAACGCATTTGGCCCCTTTTTTGGATCCCACGGGCTAATTCGCGTAAACGAGGTTTTCGTTGAAAAACGGAACCAGCAGTTTCGTCACGCCCTGCAAAGGCTGCATATGCCCGCCCTTGAACGTATACAGTGTGTTCTCGATCCCGTTTTCCTTAAGCAGGTCTGAAAAATACTGCGTGCCTTCGGGTATCCAGGCGTACGCGTCGTTCGTGCCGTACGAAAAACCGATCGCTTTGAGCGGTTTATTGAGCGCGACGTAAGCGTCCATCTTTTCTTTCAGGTTCCCGAAGCCGCTCATCCATTTTTTGACGATCAAATTGTCCTGCTCCGTGCCGTCGAGCTTGGGTACGTCTCCCAATCTTTCCGCCTCCTTATTCGGCGCGAACGCGCGCGCATAGTTTGTCAAAAATCCCTGGTCGTTCTTCCATGTTTTCATCGCCCCGGGCAGAGCGTCGTCCTTTAACAGCCCCGGCGACATCGAGTATACCGCGCAGAATACGTCGGGGTGCAAAAGCGCGAGATTTATCGCTCCAAAGCCTCCCATAGAGAACCCGCATATCCCGCGCGACTGAGCTTCGGGTATCGTACGGAAGTTGCCGTCGACGTAAGGTATGACCTCTGAAAGGAAATAATCCTCCCAGTTCCCCGTCACGGGCGAGTTTACATAGAAAGACGTGCCGCCGCTGAACCCTACGAATATGAACTCTTTCGCTCCCGCTTTGAAGGCTCTGTCAAGCTCGAATTTGCTGCTCTGCACGTACGAGCCGGCCGGTTCCCCGTGCCCGTGAAGATAGTACACTACCGGATAAGACTTCTTGCCGTCGTAATACGACGGCGGCAGGCAGATATATATGTTCCTTTTAACAGACGCGCCTATAAGGTTGCCCTCGAGGCATTTTGATTCTATGGACGCGGTTATTAAATATTCCCCCGCGGCGGGCGGGCTTGAAACGTCCGGAGCCGCAGCGGAAACGGTTGCCTGCGTTTGCGCTTCGGGCGTCTTGCCGTCTCCCGGAGCGGCGGCGGAACATGCGGCGGCGAACAACAACGCCGCGGCAAAAAGAAATAATGCTGCTTTTCTCATAAAATTACTCCCGTAAAAATTTTTCGTTCAAAAAAGACGCGAATCATAATGGCTATATGTATGATACTTATTGAAAAAACGGGTGTCAACAGATTTTTTAAACGTTTTCGTAAATTTAAAACAGCCCGGGACACGTTTTTCAGGCTGTTTTCGGCGCGCGCCCGGCGCGCGCAAAGCCGAGCGCGCGCGTACGGTTTATGGTATAATATCCGCATGAGCGAACAAAGGTTGTTTTTATTAAGAAAGACGCTTGTTTTAGCGATACCGCTCCTGCTCTGCTCCTGCGCCGGGAGCGTTTTTGCTCCGCGGACGCCCTTCCCTTCGGTATCGGCAGAAACCGCGACGGCTCTTGCCCCCTCTCCGGCGGCTTCCATATATGGCGCGGCGGCTCGAACGCCAGAGCCAAAACCTTCGGCGGGGAGCCTTTCTCCGGACAAGGAAGGCTTCGCCATGCTGCCCGGCTCGCTTCCCGGCCTTAGCGCCGCCGACGAAAAGAGGTTCGACCCGGACAAGGTTTTTTGCTATCTCGCGGAGGACGGCTGCATAACGTACCGCGACTACTGGTACTCGATAAACGGTTCGGAAACGGCCGGCGGCGTTTTGTATCTTAATCTTTCGCTCAATATCTCGCTCGCCGACGTAAACGCCGCCTATCGGGACTTAAAGGACAAGCGTTCCCTCTCCGACCGGATCATACTTTCAGTGCCGCAGTTCAAGGACTGCGTGATAAAAAACGGGGTCATGTACGCGGACGAATACGCGTGGGAAGACAGGCGGGCCTATCCTTCGTACGAAGCCTGGCTGGAGGATAACGGCGGGTATATCAATTCGCTCGACAGGTGGACGCTCAGGCTCTCCGCCCCCGTTCCCGTCGCGGAAAACGCGCGTATAACGCTGTTCGACTATTCCGACGGCGGATACGCCGACCTGACGGCGCGGCAGTTTCAGGAATACCTTTCCGACCCGGACAACATCGACATCGTCGACGGAACCGGGTTCATACTCGATATGGTGTATTTGAAATACTCCGGGGGCGGTATTACCGCTATATATCAGGACGGCGGGGAAGGATAGCCGTCAAATATATTTCGAGCCTTCCCTGACAGAAAGCGGGTGGAGCGTGTGGCCGTTAATATAGCCCCTGACCCAGTCCGGGTTGGTCTTCGAATATTCGCGCAGCGCCCACCCTATCGCTTTGTTCAGGAAAAACTCCTTCGTGCCGCCGCATTTTTCAAGTATAGAACCCAAAAGCGCGGCGTCCGTCTTCGCCTTATACTTAATCTGGAACAGTATCGCGGTGCGCTTGAGCCAGATGTCCCCGCTGAGAGCGTACGACGATACCTCGGGTATGAGCCTCGGGTATCTCGCGCAGATCTCCCCGATCAACACCGCGGCGAGGAAATCGACCGTGTCCCACCACTGCTTGTTTTCAATAAGCCGCCTGACCCTCGGGAGGTCTTCCTCCTTGAGTTTTTTCTTCAGCGCGCCGAGGTAATCCATCGCAAGATACTGGAACTCGCGCTCCGGCAAGCTCCATAGATATTCAACGAAACCCCAGTCGATCCCGCCCTTTCTCGCTTCTTTCAAAAATGCCGACTCAAGTCCCGCTCTTTTTGGCTTATATATGCCCAGATAGGGAAATTTGTTCTTCATATATGCGGCCATCTTTTCGGCTGACTCTTCATTTTTCGCCGCGTAAAACGAGTTTATAATCTCTTCGTACATGCGGGCCTCCCGGCAGATTATTTCCCCTTATTTTACGTCTGATATTATCGACGGTCAATGTCACTTCTGTATCCGCGCCGAAGCGCAAAAGTGCGTTTGATTTGATTGTTTTGCCGGATAATATTATAATCTGTCTATCAATCGTATCGGAGGCGGTCAAAATGGAGGTAAAGTATTCCCATATATGCGATTACGCTACGAACGACGCGGCGGGCAAGCTTATCGTCATGGGCGTTTTTGACAACATAAACGCCCAGTCCTTTCCCTATACCCATCCGTCCTTCTTCTACGTCGCCGGATTGAAGTTCCGCCCCTCCGAATCGGGGAACCATAAATTCGCCGTGATGCTGCTCGATTACGACGGCAGGAAGATCATCCCCCCTCTCGAAGGAGAAATAAACGTGCCGGACGGTAACAAGGGGACGATAAACCTGATATTGAATTTCGGAGGCGTCGTCTTCCCGAAGCCGTCCACATATACGATCGACCTTCTCGTCGACGGCCAGAGCCACGCCTCGGATACGGTAAACCTGATACATTATAAAAGGAAATGAAACGCCCGCGATTTTGCGCGGTTATTTAAGTTAAGTATCGTTGATCCATATGATTTATTTTTTCGCGCGTTATTTGACTTTAAATGAAACGGGCGAAAAACCAGATGTTTTGGAGTTTTGATATGTGAACAGCGCGGACTCCCCGCCCGCCCCCGCCGCTTCCCTTACGCCATCAGCCTGTCCCATACCTCGCGCGTCACGGTCCCGTCCTGCTCCATCCCGTTCGCCTTCTGAAAACCCATGAGCGCCGCCTGCGTCTTTGGCCCGAACACCCCGTCCGTGCCCTTCGGGTCGAACCCCTTGGAAACGAGCTTTTTCTGCACTTCCCTTACGTCGTCGCCTATCATGCAGGCCTTCATATACCGCAACACCCTGTAAAACGTTGCCGCAGCGGCCGCTCCCTTGAAGCATTTTAGCCTTCCGTACCTGCTCCATCCGTCCGAACGAAGCGGCGTCCTTACAACGCCGCAGTCCCTGCCCTTAGAGTGCACGACGGTCCCGTCGCCCATGTATATGCCCACGTGGCGCATACGGCTGTTCGTCCTGTTCTTTTTGAAAACGAGGTCGCCGCCTCGTATCTCGTTTTCGGTTATCGCGTCGCAGAGCGAATAATAAATACCGTTCGCGTTCTTGTCCGACGGCACGAGGCGCTGCGCGTTCTCGATGAACGCCATGACGAGGCCGCTGCAGTCGTACGCGACGAGCGTCGTTCCCGCCGCCGCGTGTTTGTTGTACGCTTTGAGCGCGCGCTTATAGTTCGAGTCGTTCTTTTCGAGCTTCCTTATGAGCGCCGGGGTCATCGTCTGCCCCTGCGCCCCGGACACGTAAAGGCACCCCACCTGCGACGCCGCGTAAGAAAGGAACTTTTCGACTATGCCCGCGTTTTTCTCCCATTCGGATTGCTCGACGAGGCTTGCCGCGTCCGCGGTCCTGACGAGCCCCAATATGTACGCGATTATGGTGCCCGCTCCGCTCTGCGCGAGCGTTATGACCTGCCGCCCGGGTTCGAGGCTCCCGATCAGCTTGCTTCCGTCCGCCGAATAGACCGGCGCGGCTTTTACCGCTATCTTCATGATTACCCCCTTTGATGGCGCCGCGAATCCGCCCGCCAGTTTTTCAATATGCCGCGGGGCTGACGCCTCCCGCCGCCCCTAAAACACGGACTTGTTTATCGCGCCCTTGACAGGCGCTATCATCATTTTTTTGACCGCGCGGCTTATCGCGCCCTTCGCGGGCGCGGCCGAAATTCTCTTTACCGTCTTGAACGCCCCGCCGTCGGTTTTAACGCGGAGCCTGCCCGAAACCGCGCCGCTCATGTCACGCCTCGTACTGTATGTAAAGCGTGCCCTTCGGGTACGTGCCCTGCGGAGGGCTGTCGCTTGTCCCGAACACCACGGGTATTAGCTGGACAGGCGCGCATCCCGAAACGCACAGCTTTAACACGTCGTTCTCGTTGTCGTAAGACAAGGTATCCCCGGAAGCCATCGTTATCGCGCCGATAGTGCCGAGCTTGTCGGCGGTCACCGCCCCTGCGGCGAGTTTCTGCGACGTGATCTGAGCGTTCATTATCTTCGTGTTCGTTACCGCGCCCTCGCCTATCTTTTCTTCGGTTACCGCGCCCGCCGCCAATTTCGCGCCCGTTACCGCCCCGTTTTGGATCTTCGGGGCCGTGATCGACCCGTCGGTAAGCGCATCCGCGCTTAAAGTCCCTCCCGCGAGTTTCGCCGCCGTTACGGCCCCGTCCGCGATTTTTTGCGTCGTGACCGCCCCGTCCGTCAGTTTTGACCCGTTCAGCGTGCCGTCCCCTATTACCTCCGAGACGGATATGCTCCCCGATACGGCGTCGTCGAACTTTCGGTTCAAAAGCTCGATCTGTCCCCTGACGGTAACGGGCGAGACTCCCTGTTCGGCGAGATTGTTAATAGCCGCGCTGCCTATCCTTTCGGCTCCGCTCGAACCCGTGCCCGCCGCTCCGAGCTCCTCGATGAGCACGGAGTTTATATACTCCTTTATCTGGTCGAACATGTCCTGGAACTGCGAACGCGCTTCCTCCTCGTTTTCCGGAGCTGTGCGGAACCTCGCCCTGTCTCTCAATCCGTTCTCGGGCGTATATTTCATCCGCGTAAAACTAACCATCTGGTTACCCCCTGTTTTCGTAATATGTTATCCTGAACCCCGAAAGCCCGACGCCGCGGCCGGCTTTTGTCCCGGATACCTTAACCTGTATATGCGTCGCTTTTTTCATCGCGAGCCTTATCGGGACCGCGTCCGCGTATTTGTTCACGTTCCATGTGAACGAGTCCCACGCGAACCCGCTCCAGTCGAATGAAGCGGCGTCGAAATCCCTCGCGGCATGCCTGCCGTTTTTGCCGTCCGAAACGCTTACCTCCGCCTTTATGTTCCCGTCGGCTTTGAATACCGGATAAACGTACATGAACGTCTTTTTTTCGCAAGGGGTTCCCGCGTCGAACGCCTTGCTGAAAAAATACGCTTCGTAAGGCTTGCCGAAATCGTCCCTCGCGTTGCAGAAAACGGCGATCCCGCCTTCGCAGCCTTCGTAAAGAGATCGCCCCGCGTAAAAGCATAAGGCGCGGATCCCGTCCCACCTGTACCATGAGAGCCTTTTTTGCGCTTTGTCGTAGTCGGAATAATTGTAGTACGGCGTCCTGCCGTAATCCCACAGATACGCCGAGCCTGAAACGCAAAGCAGGTAATGCCTGTCGAAATCGCAGCAGACTGCGTTTTTGAGGCCCGTTTCCTTAAGGAGCAGCGGGTTGACGTTAGCCGACAAAGGCTTTACGACCGTTTGTTCCCCGTTTGCGGATATGAGCATGTTAACGCCGTCCTTCGTGTTCGCGAAAACGAGCCGGTTGTCGATAAGAGCGACGCTTCCGGGGATGTCGCACCCCGTGTTGCCGTTGCATTCGCGCACCGGAAAATAGGCGTCTCTTCCGTCATAGGAATACCCTGCCGCGAATATCGAGTTTTCCTTGAAAATGATGAGCTCCGCGCCCATCTTGGCCATTGCCGTTATCGCTCCCGCGTCCTGGTCGAGGCGCTCCTCCGAGGTTTCGGGGAAATAGCTTATCCCGTGCCCTCCGTTTGCCGCGATATCGCTGCGCCAGTAGCATTGCGGGTATAAAGGATTGGCTCCGGTAAAAACGCGCGCGCCTCCGGCGCTTCCGCCGGATTCGCCCCCGAACGAGACGGCCGCGGCGCATCCGGTTATCTTCCTTTTTCTTTCCCCCTTTTTTGCCCTGCACGCGGTTATCAATACGTTTTCGACGCCCGTGGGCGGCGTCCCGTAAGCTCCCGCCGAGAAATCGACGGTCCCCGTTTCTTTGTCGAAAGTGAAATCCGCCGTCCGGCTGAGGCTTATCCCTTGCGGATGAACGCCGTCGAAAACCGTGACCTCTATGTCGTCGGTAAGCCCCTCGTCTCCAAGCGGCAGTTTATAGACCTTCACCGCGTCTATGTCGAAAACGGCGACCCCTTCCGGCAGCATGCCCGTTCCCGGCGTAAATTCGAGCGCGTCGCCTACGGATAACCCGTGGTTTGAGAGCGTGATAGTCCCGTCCGTCGCCGCGACCGCTCCGGTCCTCCAGTTCTCCCCGCGCTTCCTTACCTTCCATCCGGAAGAACCCGCGTTGCTGAACATCATCGGAACGGTGCTGTCGCGAACGCGGGTTATTTTGAAAGTATCCGCGCTTGTCACCGCCGCGACATAGTAACATACTCCTTCGCCGGCGTTTCCGTTGTACTTTACGGTAAAACGCCCTCCCAAAAGGTTGTAAGGCTCTTTTTCGCTGCCGCCCGAAAGGTCGGGCGCGCAGCCCGTCAGGACCGCCGGCGCGTACGGCTCGACGGCCGCGTATTTCCACTCGAAGTCCGCCGGATCTTCATAAATGCTCCATATCTCGTTTCCGTCGATATAATAAAGCCCGCCTCCGAAAAAAACGAACGCCCCCTTATTGTCCGCGACGGCGCGTCCCGGTTCCTTCGGCTTTATCTCTTTTGCTTCCTTGTGCCACATCGTTCTTCCGTAAGACTCCGCGGTTTCCTCAAGTCCGTCGCACGTGCCGTTTTTGATACCGATATTCAGCGTCTCGTCGTAAGTTTCGCGCGCCCCGCGCTTGAGTATAATCTGCGTTCCGGAGCCGCCTGCCTCGAAAACCCCCGCGAGGGCGGAGCTATCCCTGAGCGCGCGGCGGATCTTTTCCGCGGCTGTTTCCGCGGCGTCGCCCGCTTCGAGCGCCGCCGTTATTACGAGCGGCGATCCTTCGACGCTTTTCGCGGTCACGGTCACGACCGCCGTTCCCGCCGCGCTGACGCTGCCCCGCACCCGTACCGTACCCGTCTGCGCGTATGCCGGATAGTATATCGCCCTGTCGCCCTTTTCGTAATGATCCCCGTCTATCGTCCCGCTATCCGCCGCAATATAAACGCTCCCTTCCTCAGGCGACGCCGGATACCGTCCGGACGCCGGAGAAAATTCTCCCTTGCAGTATTTCGCGCCCGCCTCGTCCCACCTGTAAAACCTTGTTCCCGCGTGCACGACGCAAAACCCGTCGAACACGGCCGAAATATTATGCACGCTTCCCCCGAGGTTTGCGACCGCCGGACGCTGTCCCGGGCGCTTGACCAGCGCCCCCTCTTTATACCAAAGGTTTTTCATGTCCGGGCTCTGGTTGTCCGCTATCCTGTCCTGAGGCTCCGCCGCGTTCAGGCCGCCGCCCAGATCCCGCGGCGCTATCTCCCGATAAATGCTTTTTTTCATTGAAACACCCTTCCGGTCCGACCGTTATCTCCTTCCCGTAATTCCGTATGCCCGCGCCGTTCCGCCCGTTTGCGCGCCGTCCCGCCGCACCGCGCAGGCTTGCTGAAACGCTCCGGCCGAGCCTCAACCTCTCCTTACGCGGTGCGTTTCCAGATGTACACGACTATCGAAGGCTGTATGTTGTTATGCGCCGCTCCTCCGCCCGCGCTCTGCATTGTCGATGCCGCGCCAGATATGCCGCCGTTCAACGCATGGCTGTGCTCTCCGCCGCTCATGGCCGCCGCGTTCGTGCCCGTGTAGCCGTCATCCTGATGGTCGCGCCTTAAAAAATAAAGGCCGCCCGACGCGCAGCCGTCCCTCCATTTTACGTTGTGGGTATGCGCTCCTCCGGACGCGACGGAGAGAGAGTGCCCGTGCGAGTGCGAGTCCATCGTGTGCGTATGCTGCGGCATTTCGGCCGCAGTCAGCGTATGCGCCTTCTCGCCTATTGCCGCGCCCGCCGTGCCGAAATCCGGGTCTCCGGCAGAGTACCCGACGGGAACGCGCCCTGCCCCGAACGCGGTCCACGTCCCGAACCCCAAAAGCGTCGAAGGATTCGCCGCGTTTGAAGCGTTGAAATAGAGGCTCCCTACCGGATACGCCGCCGCGAGTATCTCCGCGAGCGACATCCCGTCCTTTAAAACCCTGCTGTCGGCGCCGTTCCACTGCGGGAATTTCGAATCCGTGTTCGTCTCCGGTCCGGCGACGTTCCCCGCGCCGTCCGAGCCTTTTGAGGCGAGCACGCCCCAATACGCTTCGTCCGTCGGCGGGTTTCCCGCCGTCGCCCGTTTCGCATAGTAACTGCTGCCGCCGTACGTCACGCAGTCGATATGTTCAGAATCGTTATGATATGACGTTCCCGCGTCATACTGCCCGTTCATCACATACGATACGCCTTTAGCACCCTGCGGCCCCTGCTGTCCGTCGGCGCCCGGCGCGCCCGCCGCCCCCGCGGGCCCCCTGAAAAGGAGCGCCTCGCCCCACGAGGCTCCCGAATCCGAAGAAAACCTCAGATACTTGTCCGCTTCGGAAACAATGGAATGCCAGCTTATGCCGTCCCGCGAATACTGCGTTTTAACTTTCGCCCCTTCGAGGTCGCGCAGCCTCCTTTTGATCCTTGTAAGTCCGCCGTCGTCCATTTTCCGCCTCTACCGCATTCCGTCCAAAGCGCCGTATTCGTCTTCTACGTCCGATTCCTCCGGCCTTATCGTCCGGAGCAGCGAGCGGTACATGAAGCTGTAATCCCCCTGCATGTCGGCGTTCCTGTCCGCGAGCGCGAACAGCGCGGCCAGCCCGTACGGCATTATGCGCACGGCGGAATCGCCGCTTATGCTAAGATCGTCGTCCAAGTCCGTGACGCTTGTCGGCGCTACCCCCTCGTAAAAGGCGATCTCCCTCTGCAGCGAATCTATGAGCCGCGGCGCTTTCGCAGCGTAACCCGGTTCGTTGTCCGATCCTTCCTCGTCGATAAGCGCCAGGGCTATCTCATAAACGTCCCTCGCGGTCATAAAACCTCTCACTCTCCTCTTCGCCTTTTCGGCGTATGCCGCCGGGGGCGGCCAAAGGCCGCCCCCCGTTCCTAATATCCCGCCGCGGCGGTTCGTCCTCCGCCGAAGCGGACCTCCCCGAGCCTACATCTGTACGGCTTCTATCCGCACCGACGCAAGCTCCGACGTAAGCTCCCCTCCGTCCGTGCCCGTGAGTTCGACCGTGATGGCTCCGTCCGGAAGGCTTTTGAACCGCGCCGTGTCGAACAGAGCTATGTACGCGGTTTCCCCCGCGGCCACGTCGGTTTCCAGATCCCCGAGCGCCGCCCTCGGCCCGCTTCCCGCCTTGACCGTCACCCTGAGCGTGTTTTCGCCGCCGTTGGCCACGCGGAGCGCGAGCCTCGAGTCCCTGCCCGGATGCGCCACGGTCTGCGAAGACGCGGCGGCCGCAAGCTCCGAATCCGCGATCGAGGCGCTGCCTCCTCCGCTAATGTTGAATACGCTTAAATCAGCCATCGCATTCCTCCTAAATCTCCGTCTCTTCGCCCGGCGTGATGTCTACCCTTATCAGCTCCGCGGGGCGTATGACCGTCGCTCCGTACAGGTGCAGCACCTTGAAAGCGTCCGCGAACGTTTTTTCCGGCTTGTACCGTTCGATCATCGCGGCCGGTATCTGCTCCGCCAAAGCTATCGCCTGCCGCGAGAACGCCATGCAATGGTGCACGCCGCCCGTCCTTTTAATCGAGTTGGAAACGTACACGTTGAAGTTAAGGTAGCTTCCCTTGAACCCCTTGCCCGAGACTTCCGCGTTCGCCTGCTGGAACATTATCTTGCCGAGAACGAGCTTTGTGTAGACCGCGGGAGATATTACGAGCGATTTTTCCTCCTCGAACGGCACGTCCGCCTCGAGCAGAGCCTGCTCGGCCTCCGCGAGAGTCGACAGTATCGTCGCCGCCGTGCACTGCTCGTTTTTGATCGTCGCCGCCGCCTGTGCGTAGAACCCCGCGAGATACTCGTCCAACGTCTGCGCCAAAGCCCGCTTCGCCTCGCGAACCTCGACTCCGAACACCTCTCCCTGCGCCTGCTTCGAATCGACCCTGTCGACCTCGACGTTCACGTACTTCGCCTCGGTTATGTAGAGATCCGTGTTGTAGCTCTTTTTCGTTTCGAGCGTGATGTCTTCTCCCGGCCTGTAATCCCTTACCGTAGGCCTTCCCGCTCCCGCTATGTGGAGCACGTCTCCCTTCTTCGTTATCTCCCCGATGATCGGCCCCTTATAGGTCAGATTCTTGAAAACGCAGTCCCTGCCCCTGTCCGTCATCAGCTCCTTGGCCAGTATCTCCGGCCTGAAACTTTCGTAAGCCAATTAAAACCTCCTTTACTTTCCGCCCCCTCCCGTAAGGTACGACCATATCCTTTCGTGGTCGCTGTCGAGCTCCTCCGGCGTCATGCTCCTTATCCTCTCGTCGCAAAGCGGCGCTTTGTTCGACGCGCCTTCCGAGGCGCGCCCCATGCTCGCTTCCTCGTTTCTGCGGTTGCTTTCCTCCGCCGCCGCCCTCTCGAGCTCGGCTATCCTTGCGGAAAGCTCTTTTGTCCTGTGCCTAAGATACGCCTCCGCAAGCGGCACGCCCCTTTTCCATTCGGCCGCGACTTCGTCCGGGATTTGCGCTCCCGGGTTTCGCCTCAAGAATTCCTCGAGCTGCGAACCGACAGCCTCCCGCTCCGCTTCCCCGTCCGGGTCCGCCGCGCTTTCCCCGAGTTTTTCGCAAAGCCGCCTGTACCTGCTCTCGAGCTTGTCGTAGTTTAAGCCCTTCTGCGCGTATCCGGCGGCCTCCTCCTTCGACAAATGCCTGTCCTGTTTGTTGTACCTCACGGTCAAAAACGGTTCTTCGCCCGGAAAAAGCTCCGGGCCGTCTTTTTCTTCGCGCCGTTCCTCTCCGCCGGTTTGCGTTGCGGACGCCGGCGCTTTTTCTCCCGGAAAAGCCCCGCGGCTTTCCGGAGACTCTATTTTTTTCGGCTGGTTTGCCGCGCCGGCCTTTGGTTGGGCCGTTTCAAACATATTTGCTCCTTTCTTTCGGGAGCGCCGCTCTTCTTTCTTTTCCTTTGCGCGGGCGTCGCCGCCTTGATGCGGAAGCCCTTGCCGGCGAGGAGCCCGCGCCGGTCTCCCGACTCTCCCATCGTCGCCCGAAAAACAACTCAAAACAACTCATTATCCGGTCTTTTCCCGTAACCCTTTCGCAGGTAACGATCCCCGCGCCGCGCCGCCGCACCGCAGGGAACGACCTCCGTGCCGTTCCGCCGCCCTCCGTGCCGTTCCGCCTCCGTGCCGTTCCGTATACATGCCGAAAATAAAAGAAGCCGCTTATGCGCAGCCCCTTTTTATGATGCCTTCCCTTTAAAAACGGCGGTTACAAGAGCCTCGAAAGCGCGCCTATCGCTCCCCCTATGACCGCCGCGGCGGCCGCGATAAGCAGCTTCGTCTTGTTGTCCTCTTTTTTCGACGTGTTTTTCACGATCTGATCTATCTTATAGGTTATATCGACGAATTTCTGCCCGAAAAGCTCGAATTTGCCGCTCATCTGGACCTCGAGCCTGTCGACCTTCCCGTTCAGCGTCGCGTCGAGCTTCTCGATATCGCCGTTCGCCTTTACGATAGCGTTCATGCAGCCGCCTATCTCGTCTTTGAGCCTGTCGATATTGCTTTCTATCTTCAACAGGCGGTCTTCCTGTTCAGTCGTCATATCTCACCTCTGATAATAAATCCCCGGGCGGGGAGCCTCCCGCTATCCTGTCCGTATATTATATGCGCGTCGATGAACATATGCACACCCGACGGAAATATTCACGCATGATCCGCGCCGCCTTCGGGGCGCTTTTCGGTTTCGCGCAAAAGCTCCTCCTTAAGCGGTATCTGGCCTTCGGGCATCCTCTGAAGATACTGCCGAAAGCTAATAAACCCGTCTTTGAGCAGCCTGTCCAAAGTCTGCATCACCTGCGCCTCGCTCCACATCGACGAAGGCCCCACCTCGATCTTTAAGTTCATCGTGAGCCTGTCGAGCGCCTCCGCGGGAACAGGCACGTATATCCTTTCCCCCGCGTGCGTTACCGGCATCATCCTTCCCTTTCCGTAGAAATTCTTTATGAAGTCGAGCCATATAAGCCCGACATCCTCGACGAAAGAATAAAACCGTTCCTGCTGCGCCTTAAGCGGCACCATCGCCGCGTCCCGCGCCGCGATAAAAGCTGAGGTGTTGTCGGGGTTTGCGATGTTGCCTAACGTCACCTCGTTCGCCCCCATCATTTTCATCGTGGTCTCAAGGGTGGTCTCGAACCCCTTCCACGCGTCGTACGACGAAGCGGGCAAAGACAGGTACTGCGCGGCGCCCGAAATGTCGCCGTTTACCGGTATCGCTCCCGCCGCCCTGTTCGTCCATTCGCGTATCCTCGTCCTGTCGTACAGCACTTTCGGGAACCCGGCCTGTATCTGGGAAAGCTGCGCGAGAGCGAGTATCTTGTTTATGAACACCTGATTGGGGATGAGCCCCGTCACCTCGGCCGTGCCGTGGCAGCAGTTCTTTCTCGTCTCCCAGTTCATCAGCGCGACCGGGTACCTCTTTAGCCCGCTGTCCTTTTCGGGCTGCACGACCGCGTTTTTCACCGACTTCTCCCAAAACACCCTGCCGTTTTTCTTGCTCATCCTTAAAAGCACGTTGCATTTTTCCGCGCCGCCGAGCTCGATCTTCCCCCTGTCCCCCGAGGCGTATTCGTTGCCTCCGTCCGCGGTTATCTCCTCCCAGTTTTCACATCCGTTTTTCTTGGCTTCGTCGCGCACAAGGCTTACGAATTCGCGAAAAGCGATTATGATATACGGCTGCGACTGCACGTCGGGGCTGTTCGGGTTGCCGGGATAGTAGTTCACGTTGTCGATGAGGCATGTGTTTATATCGCCGGTCAGCGCCTGCCCCGTCCTTATGGCGGGATCCCAGTAAAAATACTGGATATAGTCTCCCGTCACCGCCGCCTGCTTCAACCCTTCCTTAGTGAGGTAATCCATTTTGAGCCTTTCCCAGAGCATGTCGCAGTAAGCGGAAATCTGCCTTGCGTAAACCGCTGTTTCGCCGTCCGCGTCCGTCCCCTCCGCGAAAAAAGACATCTTTAGCCGCCTGTCCGTGACCGCGGCTATCTTCCATGCCGAAGCGTACCGAATGAAATTTACGACCGGGGTCGGCAGCCCTTCGTGAGGTATCCCCGCCCACTGGTCGCCGGCATAGAACCTTTCGTTTATATCGACCGTGTTATAAAGCCCGATGCGCGCCTTATAATCCACGCCCCGCTCATATTCCTGCCATGCCGTCGTCTTCATGACCTGTCTCCGTACGGGTCGTAGCTCATGATTGCCTCGTATTTTTTCAAAAGCCCGTTTTCGGCTTGCGCCGTTTCGTCAGGCGTCGCGGCCGTTTTCATCTTCATCGCGTCCCTGAAGCCCTTTGCGTAAAAAAGAGCGCACAAAACCCCCGCGGCTATGCCCGCCGCCCCTATCGCTATTTCCATTCTAAGTTTTCCTCCCGAATATTTCTCGAAAAAAAGCCCGCCGCAAAACCCTAAGGGTCGCTTTAGTTTTGCGCCGTTCTCCCGACGCTCCTATCGTCGCCCGAAAAACAACTCAATACCGCTCAAAATGTGCAGGGAACTACCCCCGCGCCGTTCCGCCGCACCGCCGCGCCGTCCCGCCGCACCGTAAGGAACGACCCCTGTGTCGTTCCGCCGTGCAGGGAACGACCTCCGTGTCGTTCCGTCGACCCCGTGTCGTTCCGTCGACCCCGCGCCGTCCCGACGACCGCCGCGCCGTCCCGCCGCACCGTAAGGAACGACCCCTGTGTCGTTCCGCCGCGCCGTGTCAGCAAACGAAAACAAGACGAATAAAACGCGCGATACCGTTTGGAAATTTCGACGATGTGATTTTTCCCCTTGCGCGTTTTGCCGTCTTGTCCGCCGCCGGGACGGTATTAAATTTTCGGGGAACAATAAAAAACGCCTTTTTCGCGCGCGGCCGGAGCGCGCAGGCGTATAAGAATTACAGGCTCCTTTGCTCGTTCAGCTTCTCAAGCTGGATCTCGAAATAATTCTTCTTTTTCGCGACGTTAAAAAGCTCTTCCTCGATCTCTCTTAACCTGCTGTTGCAGGCCTCTATCTGCCTGTCCTTTTCATCAAGCGCCTGCTTGCTTTCCTCGAGCCTTTTTTCATATTCGTGTATCAATATCTGTATTTTCTTTTCGTCCGTCTCACGGTGAAGCTCTTCCTCTTCGTTCTTCGCGCGCTCTAAAATCTCGGTCAATAATTTTTTTGAATCGTTGTAGTCAAGATCCGAAATACCCTTGATCATAGCGGTTTCCTTTTCCTTGTTTCTTTATTATTGGGACGAACACGTTCGAAATCCATTCATTTATACCATATATGTATTATCAAGTCAATTATTTTCCTGTATTTTTTTTGACTATGTGATGTGTTGCACCCACTTTATTGAATCTATAACCAATACGCCTTTAAGGACGCTTTTCTGGTACTTAGCGGCGCTCGCGTTCATATAGTGAATAAGAAGGCCTCGATATTGAAGCCAATAAAAACGCGCGATCATGAAAGAGAGCGGATATGCCAGAACGATATTATGATCCGAAAAAATACGGCGGCTTTTCGGGGCCGCCCGACATGTTTGCCCCGGCCGGACGGCAACCGGAGACGGGCGCGCTGCGTCCGGAAACGGCAAGGCTGCTTTCCGCGACGACGAAGTCGCCGCCCGTCATGCAGGCGGTTTCGCCGCGCTGGCTCCTTAAGCTGCTGCCCTGGGTTCCCGTCGAAGCCGGAGTGTACCGCGTGAACCGCTTGAGCCGAACAGCGGCGGACGATGCCGAAAAACCGGTGCTGAGCGATTTTCGCCGGCATCCGGGAGAGCGCATTGCCGGAGCCTATCCCGAATACGACGAAACGCCGCGCGAATACATGCTCAACGTGATACAGACGATACTGCGCCTTAGTACTTACGTCACGGACATATTCAACGCGCCTTTCGACCAGCGCGACGAGCAGGCGCGCCTAACGATAGAGGCGATGCAAGAGCGGCAGGAATGGGAGATAATAAACGATCCCGGAATAGGGCTTATAAACTCGGTTGCGCGCGGCATGCGCGTGCGCGCGCGGAAAGGCTCTCCGTCGCCGGACGACATGGACGAACTGCTGGCTA
>Ga0078972_1004712_pt1 | contig 36519 bp, 29 predicted proteins | sample YelNatPaOPGAMG01_FD_67568 | JGI IMG/M metagenome (GOLD analysis project Ga0078972, IMG submission 67568) | Hot spring thermophilic microbial communities from Obsidian Pool, Yellowstone National Park, USA - OP-RAMG-01 (SPADES assembly) (version 2) | ecosystem: Environmental > Aquatic > Thermal...
TCCCTGTCCCATCTCCTCAATGTGGTTGCATCTACTTGTAGTATATCGCATGCCTCCCTGATTGTGTATATCCTGCTCATGTATATTGCATAATAATGCATAGTTATATAAATGCCATCATCAACAGTTAAAACCCCTTTTTCTGCAGCATTTTCATTTCAGCGCCTTTCTTGAGTCTGTTTACTTTTCGATAAACATGAAGAAGTACCAGATTACATTGCGTGTTAGTGGATTTGTCTGCAATTTGAACGTTCAGATTAGATGAAAAGATTATATTTATAACTCAAATGGCGCATCTCACCTATGCAAACAGAACTTAAGGCGCAAATACTTGATTCATGGAATGCATACTTCAAGTATGACCCTACGGACGCTGGTTCCTTGGATCGCAAGTTTTTCAAAAATCTGTTCATAAAGCCAATGGACACAATAACTAATGGAAAGGCTTACTCTCTGATGGGTCGCAGGGCAACGAAGTTTCTCTATGCCCAATATGAAAAAAACCTTGCCTGGATTCTTTCGGCTGCTCCTGGCGAGGGTGATCAGTTAGTGAAGCTTCTGGACAGGCAGAAATTGGAATGCAAAAAACTGGGCATAGAAAGAGTGTATTATTCAAATTTTTCTCCTGGTTATTTCTATCCTGGAATTGAAAAGAAAAAGTATCCTGAGGTATTTGATGCGCTCAGGGAATCTGGCTTTAAGGAAGATTCTATTGCAATATCAATGGAGGCTGAGATTGGCGAGCACTTTTACGTACAAATTAAGGATGAAAGAATTGAGATAACTAACCTTAAAAGTGACGAAAGCGAGAGATTCCTTGCATTTATTGAGAAGAATTTCCCTGCAGACTGCTTCTACAGAGCGAGTGGAGTTATCAACGAGGGGAACTTACAACAGATCACCGTCGCGAAGGTGAACGGCGAGTTTGCAGGTTATGCGATGTATGCAGCAGGCGAAGGTCCCATGGAATTTGCTCCCGGAGAACGGTTTGGATGCTTTGAAGTAAGCGAAGCAAACAGATCGATGGGCATTGGAAGTAAGCTTCTTGTATATACACTCAACTCAATGAAGGCAAATGGCATCCGGCACGCATATTTTCTTTGGACCACAGAAAGGGCATCCCGCCTCTATTCGAGATATGGTTTCAGGGTAACAAGAGAATTCAGCATCATGGTGCTTGATCTTTAGCCATTCTTAATGTATAGATATCAATTGATTTTAGCTAGGAATCATGATTTCCTGGAAACCACGGATCTTCTTTCTACTGGTTTACTGAATATATAGTTTCGTACATAATCAGAAAAAGTCGATTTAGTTCTAATAAGCTCATCTCCTTTCTCACCTATCAGGACTTCAGCCGGGATTGGTCTTCCATTGTAGTTACTTGCCATGCTCGCAACATAGGCTCCAGCGTCAAAGACTGCAAGTATATCATCTATCCTTGGTTCAGGTAACTCAACGTCTGTCCCGATTCGATCTGTGTTCTCACAGATCTGCCCCACGACCTGATAACTGCCAGAAATCTCGTCGTTCAAACGATTGGCAAGAACTATGTGATGCCTGGCGCCATAAAGCGCTGGCCTGATAAGAGTATTCATGCTCACGTCGGATCCAAGAAATGACTTGTCCTGGATTTTTAAATCTGTCACTGAACCAAGAAGGACAGATGAGTCCGCTACCAGGTATCTGCCTGGTTCTATGGAAAGACGTGGCATTTTAGATGCATTAAACACACGAGTGAATGCATCATGAACCTTGCTGAATGTAGCGTTGAGGTCAAGTTCGCTGACACCCGGTTGATAAGGGACTCCGAGGCCACCTCCAAGATCAACAAAACTGAACTCAATACCGCTAGCTTCTGTTATCTTTCTTACTACCTCAAGAATGGAAGCAGCTACAAGGGATGTATGATCAGGATCAAGCACGTTTGAACCTGCCATTACATGTATACCAAATCTCTTTGCTCCCGCGTCCCTGGCAGACATGTAAGCAGATATTGCTTCATTCTCCATAATACCGAATTTCGCATCATGGCCTGATGTTGTTGTCCCTTTGAATTCCCCCTTTCCATATTCTATCTTTATCCTGAAACTTACAGTCTGAGGGATTTTTTCTCTTACCTGCTGGAACTGGCTGATGCTGTCGAAGTTTATAGGTACTCCAGAAGCAGATGCCCAGAGCAATTCACTCCTGCCTGCATAATTGGGCGTAAACAGTATCTGGTCTGGTTTGAAACCCGACTCGAGGGCTAATCTCACTTCTTGCTCGGAAGAGGCGTCAATTCCAAGTCCTTCAGATTTAAGAATGGAAAGTATTCTGGGATTAGGGTTAGCTTTCATTGCATATTTTATATCGAAGTCATCGAAGAAGGATGACATGGCGCTCGAGAGTTTCCTTGCCTTATCCCTGATCCTCCTTTCAGATGTGACGATAAGAGGGGTCCCATATTTTTTGGCGAGAGCACATGTATCCATTCCATCAAGACAGAGATTTCCATTCTTGTTTGTGAAGTTACTCATTATGGTCTGGAGCACAAAGCGGTTATTCCGGATCAAGTATTCTATTTTTCTCTCAATCCCGGTGATACCTCATTTTCGGAGAGAAACTGATCCAATATGGCATCGATAATAGAAGTCATCTTTTCAGTGCCCAGATAATTATTCACGACTATGCTGAATGATGTATCTATAGCATAAATGTATCCAGAAAGAGCAGCAACTCCCGTGAGCGAACCTGTCTTGGCATGAATAAACGCCCTCTGGTGCGATTTTAACCTATTCTTCAGTGTTCCTTTACCCGGCTCCGGAAGATGCCTGATAAAATTATCTCCGCCATTAAGATGGATCTTCATGACAAGATCGGAAAGAAAGGAAGTGTTGAGAAAATTAGATCTGGATAAACCAGATCCATCCACCACAGAAATTTGAGGATCATAACCAATAAATCTTGTCAGCTCATCCACAAGGATCTTTGAAGAGTTCTCCCATGATCCTGGCCTATGAGATCTGACATAACTGAGATACTTGAAGAGTACCTCTGCAGAATAGTTGCAGCTCACGGTCTCCATATGATCCAAGATGTCTTCCAATCTTTCGGCATGTATCGCAGACGCTTTATTCGATGCGCTATGTTTTTCAAGATATTTTGAACTCATATCTATTATTCCATGCTTTAGATTATTCAGTGGGCCCTTCACCGGAATAAAACTGTCTTCACTATCATGAAGATCCTGAAGGCTAAAATCATGGAAAGAAGGATCCTTGGGACTGCAGTTCTCATTAAGTGAAAAGTTTGTGATTTTGGGTTGGTATGAATATGCAGAATCTGCATAATTCCAAGCCGGGTTAACGTTATGGTGATCTAGTCTTTCATCTTTTGTTTTTAACATAAGAGGATGGTCATTCATATCATGAACATTAAGCTCAAGAGACCCACAGATCTCTAACAAAGATCTGGAATCTAGGAGCGGGGACGGCCCACCGTAGAGTGTGATCTTATGGCCCTCCCTTTTCACGTCCGTAATAAACTCATAGTTGTTTCCGAGTAACCTGTAAGCAACATACCCTGTTAGTATCTTCATATTGGAAGCTGGAAGTACTGGTAGATTCGACCTCAATGACTGGATCACTTTTCCAGAGGTGCCCCTGAAACTGTAAGATACAATGAAGGGTGAATCATTGTATTTGTCTTTTACCATATAATCAATTCTTGCGCTTGAGAACTAAGGCAGTGGCAACAGCAGCTATTGCAACCACAACTACAACTATGCCAACTATCTCAAGAGTGCTAAAGGAAGCGTTGGAAGACCTCTGGCCGCTGTAAATTGTGAAGTTCTGATACGCAGTACCGTTCGATCCGGATGAAACCAGTTCAATGTTGTTAGTTCCGCTCTGTAGTGTGTAGGTGAAATTCTGCTGGTTGGAAATTGTCTTTCCATTGTCCAACCATGTATAGGTGTAATTTCCAAGACCAACGCCATCGGGGAATGAACCGATTAGGTAAACGCTCGATCCAGTTTTTACGGTTGTTGAATCGTTCAGAACTGATCCATCATACAGAGCAGTTATTCTGACCGTCTTTGCTCCGTGGAATGTCGGGATATGTATGTACAATGCAGTAACATTCTTTCCGTGTAGCGTGTCGAGACCGTAGAAGCTAATGTTGCAATCTGCCCCAGGCTGGTATTGCCATTCCTCTGCTGGGTCAGTCTGCACAACTGTTCCATTGCCGATATAGTACATTATATGCCCGCCACCAACTCCTCCATCAGCAATAACATCGCCGGGTGAAAGATAGTAAGCAGGGTACATGCTTTCGTTCAGAACGTAATATATGGACGCAAGAGGTGAACCCTGGAACGAGGCAGGAACTGGCTGATAGCCCAGGGTACTTTCAGCTGTTGCGTTTGTAGAGAAAATCGGAAGGACATATCCTGCAAGGTAACTTACAAGCCTGTATACACCAACGATTCCATAACTACCTACAAATTTACCTCCATCGTAACCGGAAAGGTTGTCACCGGGACCATTAGGAGCATCGATAGCGAGCTCTTTGAGACCACCAGCGATAAGTGCTTCAGAAACAAAATGAGAACAATCTTCGCTGTTATAATAGTCAAGGTTTTTCTGCATAATAGACAGGTTGATGGCAGCAGGATATTCATTCTTTCCAAAATAGTTCGTATGAACCAGCATTGCATATGATATTCCTGCGGATGGACTGTAATCATAGAGGCAGTAACCAGGAGGAATTGCAGGTAAACTCTTCGTTACATTTTTATCTGCCGTCTGGCTCTTTGAATGTGTTGATAAATGCGCCCCGGCGATAAAGCCACCACCGAGGAATGCTACCATTATGAGTGGAATAACCATGATGAATATCTTACCTGCAGCCTTGATTTTCATTGCCTGCGCCATCTGATAATAATATTTAAGCGTTTTTTACAGCATAATTACTTTTTTAGTGTAAATCTACAAGGTGAAGGGTTAAAAAACGGATTTATCAAGCATCTCATATGATTTCAACCAGTCCTTACTATTCCAAGATACTTGAGACAGGATATTCTGATCTATGACGAGCCTGGCTGCCTCGGACTGAAGTCTTTCTGGCTTGCATTCAAAACACAATCCAGACAGAGAGATCAGGTCAGGTATTACAGTCCTGAAAATTGTGATCGATCGAATCATGTGATAGCATGATGTTGTGATATAGAGAACACCGGAAAATTGTTCCTTCTCAAGAAGTTCCCGCACGTAGACTGCGTTTTCAACAGTTGTGGTTGACTTTTCCTCAACTTGTATTATATTTCTATCGGCGCCTAAATTCAGAGCGAGTTTCTGCATCATACCTGCTTCTGAGTAAGTGCATTCTGGAGATGTGTGCCCACCTGAGAATATAATGACGTCAGGATCTATAAGATTTGCAAACTGAACTGCCCGTTCTACCCTTCCACGCATTTCATCAGTTGGTTCGCATCCCTTCAGCATGCATCCGAGAACTATGACTGCCTTCATGTTGATCTAGCGACCTATGGGGTGAAAACAGGCGACCCAGTGATCATTATCCTTCTTCTCAAGCTGTGGTCTCTGTCGCATGCATTCATCCGTAACGAATGGGCATGAATGGGCGAACGTGCATCCCACAACTCCTCCATTATATTGTCCAAAGTCTATCTTTGCCAGCGGTTCTTCTGTCCTGAATCCTCCAACTTCCAGCATAGACTTAATGAGTATATCCGTATAAGGATGCATTGGATGCGCCGTTATCTCATCAGATGATCCATATTCAACAACTCTTCCAAGATTCATCACGGCCATTTTGTCTGAAATATACTTAGATGTACCCAGTTCATGCGATATATACATTACAGAAAATTTGAAGTCTTTCTTCAATTTTGTAAGTAAGTTTAAAACCTGAGCGCTAATTGATACGTCAAGCATCGAAGTCGGCTCATCTGCAACGATTAATCTCGGTCTCAGGATCAGAGATCTGGCCAGAGCAACCCTCTGTTTCTGGCCTCCTGATAGCTTCTTTGGATAAAGATCCAGAAAATTCTGGCCCGGCGTTAGACCGACTAGGTCGAGCATCTCCGCTACGCGATCTCTCAGTTGGGACCTTGAGTCAGCTTTTTCACCTGTGAGCGTTTCATAGTAATGCCTGTTTGCATTGACTGGTGCAATTACGGACTGATAAATCGTATTATAAGGATTCAGAGAAGAGTACGGATCCTGGAAGACCATCTGCGTGTTTCTTCTGAATGCCCTGAGGGCTCCTCCGCGAAGCCTGCTTATATCTTTTCCCTGAAAAAGAATTTTCCCGCTGTTTATCCTGAGAAGGTTGACCGCGACAAGACCTAATGTTGATTTCCCGCTGCCACTCTCCCCAACAATTGAAAGAGATTCGCCTTCCTTGATTGAAAGGTTCACCTTATCAAGTGCATAGTTCCTGACATGACCGGATTTGAAAATCTTAGTCACATCAACAAATCTTATCAGGTCATTTTGTGTTCCATCTATCGGATTTTTTTCTTTGATTTCTAACTGTGATTCCATCTTTTTGCACCTTAATCTTCGGAGTCCAATAACTCCTGAGCCCGTAAACATTCAACGTAGTGATCCTCGCCCACTTTCAATGGTTTCAGGTCGTAACTTAGACACTGCTTCACATGACTCGGGCAACGTTCGTAAAAGCTGCATCCCGTTATCTCCTTGCTCAGGTCTGGCGGTGTGCCTTCCAGTGAAGAAAGTTCCTTACCTCTTGGTGTGCTCAGCGTTACTATTGATCCAAGCAGAAGCTTGGCATAGGGATGTGCGGGCCTGTTTATAACATCTTCCTTCCTGCCGATTTCCACAATCCTTCCAGCGTAGAATATTCCTATTCTATCTGCGACTGCAGAGGCAACACTTAAGTCATGTGTTATAAAGATAATAGAAAGGTTAAGTTTGTTCTTCAACTGCTTAAGCTCAAAAAGTATTTCTCTCTGTACAACCACGTCGAGAGCTGTTGTGGGTTCATCAGCAATAAGTAGCTCAGGCTCACATGAAAGTGCAAGTGCTATACTAACTCTTTGCTTCATTCCACCGCTCAGTTCGTGTGGATAGAGCCTCCTCACTTTTTCTCCCAGACCGGCTATAGTCAGGTATTTATTGATTCGTTCACTATAATCATCCTGAATGTTGTGGGCTTCAAAAGTATCTATAAACTGGTTCTCCACCCTCATGACCGGATTCAGTATATTCATAGCCGACTGGAATATCATCGCAACCTTTTTCCATCTGAATACCCTTAAGCCATTTTCTCCGAGCTTAAGTACCGAAATATCCTTGTCCTTGTCATGGAAGATGATCTCTCCACTAGCTATTTTGTTTGGTTTTTCTATCAACCTCATTATGGAAAGTGCAAGTGTGGATTTGCCTGATCCGGATTCACCAACAAGTGCAATAGATTCTCCTCTTCTAACATCAAGATTCAATGATCTGATTGCTTTTACATAACCGCCACTGCCAAGGCTGTAGTCAGTTTCAAGATTTTGAATTGAGAGAATATTGTCGCTCATACTTCACCTGCCCTTTCACCAAACACCTCTGTAATACCATTTCCAAAGAAATTTGCAGCAATCCCCAGTATAGCAATTGATAGACCGGGTGGCACAATCCACCACCATGCATAATAGATGACTGCATCCTGACTTTGGGCATAGTAAAGCATAGTTCCCCAGTTAATCGATGAGAGGTCACCTAACCCAAAGAATGCAAGTCCAGCCTGTGCAACTATTGCGCCTACAAATATGTAAACAGCATTTATGATTATGAGAGGTAAAGCGAATTTAAAAATCTCTTTAAACATTATTTGGTAACCTGGCATACCTGCAAGAATTGAAGCCTGCACAAAGGGCCTTTGCTTAACCGTGAGAATCTGGGATCTTATTACCCTTGCCATGAAAGGCCAACTTAATATACCTATGACAATGATTGTTGATGTAACTGTTGGCTTGAAATATGTTGACAGAATAACAAGCAAAGGAAAAGTCGGGAGGATAAGAAGGATATCCACAAATCTCATAAACGCATTGTCAACAATCCCGCCGTAATAACCAGAGACAAGACCAACTAATGTTCCGAGCGAAACTGCAATCAGCGCAACCGCTGCCCCCACATACAGGGATACTCCTGTCCCATACATGAACTGGCTGAATACATCATGGCCGTCATAATCGGTACCAAACCAGTGCTTGAAGCTTGGTGGCAACCATGTAGGAAAGTTATCGTAAGCCGCAGGATAGGGAGTATGTATTTGTCCAATTAACCCAAAAATTGCAAAGAAACCTATTATCAGGATGCCGAGGCGAGCTTTTCTGTTTTTCCAGACCTGAATGATCAGGTTTTCTTTTACAGGCGGAAGATCAGTTGCAGATATATTTGTGTTTTCAGGATTGTAATTGCCTATCATTTAATCACCGTAATTCCACTCTCGGGTCAAGTATCGCGTAGAGAAGATCCGCAATGAAGTTTGCTATGATAACAGTAATTGTAATCATCAGGAATATACCATCTACCAGAGGGTAATCATATGATGTCACCGCTTTGTAGAGGAGATAACCTATCCCCTGGTAAGAGAAGACAACTTCTACAAAGAATGCTCCTGAAACGATGTAGCCAAAAGCAAGTACAATATGAGTGGTAACAGGCAGTATTGCATTCCTGGCCGCATATCTCTTTTCGATCACATGCTTTGGAAGCCCTTTTGCTTTTGCCATCAAGAGATAATCTTCCTTGTTCTGGTTCACCATGGTGTTACGCATGGTAAGAGCAAAGGCGGGAAATGTAGTTATGACTATAGTTATAATGGGAAGGAGACTGTGTGTTATCACTGACGCGAGAAAAGCTAGCGTCGGGCCTGGAGCGATTGTAATTGAAAATGAGCCACTTAAAGGAAAAATTGGTATCATGAAGGCAAAAACCAGTATGAATATTATAGCCAACCAGAAATATGGAAGCGAAGTTAATCCTATAAATATGGATGATGTCACGGATTCCCCTCTACTGCCTGCTCTCCAACCAATCCACCTGCCGGTTATCACACCGAGTACAGAAGAAATCAGTATAGAGACGCCAAGTAAGTAAAGCGTCCAGGGGAGATGTGACTCAATAAGTTGTGCAACTGTAGAAGGGTACTCTGAAAATGAAATTCCCAAATTGAAGTGAAGGAATAATTGCTTCAAGTAGTCAATGTACTCAATTGCGAGATTATTTGTTGTTAATCCAAACTGTGAATCCAGCAGCTTAACTTTCCCGGGGGGAAGATAGTGATAATTTGCGAATAGAATAACTGCAGCAGGATTTCCTGGAATTAGTCTTGGTAAGAGAAAATTAAGCGTGATTGCAATCAATGCAGTAGCAACGGCATACGATGATCGAACTAACAAGTACCTACGTGTGATCATGAAAGGACCTCAATAAAAATGGAAATTAGGTGGGGAAAAATAAATCCCCTAAAAATTACTGTTCTCCCTTGCCCTTGTTCTTGTTCCTGGACCTCACCATATATCCAGCAACACCGCCTATTATAACCACGGCGGCGACTATACCGCCTATTATGTAGTATAGGTCATTGTTACTGGTGGTTGGCGAAGTAGTTGTAGAAGACGGGAAGTAGATTGACATATCGTTAAGGGGGTTGTCAGCCGACAGGTTAGTATAGTATCCCTTAACATTGGAACTGTATGCAATCAAACTGTAGGCGTTTGACATTGGAATTATAGGAACGATTTGATCTATAATCTTCTGCAATGGATAAAGGGCAGATACAAGTTCAGAACCGCTGATACTAGCAGTCTGGTTGAACAGTGCATTAAGCTGTGGGTTTGAAAAGTTTTCATAGTTCCATACTCCATTGTAGTCATATATCTGCTGCAGTTGCACGTAAGGATTTACGAATGAAGGCACGTATCCAAAGTATGTTGCTTGATTGAAATTAGATATGTTAAGGTCGTCAGTAACCCATGTTCCAATTGGAATCACATCCACAGACGCATCTATGCCGGCGGCTCTGAGTTCATTAGCTATACTGGTACCTGAAGCTACCCAGTCAGCAACTGCAGATGGTTCCTGTACCTGGAATGTAACAGTTTTGCCTGTAGTGTTGTTGACAAAGTAACCATTGGATAAATGATAGCCAGCCTGTTCAAACTGGGCTTGGGCCGCAGCAACATTATAACCGTAGTATGTAAGGTTGGGAGCCCAGTCACTCTTCATTATGCCAGGAAGACCGCCAAACGACATGTTAGCTGGACCAGCAGCTCCTACGCCATCCTCGTCCTTGGCCATTATTCTTGTCTTGTTGAGTGCATAGGCAAGTCCTAGTCTGAAGTGAAGGTTATTGAATGGAGCAACATGATAGTTAAACCACAGGTAAAAGACGTAGTTCTCTGGTTGCTTTATAGCAGTAACTGAGGAGATATTTTTTAGTGCATTGTAGTCGCTGAGTGCAGGATTCACTGCGTTTATTGTCCCCTTCTCAAGCGCTAGATCTGCTGTGGCTGTGTCTGAGAATTTCTCTACGTCAAACTGCTTAATCTTTGGAGTCCCCATCCAAAAGTGAGTATTTGGAACCATTGTTGCACCAGCAGATGTGATCGTGGATAGTATAAAAGGACCGGCCTCTATCTCCTGACCAAAAGGACCCATGTTTGTATATCCCCCTATTTTGCTTAGATTTCCAGAATCATACTGTGCCCATGCGGAAGGTATAATGGTCTGAAGAGCGATGAACTGGAACCATAGAACGTTCTGTGTCTTCATGATAAACGTAACGGAAGTTGAACTGCCTGCATACATTGCAAGAATGTGCGGTGAAATGTCATATGTATCCAGAGATGCATTTGCTTTCATAACGTTGAATGTGAAGAGCACATCAGCAGATGTTATCTGACCAACAACCCTGGAACCGTTGACCCAATCTGCATTCGGATTCAGATGGAATACAATGGTCTCAGTGCCATTCGCATTGTTTGTTATTGTCCATGACTGAGCGAGCCAAGAGGAGAAATTACCGCTTATCCACTGGAAGCCAAGCGAGGTAGCATACATCTCGCCAACAAGAATTGTTGCGAGTGAGTTTGTAGCCGTCAAAGGGTTAAGGTCCGCAACAGATGTGTCTATCGGAGAACCAAAAATAAATGTCCCGGAAGAGTTGTTCGTACCACTCGAGTTTGCAATGGGACTGCCGCCATATAGGCCGCTCATGGAATTCGACGATACCATGAAAACAAAGCCGGCAGTTAGCATAACTCCTACTGTTAAGAAAAGCATGAATGCTTTTTTCAAGTTAAACATTAAACACCTCAACAGAATATATCTATTAAAACTTTCTTAGCGAATCTCCCCATCAGAAAGATTTTGGCCTTATTCATTACTTGATTTCAATTTTCAAAAAATAATTATTTCTCATTACTTACTTCTAACCAGAAGATTAAAATACTGTGGAGGGTGCCGGCATCCTAATGCGCATCTTTAAAAATGGTAGAATTATTATCTTCCATGAGGATAGTTTCGATAGTTTCTGGTACTTCTGCAGATGGCCTGACTGTTGGGAATGTTGAGTTAAACGGTTATGACCTGAATACTACGTTCAAAAATTTGAAGGGTAAAACAATTCCATATTCATACGACCTCAGATCACGCCTTTTGAAAGCAGCCGAGAAAACATGCATCACATCAGAGAAGATATCCAGCTTGAATTGGGACCTTGGTTTGCAGATAGCTGATTCGGTGACCTCGTTAGATGTAGAATATGACTTAATATCCTACTCTGGGCATACGATATATCATGGACCGTCGCTAAAAAAACCATATAATGCGACTCTCCAGATAGGGGAAATATCTATCCTTGTTTCGAAATCAGGCAAAACTGCAGTATCAGATTACAGGGTGACCGATATGGCTCAAGGTGGACTGGGAGCACCATTGATAGCAATAAGCGACTACATTCTGTTTAGGCGGTCTGGCACGTTGACTGTCAATATAGGTGGAATTGCGAACATAACCTATCTTGGGGAAAGTGGACCAGTTGCCTTTGACACTGGCCCAGGGAATATGCTTATTGATCAGGCCATGTACCGAGTCTATAGGAAAAATTTTGACAAAGACGGTAAAATTGCATCACATGGAGAGATCGTGGAAGAACTATTGAGTTTTCTGATGAGAGACAAGTACCTTAAATTGAGCCCGCCAAAGAACAGTGGAAGAGAGTATTATGGTACTCAATATCTGAATAAGATACTCAAGAGATTTCCTTCTATTTCAAGAGAGGATTTAATCAGAACCCTGACAAGATTTACAGCAGAAAGTATACATGACCAGGCAGTGAGATATTTGCAGGATATTCCGAAAGAAGTGGTAGTGGGAGGAGGCGGGTCTAAAAACAGGGTTATCATGTCCGACCTCAGAGAACTGTTTTCTGGCAGAGTTTCGACCTTTTCAAGCATGGGAATTGAAGATGATCTTAGAGAATCGCTTGGTTTTGCCATTCTTGCAAATCAGACACTGCATAATGCTCCAGGAAGAATAACAGATGTGAAATCAATGACTGGTCCGGTTCTTGGAAAAATAACTCCAGGGAGAAATTTTAGAGAATTATTTTCTATCTTGACATAATTTAAGCATATCTCTTCTTGATCGGCTCTCCCAGCTTTACTGATTCCATGTTTACCCTTCCAATCTGCTCAAAAATCTCAAGGAGGCGTTTCGAATATTCGCTCTGATCCGACAAATCTGTTGTTGTAACCGAAGCATACCTTCCATTAGCATGTATCATTCGCATCTTACCCAGGTGCAGACCTACGTGCCCTTCAAAAAATATCAGATCCCCGGGCATAGCCTCCTTGAATGACGGCACCTCATCCAAATAATCACGCTGCCAGTCAGCGTTTCTTGGAAGCTCTACACCAGCAAACCTATAGAGTCTCTGGGTAAACCCGGAACAATCGAAGCCGAATTCTGAAGTTCCTCCCCAGAGGTATGGGACGCCAAGGAACCTTTTTGAAAGCTCCGTCGGTTTATAGTCATATCTGGAAAGCGGGACAAGGAATTGAGAAGGGATGGAGAACTTCTTGATCTCATCCCTGGAAACATATCCCCCGAATGGAATTATTATCTCGCCATATCTGTATCTCCTTGTCATCTTATGCGTTCTGGGAGGGCCTTCCTTTATCAGGGCAGTCTTAATGTAACCCTGGAGACCATCGCTCCCTACTACAAGCGAATATTCCTCCCCTTTTTCAAGTATTTCCAGTTTCTCACCGTAAATTGCCTGTGATACCCTTTCAGAGGTAAACTTCGGCTCAGCCCTAAGATCAGCTACGCTTATTGAAACATATTGCATGCGACGTTATTTCAAGGGCGAATTTTATGATTTTTGTTTCGTTTGACAAGTTAAGATAGGTATTTCTTATATTCGAGTGTTATTCCCAAATTATGCACCACATGATACAGGAGATCAGAGAGGAAGTTGGTCTACTCGATAAATATTTGTCAGGAGACCGGGAAGTTCCAGTTTCAGCAATGATCCATATACAAAAGTCAAAGGGTTGCATAACTTCAGGCAACGGGACCAGTTATAATGCCGCATATTATCTTTCACTGCTTCTTCTCCAGAGAAATGTGCTTTCTATCCCAGTCTTTGCTTCTGAGTTTTCAAATTTCATGAAAGGAGAGTTTGCCTTCCAGGCCAGGGAAGCGGTTCTTTTCAGCCAGTCAGGAGAAACATCTGACATCATTTCTGCAGCGAGTTACATAAGGAAAAGATCGGGTTCAATAATATCAATCTCAAATGTTCCTGCTTCAAGCCTTACTAAGCTTTCTGACATTTCTATTTTAACTCCAGCTGGTCCTGAGAAATCGATTGCTGCGACCAAAAGCCACATGGGGCAACTCCTCTCATCTCTATCTATCTATTTTGCCAATGAGCCTGAAGAGTTAAACATCCTTTTAGGCAATTTAAAGGAAGGATTTAAGCAGATAATGGGCAGGGAAGAAGATATCAGGAAATTTGCAGAGGGGCTTCTCCCGAAGGTTATATTCCTTGGTTCCGGGCTTGATTATCCGGTTGCACGCGAGGGCGCGCTAAAATTGAAGGAGACATGTTCCATGATAACAGATGCGTATCCCACGAGAGAATTCCTCCACGGTCCAAAGCAAATACTTGATGACTCCTGGACTGTCTTCATACTCTCAAGGGAAGAAGCAATTAAGCATGAACTGTCAAAACTAAGTCGAAATGTGATAGATCTTGATGCCATTATGCACGGGAAGTACAATATCAAATTTCACGGTGAAATAGCCGATTCAATCCTTAAAGTCCTGTTTGTGCAGTTGCTTTCATACTATAGGGCAGTTTTTCTTGGGTTAGATCCGGACAAGCCTTCAAAGCTCACCAAGGTCATAACATCCTGATTTTCGATTCTGGGACATGAAAGCCTAATACCTCTAAACGATCTGTGAAAATGCATTCTGCAAGCAGTTATAGGTTTTCCATTGCCGTTGTTGCAGGCAAGGTACTGAATGATGTCACTATCGCTTCAAGAGATGGATTGATCGCCTCGATCTCAGATACCGGGCAATTTGAAATCGATCTGAAGGGTTACACGGCTGTGCCCTCCTTCATTGATGTACACACACATGGGATGCTTGGAGTTGATACTGCTTCTCTTGATCGGCGCTCCATGGAGAAATGGTTAAAGGTGCTTCCCAGGACAGGTACTTTGAAAATAGTTCCAACTCTTGTATCTTCGAATAAGAAGACAACACAGAGTTTTCTGGAATCAGTCAGGGAGATCAGAACCGAGGGTCTCACTGAACCGTATGCCAATGTACTCGGGGCCAGGATGGAGGGGCCGTTTATAAGCCCAGTCAAAAAAGGAGCGCATGATGAGGCTTTCCTCCAGGAGCCATCCATAGAGAATTTTGTCAATATTGCAGGCGAATTTAGTTCAGAAGTCAGGATCGTTGATGTTGCACCTGAAGTCGGCAAAGCAATGGAGCTGATATCCTACCTTTCAAAAAGAGGCATTATACCTTCGATTGGCCATTCAAATGCCGACGCACTTACTGCTAGAAAGGCCATATCACTTGGTGCAACAGAGGCAACCCACCTGTTCAATGCAATGAGACCTATTTTCCACAGAGAACCTGGGATAGCAGGAGAAATACTCATAAATGATTCGATAAATGCCGAGATCATTAATGATCCGAATCATCTATCTCCTGGAATCATAAGGCTTGCTGTGAGATCGAAGGGTGAAGACAGGATAATTGGAATAACAGATTCCATTGCTGCTACCATGATGCCTGATGGCGTATACGGTCTTGGAAGCCTTAGTGTTACGCTGAAAGGAGGGAAGTGCACAGTGTCTGGAACGGATACAATAGCTGGCAGTGTGCTCACAATGGATGCAGCATACAGGAACTTCATTGAACAGGGTTACTCCATCTTACAGGCTGTGAAGTTTCTGGCTACGAACCCGGCAAGGACCATGGGGCTTTCTGACGAAGGCAGCCTTGCACCTGGAAAGAAAGCAAATATTGCCATATTTGATAAAGAAAATAAGGTCGCAGGTGTGATCAAGGACGGAGCTTTTTATGATTTCAGGGATTAGGTGCGGAAATTGACAACTGAAGAAAATAATCCAAGATCCAGGGGCATATCTGACAGAGTAACAGAAGAAATTGTCAGGATAATCAATGAAGAGGATTTCAGGGCATTCACTGCTGTGAAGGCTTCGGTCAGGGAGATTGCTAAAGCTGCAGATATCTGTCTCACAGGCATAAGGAAAGGTGGAAGGGTGGTTTACGTTGGAGCGGGAACAAGCGGAAGGATAGCAGTCCAGGACATAGTTGAACTTGAACCAACTTACGGTCTAGATAGCAGAACTTTCATTTATATCATGGCAGGCGGCCTTGATGCTCTGCTGAAATCTCAGGAAGGATCGGAGGATGATACTGAAGCTGCTGTAAGAGCACTGAGAGATATTGGCCTCAATGGTCACGATGTCGTGGTGGGAATCTCTGCCTCAGGCAGGACACCGTTTGTTCTTTCTGCGCTGAAATATGCGAATAGCATTGACTCATCGACCATAGGCATTGTGAACAATCAGGAAAGCATAATTGAGAAGGAGGCTTCGCACTGCATCTTACTTGATACAGGGCCCGAGGTCATTCAGGGTTCGACCAGGATGAAGGCTGGAACAGCACAGAAACTGACACTGAATGCGATGAGCACTACTGTTGCAATAAAACTTGGCAGGGTCTACGACAACATGATGTCTTACATGGGAGTGACGTTCAATGCCAAGTTGAAGGAAAGGGCTGTATCTTTCCTGGTAAATGAGTTTGGGATCAGCAGGAAAGATGCCATTCTGTCACTGGAAAAGGCAGATTATAAGTTATGGGCGGCAATAAATGATCTGAAAGCAAGACATCGTGAAGCGGGTAATTCTAATTCAGCAGAGAACTGAACACCAGATTATGGAAGGTTCTCCTGAATTTCAGTATCTTGATGTTCTCCCTTGTTGGATACACCCGGTTGCTGAGTATTATGACAATAATTGACGAACCCGGATCTATCATTATGGATGTTCCAGTAAATCCAGTGTGACCGAATGCACCAAATGGAGCGATATCTCCTATAAACCTTGCATAATCGAATGCAGGGCTCTGCCTTGCTGGTCTTGGAGTATTTATCATCCATCCATAGCCAAAGGAACCGCCTATGTATTCGTTTGCTGGTCTGGTTGCCTTCAGCAAACTTGCCTTTGATATGATTTTTCCCTTGATATACTGGGAAGCAAATGAAAATATATCTGATGCATCAGAAAACAGCCCTGCGTGACCCGCAACGCCTCCGCTGTAGAAGGAATTCTCGTCATGAACCTCCCCCCACACCTGTCCCCTTGACCGGTCTGATTCCGTCGGTGCAATCCTGTCTCTGGGGAATTTTGGCAGATACATGCTGTGTTTCAAGCCAAGTTCTGCGGCGACCATGGATTTCCATGCCTTGTCCAGTGATTTCCCGCAAATTTCCTCTATTATGTATCCCAAAAGTATGTAGTTAAGATCGCTGTAATTTTCCTCCACATAGGGAATTGCAGAGGCAGCAGCATCGTTTATACCTGCCAGGTATGACTCTCTCGTTTTGCCTCTGCGATAGAGTGGAAGGCTCGGTGTCAGTCCAGATGAATGTGACAGTAGGGACTTGACTGAAAGTTTTCCAAGGTTGTCCATTCCACTGAATAATCCAAGGGAGGATGCCGTGTCTTCCATTGAAAGTTTTCCACTGTCTATCAGCTTGAAAGCCAGGGTAGAAGTGGCAAGTGGCTTTGTCAGGGAAGCAAGGTCATATACGGTGTCGTTAGAATAAGTGAAATGCAGATCGTCTATTTTGCCATACGACTCGAAGAAGAGCTTTTTGTCGGCCTTTGCAACAAGGACGGTCATACCATGTGAAACTTCAGGAATACTTGATTTTATATGATTTCTCAGCTTTTCTGAAAGATCGTCGGTTTCAGCAACCATGGGAGCGGTATCCCCGGCTTCAATAAAAGTTCTGATCAATCACGCAGTTTGGTTTATAATCTGTAAGGTATCACCATTCAGATGAACGAAGAAATAAACATTCTCTGGGACAAGAAGATTCCAATAAGAGATGGAATTAATTTGTCCGCCGATATATATGGGCTTTCTGATGAGTCGAAAAGGCCTTCTATCCTCCTCCGCACTCCTTACGGCAAGACCACTGATCCCATAGTTTCAACAGGAAAATTCTTTGCAGCGAGAGGATATATATTCATTTCTTGTGACGTTAGAGGTCGGGGGGATTCTGACGGTACCTTTGAGCCATACAGGTTTGAGGGAAAAGATGGTTTTGATGTAATTCAGTGGATATCAAAACAACCATGGTCAAACGGTTCCGTGGCGACATGGGGTGCATCATACTCAGGTCGGATCCAGTGGTATACAGCTGTTCTGCAACCACCAGCACTTAAAGCCATGATATCTGTTGTTCCGCCATCAGATCCATTTGTTGAGGATCCAACCGGAGTTGCGTCGCCTCTGAATGTATCCTGGGAATTTCTTGTTTCTGGAAGATCCCTGCAGAACACCAAGCCGGTAGACTGGCAGAAAGTCTACAGGCACCTGCCGATGAGAGAGATGGATCAACTCACAGGGAGAAAGATTCCTCACTGGCATACAAGGCTTGATCACCAGAAGATCGATAGTTACACAAAGGAAATATCATACCAGGACAAGTTTGAACGCGTCATGGTTCCTGTACTTCACGTCTCAGGATGGTATGATGATGAACAGATAGGCACCCCGCTTAACTTCTCTGCTATGTCCAAGCATTCAGAAAAAAAGGTTGCCGAAAACCAGTACATGATAATGGGCCCCTGGGGACATGCAGTTAACACTTCAAGGGTTATTGGCGAGTTCGATTTTGGACCCACAGCCCTTATTGATCTCCTGGATATTGAGGCAAGATGGCTTGATCGTTACTTAAAGGTATCAAAGAGAGATTTTCCATTCGATAAGAAAGCAAAGATATTCATAATGGGAAGCAACGAATGGGCTGAAGTGAATGCTTGGCCACCTGAAAATACAACAGAATATAAGCTGTATTTATCCTCGGGCGGCAAAGCAAACAGCAGGTTCGGTGACGGCAAGCTTCAACCAGTCAAACCAGATTATGAAGAAAGGGTGGATTCTTATACATATGATCCAGAAAACCCTGTTCCCTTCATTGCTGATCAGAATTATGCCCAGATAGGCGGACCGGATGACTATTCCTCCGTTGAACGCAGGGACGATGTTCTCGTATATACAACAGATGCACTTGATGATCCGATTACAATCATTGGCCCTGTAAAATTGAGCCTGAATGTCAGCACTTCGGCTACAGATACCGATTTCACAGCAAAGCTGCTTGCTGTTCTTCCTGACCTGAGGTCAATCCGGCTCTGTGACGGGATAGTGAGGATGAGGTACAGGGGAGGCATGAATTCTGCAGTGAAGACTGTTCCCGGTAAAATATACCAGGTCTCGGTTGACATGTGGAATACCTCATACAGATTTGCAAAGGGAGAGAGAATAAGACTGGAGGTCTCCTCGAGTGCATTCCCGAAGTTCGCAAGAAACCTTAACTTTGATGGTGACCAGACAGGAAGCAAAAAAATGATCAAAGCCGATCAGTCCATCCTGCATGGAAGTTCGAAGCAGTCCTTCCTCTCCCTTTACGCTGTAAAGAAGCGGTAGTCTAAGGATCGCTAACTTTAACTCTTTTGTGGAATGGGGTGGCATGCGACCAGGTTTCTTTATACAGACAGGTTTGATTGGCCATGAAAGGGAAGAATCACTTCGACTTATTGGGAAGCTTCTTCCATCCACCATTGTGCTTGTGCGCAAGGACTTTTCAGACAGGGCTGACTTGATTAATCTGATACACAATATCAGACGCCTGTACAGGATCGAAAAAGATGTCAGGGATCCTTACATTGCGGTTGATCAGGAAGGCGGCAACGTGGTTAGACTGGCGTTCCTGAACTACAATCCAAGTAATGCATTCCTCGGAAACCTCAACAATCCAAGGTTTACAGAATATGTAGGTTCAAGGACCGGGTATGACCTGAAGGAACTTGGGATAGACTGGGATCTGGCTCCGGTTCTTGATCTTTCAAGCCCGTATAACCAGGTTATCCTTGAGCGGAGCTTTTCTTATGATCCGCTTACTGTTGCAGAACATGGCAAGGCATTTATACGCGGGATTCAGAGATACGGTGTTGCGGCTACTGCCAAGCACTTCCCTGGGCATGGCGGTGTACTTGGTGACTCGCATCTTATGCTGCCTAAGGACGAAAGAGGCTTAGCAGCTATAATGAGCGATATGTTTCCATTCAGGGAAGCGGTCCATGAAGGTGTATCTTCAATCATGCTTTCACATGTCCTGTATTCCGCTATAGATGATTCGAACCCTGCAACCCTTTCACCCTCTCTTTATGATATATTGAGGAGAGATCTCAAATTTACGGGCTTGGCGATGACAGATTCTCTCAACATGAAGGCTGTTTCAAAGGATTTCAGCACTGAGGAGATGGGAAAGAGAGCATCAAGGGCTGGCGCAGATATACTTGAATGTGTTGATATCGACAGGGCAATGGAAATGTCTCATTATCTGGACATGAAGGATGAGCATGCAAGTGCAGAAAGGATACTCAATCTGCTTCCGGAAAAGATCGCCAGTGTGGAACCTCCTGATGAGATATTGAATGCGTTTGCGCTTGTTGGCAACTCAATAAGGAAAGAATTTGCCGTTTTGAATCCTGAGACCAGGACTGCCATTCTCTACCTGGATGATACAAGGGAGAGCATTGTAGGAGATTCCTTTACGAATTCGCGCGGTATTATAAAAAGGCTCAAAGAGACTGGACTCAAGCTCGACAGCTTTACTTCAGAGGATCCTCAGTCCTCCTTCCATGACTATGATCAGTTGATTGTAATAGGCAGGAATGAGCACCTGAAAGAACGATACAGGTCATTTACTGATCTGATGAAGGGAAAGAAATCAGTCTTCATCAGCACCGGGGTTCCTTCCGACTTAGGGCTGTTTCCAGATAGTGTTGGATATATTTCTACATACAGCACAAAAGTGGAGGCAATAACAGGTGCAGTATTCAGGGCGTTCGGGTATTTCTGATCCTATCAGAACGCCATTATGGGAGTTGCACCGATGCCGCCCTCCTTTGGAGGATGGTTTATTCCCTTTACGAAGTTCAAGCCACCGGATACTCCGGGCTCCTTAAGACTTGAGAAGCCGTCTAGATCGCTGTACGCGAAATTGGGCTGTGCAAGTGCGACGTGGAGACCGGCTGTATTTGCAAGCTTGGTCTCAACCATGCAGCCCATCATGCATGGCATCCTGAATACCTGCGCTGCTTTCACTATCTTGAGCGCGTCTGTTATGCCACCGCATTTCATCAGCTTAATATTGACATAGTCTGCAGCTTCCTCATAGACAACGTTGCTAAGGTCTGAAAGTGTGAATACGGCTTCATCTGCCATTACCGGAATTGAAGAGTTGAGACGAACAAATTTCATTCCCTTGATATCGTCTCTCACTACCGGCTGCTCGAGGAACTCAATGCCAAGCTTTTCTATCTTCCCTGAAAGATCCACGGCTTTTTTTGGGCTATAGGATTGGTTGAAATCCACACAAATTGGTCTCTCAGGACCAATTACATCCCTTACTGCCTTTACCCTCTCATAATCCTCGTTGATAGACTTGCCCAGTTTTATCTTGAAGAATTCAACACCGTCTTCCAGGAGATCTTTTGCCTGTATCTTGGCATGAGGTGCATCGACAAGATCAACTGTATATGATGTCATCATGCTGGTCCTGTAACCGCCCAGCAGTGTGTAGAGCGGCAGATCTGCCTTCTTCCCAAGTATGTCGTAGAGTGCCATGTCTACTGCTGCCCTGCTCGCCTTTGAACTCCTTGCAAGTGCCTTCATTCGTTCATTGAGTGCTTCGGTGGAGAATTCCATACCTGCAAGCGAATGGCTGAAAATTGAAAGTTCTGACTCCACGGATCCCATTGTGTCGCCTGTTATGAATGGAGTGGGAATTGCCTCACCATAACCTGAAATGCCATTGTCTGTGGTGACCCTGACGAAGTAACCTTCGTAAAAGTCTGTGGAACCAAGTGCTATCTTGAATGGCTTCTTCATCTCTATATTAATCTTCTTATAGTCCAGACTCTTGATCTTCATGATGCGTAATCCCTGGTAAATATTATTAGCTATTGATCTGGGACTAGTCATAAAGCAGGAAAGTACTCCTTGCTTCAATGAAGTCGCTTGAAGTGTCTTTCCAAGTTTCGACTATCTCGTTTACGCTCAAATCTTCCTCAAGAAACTTTTTCAGTTCGTCAGATCCGTACAGGATCGAAAGGTGCTTGAAGTCGATGTTCCCTGGATCGATCGAGAAGAGATGTTTCAGGACTCTTATTGCAAGTGTTATGCTTCGAAATATTCTGCGATCCTCTATGTGAATGAAGAAACCCTCCAGTGTTTGCCCGGATAGTGGATCAAGCCCCGGAATGAACTTTATCTTTCTGAATAGAGCACCTGATTCTTGCTTCAGATCCAGCGACCAGGCACCGCTATAACCGAACTGGGAGAATGGATAAGGCGTTCCCCTGCCGAGACTCGCCTTTGATGATTCCACCAGTACCATTCCAACAAAGACAAAGAGTGCATTCAATGTAGGAAGATTCAATGACGGAGGCACAAAATGCTTCACGTACGTATCATAATAATAGGATCTTTTGTAACCAGACATGGTTGATATTTTGAGGCTTGCATTCACGTCCCTGTTGAGATACTGAGCCATTTCACCGATTGTCATTCCGTACCTGAGAGGAAAATCATCGATCCCGACGAACGACCTGAAACCGGGTTTCATCATTGGGCCATCAACGACTGATCCGGAAAGTGGGGCTGGCCTGTCGCAAACTATTACCTGAACACCGGCTCTGGCGGCCGCAGTCAGAAGGTGCTTTAGCGACGATACGTAGGTATAAGGCCTGGCGCCTCCGTCCTGAATGTCATAGATCACTGTCTCAACGTCTTCCAGTTCCACGGGATCTATCAGGTGTGATTTCTCTGTATAGATAGATCTGACAGGAATTCCTGCGTAAGTCTCGTCATGGACTATTTCACCATTCTTCAGTGCGGCATATATTCCGTGTTCTGGAGCGAATATCTTCATGATGTTCGCACCCTTCTTCACCATTATATCTATATTCTGAACGAGCTCCTGGGTTACACCAGAAGCATTAGTCAATAGAGCTATTGGTTTATTCGGCAAATGCACAAGCAAGTTTTCGATTCCCAGCTTGAAATCCATTATTTCGTATCACTGGATACCTAAAATCTTTACTTGTTGAAATTATTTTAAAACTGTCCTTATTACGCGCTCAGCATTGGCATGAAGTAACAGTTCTGGCTGTTTGACTGATTCTGCAAGCTTGCTTATATCTGAGAATGAGGTGAATCCCTTGGTTCCACCTCGCATGCCAAGGAAGTCAGATCCGATTGCAACAATATCCCACCCGAAGTTTTCACCAAGGTAATTGATGTTTTTTATCATATCGTCTGCAGTAGGGTTTGGAGATAACATTTCTGCTATTCCGCTTATTCCGATTATACCATGAGTGGAGTGGATACCTTCTATCATTTCGTCATCGGCGTTTCTTGGATGATCATATAGTCTCCTTATGTTCGTATGTGTCATTATGACAGGTTTCTTTGAATATTCGCATATGTCTAGCGTGGTCTGCCTGCTTGTATGAGCGGTGTCAACTATAATTCCCAGATCATTACAGAGATCGACCAATTCTTCACCAGCTCCTGTCAATCCATAGTCTTTTTTTGAGTAGCATGAGGCTGCATATTTGTTGTCATAATTCCATGTGAAACCTATGCACCGCACTCCAAGATCAAAAAGTGAATACACATCTGTTGGATCAGCTAAAGTATCAGCACCCTCGATAGATATCAGAAATTTTGTATTTTCTCCCTTGAGATCGCCCTTTTTCAGAACGAAATTTACTATATTCTTGTGCTTCAATAATGAATAGAAGTTCGCCTGATGAGAGACGGCAATTTGATCCGGAACCCATGTGAAGTCCATGGGTTTTCCATTTTTCGTGAATGCTTCAATGGTTTTAGACCAGACACGGTGAAATGGATATATTGCAGAAAAAATCGTGGTGTCACCATATTTTTTAAGTGTAGTTATCGAGGATTGAGTAGTTTCAGTAAATGTATTTTCAGTGGATGAAGAGATGCCAAAATCTTCATGTAAATCAATGATTCGCATGAAACCGTGATTCGAGTTGCTTATAATAAGACTTATTATAGTATGCTCTTGCATTCAAATCTGTCAGTCTGGTCAAATGAAGACGTGTTTATTATGAACACATTTGAATAAGAGCCCGGAATGAAACATTATTCTCCCTCGGGATAGTGATCTTCGTTCATGCAACTTGTTCTCTACTGTTCTGATATGCCAGCATTATGCAGCAACTAAATTATATTTGCACATAATTGTGCCAGATGGGCTAAATCGGATAAACATGGTCAGAGTAATTTCTATAAAGATGAGTTCCACGGAACGGGCAGTGAAAATGTGCTTTAATATAAAGAGCGCACTGCAGGTAATGCCAGAAACGGAAAATAAACTATGATCGGAGCTTATTTGAGCAGGTGGTACAGGAATTGGTTCCTGGGTTCTGGAACTGATGAAGAGAGAACCATGAACCTGTCAATAACCGATGGGATATTCTGGACAATTTATAGCAATATGACCTCGCCTTATATAGTGGCTTTTTCCATTCTTTTGATCGGACCTAGTGCTCCTGTCGGTTATATTATCGGCATACCATATCTTGTAGTACCACTTGCACAGTATTTCGCCATCAGATCATCGAGACGGGCCATTGATCTTCGTTCTTTGACGATCAAGATAACGATATTCGATCGAGTGGTGTGGATTTTAATAGCACTTCTGGTCCTCGTAAGAGGATACCTGCTGCTGTCATTCTTGATGATTATGCTCCTCTCGATCAGGGTCTTCTTTTCCTCCTTTTCTGGAACAACTTGGAACGCCTGGGTTCCATCGGCAATTGCATCTAAGAAGAGGAACCTTTATTTTTCTAGAAGAAATTTATTCCTCAGGCTCTTCTCGCTTGCAGGATATGGCCTCGCCTCCATCGTTTTTTTCCTCCTAGGAAGCACCGAAGTTGCCTACGTTATCCTGTTCGTTGGATCCCTGATATTTTCATCAGTATCTCTTGTTATAATGCAGAGAATACCTCCATTCAGACCTGAGAAAGAAGAAACAGGCGGAGTTTCTGCCGCAGGAAAGATCTTGTTATCTTACCTCCTCTTCACCCTATTAACAGGTATCGGATTGAGTGCTTTTTCGCCCTACATGCAACTTTACATTCTTTCAGCCAATTTTCTTGGTCAGTCTGCAGAGATCTATACTTTTGTAATTATCGTCATAGCTGTAGCTGCAATTTCCTCACAACTCTACTGGGGAAAGTTCATTGAGAGATTTGGAAGCGTCAAAACAATATTGTTTAGTGGCATTATAATTTCACTTGTTCCGCTTTGGGTTTCATACACCAGATCCATAGCGCTTTTATTTTTCCCCATTATATTACTGGGGTTAGCCCAATCGGGTTTTACACTGGCTGCTTTCAATGAACTTATTAGGAGAACGGAGAGAAGAAGGGTAAGTGGAATCTCGATATACAATGTCGTTCAGTCCCTATCCGTGGCTGTTGGCCCAATTCTTGCAAATGTACTCTTTGATTTGAATAGAACAAGATTGATACCCGTATTCTTGCTGTGCTTTTCTCTAACACTGATTGGAACAGTTTACTATTACCTGCATTCTAATTTTGCAAGAAAAGAGTGATTTTTGCCAGGTTATGGTTAGCTCTGTTCCGCCAACTATAGTGGAAGGATAGCCCATGGATTGATGATGCCTGGCGCACGTTGAACAAATGCAATGATGCCACTGCCGATTATCGCACTAGATTGGCCATAGGCGATCAGATGTTTGTTGATCGAATAAATAGAATTTAGATTCGTTGGGCATGATTGAAACAATTTCTCCAGCAGAAAGTGGCGAGTCAGAAGCGCCCATTCGAATTATTTCCTTCCCACTTTCGATAAGTTGCAGGTGTTCAATTCTGCTCCTGCCCAGATTCTGAATCACCAAGACCTTGGCCTGTAGTCCCTTATCGGTAATCAAGACATCTTCAGGTCTGAAACCTAGGTTTACGTCAATGGAAGTAGTTTCTGCTGGCAGTTGTATACCGTCGATTGGCAAGTTAAGAACCTGGTTGGCTACCTTAATCTTATGTTCGCCATTTTCATCTATCAGCTCTGCAGGAACCATATTCATTTGTGGGTCCCCAAGAAACGCCGCAACGAAACTGTTTTGAGGCATGTCATATATTTTAAGTGGTGAATCAAGTTGAATCATCAACCCATTGTTCAGTACAGCTACCCTGTCAGCAAGGGTCATTGCCTCTACCTGGTCATGAGTCACATATATGGTCGTAGTTGCGAAACTTTTCTGAATACGTTTTAATTCTCCTCGCATTGATGTTCTGAGCTTTGCATCAAGGTTAGACAGTGGTTCATCCATCAGGAATACGGATGGTTCCCTCACTATTGCCCTCCCCAGCGCTACCCTTTGACGCTGTCCTCCAGATATCTGTCCGGGTTTCCTGTCAAGAAGATCAGAAATTCCCAGTACTTTAGCAACCTCCTCGATCTTTGACTCTATCTGATCCTTTGGAACTTTACGTTTTTTAAGCGGGAAGGCCAGATTGCCGGCTACAGTCAGGAATGGATAAAGAGCGTAGTTCTGGAAAACCATGGCCATGTCCCTGTCCTTTGGAGGGAAATCAGTGATCTCGTTGCCCCCGAGAAATATTTTTCCTGAGTCCAGCAACTCCAAACCTGCTATTATTCGAAGAGTTGTTGTCTTACCGCAACCACTCGGCCCTAGCAGAACAAAGAATTCCCCATCCTCCACCTGCATGCTAATGTTGAACACGCCCTTGCCCTTGCCAAAATTTCTTGTGACTTTCTCTAATCTAACCTCAGCCATAAATGATCAATCCTTTCAAACCGCGAACTCCTCATAAGTAGTGGCTTTCATTTCTAATTTCTTCCCAGTCAAATTTTTTCCATGAATATATCTTGATGTCATATTAATCAAATGTAATCATTTATATGTGGCAATGCTGAATCCAGCTACTATATATTTCTGGAAGAAGAAGAAAAGAATGAATATAGGAATCCCCATCAGGATGGCAAATGCTGAGTAAACACCGTAATTCACAGTAATCGTACCCTGTGATATGTAATACATACCAATTGCCATTGTATAAAGTTTGGTGGACGTAATGAACTGACCTGCAAGGGCGTAATCTGTATAGGGACCCATGAATGCTAGCACTACAGCAAGGAGTATTGCTGGTTTGGCCATTGGTACAAGTACTCTGAATAGTGCTCCTGTCCGGGAATAACCATCAAGAGTGGCTGCCTCTTCATAATCCCTGGGTAGATTGTCAACGTAATTCTTGATGAGCCAGCTTGAAAATATGACAGCTCCTGCCGAGTAAGGTATTATGAGTCCAATATATGTGTCGAGAAGATGAAGTTGCGAGAACATGAAATAAAACGGAATTACCATGATTGTGAATGGGAACATGGAGAGAACAAGCAACATATAGAGTAAAGCCCTCTTTCCAGGTATCCTATATCTTGAAAAAGCAATTCCAGTTGTAATTGAGAGACCAACACCGATTAGCGTCGATGTGGTTGTCAAGATTAGAGTATTTTCCAACCAGAGAGGAAAAGGATTCTTGAATATTATTCCATAGTAATTGTTGAAGGAGTAATAATCATGAAAAGGCAGCAGAGTGCTAAAATTGGTGCTTGTAAGATTTGCGAGTGGACTCAGTGAAGTTAAGAATATGTAATAGATTGGAAAGATAGAATATATGCAGATTGCCGTCAATAAAAGATATGAAATCCCGAGTTTTATGCGCCTGATCCGTCTGTAATGAGTATTCAGTTTTGTTGTATTCTCATACTTTTTACCGAAGCCGGTTTTTTTAACAGTTTCATCTATATTTTGCATCAGGTCAACCTCAATATAAAATGGACATCATCTTTGAGTAATGGTTCACGATTATAACCATGACAAGCAGGATCAGCACAGAGATTATCGAGTAAACAGCTGCAACTCCATAAGACAAATAAGAAAATGCCTCAGTGTATGAATATGTTATCAAAATCTGTGTTGAAATACCAGGTTCCCCGGAAGTGAGGAGGTATGGTATGTAAAAATTGCTCCAGGCAAATATAAATCCAAATATTGTTATGAAGGCTATTTGCCTGCTAAGAAGCGGTATTACTATATTCCGGACTCTTGATAAAGTACCGTAACCATCCATCTGCGCAGCATCGTAAAGTTCTTGCGGAATGCTTTGCAGTGATGCAGTGTAAACAAAAGTGTAGTATGCGAGAGACAACCAGAGATTTACTAATATTACTGAGATCATTGCCAGGGGTACTGAACCTGTCCAGTTCGGTGATACGTGAAATAACAGGCTCAATACCTGATTCACTGCACCGAAGTGCTGATCGAGCAAATTTTTCCAAATCAGTATGGTGATGAAGGCTGGAAAAGCCCAAGGAACAAGAATAAGCGACCTGAATACTGTTTTTCCTCTTATACCGGGCTGTGTTATTAGAAGCGCCACACCAAATCCAAGTCCTGCCATCAAGAGTATACTGCTCCCGGCAAAAACAATGTTATTCATTATTACGGTAGTCAAAGTGGGCGAAGTTAGAACATTGTAAAAGTTTGTCAGACCAACATAGGAATAAGTGAAAAAGTGAGCTTCACTAAAATTGGTTAGTGATATGTTAATTGTCCAAGCTATTGGGTAAAAATCAAGAAAGCCCAGAACAACAAATACTGGAAGAAGAAATAATAAGTAAATTGCGTCTGATTTAGGCTTTACCTTATTAGCTGAATCCATCTGTTTTTCAACTTCAACCATCAGATCACAACCTTCACAATAAGTATATGTTAAAAATAAATATTTCTATAAAAAATAATAATGTGGAATGTTAAAGCATTTTCACATTTGTAGGTGCGGCATAGTACATTGACTGATACAATGCTTCAGACGATATCCCTGTAAAACCAACCAACGAGATCTGAGAATATGGTAGATCATTTGTCTTTAGATCATTGATAATCCCAGTTTCTATCTGATTCATTGCATCGGTCACAGTGACTTTGGAGGAATTAGCATAGAGATTGCTCGCACCAACACCAAAGTTTGGCCAATAGTAAGCCATCTGTGGATAGTTTGGCTGTATCTGGGTATGCTGCTCCTGATCCAGCCATCCAGGAATCAGGGGATCGTTGTTAGTATGGTTTGTGATATATGATCCGGCGCTCTTTAGGGATGGGAAGTCACCAGCTAAGTCAAATAGATTGACTTGAGATGCATTGTTTGTCATGAATTGAACGAACTTGATTGAAGCCCAGGTTTGAGCGGCAGTAATTCCGCTAGCCTGAGGCGTAGATACTAAATATCCAACTGAACCCCATATTGGAGTGGGCCATTTGCCAGTTGCGTTGTTAAATGGTATCGCAGTCACTCCAAGGTTATTCCCTAATGCCTTTGCATACGTTGATTGATCCCATGGACCGTCAAGCATGAATGCAGAATTTCCACCCTCAAAGAGGTCCTGCTCATCAGTGAAAGTAAGTCCTGTTTTGTCAATATGATACAAAACTGTCCAGTTCCAGACAAAGGACATCGCAGCAATATCCTGTGGGCTGTTAAGTTCAGGATAGAACGTTGAGTTAAATATTACACCACCAAAGGCTGGAATCCATGCTGCAAATCTGTATCCACTATCTGCACCGATCGCATATGGCATACCAAGATAGCTGCCTCCCTTGTTAGTAACGTTGATAGCATCCTGGATCATCTGGTAAGTGTTTGTTGGAGCAGTTGGGACTAGAGCCTTGTTGTAATAAAGACCTATCCCATTTGTGTTTACTGGGATACCATACAGAGCACCACCATATGTCCAATCTGCTATAGTTCCAGAGGTGAATGAATTAATATACGTCTTATTAAGATAAGGAGTCAAATTCAAAACAGCTCCAGCAACATATGCTGCTCCTGCATTATCGCTTGTGTCCCTGTAGACATCAGGGGCAGTCCCAGCATGTGCGGCAGTCAAAAATGTAGTTGATGCTACATTGATAGCAGGACTGTCCTGAACCGTCACGTTAGGATAAGCCGCTTCAAACTGGGCAAGAGACGTATTGAAAGCTGTCGCTTCTCCGCCGGCGCTTCCAGAGCCCCAAACGGTTATTGTTACGTTGGTAGATGGGGTTGTAGTGGTGCTCGGTGCCTTGCTTTTGGTTAATTCATATATGCCAATTCCAGCAGCGGCTATAATAATAACAGCCACGACAACAACAATCAGCTTCGTCATGCTACTTCCAGATTTTCGGGAAGGCGGACTTTTACTTGGTTCAGAAGTTACCATAGCTGCGTATCTGAAATTCACTAGATAAATATTTCTACTTGTATTTTTGGTCATTCTATCTTATCTGCATCCTAAATTATCTATTTCAGGCTGAATTGTTATAATTTATCAATATTTTGACCAAAAGTAATTAATTCAAGTGAAAACTCCTTCAGTCTGTGCTTAAGATTAAAGAATCATCCTCCAACAATTGGATTCTTGATTTTTCCTTTGTGGCTGGGGCAGATGGAGACACTTTATATCTTTCATGCAGTGATAATTGCTTCAGCGAAGGAAACACGGTTTTCACAGAAGATTTGGGTTACAAGCTGTCTCATGCAACCAGTCCTGGTAAATTCTCTTTTGTTATAATGAAAAACCAGTATTATCTGCTGGATGAAATGGGTCGACCGACTGCGAGGAAGAGAAGTCTAAATCTTCCCGTGGTGAGACCATTCCACAACGTAGGAAAGCGAAAATTCGTATATAGCAGCGGAGGTCTAAATCAATTTGTCATAATTTATTCACCGGGGATGTCCTTTGATGTTGAATTTGGGCAAAACATGCGGTTACTGAGGAAGGATATAGACCTGCCATATGGAAAATATAGAGCTTCCGTCTTCACGACAGAGGGAAGCGGGTCTTACTTTCTACGAGGTGATGGATTTGAAGAGAGTTTCGATATCAATCACCACAATACGACAGATACAAAAGGAAGCGGTATAATATATCATATATTCCCCGACAGATTCAACAGAATATCATATGAGGATGATAGTTTTAAGAAGTTTGGAAGCCGCCCGGGCAGGGGCGATTTTTATGGTGGAACCCTGAGAGGGATACTGAACAAACTGGATTACCTTAAGATCCTGAACATTGAATATCTGTACCTAAATCCTTTATTTAAGAGCCATTCAAATCACAGATATGATGTTGATGATTATTTCTCAATTGACCCGATGCTTGGTAGTGAACAGGATCTGGTACTTCTGGTTGAAAGGTGCCATTCACTTGGTATAAAAGTTATTCTAGACATGGTATTTAATCACAGTTCAGTCTATTTCCCACCTTTTCAGGATGTACTTAAGAATGGGGATAACTCAAGATACATTGACTGGTATATATTTCATGAAAAAAAGTACGAAGTTTATCGGTCTAGATATGACCCTAAGAAGGGAGGGGAGAGGCCAGCTTATGAGACATTCATGGGTGTAGGAATGATGCCGAAGCTAAATCACAGGAATCCGGAGGTTGTTGATTTTATAAAGAATGTGGCAGAATTCTACGTGAAAAAATTCAACATAGATGGCTTCAGGTATGATGTGGGACACAGCATTCCTAAATCGTCTATAAGTGCAATCAGGACTCACACGGAAAAACTTAAAAAAGGTCTTTTACACATAGGAGAGGCCTGGTGCCTCAGCAGTGACCTTGTCAGCGAAGGTTATTATGAATCCTTGACAAATTACCACATCAGGAAAGCTATAATATCATATGTCAGTGGAAAGGAGAATGTCATGGATTTCTACGTTCACTACCTAGAAGAACTGACGGCGTACGGACAGTCCATGGACATGATGATGAACTTACTTGATTCACATGACACTGTTAGGCTTCTCACGTCGCTTCATTACGATACTCGCAAGTTCAAACTTGCTTACCTCATACTAATGATGCTGAATGGAAACCCAACGATATACTATGGCGATGAAGTTGCACTGGCTGGAAATAACGACCCAGATTGCAGAAGAACATTCCCATGGGAGAGAGTTGGATCAGCCATGAACAAATTTTTCATTGAAATTGCAAGGCTTAGATCTTCTGAAGAGTGCCTGAGGCAGGGTCTCATTTTCACGAAACAACTTGACGGATCTGATCTTATAATCAAACAAGGCGCGCAGGAATCTGTAGTTTTATGTGTAAACAAGACACAAGCAAGAAACAGAGAAAAACAACTGCCATTTCTAAACAGTGCATATACTCTGATTGAGGAAGAAAATTTTAGTTTGTTGAAGGTAGATTCTAAAGTGTTAATGGAATATGGCCTTTGAAATAGATCCAGGCATCTCAAGGATATTTTTCCCCTTAAGAATCTTGGTGCCCTCTGTTTCTGTAGAATTAAGCTTCACTCCGTGGAACTTGAATTTAAGTACTTTAAGCCCAGGGTATCCATGATCGTCGATTGACACCGAGAGTTCTGTCTTGCCATCTTTCTTATAACATGAAAAATGATAAATCAGGTACTTTTGATTCATCGAACCATCATCGATATAAAGAGTGCCTCTGCAGATATCAGCGAAGTAAACCTCCATGATGATCTCATTATTTATTTCAGTGGGTAGAATTGAACCGGCTTTTATGAATGCCGGTATTTCATCCAAAGTAATATCCAACTTTTCTATTGAGCTATGGAGAGACTTATCCCATAGAGAATACCACATACCTTCTGGAAAATTAATAACAGAATTCTTTTGATTTTGTGTCAGTACTGGAGCAATAAAAATAGAGTCACCGATCAAGAAGACTGAGTCCACAGACGGATCGTACTGTGGGTCCTCCCATAAAACAGGTCTGACTATTGGTGACCCGGTAATATGTGACTCATAAGCAAGCGTATAATAGAATGGAATCAATTGATACCTAAGTTTAAGGAACTTCCGGATTATTTGCAGGTATGTTTCACCAAATAGCCATGGTTCGCGCATTCTTGTTCCCTTAGCAGAATGTACTCGGAAAAAAGGAAAGAATGATCCCATCTGAAACCATCTTAGGAATAATTCGTCGCTGGGAGAACCGGAGAAACCACCGATATCCGTGCCTACGAATGGTATTCCGGATAATCCAAGATTTATGATCGTAGAAATTGATGAATGCATTTCTGCCCATGTGCTGGCTGAATCGCCAGTCCAGACAAATGCAAATTTTTGCACTCCAGCCCACCCTGATCTTGACAGGATGAAGGGCCTTTCTTCCTTCCGGAGCGAGATGAGCCCTTCATAGCCAGCTTGATCCATTAAAAGACCATACAGATTGTGGACATATGCATGTTTTCCTGCAGACAACTCAGCGGTGTCCGGAAGAGTGTTGTCTCCCCACAAAGTAAATGCAGCAGGTTCGTTCATGTCATGCCAGAAACCGGATATTCCGTTGTCCAGATAGTAAGTATACTTGCCTCCCCACCACTTCCTTGTTTCGGCATTGCTGAAATCAGGAAATACAGACATTCCTGCCCAGACCGGTGCATTTAAAGGACCACCATCAGGGACCCTGACAGTGAGGTTTCTAGAAATGACTTCCTGATAAATGTCATAGTTGACATCAATTTTGACGCCCGGATCTATTATCGAGACCAACCTTATGTTATCATCCATTAAACTTCTTGACAGTCCTTGCAAATCGGGGAAAGTTCCCTTGTTCGTGGTGAATATTCTGTAACCATCCATATAGTCAATGTCCATGTGAATAGCAGAAATCGGCAGATCGTTCTTCTTGAAACCTTCTGCTACTTTCTCAATCTCGGCCTGGTCCATATAACTGTATCTGGACTGGTGGAAACCGAGTGACCATTTAGGAGGAAGCAATGGTTTTCCAGATATCGATGAATATTTCTTCATGATCTCTGCCAAATTTCCGAAGCCGATGTAATATTCCAGACCTAAGCCTTCAAAACTTACATTCACTATATCTCTTTCTGTGGAGCAGAGGTCAAATACGGCCCTCGAAGGGTTGTTATAAAAGATAAAATAACCTTCAGTGGCCTGAATGTCAATATAAACTGGTATGTTGAGATAAAGTGGATCATCCCCTGGTCCGTACAACCCGTTAGCATCATGATTCCACAGCAGAGACCTTGTGCCCCTTTGATTTAAGCCGAGAGCCTTCTCGCCTAAACCGTATATCGCAGAAGATGTTCTAAGTCGTGCTACACTTTTTGATGCGTTGCCGGCTAACTCAGGAGGAAAATCCGTTCTAACAAGTTTGTCTCGAAAATAAAACTTCAATGTACCGTCTGATTCAATAACCAATTCAAGATCCTGTTTCGCTAACCTTATTCTATAAGAATTACCATCCTTAAAAGCCTCAATAGGTTCTCTGCAGGGTTCAATTCTGTTCAGAAGTGTATCAATTCTGCATTCCTGCCAGACCACCTTTACGATGGTATCTTCCAGGAAAAATAAACTGAGAGAAATATTCTCAAATTTTATCCGAACTTCGTTACCATCGACAGACATTTCTTTAATATTTCCAGGAAATTGGGATTTCGCCTTTAAGGGATTCAAGAAAGTCTTATCATAACGATCCCTGAGAAGTGTATATGTCAGTGAATCCGTAGAAATATCATCCCCAAATAGGTCTTCAAAAAGCTTCAATCTCTTAAAAAGTTCCAACTCCACACCTGCTTTGGGTTATGACAAAGGTTCTAAAAAATTATGCCAGATATATTTTACTTTAAGCTCGTTTGCTTCTAATGTTTTTACCTTATCTTCCCATGCAACTGAGAATTCTCTAACTGGTTGAATCCTGTTAGTGAGCCCCTGAACTCCCCCAATTTAACCCATAGGTATCATGTCCTTAAAGAGTTCAACAATCTTCTCAACCTTCTTTGGAACCGCAGCAAAGTATTCAGCACCACTCTTTTCAACTATTCTTTCCATCTTTGACAGTTCAAAGATGATCTCGCTGACGGATATCTTTCCCAGCAGATTATGATCCTTCAAGACCTTCAGTATTTTGAATCTTATCCTCAGTGCAAGGAATACGATAAAGAAGAAACCCTTCACCTTTTCATTGCTCCTGAGATATGATTTGTCCGATTCAAGATCACCCTTCATTGTATCGAATACCTGTTCAACCTCTTCACGTGACTTGTACTGCTCGTATATTTCTGATGGATTCCGATCCATATCGGATATGATTGCAAAGACGCCAAGCCTGTTCTTCCTGTCCTCCAGATAGTCCATATCCCTTTCAGAGGATGCAACATCCCTGAGTATGGACGATTCCTCCTCAGCCCTCATGAGCGGATCCTGGAATATGTAGATGTATCCAATTCTGGAAGTTTTCTTTGCTGCCTTTATTGGCCTTCCGTTGTACATGAACGCGGAATCGAATTTTACCTTGTCAGGAACAAGTGCGGAATTTCTTCTCAGTGGAACGATGTAGTGCATCTTCAGCTTTCTCATTTCTCTTATAATGGATTCGGAGAAGAGACCTCGATCCATGATGAACCCTATTTCATGATCATGAAAGCGGTCTATGAAATATCCAAGAGATTTTATATCCTTTATGGAACCGTAGAATACATCCACTGCAACCGGCACCCATGATTTAACGGAAAAGGCCATTATCACAGTTACCTGATTCTCATGTTCATGATCAGGGTTGTAGCCCTTCTCTGCAAGTTTAAGATTCCTTGAATAGGATACTATGGATGTCATGTCGTAGAACAGCAAACCGCCTTTTTCCATGACATTCCTGAAGATATCATACATATCTGAGAAATGATTTCCAATATATCCAAGAATCCTTGAGAGTTCTTCCGGATCCAGATCCGTTTTCAATGTTCTTGATACGTAGAGCTTCTGGAATCTTGATGATACCAGTCTCAATGGCATGGGATCAATGGCCTTCACCATGGCCATTGCCATGATCTGATTCCTGTATGGATGCTTCTCCATTGCCTTATACATATCATGGCAAAGATTCCATACAAGATCTGAATTGCCGTATTCATAAACCATGGAGGAGGAGAATATCCTCTTTGTTTTCTTCTCCCTGAATGTACCGTTTTCATCTATGGATCCAAGGAGAACGGTTCTCTTCACAGGCTTCTTCTTCTCCTTGTCCCATATGCCCCTTGCAATATAGAGATAGTAATTTCCACCTATTACTTTCAGTTCAAGTTTCTTTCCATGTTCACCCTTCATTTTCATGTATGTGTCTTTAACTGCATCTGGAACCTTATCCATCATGGCCATATGTGTTAGTACATGTGTTAATACTATTTACATGTTTCCATTCCCAGAGGCTGAAATAAAGGACTGGAAAGTAACAGACAGTTTAGGTGTAAAAAGGATGGAATTTGTATTGAGGCCGTAATACTCAGCTTCAGTTGAACAAACAATATGTGTTAATCAGAGAGAGTTCAGGTATTAATATTGTATTTAACTCAAGCTATGGGTGAACACAGACAGTGTGATGTAAATATTATAGGCATGTATTGATAAATAAAAGCATGCAAAATGCGTTTTTCGGTTGGGATGGGTTTCATTGAAAACGGGCGAGGTGACAATTCTAATCCTTCATTTCAAATTGCGAC
>Ga0078972_1003544_pt1 | contig 36500 bp, 36 predicted proteins | sample YelNatPaOPGAMG01_FD_67568 | JGI IMG/M metagenome (GOLD analysis project Ga0078972, IMG submission 67568) | Hot spring thermophilic microbial communities from Obsidian Pool, Yellowstone National Park, USA - OP-RAMG-01 (SPADES assembly) (version 2) | ecosystem: Environmental > Aquatic > Thermal...
CAACCTCGCTGCCAGCCACGATGCCCAAACGCCGGCGAACATCCTGTGGGATGGTGACCTGTCCCTTGCTTGTGACGCGCATGAGGTAAGGGTAGCAGCAGTAAGACCAAGCAGTATTACCGTTGTGGTCTAGCTCCAAGAAGTGCCTCGGGCTGACCGCGGGGCTAACGAGTCCGGCACGAAAACAAGCCATGCAGGTCGCCAAGGCGAAGGGTCGTCTGCCGCACGGCGCTCTTCCCGCTCGGTGGTGGGTGCGGCACGCAGGGGGTAGATTTCCAACCTGCGACAAACCTCAACCTAGTCCGGCTTCTTCTCGGCCACCGCCGCGCCGAGGCCCTCGGCGAGGTCCTCGCGGGTCAGTTCCTTGAAGCGGCGCAGTTGCGCCTCGCTGAACTCGGTGAGATCGCTGGACAGCACCGCGTCGAGATCATCGTCGTCCAGGCGGAAGCTGCGGTGGTCGCGGGCCTTCTCCACGACATTGCGCACGAATCCCGCATTGCCCAGGATGTCGATGCCGCGAATCAGGTCTCCGTCTTCGGAGTAGCTCTCGTCGAGGTAGAACTTCGTGTAGGAGGGCAGCAGCGCCTCGGCCGCTTCGTCGGTGATGACGTCCTCGTTCTCCGCCCCCATCAGTTTGGTCAGCGCGACCAGTTCGTTGGGGGTGTAACTGAAGAATTCGATCACCGTCGAAAAGCGCCGCCGCAGACCCTGGTTCACGTCGAGCATCTTTTCCATCGCCTTGGCGTAGCCCGCACCGAAGACCACCAACTCGTCGCGGTGATTCTCCATGTACAGCAGCAGCGTGTTGATGATCGCGTTGCCGTACGGGTCGCCCTGGGAGTAGCCCTTTTCGTGCAGGGTGTGCATCTCGTCGAAGAAGACCGCGCCGCCCAGGGCGCCCTCGAGCATTTCCTCGGTGTTCTTCTCCGCGTCGGCCATGTACCGGCCCAGCAGCTTGGTGCGGCTGGTTTCCACCACCAAAGGCTTGCGCAGCACCGTCAACCCGCACAGTTGCTTGCTGAAAGCTCTTGCCACCGAAGTCTTTCCGGTTCCGGGAGGGCCAAGCAGCAAGGTGTGCCGCGAGGTCACCGGCACTGGGAGACCCATCTTGGCGCGGGCCAGGTTCACCTTGGTCGTCGACTTGATGAGCTTGATCTCGCGCTTGGCGCGCTCCATGCCGAGCATCGCATTGAGCTCGGCATCCCCTTCGGCGAGGTATTTTGACGCCGCCTCCGCGTGGCGAGCGGCCTCCGTCTGGGCGCGGGTCGGCGCGCTGTCGGGGTCCCACGGGTCGGTGCGGGCCTCGATGGTCTCCGGATCGGTCAGAATCAGCCGGAAGTTGGGGTTGTCCAACGCTTCGCGGGCCGGGGTGAACTTCGGGTCGCGCGAGTAGACCCGGCGCAGCAGTTCGACGGCCTCCTCCTCGCGCCCGACGTGGCGCAGGCACATGCCCTGGGTGTAGAGGGCGATGTTGGCGGCTCCCGGCACGCGGTCGCCCTCGACGGCGTCCTGTCCGCGCCGGAATGCCTCCTCGAAGACGCCGAGCGACGCCAGCGCGGTGGTTGCCATCGCCGCCCCCGCCGCCTTCAACTCGGGGTGACGCCAGGTCTTCCCCTCGGGAAACTGGGCGAGCACCTCGGGCCAGCGTCCGGTGCGGAAGAACAGCACCCCGCGCACGTAGTTGAACAGTTCCTCGTCGAAGGCGTGGCGCGGCTCGATGCTGTCGAGCAGCTTGGCCGCTTCCTGGTAGCGTTTGGCCTCGGCCAGCACCGCGGCGTAGGCGCACGCCAGCGACTCCACGCTGGTGACGGCGAGCTTCAGGAACAGCCCGTCGGACACCTCGGGCCGAAACTGCAGGTCCGTGACACCCAGGCGACGGGTTTCCCACCCGAAGGTCCTGACCGCCGCCCACGCGCCGGACAGCACCTCGATGCTCTGCTCACCGGCCAGGATCCGCGCCAGCCAGCCGTCGCACATCGCCGGGTCAAGGCTGGTCGCGGTGGTGAACATCTGCGCCGCCACCTGCGGGTTGTTGCTGGGCTGGAGCCCGTTGACGGAAATTCCCGACGCCAACAAACCGGCGACCATGGCGTTACGGGCGTCCTCGGCGGTGGTCTGCGGGCGTGTCATCGCCCCGTGGGCACGCTTTCAGCGTCGTCCCGCACCTGGCCCACCGGCAGCACCAGGTCGTCGTCGTGGAGGAACTCACGGCTCGGTACGACCAGCAGGGGCCGGGTCGTCGGGGCGGGCAGGCTGGCGCGCATCGCGGCCAGCTGGCGGCCGGTGAGCCGGTTGAGGCCCGCGGACAGCTCTTTGGGTAGCCGGCCCTCGCTGTGGTACCGCACCCAGGCCGACAGCCGGGGCTGTCCGCTGCGGGTGTTGAGCCGGATCGTGATCACGGTCGCGCCGACGGCCTCGTCGTCGGTGAGCAGCAGCTCTTCCAGCGACCCGGTGGTGATGTCCGACGGCGTCAACCAGAAGCTGGTCGCGAAGCCGTTGAAATGCTTGAGATGGCGCCAGCCGGGACGGCTCCACGTCGCCTCGAGGTCGGCCAGCACGGCTTTGTCGACCTCGGCGAGTTCGTCGGCGGTCAACGGCTTGGCCACACAGGTCTGCCCGTCGAGATCCTGGGCGATCCTTTCGGTGGCCGCCACCAGCGTCGACGCCAGCGAATCGCGTGCCGCTACCGCGGCGACATTGCGCTGCGGGTCCATCCGCAGCACCAGCCACGTCTTGCGTACATACGACGTCGGGGGGTCGCCCACGAGCCCCCATTCCTCGGGCCCCCAGTCCTCGAGAGCCGACAGTTCTGCCGCGTTCCCTCCGCGGCGCACCTTCACGGTGACGATGTCGACGTCGTCGAGGTGGATGTCGAACTGCTGCAGCTGCGCGGCGACCGCCTGCACCGGCAGCGTGGCCGAGCCCGCACGGTGGCGGTGGCGTGCCGCCGAGTCGTCGTCGCCGTCGTCGATCCCGATCACCGCGACCAGGTGGCCGTCGTATTCGCGGACCCCGACCTTGTCGCGCCCGAAACGGCGCTGGTAGTCGACGGCCGGCGTGCAGCCCGTGGCCAACGCGGTGCCCGGGTCGGCGGACCAGTCCCACACCCAGGTGGCAAGTCCCGAGATCACCGTGATCCCGTGGTAGGTGATCAACGACAACAGGGTGACCAGCACCGCCAGCCCCACACCGACCCACCACGCCACATGGTGGTCGCCCTGCCACGAGTCCGGGCAGTGGCTCGCCACGATCAGGATCGCGATGTCGGCCACGAAAACCGCCGTGACCCGTGACCAGGACAACGACAAACCAAACCTGCGCTGAGCCTTCATTACCGTCCCGCCCTCATCGCTGCTTACGCGATCGCTTCATCAACATCGTGACACCAAACACTGCGCCGCCTATCAGTAGCGCCCCGGTCAGCCCCCCTGCGGCCACCCAGACCGGAACCTCGTCGCGAGGCGGGGCCGGCTTGGGCGTGTTCAGCGGTGCCGAAAGCTGTTGTGGCGGCTTCACCGGACCTGCGGGAACGTCCCACGTCAGCGCGGCCACCGGGTCAACGACACCGTACCCGACCTGATTGTCCACGCCGCGCGCGGGCGCCCGGGCCGTGCGGGTCAACCGATTGATGATCTGGTGGGACGACAGCTCCGGGTATTTCGCGCGCACCAGGGCGGCCACCCCGGACACGATCGCGGTCGAGAAGCTGGTGCCGCTCGGAACCAGCAGCGTGTTGTCGGGCCCGTCGATCGCGTTGATCAGGCCGTCGTCACGCGGCGACAGTCCGACCACGTCGGTGCCCGGCGCGGCGATCCCGACCCAGGGTCCGGCGATGCTCGACGAGCCCTGTCCCTGACCGCCCTGGCTGAGGGGACGGCCGTCGTTGTTGACCGCCCCGACCGTCAGGACGTAGTCGCTGAACCAGGACGGCGTCACGACGGTGGTGACCGCGTTCCAGTCGCGCGGATCGTTGGGCTGCAACGGGTCGAAAAGCGGGTTCTGCTTGCAGTCCTTCTTGCTGCTGTCACCGGCGGCGGCCACGATGACGACGTTCTTGTCGACCGCCGCGTAGCGCACCGCGGCGCCCAGCGAGCGCTGGTCGACCACGTTGCGAGCGCTCATGCAGGTCACGTCGGAGATGTTGATCACCTGGGCGCCCATGTCGGCGGCGTGCACGATGGCCCGCGCCATCGTCTCGACGCTGTCGACCTTCGCCCGGGTCTGGGGATCCTCGTCACCGGTGTAGGCGTCCTTGAGGCCGAATGCCTGGCTGGACTGCCGGATCGAGATGATGTCGACGTCCGGGGCGATCCCGCTGTACGCGTCGGAGGCCTGCGTCGGCGCCGCCGGCCGAGTGGGCACGGTCGGGTCGAGCGGACGCGGACCGCGCAGGTTGTCGACCTTGGCCACGTGCGCGCCGCCGGAGTAGGCCGGAATGGTCACCGTGCCCTCCCCCCGGTTGCCCGACGGCGCGCCGGGAGCAGGAGCGGGGGCGGGAGCGCCCGGAGCCGGCGGAGCACCGGGCGGGGCCGGGGACGCGCCGGGGGGCGGTGGCGCGCCGGGGGGCGGTGGCGGGCCTTCGGGCTCGCCGGGAACCATCGTCACGGTCTGAGGTAGCGGCGACAACGTCACCGTCTGCGGCGGCGGCGCTTTCGGCGGCGGCTCGGTGGTCGGAATGGTGACCGGTTTGCGGGGGGCCGGGGGCAGGGGCACCGCCCCGCTGGCCGGCGCCGCGCCGATCATCGACGCCACGATGGTGCCGTGCGCGTCGCAGTCGGACAAGCCGTCCCCGCCCATGATGTAGTCCCCCCCGGGGATCAGGTGGGGAAGCCGGGGGTGCGGAGTGACGCCGGTGTCGATCACGGCGACCTTCACGCCCGCGCCCCGGCCGAACTGCCACGCCTCGGGCAGGTTGAGCATGTCCATGTACTGCGGCGGCACCTTGAAATCGGTGCCGGGCAACACGCCGACCTCGGTGCAGTAGGCGGTCTGCTTCATCGGCGCCGGCGGCCCGGGGGGACCGTCGGGTGGCACTGCGGCCGGGTCGATCGTCGGTGGGGAGATGGCAGAGGCGGGTGGCAGGCCCGCCAATGCGCCCGAGGTGAGTAGGAGCGCGGCGACGGTCGCACGGGTCGCACGACCGCGCCACACCTTCCGGTCAGCGGTAGCGGATCGCTGCATAGACATTCATCAACCACAATGCCAGCGGGAAGATCGGCATCAGGCAGAGGTATTCAATCCACTCCACGAACTTGCGGAACAGGGGGCTGTAGATGGTGTTGGGGACGACCGCGGCCGCGGTCAGGCCCGCCGCCGGAAGCAGCACCAGGATCGCCACGCTGATCGAGATCGCCAGCGGGGACTGCAGCACGATCGCGTACCTTGCCACCACCGCCGCGACGATGATCACGGACGTGCCGGCCAGGGTGATCGACTGCCAGCGGTCGACGTAGGAGCGGCCGCGCAGCATCAAAAAGCCCGCGGTGAAGCCGGTCAGCAGCAGTGGCAGCCAGCGCTGCCCGCCGCGCGGGTCGGAGAGCACGGTCAGGGAGAACACGGTCAGCACGCCCAGCCCGGTCAGCAGACCCGTCAGGAACGAGCGGGCACGCTCGGCCTGCAACACCACGTCGCGGACCGACGCCGGCCCCTCCAGCACCGGCGGGCCGCCTTCGGAGCGCACGACCGTGGTGGGCAGGTCGGGACGGGCCTCGAAGACCCAACGGCTGGTGGCCGACGGGAACACGGGCAGCCGGATCCCGGCCAGCCGCCGGGACAGGGCCGGCGCCGCGTGGTAGGCCAGCACGCACACCAGCACGATGGAGGTGAACATGGTCACCGTGCTGGTCATCGCGACCATCCGCGCCAGGCTGGCGACCGTCGCCACCGCGCTGATCGTGACGATCGCGGTGTAGATCCCCAGCCGCCGGCCGGTGAAGCGCAGGACCAGCGCGGCGGCGACGCTCAGAACACCGAAGCCCAGCACCGCCTGCGGGGATCCCGCGCCGCCGGGAGGCGCCCCCGCCGCGGCGACCGCGAGTGGCGCGAGGCTGCTCAGCAGCAGGATGTCGCCGACGAGTCGTTCGGCCGGCGTCTTGGCCCTCATCAGCAGCATGACGGCGACTGCCATGACGGCGGCGCCGATCAGCGCGCCGTAGACGGTGGGCAACCACGAGTTGTGGTCCCAACGCCACCAGCCCATCAGCGCTGCCGCGGCGGTTACGCCGATCGCGACCATGGAGGCCCCGACCTGCACCGCGGTGCCCGGGTCGATCGCGGCGAATCGTTTGCTGAGGTTCGCCGAAACGGCCGTCGAGATGTGTTCGATGACCTGCGAGCGGCGTTCGGTGTCCGCAATGAACCGGATCCACAGCCGGTCGCCGTCGTAGACGTCCTGCTCGGTCAGCGACTGGGTGGCCCGCAGCGGAGTGCCGTCGACCAGGCACAGCGCCCAGCGGCCTCGGCCGGTGGCCTCGAGCGTGGCCTCGCCGAGCTCCCGCAGCCGGCTGTTGACCACCTTCAACAGCGGATCGGTCATCACCGAGACGGGGGCGTTGGCGTCCAACAACACGCCGATCTGTACCCCCGTGCCGGCCATGATGCCGACCACGACTGACCGAGGTTGTGCGACTCCCTCTACATCAGTCTGTGGCGCTTCAACTACCGCGGTCATCGCCCTGCACCCCCTGCAATGGTTGGTGTGTAACTCCGTGTCTCCAGCCACGCGCGGGCATCGGCCCATGCACTACCCGAGGCGTCGTCGCCCCCCGGTACGTGCAGTTCGACTAATTCGGATCTCATCTGCCTGGCCTCGCGATTAAGAGTTGTGGTGACACTCGTGTGGAATTTGCTGATGCTTCTCCAGAAGTATGCCGTGTCCGCATCCTCGCCGCATGTTGTGCGTAAAAGCATCGGTAAACTCTGTGTTTCGTCTGCGGGGTCAAACCCTGCTGTGCGTTTTCCATTCGCCGTAAGGCAGGGTGTCCAGTACGGTCTTGACGCCCACCTGCACGAGCTGGGGCGTCGCCGGGCAGATGGCCAGCCAGGCCTCCCCCGAACCCGCCGTCCGCGCCTGCTGGTACATGGCGACCCGGCCGCCGGATCCATCCTTGAGCGACAGCACGGAGGTGCTGGGTCCCTTCGCGTCGTCCCGGTACTGACGGGCGTACACCGCGACCTCGGCGGCCGGGTCGGACAGTGCCTGTCCCAGCGCGGCCACCGTGGCGGCGCTGATGCCCATGCGCCGCAGATCGCCGCCGGAGAACACGTTGAAGCCCGACTCCTGCCACGACTTCGTCGCCTCGAGCATCTCCTCGAGAGGCACGTTGACCGCGTTGATCGCCGCGGGCTCCGCGTGGTGGATCGATTCCAGGCCGTCCATCACCAGCGCCGCGATCGAGGCGCTGTCGGCGACGGCGACGTCGTCGACCGTGATGTCGCTGCCCACCCGGACCGCCGACACCCAGTGCTGGCCGCGCCGGGCCAGCACCACCCGGAACTCGTTGTCGGGGATGTCGCGCGAACCGGGCGGCTGATTCTCGTCCTCGACCACGCCGTAGAGGAGCTTGCCCCGCGACAGCAGGGCGACCACCTCGAGGTCCGGCGCGGCGAGCACCCGCATGCGGGCGGCCACCTGCTCGTTCACCTCGTCGTTTTCGACGATGCCCTGCTCGCGCATCACCGCCATGCCGGGATGCTCGTTGAGCCAGTCGTTGGAGTCGGTAGACACGAATGGCCGGCACCGCAACTCCGGCGCAACGTGCCGGATGTCCAGGAGAGCCTGGAGCATCCAGAAACCATCGACGTTGACGGTGATGTCGGTGCGGGTGCTCTGTTGGTCCATCAATCCCTCGAAGGTCGGTTTAATCGGTAACCGCAGGACGCGGCAGCACACCGGTGTGTGGTGTGCTGCCGCGCCTGAAGTTGGGGTTTAGGCCCAGCTGGACCCGACGGCACTGTCGGTGCTGGCCATGTTGGAACCGGCGCTCTGCACCTTCTGGCCGTGGGCGTTGGCCTGCTCGTAGATCACCTGGAAGTTGCGACCCAACTGGGTGATGAACTCCTGGCAGGCCACCGAACCCGAACCACCCCAGAAGTCACCGGCGGCCAGCACATCACGAACGATGGCCTGGTGTTCGGCCTCCAACGAGGCGGCCTGGGCGCGAATGGTGGCGCCGTGGGCGTCCACATCGCCGAACTGGTAATTGATTGACATGACAGTTCTCCTAACGTCTGGAATGTTACGCAGCGGCGCGTTTCGGCGCTAGCTGCCCAGGATCTGCTGCGAGGCCTGCTCTTGCTGCTCGTAGTTGTTGGCGTCGCGGATCAGCCCGTCACGCACCCCGTGGAGCATGTTGACGATGTTGCGGAAGGCCTGGTTCATCTGGCCCATGGTGTCGTACGAGGTGGCCTGGGCCTGACCGCTCCAGCCGGCTCCGGCGATGTTCATCGACGACGCCCACATCTTGCGGGCCTCGTCCTCGACGGTCTGGGCGTGCACCTCGAAGCGGCCGGCCATCGCGCGCATCTCGTGCGGGTCGGTCATAAAACGTGTTGGCATGTTGCCTGTCTCCTTTGTCCTCTGGTGATGTCGTCTGGCGATGTCGTCTGGTGAACTGCTCTGTTTATTCGAGTCGGACGGGTCGGACCGCTCTCGGTCTGACCCGGCGATGCGTCGACATGGTCGACGCCGGCCGGACGGTTACACGCATGCAGACCGTCGAACCGAATACCTGAAGAATGTTCCCCCCTTCCCGTCAGCCGAGGGCCGTCCGGGCGCTGTACCACTGTGAAAGGCGCCTGACCCGAACCGGGACGTTCGAGTCAGGCGTGCCGCCGATGCTGCCGGGCGGTTACCCGGGAAACCGTGCAGGTGACGGTGCACCCAGGGCCCCCCAACCGCCGGCCCGGTCAGCCGGCAGCGACAGCGTTGGCGGCCTCGGTGGCCGCGTACGAGCCGGAGCTCATCGACAGCGTGTTCACGAACATCTCGTGGATGGCCTGCGCCTGGGCGCTCACTGCCTGGTACATCTGGGCGTGTGCGGCGAACTGGGCCGCGGTCAGCGCCGAAACCTCGTCGGCGGCGGCGGGCACAACCCCGGTCGTGGGGGCCGCGGCAGCCGCGTTCTGAGCGCTCATGGTGGCGCCGATGCCCTGCAGGTTCCCGGCCGCCGCAGCCAGCGCCTCCGGTTGTGTGGTCACGAACGACATACTGTTCCCTCCTCGATAGTTTTCCAGCAATCGCTCTCGGATGAGAGTAGATGACTACGTAGCCCCAGGCTGCCTTCGGCGTCCCCTGTTCGCAACTGTTCACGAAACGGCACGCCGAATTCACCTTCGGTTACGCAAGGATAACAGCGCACCACCCCGCGCGGGGGCTCTGACGATGCTTCTGACAACACAGTCACAGCAATCGTGCGTGTGGTGGTCCGGCCACCGGGCCAGGTCACGCGGAACGCTATCGGCACGCGGCTCCGACCGGCGATGCCTCGGGTCCCGGGCCGTTCGTTTGCGGTCATTGCGCGCGTGCGAACCGGTCGGGACGGCCTAACCGGCAAACGGCGGCCGCGCCATGACGGTGGGGCGGAATCCGTAGCGGGGCCCGGACCCGACTCCGCTACCGGCGCCGGCGCCGGACAGCGGCATGCCGCCGAGCAGGTTCCCGGGTCCGCCACCGGCACCGGCCGCTGCCTCGGGGGCGGCGCTGACGGTGCTGACCAGCTGGGCCGGGGCGTGTGTCAGGGGCGCGGTGGCACCCGACCAGGCGACCGGCACCGCGAGCTTGCCGCCGAGGGAGCCGGCACCGCCCATGGTCGCCGACGCGGCGTGGGCGGCGATGCCGCCGCCACCGCCACCGAGCAGGCCGCCCAGCCCGCCCAGGCCGGGCAGGGCCTTGGCCGCACCGGCGGCCGCGGGCGCGGCGCCGCCCAGTGCACCCGTGGTCTTGGCGATCTGCACGGCGAAGTTACCCATACCAACGGAGAAGTAGGGCAGACCTTCCGTGTTGTACCAGAGGGCCGAGTAGCTGTTGTAGCCGGTGATGAACGTCCCGATGTTGCTGGGCAGCACGCTTTGGCCACTGATCACGAACCACAGCTCTTGGAGCAGGGGGTTGGCGTTCTGGAACTGCGCCACCAGGTTCGAGGTCCCGGTGGGATTGGCGAGGCCCTGCAACGTGCTCGGCAGCGACGAGATGATGTTCTGCAGGTTGTTGGTGGCCGATCCGCCCGCCGCGGTTGTGGTGGCGGCGGTTTGCAGGCTTTGGGCGGCGGGGTTGGCGATGGCCGGTGCGTTCTTGTAGGGCGTCACCTTGGTGGCTGTCGAGGACTGGGCCGCATAGGTGTACATCGCGGTGGCGTCCTGGGCCCACATCTGGGCGTACTGGGCCTCCAACTGGGCGATGATCCCGGTGTTCTGCCCCAGCACGTTGGTCGCGATCGCCCGGGCCGTCTCGGTGCGGTTGGCCGCCACCAGCGGCGGGGGCACCGTGGCGGACAGCGCACTCTCGTAGGCCGCCGCGGCCGCGCGCGCCTGGGCGGCGGCCTGCTCGGCCTGGGCCGCGGTGGTGCTCATCCACGCCACGTACGGCGCGACGGCCTGAGCCATGGACGCCGAGGCCGGCCCCAACCACTCCTCACTGCTGAGGGCGGTGACCACCTTGTCATAGCCCAGCGCCGTGGAGTTCAACTCCGCGGCCAGCCCGTTCCACGCCGAGGCGGCCGCCATCAGCGACGAGGAGCCCGGACCCGAATACATCCGCGCGGAGTTGATCTCCGGCGGAATGGCACCAAAATCAATCACCTTTGACCTCCTTTAGCCGGTCGCGGCCGCGTTGGCCGCCTCGGTCGCCGCATACGACCCCGAGCTCATGCCCAAGGTGTTGACGAACATCTCATGAATCGCCTGCGCCTGAGCGCTCACGGCCTGGTACATCTGCGCGTGCGCGGCAAACTGCGCCGCGGTCAACGCCGACACCTCGTCGGCGGCCGCGGGCACCACCCCCGTCGTCGGGGCCGCCGCCGCGGCGTTCTGGGCGCTCAACGTCGAGCCGATCCCCTGCAACGTCCCCGCCGCCGACGCCAGGGCCTCAGGCTGCGTAGTCACGAACGACATGCGGTCTCCTTTCCAAAAACCCTCGAGCGCAGGGGCTTTCGATATTCAGTGGCTATGGTCATGTTCTTGTCCGGGCTTATCCGGCGGAAGGCGGGCGCGCCACCACGCTGTAGCGGAACCCGTACTTGTTGACGTAACCGGAAGCCGCGCGCCGGCTTCCGGGCCCGAGTGGAATTCCGCGCAACAGGGCGTTGCCGGGTGTGTTGTTGGCCGCGGCGTGGACGGGGGTCCCCCCCATTCCCTTGACGACGGAGCCGACCTCTGTCGCCGGCGTGGTCCATCCCGACGGCACCGACAGGCCCCCGATCCGGCCGGCCCCGCCCGTGCCGGCCGACACCGCCGAGGCGGTGTGGGCGCCCAAGCCGACTTGGGCGAATTGCGGCGTTGGGTACCAGGCGCCCACACCGGCCGTGGTGCCGAGGCCGGTCACGGTTTGCTGTCCCCACTGAAACCCCTGGTAGCCCGTACCGTAGCCGTTGTACACCTGGAAGAGGTTGTGGAACAACGTGTAGTAGCTCGCCTGGGTGATGCCGGAGGTGTTCCACGCGGTGGGGATCTGGTTCAGCGGCCACGGCAGCGCCGCCGGGTTCGTGGTGGCGGTCGTCAACAGGTTCTGCAGCTGTTGCAGCGGTTGGGGCAGCGCGGTGGCCGCCGAGATCGCGTGCGGTGTCACCACCGCCGGGACCAGCTGCGGGGTGGTGGTCGCGGCGGTCTGCGCCGAGTTGCCGGCCGGGGTGGCGACGGCCTGGGCCACCGCCATGGCCTGGTCGGCACCCGCGTTCGGGGTGGTCGTCTTGGGCGGCGAGTTGAACGGGACCAGCTGCGAGGCACTCAACGACGATCCGAGGTAGCCGTACATCGCGGCCGCGTCCTGCGCCCACATCTCCACGTACTGCGCCTCGGTGACGGCGATCGCCGGGGTGTTCTGCCCGAAGAAGTTGGTCGCGATCAGCGTCAGCAGCAATGCCCGGTTCGCCGCAACCACCGGCGGCGGCACCGTCATCGCGAACGCCGTCTCGTAGGCGCCCGCGGCCGCCCGGGCCTGGTTGGCGGTCTCCTCGGCCTGACCTGCCGCCGCGCTGAGCCAACTCACATACGGCGCAACGGCCGACATCATCGAGGCCGACGCCGGCCCCACCCAGGGTCCACTGGTCAATTCCGTGATCGCCGAACCGTAACCGGTGGCGGCCGTACCGAGTTCGGTCGCCAATCCATCCCATGCCGACGCGGCGGCCATCATTGGCGCCGATCCTGGACCCGTGTACATGCGACCGGAATTGATTTCGGGCGGTAGCGCCCCGAAGTCAAACACCGTGCCCTCCCTTATCGGGCCGTGGTCGCCAGGCGACCCCGACGTTCGGACAAGACCTAGCGGAGGCCGCGGTCACGGCCTCGTCACATTCGCTACTTCCGGGCCGCTGAGCCGGCGGAGCCTTGACCTGTGCGTTCACAGTCAGCAAATCCATTCGAGGGGCAAGCCGAACAAGTTGGCGCGTCATATCACAGTGGCGGACTAGTGATCCCTCAACGGGATTCCCCTGACTCCGGTCACGAGCGACGCGCACATCCTGTTTGGACACCCCCATAGTCAGCAACCGAGCGACAGCTCGCTTCTGCGCTGACCTGTCGCTCGCCAAAGACATTAACCCGTTATAAGCGGGACACCGACCGGAGACGCCAACTGTTCATTGCCCGCCGACCACTGTTCACTCGAAGTCAACCGCCGTTCATCCGCAGTTTGCTCGGCTGTCGACTCAGCGGACAGTGCTGTCAATCCTGCTCGAGGACGAGCGCCATTTCCGGGCAGGAGGCCACGCCCTCGCGCGTGAGCTCCTCGTCCTCGGGCCGCACCTCGTGCTCTTCGAGGATCGAGTAGCCCGAGTCGTCGATGGGGAACAGCTCGGGACTGACGGCGTAACACTGGGCGTGCCCTACGCATTTCGACTTCTCGAGACGAACCTTCACCTGGGTTCCTTCTTCGGCGGCTCCGACAAGCACGCCAGGTCGGATTGACAACTCACTAGGTAGATTAGTCGGTCGGTAGGGTCGACAGCCTCGCCGCATCGGGCGATCACGAAGACAGATGGGCGGACACCAGCGCACATGAGCATTCTCGACGACTGGCAGCCGGGCGCCTCCCCCATGCCGCGGCTGGAGTATTCGACGCTGCCGATGGCCGAAGACCGGGGTGTCGGATGGAAGACACTACGGGACGCCGGGCCGGTCGTGTACATGAACGGCGCCTACTACCTGACCCGTCGCGAGGACGTGCTGACGGCACTGCGCGAGGCGAACCTCTTCTCGGCGCAACTGGCGCTGCAGCCCCCCGGCAGCCCGGTGCCGGTACTGCCGTCGGCCTTCGACCCGCCCGAGCACACCCGCTACCGCAAGATCCTGCACCCGTACTTCAGCCCGGAGGGTCTGAGCACGTCGCGGCCCGTGCTGGAACGCCACGCCGCCGACATGATCGCGGCCCTCGCGGGCCGGGGCGAATGCGAGGTGATGGCCGAGTTCGGCCGCCTCTACCCCTATCAGGTGTTCATGGACCTCTACGGGCTGCCGCTGGAAGACCGCGACCGCGTGATCGGGTGGAAGGACGCCGTGGTCGCCGGCAGGTCCGAGGGGGACGAGCTGTACGACTATTTCGCCGACGTCATCCGCCGACGCCGGCAGAACCCGGGGTCGGACCTGTTGACGCAGATCATGACCGGCCCGGGCGAGCTCACCGATCTCGAGCTGCTCGGCATGACGCACCTGCTGATCCTGTCCGGTCTGGACACGGTGGCCGCGGCGATCGGCTTCTCGCTGCTGGAATTGGCGCGCAGGCCGCAGCTGCGCGGCAAGCTTCGTGAAAATCCAAGGCAAATAAGGGTTTTCATCGAGGAGATCGTCCGGCTGGAGCCATCGGCGCCGGCTGCTGCCCGGGTCACCACCGACTTCGTCAAGGTGGGCGGCATGACACTGCCCCCGGGCACCCCGGTGCGGCTGTGCACGGCCGCCATCAACCGCGACGGCAGCGACGAGACGTCCACCGACGAGCTGGTCGTGGACGGAAAGATGCACCGGCACTGGGGCTTCGGGGGCGGACCGCACCGCTGCCTGGGCTCGCACCTGGCCCGGATAGAACTGACCATCATCGTCGGCGAGTGGCTGCGACAGATCCCCGACTTCGACCTCCCGGACGGCTACGTCCCGGAGATCCCGTTTCCGTCGAAAACCTTCGCGCTCAAGTCGTTGCCGCTGCGCTGGAACTGAGCATGAGCACTCACGGCGAACCCCGGCCGGGTGCGTTCGAGCTGCCGCGGCTGGAGTACGCGGCCTTGCCGCTCGGCCAAGACCGCGGCGCCGGCTGGAAGGCGTTGCGGGATGCCGGGCCGGTGGTCTTCATGAACGGCCACTACTACCTGACCCGCCGCGAGGACGTGCTGGCGGCGCTGCGCGACCCCACGCTCTTCTCGGCCCGACTGGCGCTGCAGCCCCCCGGCAGCCCGGTGCCGGTGGTGCCGCTGGCGTTCGACCCGCCCGAGCACACGTTCTACCGCACGATCCTGGACCCCCACTTCAGCCCGCAGGCGGTGGGCAGATCCCGCCCCGTGCTGCAGCACCACGCCGCCGACATGATCGCGGGCCTCGCGGGCCGGGGCGAGTGCGAGGCGATGGCCGATTTCGCGCGCCTCTACCCGTTCCAGGTGTTCATGGACCTCTACGGATTGCCGCTGGAGGACCGGGACCGCGTGATCGGGTGGAAGGACGCCGTGGTCGCCGGCAGGTCCGAGATGGGCCAGGGCGACGAGCTGCTGGCGTATTTCGCGGACGCCGTCGACCGGCGTCGTGGCCGCCCCGGCTCCGACATGCTGTCGCAGGTGATGCACGGGCCCGGCGAACTCAGCGACCTCGAGGTGCTCGGCACGGTTTTTCTGCAGATCCTGGCCGACCTGGATGTCGTGGTCGCGACGATCGGGTTCGCGCTGTTCGAGCTGGCGCGGCGCCCCGCGCTGCGTGGTGAGCTGCGCGAGGACGCCAGGCAGGTCAGGGTGTTCATCGAGGAGATCGTCCGGCTGGAGCCGTCGGCGCCGGTGGTGGCCCGGGTCACCACCGACTTCGTCAAGGTGGGCGGGATGACGCTGCCCCCGGGCACCCCGGTGCGGTTGTGCATCGCCGCCATCAACCGAGACGGCAGCGACGAGATGTCCACCGACGAGCTGGTGATGGATGGAAAGGTGCACCGGCACTGGGGATTTGGTGGAGGTCCGCACCGCTGCCTGGGCGCCCATCTGGCCCGGCTCGAGCTCGCCGTTATCGTCGGCGAGTGGCTCCGGCAGATCCCGCACTTCGACCTGCCGCCGGGCTACACCCCGGACGTCGAATTCCCGTCGAAGGCGTTGGCGCTGAAATCGCTGCCACTGCGGTGGGGCTGACCCGGTCACCGGCGGGTCCGGGCCAAAGATGCAAGATTGGTGTGCCATCACGACCCGAGACCCCCTTGGATCTGACCCCCAGCATGCGGAGACCAGAGAGCATGAGCGCTCCCGACGAAGGCCAGCCCGGCTCGTTCTACCTGCCGCGACTCGAATACACGAAGCTGCCGATGGCCGAAGACCGTGGCCTCGGGTGGAAGACGTTGCGCGATGCCGGTCCCGTGGTGTTCATGAACGGCCACTACTACCTGACCCGCCGCGAGGACGTGCTCGCGGCGCTGCGCAACCCGAAGGTGTTCTCCTCACGCTTGGCACTGCAACCCCCGGGCAGCCCCCTGCCGGTGGTGCCGCTGGCATTCGACCCGCCGGAACACACCCGCTACCGCAAGGTGCTGCAGCCGTATTTCAGCCCGCACGCGCTCAGCAGGTCCCGGGCGGTGCTGGAGCGCCATGCCGCCGAGATGATCGGGGCGTTCGCGCGGGTAGGCGAGTGCGAGGCGATGGCGCAACTCGCCCGCCTGTACCCGTTTCAGGTCTTCCTCGACCTCTACGGCCTGCCCCTGGAGGACCGGGACCAGGTCATCACCTGGAAGGACGCGATCGCCGCCGACAAGCCGTACCTCACGCAGGAGGACCTGGCCGAAGGCAACAAGTTGTTGACCTATCTCGCCGAGGCGATCCGGCGGCGGCGGGAGAATCCCGGTTCTGACATGTTGTCGCAGGTGATGACCGGCCCGGGGGAATTCACCGACCTCGAACTGTTGGGCATGACCCACCTGCTGGTGCTGGCGGGCCTGGACACGGTCACCGCGGCGATCGGGTTCTCCCTGTACGAACTGGCGCGCCGGCCCCAGCTACGCGCCCAACTCCGCGGCAACCCCAAGCAGATCAGGGTTTTCATCGAGGAGATCGTCCGCCTGGAGCCCTCGGCGCCGGTGGCGCCCAGGGTGACCACGGAGGTCGTCACCGTCGGCGGTATGACGTTGCCCGCGGGCACGCCGGTGCGGTTGTGCATGGCCGCGATCAACCGCGACGGCAGCGACGAGACGTCCACCGACGAGCTGGTGATGGACGGAAAAGTGCACCGGCACTGGGGTTTTGGCGGTGGCCCGCACCGCTGCCTGGGTTCCCACCTGGGCCGGATGGAACTGACGGTGGTCGTCGGGGAATGGCTCGACCAGATCCCCGACTTCGAACTGCCCGCGGACTACACTCCGCAGATCACGTTCCCGTCGAAGACGTTCGCGCTCAAGGCGTTACCGCTGCGCTGGGGCTGACCCGCTCGACCCCGGGCCGCCCCGGCGCAGCGCGCCGAACTACTTGCGGACCTCGGTCGCTGCCACCTGCACGAACACACCGGTGTCCTCGGCCATCAGCAGGCCACGGCCACGGGGCAGCGGACCGCCCTTCATCTTGCCGCGGATGAAGCCCTCGTCGGGGTCCGCGTCCATCACCAGCAGCGGGGCATTCGCCTGGTGCAGCGCCCGCAACATCGGGTCGCTGCCCGCCGAGGACCAGCCACCGAACGACCGGGTGACGATCACGTGCAGGCCCACGTCGGCGGCCCTGGTCACCCACGGAACGGCCTTGTGCAGCGGCGAATCGAATCCCGTCGGCAGCTGCTGGATGTCGTCGACGATCAGGAAGATCTCCGGGCCGCTCCACCACGACCGCGACAACAGCTCCTCGGCGGACAGACCGGGCGGTGGCTCGCGGCCGGCCAGAACCGCCGCCAGCTCGCCCATCATCGCCTGGACGCCGTCGAGGTTGTAGGCGAACTTCTCCACGTAGTCCGAACCCAGCGCGGTCAGCAGTTGACGGCGCGGGTCGACCAGCCACACCTGGGCCGAGCGTTGCGACGTGGCGGGCGCGCTGGTGGCGCCCGGGGCATACAGCCGCCCGATCTCGGCCATGATGGTGGCCAGGCTGGTGGTCTTCCCGCATTCGCGCCGTCCCGTCACCATCAGGTGCGAGTTCTCGGCGAAATTGAGGTAGACCGGGTTGAGATCCAACTCCGAGATCGCCCAGGCGATCCCGCCGGCGCCGACGCCCTGGCGGGTGTCGCGGGCAGCCAGCTCCCGCACCTGCTGGACACCGAAGGTGGCCGGCAGCCGCCGCACCGGCGGGGCCTGCCCGCTCGTGAGCCTGCTGACCGCTTCGACGATGCTGTCGGACTCGAACACGTTGCTGGGCGTGCTGTTCAGTGCGGGCCGGGCCACCAGCGTGTGCAGACCCGACTGGGGGTCGGCGTCGAGGCGGACGTAGTTGACCGCGACCATGCCCCGGCCCGGCTTGACCGGCACGTCCTTGGCAAACCGGGAACGCACCAGCTTGGCGTCCTCCACGGCGGCCAGACGCAGCTCGACGCGCGAGCCGAACCCGCTGCGCACCGGCGGGCGCAGCTCCGACTCGCGGTCGGCGGTGACGATCACGTGCACACCGAACGAGGGGCCCTGGTTGATGATCAGGTTGACCTGCTCGATCAGGACCTCGTTCTCCTCGGCGAGCGCCCGGTAGTTGTCGATCACCAGATAGACATCGCCGAACACGTCGGGCACCGGGCCCGGGGCGTCACCGGACTTGCGGCGCCGCAAAACCTCCATCGAGGGGATCCCGTATTCGAGGAACGTGCGCTTACGGTCACGTACCAGCGCCAGCAGCTCGGCCACGGTGCGGCGCACGCCGTACGGGTCCGTCGGGCCGACCACCTCACCCACGTGGGGCAGCTGCGCGATGGTGGTCAACGCGGTGCTGCTGTAGGCCAGGCAGTAGAACTGGACCTGCTCGGGGGTGTGGGTCAGGGCGGCCGCGCAGATCAGCGTCTGCAGCGCCGTCGTCTTGCCGGAACCGCCGGCACCCAGGATCAGGACGTTGGCGCCGGGACCCGAGGTGTCGACCGTCCACGGCGGCTGGTCGTGCTTGAACGGGCGGTCGATGATCCCGATCGGGAACACGAGATCGCGGGCCGTCCCGTAGTCCTGCTGCCACGGGTGCCCGAGATACCGGTTGACCAGCTCGTCGATGGCGACGGGCTGGTTCAGCGGCGGCTGCCACAGCCGGTAGGGCTCGAACGGGATCTTGCGCAGCTGGTCGATGATCACGGTACCGATCTTGGGTACCCGGATCCCCTCGTCGTCTTCCTCCTCGGCCTCGATGGGCAGCGCCACGTCGGCCGACTGGCCGTTCGTCGGGATCGCGGCCTGGTCCGGCCCCTCGACGCTGACCTCGAGCGGGGTGAAGGAATTGGTGAACAGTTGCGGGCGCACGTAGTCGATGCTGTGCACCAGCCTGGGCGTCTCGTCGCCGTCGATCGTGATTCCACGCGAGATGTAGTCGCGCCACAGGAACTCCGCCTGGAACCGGACGGTGTCCTCGAGGCTCCGGCGGAAGTAGCCCAGACCGGCCTGGGCCGGCAGGTTCACCGCGTTGGGCACGCCGGCCGCCTGCGCGGCACCCGCGGTGCGGGCTTTCAGCACCAGGCGGTAGCCCATGTTCTCCATGAGCTTCTCGGCGCGGCTCTCGATCGTCTGCGACGCCATCATCAGGTGGATCCAGTAGGCCCGGCCCTGCCGGCCGATCGAGTCGAGCACGTCGACCGCGGTCGGCATGATGCGGAACCACTCGTAGAACTCGTCGATGACGACCACGAGCATCGGCAGCGGCGGCATGTCCTGGCCGCGGGCCCGCATCCGGAGGCGTACCGAGTTGTACTCCTTGGCGTCGTCCACCCCGGCGCTGTCGCAGATCGCCTTGCGGCGGGCGATCTCGCCCCACAGCGCGTCCAGGAAGCGCTCCATCAGCGCCTGGTCTTCTTCCAGGTCGGTGATGATCCGCGACACGTGCGGTACCCCGGCGAACGGCTTGACCGCCGACCCACCCTTGAGGTCGGCCAGCACGAACTGCAGTTCCTCCGGCGGGTGGCTGAGCATCAGCGACTCGATCACGGTCCGCACCAGGGTCGACTTACCCGAACCCGTCGTACCGGACATGACGCCGTGCGGGCCGTCGCCGCCTTCGTCCAGCGATTTCATGTCCAGGAACAGCAGTTCGCCGTTGTCGGAGCGGTTGCCGAACGGCGCGCGCAACCGCGACCGGCCCATGTGGTCGGAGCGGCTGCCCCACAGCGCGTGGAAGTCGATGTCGGCCGGGTCGTCGATCCCGTAGTAGGCCAGGATGTCGCGGGCGCCGATGTGGGCGACCCGCTGGCCGATCTCCTCGTAGGCCTCGGCGAGCCGCCAACGCGCCAGCTTCTGCGCGAAGTCCTCGGCCTCCGCGAGGCTGAAGTGGTCGGTGAGCGCGAAGAACCACGGCTTCTCGTCGATCACCATCCAGGTGTCGCGGTCGCGGGGCAGCGCCTCGATGATGCCCGTCTCGTCGAAGGTGAGCATCCGCTCCGGGACCGAGGTCCACATCGACGACCCGGTCAGGTCGAAGAAGGTCACCCCGTCGATGCCCTCGGCGCTGATCACGAACTCCCACTGGGGATCCGCGGCGTCGGCGATGATCACGGTGTGCGGCGTCGGCGTCTGCGCCGAGGAACTGGCATGTCGGGGCGTGAACGAGCCGCGGCCGGCGAACAACTCGGCCTGCTCGGCGGCGAACTCGCGCACCGAGGCGTACACCATCCGCGCGTTGCCCGCGGCGTCCTGACGCCGGGGGTCGCCGAAGTGGGGCAGCCACTTCACCCAGTCCCATTCGTCGAGATCGGAACTCACCACGATCATCTGGACGTGGTCGGGTCCGTGCGAGAAGGCCAGCTGGCAGACGATCGCCCGCATCAGCCCCAGCACCTGCTCGCGATCCCCCCTCAGCGCGTACCAGGGCTCGACGAGCAGCGAGATCATCTTGGGCAGGTTGTAGACGACGCTTTGGTAGCGCCCGAACTCCTGCAACGCCTTACCGGTCACCGGCTCCAGCTCGATGTCGGTCGGCATGTTCTGGGGCTCACCCCAGGTCACCTCGGGACGCGTCATGCCCACGCCGACCCGCACGACACCGAAGTTGAGGTCCTTGCCGTCGGGCTTGCGCTCCCACATCCGCGACGAGCCGACGGCGGCCGCCAGCGTGCTGGGTGCGGGGTGGAACCACCGGTAGTTGGCGTCCATGCTGTCGGCCGACTCGTGGGCGGTCTCGCGCAGCATGTCCAGCATCAACATGAACTGGGCGCGCATCGCGTCCAGCTTCGGCCGGCTCATCTGCTGCTGGCCACCCATCCGGCCGCCGAACATCATCATCATCATCCCGCCGACCATGAAGATCGGGAAGATCGAGCCGACGCCGCCGAACACGTGTGACCCGCTGGCGAAGGTCATGGCCACCATGCCGCCGAGGAGGCCGATCACGACGACGCCGATCACGATCATGTACCAGGGCTTGCCCTCCGGCGGAGGAATGCTCAGCGGAGTGGGGAGGACGATGTTCTCCGGCTTGATGACCGGAGGCTTCTCCGGTGTGGGGCGTGCAAATCCGCGTTTCACTTCGGTACCACCAACTCTGCAGGGGACATGTCCATCGGTAGGGTGTCGTGCTCCACCAGTGCGTCCGCCCGCGACAGGGTCGGACCTTGTGGCAGCAGCCGCAGCGCCACCCAGGGCGCCAGGCTCGGTGTGGTCTTCAACCCCAGCGCCTCGCGCACGTCGCGGGTGTCGTCCACCCCGAACCGGGCGCCCGCGTCAGTCAGCCACCACAGCGACTCCGTGGTCTTCGCACCGGGATCGTTGCCGGTGACGGCGACGAAGTTGGCATGGTCGGGACCGAAGTAGACCTGGTCGGCCTGCCGGCCCGTCGTGTCGGCCTTCACCAGCGACACGACCTTGTTCGTGTCGTGGGACGCGACCGGGATCGTCGACCCGGAGATGACCTGGACGCGGGCGCGGTTCTCCCCGGAGGTCTTCTCCCACCACCAGCAGGTGGCCGGATTCTCCCGCATGTCCATCACGTTCAACGGGCTGTCCGGGTACGACGACAGATCCAGCTTCTTGACCACCGGCATCTTCGCCAGCGCCGACGGTTCCACGGTCACCGGTCTGGTGCTGACCGGTCCGGAGTTCTGCAGGATCTGGGCCACCAGCGGCGGCAGCGTCTGCACGCCGTCGGACAACACCAGCGAGTACTGCTGCGGACCACTGATCTGGGGGGTGACGATCACCGTGCCCACCGGGCCGGGCGCGCCCGGGAAGGACGCCGGGCTGCCCGCGTCCGTCACGTCCGGGACCGTCAGCTCGGGTCCCACCGGCAACGCGTCGAACAGGGCGCGGCTCATCGGCTTCGCCGCGCTGACCTGCTCGGGCGTCAGACCCAGGGGCAACAGCACCGACCGGTTCGTCGCGTCGATGCGCGAGCGCCGTCCCTCGCGGATCACCCAGGCGTCGCCGCCGTAGCTCAGGACCGCGGCGTCCGATCCCGTCAGCACCCGCCGGTGACCGCTGAGGTCCGGGTTGCCGTCGATGACGGTCACCGTCACCCCCGAGGGCGAGCCGGGTCCGGACCCCATCGCGCCCGCGGAACCCACGGTGTCGCAGACCAGCCACGACGACTTGGTCGGGGTGCTCGGTGCGAAGTTCGACGGCGCCCCGGGGATCCCGACCAGCGGACCGCGCGGGAAGCTGGCGATCTGGCTGGAGCGAACCAGGTGCGGGTTGTCCGGCCGGCCGGTGATGAGCCGGGCCGATGCCAGGTTCAGCGCCGGATACAACCGGTCGGCCACCCGCACGTAGAGCGCACCGGAATCGCGGTCGGCGATGATGGGCGACTCGTTGACCTGACCGGACGGGCTGAGGAAGGAGTACAGCAGCGAGCCCAGGCAGATCACCAGCGCCGCGGAGACCGACGCCACCACGGCCAGGTTCTGCCGCCGGCCGGGCTCGATCTCCATGCGGACCCGCCACCGGGTCAGCGCCATCGCGGTTCGACGAGCAAGGAACTGATAGCCCGTCACCTGCGTCCGCGTCGACAGCCCGAGGCCGTAGCCCGACCCCCGCTGCCCGCGACTCTCTTCCGCCACCTAAGTCACCATCCGGTCTGTTGAAACACTTCGGGGATCCGCGACACCCGGGCGCGAATACCATCGTTAACCGTAAGCCACCCGCACGGACCTCGCCACGCTGCGCTTGCCCAAGGGAGGAATCCGGCCGCTGTGCCCGGAACGGGTTCGCGCACGGTGCCCGCGGCGACGTGCGTCATTGAGCTGGCACTTTCCGCTCCCCCACCCGATCCTCGGCCGGAATATTCGTGTCTGCACGGGGCCTATCTCCACGGGGCCTATCTCCACGGGACATGTCTTAGAGGACATGTCTCCATAGGGCATGGTAGCTGCGGATCGCCGCCCCGTCCTGTCGAGCGACGACTTTCGGCGAACACGGCGCTGAGCTGGGCAATGTTGTGGTCGCCCGGAGCTCGCCGCGGCTGCGGAGGCGATGGGCGCGCCCCCAGGGAAGGATGGGCGGCATGACTGAGCATGCGCCGTCGCTGGTCGAGCTGGCCAGGCGCTTCGGCATCGCCACCGAGTACCAGGACTGGACCGGGCGGCAGGTGTCGGTGCCCGCGAGCACGCTCGTGGCGGTGCTGGCCGCATTCGGCGTCGCCGCCGGCAACGAGCAGGAGCGCAACGTCGCCCTGACCGCGCACCTGCGGTCGTACTGGGGGCGCCGTTTGCCGGCCACCCTCGTCGGGCGCAGCGGCGATCAGATCCGGTTCTGGGTCCACGTGACCCACGGGGACCCGGCCGAGGTGTGGTTGCAGCTTGAGGACGGGACGGTGTGCGGCGGGATCCGCCAGGTCGACAACTTCACCGAGCCGTTCGACCTGGACGGCCGTTGGGTCGGCGAGGCCAGTTTCGTGGTGCCCGGCGACCTGCCGCTGGGCTACCACCGGGTGCACCTGCGGTCCGCGGGCACCGAGGACAGCACCGCGCTCGTCGTGACGCCGGACTGGCTCGGCGTCCCCGAACGGCTCGGCGCCCGGCGCGCATGGGGCCTGTCCACCCAGCTCTACAGCGTGCGGTCGCGCCAGTCGTGGGGCGTCGGGGACCTCACCGACCTGACGGACCTGGCGCTGTGGTCGGCGTGCCGCCACGGCGCCGACTACCTACTCGTCAACCCCCTGCACGCAGCGGCCCCCACGCTCCCCATGGAGCCGTCGCCGTACCTGCCGACGTCGCGGCGTTTCGTCAACCCGCTCTACCTTCGCGTCGAGGCGATCCCCGAGTTCGCCGAGCTGGGCAAGCGCGGCCGCGTGCGCCAGCTGCGGTCGGACGTGCAACGCCGGGCGGCCCGGGTCGACTCGATCGACCGCGACAGGGCATGGGCCGCCAAGCGCGCCGCGCTCGAGCTGGTGCACCGGGTCCCCCGATCCGCGGGCCGCGAGCTGGCCTACGCGGCCTTCCGGGAGCGCGAGGGCCGCCCGCTCGACGACTTCGCCACGTGGTGTGCGCTGGCCGAACGGTTCGGCGCCGACTGGCATCGCTGGCCGGACTCGCTGCAGCATCCCGGCGCCGAGGGCGTCGCCAGGTTCGCCGAGAAGCATCCGCACGCCGTCGACTTCCACCGTTGGATGCAGTGGCAGCTCGACGACCAGCTCGCCGCGGTGCAGTCGCAGGCGGTGCGGGCCGGGATGGCCCTGGGCGTCGTGCACGACCTGGCCGTCGGCGTGCATCCCGACGGCGCAGACGCATGGGCCCTGCAGGACGCCCTGGCACCGGGCGTGAGCGCCGGCGCGCCGCCGGACGAGTTCAACCAGCTCGGTCAGGACTGGTCCCAGCCGCCGTGGCGACCGGACCGGCTGGAACAGCAGGAATACCGGCCGTTCCGCGCGCTGATCCGGGCCGTGTTGCGGCATGCGGGCGGCGTGCGCATCGATCACATCATCGGGTTGTTCCGGCTGTGGTGGATCCCCGCCGGCGCCCCGCCCACCGAGGGCACCTACGTGCGCTACGACCACGAGGCGATGATCGGCATCGTGGCCCTGGAGGCGCACCGGGCCGGGGCGCTGGTGGTCGGCGAAGACCTCGGCACGGTCGAACCGTGGGTGCGCGACTACCTCTTGTTACGCGGCCTGTTGGGCACCTCGATCCTGTGGTTCGAACTCGACCGCGACGGCTGCGGCGGCCCGCTGCCGGCCGAGCGCTGGCGGGAGTACTGCCTGGCATCGGTCACCACCCACGATCTGCCGCCCACCGCCGGCTACCTGGCCGGCGACCACGTCCGGCTGCGCGAATCCCTCGGCCTGCTGACCCGGCCCGTGGCGGAGGAACTTGCGTCGGACCGCACGGAGCTGGCGGCCTGGCTGGCCGAGCTGCGCCGGGTGGGCCTGCTCGGGGACGGTGACGACGACCCCGAGCAGGTCGTCGTCGCCCTCTACCGGTATCTGGGCCGCACGCCCTCGCGGCTGGTGGGGGTGGCGCTGACCGACGCGGTCGGCGACCGCCGCACCCAGAACCAGCCGGGAACCACCGACGAATACCCCAACTGGCGGGTTCCGCTGACCGGGCCGGACGGCCGGCAGATGATGCTCGAGGACGTGTTCACCGACCGCCGGGCGGGGGCCCTGGCCGAGGCGGTCCGCGCCGCGATCGCGCCCGCCACCGGCAGGTCGGGTGACCGCTGAGCCGCCCGGTGCAGCCCCTGTAGCTTTGACGGCCATGAAGGTATCGGTGGTGGCCCCGGTCGCCGACGGTGTGACCGCCGACCCCGGCTGGATGGCGAGTTTCGCCGAGCACCTCGAGTCGTGCGGATTCGAATCCATCGTGGTCGTCGAGCACACTGTTCTTCTCACCCGCTACGAGAGCGTCTATCCCTACGACAGTTCCGGGCGCGTCGGCCTGCCGGCCGACTGCCCGATTCCCGACCCGCTCGATCTGCTGGCCTTCCTGGCCGGCCACACCAGCCGGCTGGGGCTGGCCACGGGAGTGCTGGTGCTGCCCAACCATCATCCGGTGGTGCTGGCCAAAAGGGCCGCGACCGTGGATGCGCTGTCGGGTGGCAGACTGCGGCTCTGTGTGGGGGTCGGCTGGCTCAAGGAAGAGCTGGAAGCCTGCGGTGCGGACTTCGACGGCCGGGGCCGGCGCGCCGACGAGCAGTTGGCGGTGTTGCGGGCGCTGTGGGCCGACGAGCCCCGAGGTGCGTCGTTCCACGGCGAATTCTTCGACTTCGACGACGTCATGTGCTATCCCAAACCCGTTGCTGCCCAACGGCTCCCGGTGCACGTCGGCGGGCACAGCCGAGCGGCGGCGCGCCGCGCCGGCCGACTCGGCGACGGCTTCCAGCCACTCGGCGTGAGCGGCCGCGAACTCGCCTCCCTGCTTGCGGTGATGCGCGAGGAGGCCTCGTCGGCGGGACGGGACCCGGCAGGCCTGGAAGTCTCGCTGGGCCATCTGGTGACCAAGATCGACGCCGAGCGCGCGGGCGCACTGGCCGACCAGGGCGCCGACCGCCTGGTCCTGGCGATGCCACCCACCGCCGACATCGAGCAGGCCAGGGACCTGCTCTCGGCCTGCGCGCAGCGCCTGTCGCTGGCTTCGTGAGCGCGACGCGTCGGCGATGACACTTTCGGCGGAGGACCGGGTGGCCCTGAGCGACCTGGTGCATCGCTATGCGGCCAGGGTTGACGACCGTCGATTCGACTCCGCCGCAGAGCTTTTCACCCCCACGGCCGAACTGGCGGTGCCCGATCCGCCGGATGTGCTGTCCCCGGTCCACGTGCACCGGGGGCGGCAGGCCATCGCCGCGGCGGTGTCGGCGGTGGCAGCGGTGGTGCGGACCGAACACGCGATCGTCGGCGAGGTGTACGACGAGTCGCCGGGCCCCGGGTACGCGCGGGGACGCATCGCGTGCGTCGCGCATCACTGGAATCGGCGCGGCGACGAGGTGACCGACGTGGCGTGGCACCTTCGTTACGATGACGAATACACGTTGACGGATGCGGGCTGGCGGATGGACCGGCGGGCCCTGACGATCAACGCCATCGAGACGCGGGCCGTGCGGCGGTTGCTGCCCCGCGATCCGGGCTGACGGTTCGATCTCGTTTGTTCGAAAGCCTTTTCGGGTAGCTCCTACGAGAGATCCGCGTCGGCCACACCGGCGGATGCGGCCGCAGGGTAAGCAGAGGGGGCGCTCATGGCGCACAGTGCGCGCGGTCTTGTCGATGACGATCGGGCCACCCGCCGGGACATGAATCCGCCGATGCAGGAGGGGCAACGAACGCCCGGCCACGTCGTGGTCGCGGTGGCCGCGCTGGTGCTGCTGGTGGGTATCGCGAACTTCGCCCTGGGCCACGCCCGCGCGGGGGTGTACGCCGCGAGTATCGGCCTGCTGGCCTTCGGCGCCGGGCTGGCGTGGCTTGCCATGGACCGCAGGCGAATCCGCCAAGCCGAGCGCGACTGGCTGGTCGGTGGCCGGTAGCCCGCCGACCCCGGGGTCACTGCAACGACGCGAGGTTGTCCACGGACTTGCGGACGTCGGACTGGATCACCCGCGCGACCAGGCTGCCGATCGGGCTGCTCAGCAGACCGCTGCCCAGGTCGGCGGTGAGATGAAGGTGACCTTGACGCACGACGACACCTCGGTGCCCCTTTCTATCGTCGATGGCACCGAGCCGCGCCACCCGCCGAATATCGTCATCCACTCGTCGAATCGGCGCAGGTCGGAAGCGAGCTTCCAGGCGGTCGCGGGCTCCACGTCCGAGGCCATCGAAACGTCCACTCGTGCCAAGTTCTTCGCTCCTCCACGTCGACATGGGGGCATGGGCGATCGCGGGAATGCATACCCGGATGCGCGCGGGCTCACACCTGCGCGGGACCGCCTACGGCCAGGCCTCGTTCAGGTGCTGGGCCACGTCGATGACCTGTGCGGACTGGGAATGGGGCGCGTCGATCTCCTCGGCGACGTACTGGGCGACGAAGCGACGGATCTCAGCGTCGACGCCGGCCAGGATGCGCAGCACCTCGCCGCGGAGGGACTTGGACGACACGTTGACGGTGATGTCGGAGGGGCGCGGTTTGGAGACGTCGACGATCAGCAGCAGCGGCTCGGCCGCGCGGGCCGTCGCGCGCAGGGCGATGTCACCGGAGACGACGAACCGCTGCTTGTCGAGCCGCAGGTCGAGGAGCAGGTCGATCGACAGCGGGATATGGATGACGAAGGTGATGCTGTCACCGAGACGGCGCGTCACCCGCGGGTCGTGGATCTTGACGTTGGCGCTGACCTTGGCGATCCCGCCGGGCCCCTGGGCGATCGGTTCCATGGCGAACTCGCTGCCCGCGATGTCGGCGAATGCGGCCGCGACGCGCTCGGGGGTGACGGCGTATTCGAAGAATCTGCGACCGAATTCTTCGTAGGTGAGGTAATCGTGGTTCTGCATAGGCTTATACCGTCTCACGTCGCCCGCCGGAACGGTCGCTGATCTGGTCGCGTCGCCGGAAGCGATCCCCGTCCGCCCTGCCGACGGGTCTGTGAACAGCGCCACAGGCGCGCGCCGCGACCCGGCACGCCGGCCCGGTGGCGTCGTGGCCATGCGGGGCCGCGCCCGGTCCCGGGTAACGGCGTAACATCCAGCTTTTAACAGCAGAACATGGATTCGGTGGGGGTCGGCAGCAATGGCAGGGCAGCAATGGCAGGGCAGCACGTGGTGTCAACCGGACGAATGACCGCGGCTCCGGCGGTCGCATGAAGATCAGCCTGTTCCTCGCGGACGCGGCACAGGCCGACGCGCAATCGGGCAAGGTCAATGCCCTCGGATTGGGCTGGCGGCAGTGCCAAACACCTACGCCCGCCATCGCTTTGGTGCTGTTTTTGGACATCGACTGGAACGAGACCAACAAGCCGCACAAGCTGACCTGTCAACTGCTGACCACCGACGGCGGCCCGGTGTCGGTGCCGGGCCCGAACGGGCCTCAGCGCATCTGCTTCGAGGCATCGGCCGAGGCAGGTCGCCCGCCGGGGGCCATCCACGGCACCTCGGTGCGCATGCCGCTCACCCTGAACATCCCGGCGGGAATCCCGTTGGAGCCGGGGATCTACGAGTGGCGCGTCGAGATCGCGGGTTTCGAGCAGGACACGGCGGTCGAGGCGTTCGTCGTGGTGGGCCCGTCCCCCACGGCCAAGCCGCCGGCGCAGCCGTGAGAACCCCGCGGCGCGCTGACCGCTGGTCGTCGTGCCGACCCGGCCTGTCCCGCGCGCACACTGACGTCAGCCCTGCGCCAAGGCCTTTCGGTCAGTGCCCGGCTGGAGGGGGTTGGCGACAGCCGCGGTACCCCGCGAAAGCTCGGCCGTGCCAACCTCTTTCACCCTCACTCAGCAGGTCGCGGCGGCGGCCCCGAACAACTGTCCCCACTCCTGGCGGGCCGCGGTCTGCGCATCCAGGAAGCTGGAGGTCTTCTCGCCGCCGCCGGCCAGGTGGACCAGCGCCCAGGCCAGTGCGAACACCGGCACCCGGTGACGCTGTGCGGCACTGTGCAGTTCGTCGAAAGCCAGGTCGGAACGGCACCGGCGCAGCCCGATGATAATGCCCCGCGCCGTGTCGAGGATGCGCCCGGAATGCGGGCCGTACGATGTCTGGGCGGGAACCCAGTTCGCCATCATGTCGTGGATACCTCCCGTTGTCCCCCACCCCGATCCGCCGTTCGCGCAGCGGGGCGCGTCGCCGTGCACGCGCGAAATCCGTAACAGTGATCCCCTTTGACGCGCTGATTCCCTTTGACGCACGTAGCCATGATTTGTTCATCGCGCGCGAGTACGCCAGATATCCGTCCCGATCGGTATGCACCCGTGACCGTTTCGGGATCGGCCGTTTCGGAGCGAAATCGGATTACTCTGCCAGCGCCAGCAATTCGTCGAACGAGGCGACCATCGCGTCATGGAAGACGTCGTGGTCGGGTATCGCGGCGGTGTCGACGTTGATGCCCAGGGCGCAGGTGTCGACGTAGGTGAGCAACGTGACGTTGACCGACGAGCCGATCGTCGGGCCGAACGCGTATTGGGCGCGCACCGCCGCGCCGCCGAGAAAGACCGGGACCGGCACCCCGGGCACGTCGCTGGCCAAAAAATCGACATGACGCAGGACGGAACCGATGTACCACCGTGGCATGAGGTTGAGGGCTCCGGCGATCGCCTGCGTGTAGGGCAGGGACCGTTCGTCGCGCACCGCGCTGCTGCGCTGATGGATCGCCCTGATCCGCGCTGCCGGGTCGGTCTCCCCGGCGGGCACGTCGAACCGCATGAGCGTGATGCGGTTCCCCCCGATGTCGTCGACCGGTGTCCGGAGGCTGACCGGCATCGTCAGGTGCAGGTCGCCCACCGTGACGCCGTGCTCGTCGTGATATCGCCGCAACGCCCCGGCCACCCCGGCGACGAACGCGTCGTTGAGCGCCCCGCCGCACCGGTGGGCCGCCTCCCGCAGCAGTGGCCTCGAGACGTCGTGAACCCACAGACGACGGTTCAGCCCGCGGTCGGTCACCAGCGGCGACCCGGCCCGGGTGATCGGCCGGACCGTCCGGTACACGGACGCCGTGGTGGAGGCGGCCGAACGAATGGTCGCGGCGGGCCGTCGCACACTGTCGACCATCAGTCGCGGCACCCACGTCACCGCGCCCGCCACGGCGCTGCCGAGGACGCCGGTGTCGTACCTCAACGCGTCGCGGTAGCGCTCGAGCAGCGACGGCCCGGCCGCTCGTGGCTCGGGGGGCATGGGCTCACGCGCATACACGTCTTCGGAGAGGTTGAACAGGTTCATCGAGATCTGAACGCCACCGATCCCGTCGGTGAGCGCGTGGTGGAACTTGCAGATCACCGCCGCGCCGCCGTCGTCGAGGCCCTCGACCAGCGTGGTCTCCCAGAGCGCCCGGGCCCGGTCGAAATCCTGCATCCCTGCCAGCCGGGCCATTTCGAGCACGTCGTGCAGCGTGCCGCCGGCCGGCACCGCGACCCTCCGCAGGTGGTAGGCGAGGTCGAAGTTCGGGTCGTATTCCCACCGCGGCGGAGCCGGCCGCGGTGACGCCACCACCCGCTGGCGGAATATGGGCAGCTTGCGGCTCATCAGGTCGAAGCGCTCGCGCACCGCCTGCCAGTCCGGGGATCGGTCCAGCAGCATGACGGTGACCACGGTCGACCTCAGCCGCGGGTCACTTTCCATTGCCCACGTGAAGGCGTCGCTGTTTCGCATGAAGGCGGTCATAAGGGCTCCACGCACCAAGCTAAGGCTGGCCGATGCAAAGGTCAGCAGTCGACCGGCACGCCGTGACTTTGGTCCTTCAAGGTCGTGCCATTCGTCATCGGACCCCGGGTGCCCGGGCCGGCCGGCCCGGGCGTCTAGGACGTCTTGGCGTCGGCGAATTCACAGAATGCGCTGTAGGCCCGGGCGCCGTAGATGGTGGCCGGCCCGCCGTGCATGAGGAAGGTGACGCCGATCGCCTCGGCGGCTTCCTCCGGTGTGGCACCGGCGCGTGCGGCCGCCTGGGCGTGCGACGCGATGCACCCGTCGCACCCCTCGACGACGCCGATCGCCATCGCGAGCAGTTCTTTGACCTTGCGGCTCAGGGCACCCTCGTTGAATGCGGCCCCGCTGAGGGCCGCGAAACCCTTATAGACCTCGGGGATCTGCTGGCGAAGTGCGCGGTGCTGGGGCAGGAGGTCCTCGAGGACCTTGTGGTGATTCTGCTGGTCTGACATGGCTCCCATCTTATACCCCCGCGGGTATACGTCCCTATTCGCCCGCGGGCACCGGTGAACTGTTCTTCAGGGAGTCGATCATCGCTTGCAGTTTGCCGGTGACTTCCTCGGCGACCGGGCGCAGCTCCGGCTCACCGGTGAACTCCACCATGAGGCCGGGGTTCATCGCCTCGACGAGCACGGTGCCGGCGTGGTCGGGGTCGGTGCGCACGACGACGTTGCACGGCAGCAACAACCCTATCTGGCGGTGCGCCGACACGGCGCGATGCGCCAGGGGCGGGTTGCAGGCACCCAGGATCAGGTAGTCCTCCATTTCCTCGCCCAGTTTTGCCTTCAGCGTTGCCTTCACGTCGATTTCGGTCAGCACCCCGAACCCCTGCTCCGCCAGCGCGGCGCGCGTCCGCGCGACCGCGTCGTCGAAGGAGGTGTGCAGCGGTGTCGCGATTGAGATATCCATGACGACTCCGTCCTTTCTTGCCTGGGCTGTGATCCCCCGCATCACGCGAGGGCGAGGAACAACTTCTCGAGTTCGGCTTCGCTCATGGGAGCCGCGCCGCTGGCCGTGGTACCCGTGACGCATTCCTTCAATCCGGTCGCCACGATCTTGAATCCCGCACGATCGAGAGCGCGCGACACCGCGGCCAGCTGCGTGACGACGTCCGTGCAGTCGCGTCCCTGCTCGATCATCGAGATCACCCCGGCAAGTTGGCCCTGCGCACGCCGCAGCCTGTTCAGCACCGCGGTCATGCTGTCTTGTTCGCCGATCACTGGTTCCTCCATCGTGGTTGCCTACCCCATCATAGTACCCAGGGGGGTATATGTGCCCTGGTTCGACGAATCGGTCCCACGCCCCGGAATATACCCCACCGGGTATTTCGTTCGCACCTGCGGAACCAACCTCAGGAGAGAAGATGACCACCGCCAACCTCACCCATGACACGTTCGCGTCGACGATCGCCGGCAATTCGATAGTGCTCGTTGACTTTTGGGCCGCATACTGCCGACCCTGCCACGCCTTCGCGCCCGTCTACGAACGGTCGGCACGGGCCCATCCCGAGATCGTGCACGCCAAAGTCGACACCCAGGCCGAGCCCGAGTTGGCGGCCACGCTGGGAATCCGTTCGGTACCGACCATCATGGCGTTTCGCGACGGCGTGCTGGTCTACAGCCAGGCCGGCGCGATGCCCCCCGCCGTGCTGGAGAACCTGATCGCGCAGGTGCAGGCGTTGGACATGAGTGCGGTCCGCGCCAAGATCGCCGGCCGCAAGGCCGCAGCGCAGCGACGGCAACCCGCCTGAAAACCGATCCGACATCAGTTGCCCGACGTGCCCCGGCCGTCACGCGCGTGCCAGCAGCCAGGCATGGCCCTCCCCTTCGCCGGTGGCCAGCACGTCAAGGTCGGCGAACGCGCGCGGGAGCTCGCCGGCGGCCGCACGGTACGGGCCGGGGCCCCGCCCGACTTCGCTGAGCACGGCGACGGCCAGTAACCCGCCCGGCGCCACTCGCGCGATGACCGCCCGGTCGAGCCGGGGATCCCGGAATCTGTGGCACAGGACGACCTCGACCGGCGGGCCGGCCGGCAGACCGTCGTCGAAGTCGACGACCTCGAAGCGGCAGCGACCGCCGACCCCGCTGCGGCGGGCCAGATCCCGGGCGTGGCCGACGGCCACCGGCGAAACGTCCCAACCCAGCACTTCCAGCCCCCGCCGGGCCAGCCAGACGCTGCCGAGGCCCTGCCCACAGGCCAGATCGAGGGCGCGTCCGGTGGTGGGGAAAACGTCGGCATGAGCGGCGAAGACATCGGGAACCGCAACCGCGCGCACCCCGGGCGGCCCGAGGCTGGCGTACCGCTCGTCCCAGCGGAGCCGGTCACCCTCGACCACGCGCGTCACCCTACTCGGGGCCCGACCGAGCGGATGCCGACGGTTGCCGGCGCGGCGTTCCTACACTGGATCGGTGTCCAGAGCTGTGGCTTCTCCGGGCGCCGGCGCGGCACGCCGGTCCGACCGCCGTCCCGGGCAGACCATCCGCAAGGTGCTCGACGCCGGATTGGCGGAGCTGCGCGAATCGTCGTACGCGAACCTGACGATGCGCGCGGTCGCGACCCGGGCCGGGGTCTCGCCGGCGAGCGCCTACACCTACTTTCCGTCGAAAAGCGCGCTGGTGGCCGCGGTCTACCTGCGCTTCCTGCGCGACCTGCCGCTGCACACCGACGTCAACGACACGACCCAGACCCGGGTCAGCGCCACCCTGAGGGACATGGCCGTGGCGGTCGCCGACGAACCCGAGCTGACCACCGCCTGCGGCGCGGCGCTGATGGCCGACGACCCGGCGGTCGCGCCCCTGCGGGAGCAGATCGGCGCGGAGGTGTCCCGGCGGATCGGGGCGGCGTTGGGCCCCGGCTGGCCCCGCGCGGTGAAAACCACGCTGCAGATGACGTTCGCCGGCGCGCTGATGACGGCCCGTTTCGTCACGTATCGGGAGATCGCCGGACAGCTCGACCGGGCCGTGGAGCTCATCCTGGGAGCGTCCGCGGCCGGATAGGCGGCTATGCCGCGGCCAGCCTGCGCGACGGACGGCCCGCCCGCAGGAAGCGCCCGAGCTTGCGATTGCCCAGCGCGGGAGAGGCTTTGCCCGCGCCGAACGCGAGCTGCCCCGACACCAACACCGCGCGGACCGTGTCGTCGTTGCGGTTGACCATCCGCGACAGCCCGCCGTAGGACTGCACCGGGTGCTCGGCGTAGCGGTCGAGGGAATCGTCGAGCTTGGCGGGGTCGAGCACGACGACGTCGGCCCGGTCGCCTTCGCGCAGCGTGCCCGCGTCGATGCCGTACCACAGCCCGAGTTCGCCGGTGAGCCGGTGCACCGCGCGTTCCATCGACAGGAACGGCGTGCCCCGCCTCTCGGCGTCGTAAGCGTGACGCAGCAGGCGCAGCCCGGAGTTGTAGAAGGCCATGTTGCGCAGGTGCGCGCCGGCGTCGGAGAAACCCATCTGGACGGCCGGGCTCTGCGCCAGCTTGCGGAGCAGTTCGGGGCGGTGGTTGGAGATGGTGGTGCGCCAGCGCAGCTTCTCGCCGTGCTCGACGACCAGGTCGAGGAAGGCGTCGACCGGGTGCAGCCCCCCGCGATCGAGGCCCACCTGCCCGAACGACCTGCCGACCACCGACCGATCGGGGCAGGCCACGATCTCGGCGTCGAAGAAGTCGCGATGCCACACCCTGGGGCCGAATTTCTGGCCGTAGTCGCTGCGGAACCGGCGGCGGTACTCCTCGTCGCGCATCAGCTGGTTGCGCTCGACCTCGTCCTGTAGGTGCAGCGCTGCGGCACCGGAGCCGAACTCCTCGAAGATCACCAACGAGATTCCGTCGGCGTAGACCTCGAACGGCACGGGCAGATGCTGCCAGCGGAAGTCGCCGCCCAGGGCGTTGACGAGCCGCCCGAGCCGGTCCATGACGTGGATGACGGGCGGGATGGCCTTGATGTCCGCGGCCGACAGCAGGCTGGTCTTCAGCCGCGGGCGACCGATCCCCAGCGCGGTCACCAGCTGCGAGAGCACCGACAGGGGATTATTGATGTCGGGCCCGGACTGCAAGATCTTGTCGCGCCGCCGGAGAATGGCGTTCAGGCGGCGCAGCTCGCGCGGGCCGGCGTAGGTGGACGGCAGCGTGCGCGACCGGCAGACCTCGCCGTCGAGTTTGTCGAACAGCATTTGCTGCGAGGACATCCCGACGAATCCCTCATCCAGCGCATCGTTGAGCATCGATTCCATCCGCGCCAGTTCCGCCGGGGACGGCCGCACGTCTTTACGGGTCGCCCGGTCCAGGCCCATCGTCGCGGCCCGCATGTCGGAGTGGCCGATGAAGGCGGCGACGTTGGGGCCCAGGTTCAGCCGCTCGAGTGCGGCGACGTATTCGCCGGGATCACTCCAGGAGCGCGCCCGGTCCAGCCACTCGATGACGTAGCGCCGGGGTATCGCCTCCACGCGGCCGAAGATGTCGCCGGCGTCGACGTTGTTCAGGTAGACCGTGGACAGCGAGCACGAGCCCAGCAGCACGGTCGTCACACCGTGCCTCAGCGACTCGGAAAGTGCCGGCTCGCAGAGTGTTTCGATGTCGTAATGCGTGTGGATGTCGATGATGCCGGGAATCACCCACTGACCCGTCGCGTCGACGATGTCGGCGCCCGCCGCCTCCAGCGGTCCGGCCGTGACCGTCGCGACGCGGCCGTCGCGCACACCGATGTTCCGCAAAGCCGACGGTGCGCCCGTTCCGTCGAACCAGCGGCCGTTGAGGATCACCGTGTCGTACCGCATAGTTCGGCCTCCCTGCCGGGCCCCGCGCTTGCGCCTCCAGGTTTCGGTGATCATACATACCGACGACGGTGTCTACCGCGATGGCTCGTGGTGCGACGGGAAGCACACGCGCCGCGCCGTGCGGGGCCGAGCCCGGTCCCGCAAACGCTATGATCCGCCTGTGGGGACGACCGGACGCCAGACCGCCGTTCGCTGAGCATGCGCAGCCACGGTTGGGCGGGTAACGCGCCCGCCTCCGACGAGGAGGCGATCGAGCGCATCCTGAACGCCGCCGACGCGATCATCGACGAGCGCGGCTCGGCGATGCGCATCGCCGACGTGGCCCGGGTCCTCGGGGTGACCCGGCAGACCGTCTATCGGTACTTCCCCGGTACGCAGGCGTTGCTGGTGGCATCCGCGATGCGGTCGGCCGACGGGTTCCTCGACCGTTCGGCGGCCCACCTCGAGGGGATCACCGACCCGGTCGTGGCCGTGACGGAGGGGATCGCCTTCGCGGTCGAACAGCTGGCCTCCGACAAGCAGGTCGCATTCGTGCTGAACCAGCGCCACCGCGGCGGGCAGAAGGTGTCGATCATGTCGGACACCGCCCTGGCCTTCGGCCGTTCTATGCTGCATCGCTTCGACATCGATTGGGAGCGCTGCGGTTTCGACGAAGTGGCGTTGGACGAGCTGAACGAGTTCTGCCTTCGGGTGCTGCATTCGTTTCTCGCGGATCCGGGACGGCCACCGCGCAGCGGCCCCGAGTTGCGGCGCTACCTCACCCGCTGGATAGGGCCCGCGATCGCCTACCCGCAACTGGTGCGCACGATGGAGACGCTTCGTTCGCCGGAGCCGCCACGCGCGCGCCGGCGCCCCGCGGCGGCATCCTGACACACCGTCGACCCCGCGGTCGCCAGGCGAGCCGAGCTGCAGCGCGCGATCGGCGCACGCATCGAGGGCCTGATCGACAACTCCGACAGGAGTCCTGGCTCCCGACGTTCATCCTGCTGATCGAGCGGCGCC
>Ga0078972_1004713_pt1 | contig 36498 bp, 32 predicted proteins | sample YelNatPaOPGAMG01_FD_67568 | JGI IMG/M metagenome (GOLD analysis project Ga0078972, IMG submission 67568) | Hot spring thermophilic microbial communities from Obsidian Pool, Yellowstone National Park, USA - OP-RAMG-01 (SPADES assembly) (version 2) | ecosystem: Environmental > Aquatic > Thermal...
GATGGCTCCAATTGGGCGGACCGAGCGGCAATCTGAAAACTGAAGACTGCCTTCCCCTCCTGGAAGAGTTCTATGCTGACTACGTCCCCCCAGGTCCGTTTTCGTACCTGGCCGAAAGGCTTCAAGGTTTCCTCAATGACCTGCACAACCCTCTGCCGCTCTTGGAGCGTCGCTCCCAGAGTCCACCAGGCGGCCACGTCACGGGTGGGACGGTAATCCAAGTAATGCAAAAGGCCCAGAGCGCCGCCAATAGAAATTGCCGTCCCCAGGCCCTGAGCAGCTAAAGCCCGCAGGCAAATTTCAGCATAATTCGGCATATGGGTCGGACGCCCGACCGGTCTACGCTGTTCTCCTATTTGCCGGCACCCAATGCCCTTCAAATTCGCCATTCCCCTGCCCTTTTACACCCGACCCGCAAGGAGAATGCTCTTCCGCAGAGATTCCCTAATCCCTTTTGGAGGCGTGGGCCCGGACAGGAAAACGTCCAAGCCAATGTTCAGCCGTTCGGAGAAGAAGTAGAAATACGGCTTCATCTGCTCCAAGGGATGCTCAGGAGCCCGATCCAGCAGAAGGAGCAGGTCCACATCGCTGGTGCCGGTATGGGTCCCTTCGGCCAGAGAACCAATGAGCCGGACCTCCCGTAGTTCCGGGAACGCAGCCAGGGCCTGAGCGGCGACCTCCCTCAGCCGCCGGATGACCTCATCTCGATTCAGGGAGATAACCTTCACAGAACCGGATGATCTGATCCGCCGCATCCAGTGCCTCCCGCGCCTGCGCCTCGGTGAAGTAATCGGCAGGCTTGCCCGACGCGAAACCGCTCGGATACCGGGGCGGGATGTAATACAGGTCCAGCAGTCGGGCCCGATCCAGAATTGCCGCTGGAACCTCTATTCCCGTTTCCTGTCCAATCAATTTCAACATTTCAGTCAGGGAATGTCCCCACAGCGTCAACCCCCGGGCCAGGCCCAGCGCCTTGATCACCTTCTCGGCGGACTGCTGAAGGGTAAAGCAAGCCCATTCGTAATATCCGTACTGGACATCAATAAGGGCCCGCTCATAATCTCGTTTGCCCTGTTCGTACCAATCCTTCCAGCGGTTCATGTCTCCTCGGTTCTCCTGCCCGCTACCGATGCCAGTCAGATTCCCTAACCCATTGCTCCCTGCTTCCCAGCTCCTCCGCCCCCTTGCTCCTCCACCCCACCTTGCCACCATTCCACCGCAAACGCTCCGAAGACCGAGAGCATCAGCCCAAGCATGCCGGCCACGGCGGTGTTGAACAGTTTGCGGGGCCTGGCTGGCTTCTCCGGCACCGCCGCCCGACTGCCCAGCCGCGCCGTGCTCTGCACTCCTTGCACAGCGATGCGCGTTTCCTCCACCTTGCGGGCCAGCGCTGTGTAGGTCTCTTTCGCCAGGTCCCGCTGGCGGGTCAGCCGGTCCGACTCGGTGTAAATCTCCTGAAGTTGCTTCTGGAGCGATAGAATCTGCGGTTGCAGTTCTTCTAACCGTTGCCCGATTTCAGCGGACTTAGCTCTCAATGCCTGAGCTATATCGTCCAGAAGCGCAATCGTCTCCTTGATGCTTTTATTAGAGAGCGATTCTGCACTGTTCACCTGAAGCTGAATAGGCGCAGAGGCCTGGGCATTGAAGGCCTTTATCTGAAGGAACAGAGTCGTCAGGTCATCGGCCAGGGAGGCCGGACGCTCGTCCGGCTGGCGGGCCAGTTGCTCCCGCAGGGCCTGGATGTCCTGGAGGATGTAGGTGATGGCCCTCTGATCGGCCAGGTAATGGGCTTGGTCGCTTTTCAGGGAATCCAGGCGGGCATCCAGGATGCTGGCCTGGTTGCGGGCCTGGAACTCTATTAGGGCTTGCTCGGCTGCCTCCAGTTCCGCCTGCGCTTGGGCCAGTTGCCCCTCCAGCTGCTTCAACTCCTCATCGCTGGCCCCGTAGACCCGGTTGGCGTGGGCTACGAAAATTTCCGCCCAGAGGTTGGCAATGCGTGCTGCCTCTTGTGGGTTAGACGAGCGGACGATAAGCCGCACCACGCTGGGATCCGTCCCCGCTTTCGCTTCCACCATACCTCGTAAATCCCCCAGCGTCTTTATCTCTGCAGGCCGGGGGTTCAACCGAGTGAAGAGGGCTTCCATCACTTCATCCCCCTCGGCCAGAGAAGGGTAGGCCTTGTAAGCAGGCTGAGGCAACTGGCTGGGGACTTCAAACCGGGGGTCAAATTGCATCATGTACTGAGGTTGTTTGACAACTACCAGCGCTGTTGCCTCGTAAGTGGGGGGAAGGAAGAAACTCACCACAAGTGCGACCATGGCGGCGGCCAAAGTGGTCCCGAGAATCCATTTCCAGTATTTCAGGAGCACCAGAACGTAAGCCCGAAGATCAATTTCTTCTTCCATGGGAAATAACCCTCCGCAAAGTTTTTTCGCCTCCCTGCAACTTTAGGGGGCTAAAATTGGGGCTACCAAAGCTCCGCCCTTTCGTTCGCCTACTTTGATTTGAGGCAAACAAGCTATTAAGTATGGCTTTTTAATTATATTATAGCAACCTTTTGCTCATTGTCAAACCTGGAGAAGCACTTGCGCCAAGAGATCGTTACCAGGTGGTGGAGGCGATTTTGAAAAAAGGCGGGGCCTCCTCTATAAAGAGTTTGTGGCCAAAACTCAAAAAGGAGGAGCCCCGCCTATGGCCAGCTTGGTTTACAGGAGATTATACAAGATGAACAAAGTTGAGGCAAGAAAGGAGAGCACTTGGGAGTGTGGCCCAGAATCGCGGGGAATAGCTATTTTCCTCCATCTGATAAGAGCACGCTGGCGTTTTGGGCCCCACTCGTTGCAAGCTTGCACCAATTTGCCCTCGCGAGGGGGCAAAAGGGAGCAAGTTGCCCGCATTGGCAAATCAGCCTACGAGTGGGACCCGAGACAATGGCAAACTCTCAGTTAACAGGTGAAAGAAACATTCCCGGCAAAATTGGGACACGCTCCTTGCCCAGCGCTCAGTTGGTGATTTATGGCAAATTGTGGTAAAATAGAAGCCAAGTGAATTGCTACAAGGAGAGGGCCGTGAAGGAGGAAATTAGGAATTTCCTGGATTATTTGCGCCAAAGAAGGGGGTACTCCGAGCGCACTATAGAAAGCTACTGGAACGACTTATCCCAAGCCGCAAGTTTCTTCGTCAGGCAAAAGGGGGCTGGGTTTAAATGGGCTAACCTCACCCCCCAAGACCTGGAGGATTACGTCTCGCACCTGAGAGGGAGGGGATACTCCATAAGCTCTATCTCCCGCAAAATCTCTTCCTTCCGCTCTTTCCTCCACTACCTCTACCGCGAAGGAGTCATAGCCCAAGATTACGGAGAGCTCCTGGCAGGGGCTAAGGCGCCAAAACGCCCACCTAAGTTCTTGCCCGATGAGGATTTAGCCAGATTGCTGGAAGCCCCAGGCGCTCAGAGCGACCCCCGAGCGCTGCGAGATAAAGCCATCCTTGAGGTCCTTTCCTCCACCGGAATGAAAATCCTGGAGCTTGTATCCCTGAACCTGGATGATGTGGACTTGGCCTCAGGTGCAATACGAATTGTGTCCGGAAAGGGGAAGGAAAGGATTGTAAGCCTTAGCGAGCAAGCAAGGGAAGCCCTTAAAGCTTACATAGAGCAGGGCCGCATCCATTTCTTAAAACCCAATAGCCCTGCCGATGCCCTTTTCTTGAACGCTAAGGGCCAAAGGCTATCACGCCAAGGTGTTTGGGTAATCGTGAAGCAGTACGCTAAAGCCCTGGGGATAAACGTAAGCCCCAAGGTCTTCCGCCATTCGCTCATCCACAAAAAGCTTAAGGAGAAGGCCAAACCCGAAGACTTAAAGAAGCTCTTGGGCTACTCAGGCTACCTTGATAAAACCCTATACTCCGAGGAGTAAAGGCATGGCCGAGGTCTTCTTCTCCCGCGCCGATTACCAGCGCATTACCGATTTCCTCAAGGAGCGGCTCGGGCGAATACCGGCTGTGAGCATAATCCTTGGCTCCGGCCTCAGCCCCGTGGCCGAAGAGCTGGAAAAGGAAGTCTCAATCCCCTACCGGGAAATACCTGGATTCCCTGTTCCTTCAGTAGCCGGGCATGAAGGTTGCCTCCTTACCGGAACGATAAGCGGGTTCCCGGTCTTAGTCCTCCAAGGCCGCCCCCACTACTACGAAGGCTACTCCATCCAGGAAGTAACCCTCCCAGTAAAAGTGCTCCAAGTAGCTGGGGTCAAGGTCTTAATCATAACTAATGCAGCGGGAGCTCTCAACCCCTCCTTCAAAGTTGGCGACCTCATGCTCATAACCGACCACATAAACCTTCCGGGGATGGCCGGCCTAAACCCCTTGAGAGGCCCAAACGATGAAGCACTTGGTCCCCGCTTCGTGGACATGGTCAACGCCTACGACCCACGGCTTCGCTCCTTGGCCCAGAAAGCGGCGAAAAAGGCCGGGGTAGAACTCCAAGAGGGGATATACATCATGGTGGCAGGCCCTTCTTACGAAACCCCTGCCGAGGTCCGCTTCCTCCGCCTTATAGGAGGCGATGCGGTAGGGATGTCTACCGTTCCCGAGGTTATCGCTGCCCGCCACGGTGGACTTAGGGTCCTTGGGATATCGGGCATAAGCAATGTTATCCCAATACAGCCTGGGGAAAAAGGGCCGGACCATCAGGAAGTCCTGGAAGCGGGGAAGAAAATCGTCCCCAAGCTCAGAGCCCTATTGCGCTACCTCATCCCAATGATTTACGAAATGGGGGTTTGAATGGCCATACTCATTGAAATCCTGGCCAAGAATACCCGTCTGCTCTGCCTCATCTGCCTAATCTGGGCCTTGTATAACCTGAGGGAAGCATATCTGGTCCGGAAAGAACGGAGGCAAGCCGTCTTCTCCCTGGAAAAAGAAGCAGCTCAAGCCCACCTCTCCCGGACTTGGAGCTGGACCATAGCCCTCTTAGTCTTCCTCGGTTTCACCCTTTACCTTCAGTTGGCCATAGCTCCAAAGCTATCAATCCCTCAACCTACACCGGAGCCTTCCGCCAACGTCCTCCCTTTACCTACTCCAACTCCAACCCCTAAGCCGACCCCTACCCCTATCCCGACCCCTCCGAGGCCGCCGACTCCACCGATAGCTGTCCTGCCTACTTTTGAGCCTACTCCAACTCCTACTCCTCCGCCCCCCCTTTGCCCCAACCCATCCGCAGTCATAACGAGCCCCGGGGTAAACGCCGTATTAAAAGGGCCTGTAGAGGTCAAAGGGACAGCCAACATCCCCAATTTCCAGTTCTACAAGCTTGAGTTCGGAGTAGGACCTAACCCTCAGAGCTGGTCCTTCATCCTTTCCAACAATGTGCCGGTCGTGGGGGGGACCTTAGGGGTATGGGATACATCCCCTCTTCCCCCAGGGGAATACAAGCTCCGCCTCGTAGTAGTGGATATAACGGGGAATTACCCCCCACCTTGCGAAGTGCCGGTTAAGATTCAAAAGTGAAGGGGGTGAGAGAGATGATTATCTCAAGGAAGGCCGATTACGGCCTAAGAATAGTCTTAGAACTTTCCAAAATCCCCCCAGGGACAACCCTATCGGCAAAGGAGCTGGCAACACGCCAAGGAATCCCCTCCCCCTTCCTGGCTAAGATTGTGGCCCAGCTTGCTTCCAACCATATCTTGGAAACCAAAAGAGGACTCAAGGGGGGGATAAAGCTCTCCGCACCTCCAGAGTGCATCTCCGTCTTGGACGTAATAGAAGCAGTGGATGGCTGCGTAGGCATTTGCTACTGTTCTGTCCGTTCCGTTGAGTGCCCAAGACGGAACTATTGCTCAATCCGCAGGAACTTAAATCCGATTGAGGAGAAAATAAAGAGCGAGCTCAAGAGCATTACCATTGCCACCTTGGCTCAGGAGGAGCTAAGGGCATTGGAAGAAGCCTAACAACGCTGGAGGGGAAAATGCCCATTGAATTCGGGACCGACGGCTGGAGAGGTGTTATCAGCGACGATTTTACTTTTGAGAACCTCCGCCACGTAGCCCAGGGCATTGCTGAAGCTTTTGGCCCGGGGAAGAAAATAGCGGTCGGTTTTGACACACGCTTCCTCTCCGACCGCTACGCCATGGAAGTGGCTTGCGTCCTGGCCGCCAATGGCATAACCGTATACCTGACTAAAGCCGATACCCCGACCCCGGTCCTGGCTTTCTCCGTCCAAAACCTCAAGGCTGATGGAGGGGTGATGATTACCGCAAGCCACAACCCCCCTCGCTACAACGGGGTGAAAGTGAAAGGACCCCGGGGCGAGCCCGATAAAGCTCTGGCCAAGAAAATTGAGAACATCATAAATTCCAACTTGGAACGCAAAATCCCCCCTCGCCTCATGGCCTACGAAAAGGCCCTCGCCGAAGGCCTAATTGTAAGGTTTGACCCTTCCGAACCTTACATTGAGCACGTAAAGGGCTTGGTAAACCTCCCACTCATAGCCCAGAGCAACCTCAAAGTAGTGGTGGACCCAATGTATGGGGCCGGGCGAGGGTACATCAAAAGCATCCTCCTGGAAGCCGGCCTTGCTTCAGTCCTGGAAATAAGGGGGGAAATGAACCCCGGCTTCGGAGGTGTGCACCCTGAAGCCATAGCCCGCTATTTGGATGCTTTGGTCAAAGCCGTTAGGGGTGGGTGGGATGTAGGCCTCGCCCACGACGGCGATGCTGACCGAATCGGGGCTGTTGACTCCGAAGGGAACTTTGTTGGCCCTCAGCAGATCTTCCCCCTAATCCTCCGCTATCTGGTGGAAGAAAAGGGATGGAAAGGCTCCGTGGTCAAGACTGTATCCACAACCATGGCTGTTGATAGGTTGGCCTCTCGCTACGGCCTTCCCCTATACGAAACCCCTGTCGGCTTCAACTACATAGCCGAACATATGCTCAACGGAGATGTCCTGATGGGTGGAGAAGAATCGGGTGGGATGAGTGTGAAAGGCCATATACCGGAAGGGGATGGAATACTTATGGGCTTACTCCTCTTGGAAGCGATGGCGGCAAGTTCCATGCCCCTCAAAGCCCTCGTGGAGGACCTGGCTTCCGATGCCGGCCCCCTTTTCTATGCCCGCAGAGATATCAACTTGGATAAGCCTCGGCCTAAGAAGGCTCTGGTAGAAGCGCTCTTAGCTTCGGCTCCTTCCCGGATAGCGGGGATAGAAGTGGGGAAGGTGAGCGATTTGGACGGGGTGAAGTATTTCTTGGGGGAGGAAGGATGGCTGCTAATAAGGCCATCGGGAACTGAGCCCCTCCTCCGAGTTTATGCCGAGGCTACGGCGCAAACCTTGGTTGAGGCTTTCCTGAAAGAAGGGGAGAAGTTGGGCCTACAAGCTTTGGAAAACCTCCCCCATTGACCGGAGCCTTTCTAAAGATTTGAGGGCTTCAGGGACAGTTAGCTCAAAGATAATCGGCCCACTGAAGCCTTTTTCCTTCAAAGTGGCGAATAATTTCTCCACCGGCACTTCCCCCTCGCCAAGGGGCAAATGGTCGGCCCAGCGAGGAGGACCACCGGGCTCAGGCTTGAACCAGGCATCGTGCAAGTGGACTTCTTTGAGGCGAGGTAGACACTTGGCCAAGGCTTCGTGGAAATCCACAGGGCCGGGCTGGCGTGAAAATACGTGCCCGGTGTCAAAGCATACTGAAAGGTCAAATTCCTCAGCCAAGCCAAGGGTCAAATCCAAGGGAAATTGTATGGTCTCAATGGCCATAGACCTTGAAGGTAAGCCTGTCCGCTCCAGGATTTCCTCAATGCTCCGAGCAGCGTTGCGCTGGAAGACGAACATGAGCAGGGGGCGAGCTTGGTCCGGGATTGAGGAAGAGATGAAGAACTCGGTAGCCAGCGGGCCGGTGGCATGGAAGACGTAAACCTCAGGCTCCAGCGGGGCTAAACGGAGAACCGCATCCACCATGACATCCACCGAGGCTTTCCTCACCTCCTCAAAAGGGCTTGAGGGTTCAAGCGACCAAAGGGGCAAGTGGACGGTGTAACTCAGGCCGAGGCTTTCTTTGAGTTCAAGTAGGCGCCTTAAGGTGGGGACCCCAAAGCTATTGGGGAAGAAGATGTTGAGGTCGGTATTGAGCTCAATGAGCTTGAACCCGTAGCCGGCAATTCGCTCGGCCATCTTTGCTACATCAAGCTGGGGGAACTTTTCCGGTAGGCGGCCTTCGGCCAATAAGGGAGCGGCCATCTCCAGAAGCAATGGCTCCTGCAAGATTTCTATCCCAAACCTGAACATTTCCGCCTCCTTTGCAGTTTTACTGTCTAATAGGATTAGCGTAGCAGTAGACGCATCCGGAAGGGCACTTCATGGAATAGGCTCCGATATCTATGCTTAGGGTGCATCCGCATTCTTTCCTTTGGCCTTTGTCTTTCTCAGTAGGGGCCGGGAGGCCTCTGGGATGGAGCTTGGTGAGAAGTTCTCCATCTATGCAGCTTGAAGGCAAAGCCCCGGCTTTAAGAAGCAGAGGGTTAGCACAGCTGTAGAGGGTAAGGCCCAAGGAGCGCCCAAGTTCCACAAGCTTAGAAGCTATCTCCAACTTCTGCTCAGGCGGGGGGTCAAACCAGTTCCAGCCTCGCTTTATCACTTTTCCGTAGAAAGTGGCGAAGGAAAAGCGCACTGTGGTTATCCCGGCCTCGGCAGCAGCGGTGAAAATGGGTTCGGCCAAAGGGACATTGCTACTTATTTCCCCAGCCTCCTCCCAAAAGATGAGTGGGTCAAACCGCAAAGTTACCCTCAAAGGGTGACCGGCAATCTTCAAAATCTCCGGCAATTGCTTGATTGCTTCCGTCCAAGGAGGGACCCTCGGCTCCAGAGGGGTTGCACCAAGGCCGGTTATGGTGAAATGGAAGTAAAGCTGCTCGTAGATAGAGAGGGCTTCACGCACCCCGTAGCGGTTTTCTATCAGAGGACGGAAGTCCTTGCTCCAGAGCACTACGGTGTGGACGTTTTCCGGCCTAAGGGAAACGGAGTAAGGACTATGAGTGAAGGGATGAGGAAGAGTAATTTGGCCTCTCTTTATGGCTTTTACCAGCCAGGCTGAGTACCAAGCTATTATATCGGTGCGCCTTGAAGCGGAGACGACAAAAGTCGTGGCCTTGCAACCCTCGGGGGCTGCAAGGCCACTTGGCTTAATCCCAGCCTCCGGTAGGGGCACGTCCAGGATGTAATTTCTGGTACTTGGCTTTGAGTTCCTCTTTGGACTCTCGCCTATTGGGGTCGGGGACACAGGCACCGACCGGGCAAACGGAAGCGCACTGGGATTCGTTGTAGAAGCCGACGCATTCGGTGCACTTATTGGGGTCAATCACGTAGCGGTCGGGGCCTTCGCTTATGGCTTGATTGGGGCATTCGGGCTCGCAAGCCCCGCACATGATGCAGTCCTCAGTTATCATGTAAGCCATTTCTCACCTCCTAAGGCGAACTTGGCTTTATTTTAATCCAAACTTGGAAAATCTCCAAGTTGGCCGAAGGGGGCGCCAGGCTGCAGATGAGTTGAGTAAGGATGCGAGGGAACTGTTGGTTTTGCGGGGGCACATCCCCCACGCCCCCTGGACCCCCCTTTGCCCACCCTCGTGGGCTGAGGGTTTGCCAGCGTTTTGAGTCCCACTCGTGGCGGGGTTGAAGGGGTTGGCAGCCATCCCCTTTTAAGGTTTTGTGGGGGGACACCCCCCACAACCCCCCGCCAGGGGGCTTCGCCCCCTGGACCCCCTTCCCCACCCTCGTGGGCTGAGGGTTCGCCAGCGTTTTGGGTCCCACTCGCGGCGGGGTTTGCAGGGGTTGGCTACTTTCCCCTTTTAAGGTTTTGTGGGGGGACACCCCCCACAACCTCCGCCAGGGGGCTCCGCCCCCTGGACCCCCGTTTTGCCCACCCTCGTAGGCTTTGGGTTCGCCAGGGTTTTGGGCCCCACCCGTGGCGGGGTTTCCAGAGCGGGCTACTCGCCCCCAATTTTGGTTTCCTGGGGGCACATCCCCCAAACCCTCTGCCAGGGGGCTTTGCCCCCCTGGACCCCCGTTTTGCCCACCCCCGTGGGCTGAGGGTTCGCCAGCGTTTTGGGTCCCACTCGTGGGCTTACCCGATAACCCCACAAAATTTTCCCCCTTCCCTCGCAGGGAAGGGGGTCAAGGGGTTAGGTCGGAAGGGCACATCCCCCAAGCCCCTTGGGAGGGGGCTGCGCCCCCTCCACCCCCGGTTCAATGTAGGGGCGTAGCGACGCTACGCCCGTACTTGGCGAAGGCTGACCTCTTTCAAAGAGGCTGACGCCTCGGGCAAGCCTCGGTGTGGCCCTTCAGTCGGCACGAAAAGGGAGCATATCCCCAGGCCCCCAGCCCCACATCATTACCTCCAGCCAAAGGCCTCAAGGGGTGGGATTGCCAAAAGCAAAAGGCCCAAAATCCCTCCGGCCAACCCCACTTTTAAGCTTCTCGGACTGAAGCGCATCTCCACCTCATGTTCCCCAGCCTCAAGGCGTAAGCCTCGTAGTACCCCGCTTACTACTTCAATCGGCCTCTTCTCCCCATCTACATAACCTTCCCAGCCCGGATAAGCTACCTCCGAAACTATTAAAAGCCCAGGCCCCTCCGCCTTGAGGCGAATCCTGTTGGGAGACCATTCCCAATAGCTCACAGGGTGAACTTCGGCCCCAAGAGGCCTATCGGGGTCCTGAACCCAAGCCCTGGGCAACGCATAAAGGTTCTCGTAAACCCTTACCTCCCCAAAGCGAGTCCTCTCCTCTAACCCTTCTACTTCCAGCGGAAAGGCTGAAACTACATACTTGACATTGAGCAAACCCAGCCGGCGAGGGTCCGGGACGTATCCAATATTGGCGGTGAATGGGTCCTCCCTTTCACCCATAGGCGGGATGGTTACGCTGTATCGGCGGTAGGGTATTCCCGTGGCTTCTTCCATGAACCGCGCGTAACTTTCAAGGTGCAGTGGGTCAACACCGTTGGCCATCTCTAAGCCGTAAAGGGCGGCCGTCTGCTGGGGGATTACGTAAGAAGGGGAATAAATCCGGAAAGGCTTGGGTTGATTGGCGAGGAATTGGGCCACTTCGGCCCTTTCTTTGAGGCACGTTTCTGCCGGGAGGAATTCCAGCCAGATGAAGCCCAAGGCCAAGGCTTCGGCTACCGAGAAAGCGGCAAGTAGAGCCCAGTAGCGAGCTGAACCGGAGCGGGTGAGCATCCAGGCAAAGAAGGCAGTTAGGGAGAAAGCCGCTGCCCCCCAAAGAACCCATAAGGCCGTTTCGTTCCCGATTGCCCAAAGGCCCCCGGCCAGAGCCAGGCCAAAAGCAGGGATAGCCACGAAAGAGAGGCGAGCGCGCTTCAAAGCCCTCCCGCTTACCCCAGCGATTAGAGCCTCAACCCCTTCGCCCGCCAGCAAAGCCAGAGCCATTGAGGTCAGGAAAACGCCGCGGGAGGGAACTCGCACCAAGCTGACCCCCGGCAGGGAAGCGATTAAGTAAGCCCCGGGCAAATTTTCCCCCAAAGCCCAGACCGCACCAGCCAAAGCCAAAGCGCCCCAGAACAAGCTCCTCCCCGCCGAAATGGCTAAGATTACAGATACAGCCCCGGGGTAGATGAAAAATTCATGGAATGGCTGAGGTAAAGGGAAGAAAAAGCCCAGAATGTAAGCAGGTGGAAGAGAGTAGATGAGGACATCGGACGGGGCGAGGCTGGAGCGAGTGCTTAGGGATGTATACTCCAGAAGGGGTATGAGCAGGGGGCAAGTGAGGAGGATAGCAATGCCTACTTTCCAAGCTGTCTGGGCCATCCACTTGGGGATATCTTTCAACCTTCCTGTCCTAAGTGCATGCCTTAAGCTCCACCCAAGCCATAGGGCAAAGGCATAGCCAGCCCACTGGGGAGTGGCCAGAAAAGTCAAGGCCAGAATCGTGGGGACCAGCCTTGGCCACAAAGCTTCGGCCGCCAGGAGCCAGGGGGTCCAGGCAAGGGAGTACACCAATGTAAGGTGACCGGCACCGTAGTGCAAAAGGAGCTTGGGCAAGGTTTCCCAAATGAGAGCGGATAGCAAAGCTCCTCTTTCACCCAGCCCCTCAACCCGGGCCAGGACGTAAACTCCAGCTCCTCCCCAAAGAAGGTGAGCCAAGATGAGGAGGTTAAAGGCCAAAGGAAGGGGGAGGATTAGGCCAAGCCAACCCGGAGGGTACCATAAACCCGATAGAGGGCTGGCAAAGAAAGGGTAGCCACTGAAGATGAGGGGGGACCAAAGCGGTATAGTGCGCCAGGAGGCAATTGATTCCCGCAAGTAAATGAAGTTTGGATAATAGGTGATGAGGACATCGGAGAAAGGAGAGCTCCGGATGAAGGCAAAATCGCTCAGGCCAAAAGTTAAAGGCAGGAGAGGAGCGAGAAGGATAAGCCAAACCCTGAGAGGGGGAATAAATTGCTTAGCTCCCATCTTAGCGGCGGCGGGAGTTGCGGATAAGGCTGAGGAACTCCTGCCTGGTGGCAAGCTTGGACCTGAAAATCCCCCTGTTGGCCGAGGTCACCACGATGCTTCCCGGCTTCTTTATCCCCCTGGCGGTCATGCACAAGTGCTCCGCTTCAATTATAACCCCGACCCCCTTGGGCTGGAGGCCTTCCATGATGACATCGGCAATCTGGCCAGTCAAGCGCTCCTGAAGCTGAGGCCTTCGGGCCAAAATTTCCACCACCCTGGCCAGTTTTGATATACCCACAATCCTTTTCTCCGGTATGTAGCCTATATGAGCAACCCCGTGGAAAGGCAGGAAATGATGCTCGCACATGGAATAAAAGGGTATGTCCCTCAGAATCACCATCTCCTGGTGCTCTTCCTCCTCAAAACCAACCTTAAGGACTTCTAAGGGGTCTTGGTGCAACCCCTCAAAAAGCTCCTCATACATCTCAGCAATGCGGCGAGGGGTCTCCCGTAGGCCTTCTCTCTCCGGGTCTTCCCCTATAGCCAGGATTATCTCCAGGACCGCTTTTTCTATCCGCTCTTTGTCAATGAACCCTTTCACTTGCCCGTCCCTCCGGCAACATCAGCTTGGACTTCTTTCCAGGCGATGCTTTCCTTGAGCATGTAGAAAATCCCCAAGAGAGTGATAGGGAGCCACAAAGCAGCGTGCAGGACCAAAGTATAGCCTGCCGCTATGGGGCCAGGAACCCCGAACTGCACCAAAATCCTTATCCCCGGAGCATCAAATGTGCCGATATACCCCGGGGAAGAGGGCAAAGTAGTGGCAAGGTTAACCACCGCAGTCATAAGCATTAGGACGTAAAATGGGACATGGAATTCAAAGCCGTGCATCACGAACCAATACTTTGTGGTTTCGGTTAGCCAGATGAATACGGAGGTGAAGAAAATCATCAAGACATCCTGGGGGCGGCGCAACCCCCCAAGCCCTTCCATAAACCTGTCCAAGATGCCTTCAACCTTGGCTCGGAACCGGGCCGGGATAAAACTTTCAATCGTTCGGTAATAGAGGGACTTGGCCCAATCGGGTTTGCTGGCAATCAGGAAGAATCCCCCCAAAACCCCGAAGAACAAGATGCTTGACCAGACTACCAACTGGCGCAAGTAGGGAGGCATGGGGGCAAAGGGGAGAGAGACGAAGATGAAAAACAACATCACTACCCCATCAAAGACCCTTTCCACCAGGATTGTAGCGAGGGAAGAGCTTATGCTTACTCCCTCCCGCCGCTTGAGCACGTAGGCCCTGAGGACCTCTCCAGCCCTGGCGGGGTAAATATTGTTCCCCATGTAGCCTATGACCACTACCGGGAACAGCGAGGAAAGCTTTATCTTTTGGATAGAGGCCAGAAGGTAGTGCCAACGCCAAGTCCTGCCCCAGACGGCCAAAAAATAGACTGCGACTCCGGGGATGAGCCAGGCGTAGCGTGCAGTCCTTATGTTCTGCCAGACCTCATCCAGCCTTAGGCCTACGAGGGCAAGGTATAAGAATACGGCGCTGACTAAGAGGCCAAGCCAGAACTGCCAGCTACGGCTCATTTTTCCCACCGGGGAGCATAATACCCAGGATTTTCTCCAAAGCCATAGTATGACTGCAAGTACCACGCATGGAGAAGAACCGGCAACTGCAGTGCCACTGGCCCTGGTCAAAAGTCACGGTATAAGTATCGTGGTCCCCTTTGAACATGACCTCAAACTTAACGAATGTGACCCTATCGGGCTCTTGAGCGTAGCGTTTGGCTTTGTAAATTTTGCTTATTAACCCTGAATCCACACCCACCTCCCGGCCTAAGTATAGCCGTGAGAAGCCTTTCTGTCAAAAGTTCACCGTACTGCTCAGCCTGAAAAACAATCAGCCTTTGCAAACCCGGTACGAGCGGGACCCAAAACCCTGGCGAACCCTAAGCAAACGAGGGTGGGAAATGGGGTAGAGGGGGTGCAGCCCCCTCCCAGGGAGCTTGGGGAATGTGCCTTCCCGACCTAACCCCCTGGCCCCCTTCCCTGCGAGGGAAGGGGAAAATTTGGCGGGGCTCTACCCTCTCCGCCTCGGAGAGGGGCAAAACGCCGGTAAACCTTAAGCCCACGGGGGTGGGCAAAAGGGGGTCCAGGGGGCGAAGCCCCCCTGGCAGGGGGTGTGGGATGTGCCTTGTTTACGCCGACTAAAGTCAGCCTCTTTGAAAAAGGTCGGCCTTCGCCGACCATAACTAAAGCGGGGGTGGAGGGGGTGCAGCCCCCTCCCAAGGGGCTTGGGGGATGTGCCCACAGGAAACCAAAATTGGGGGCGAGTAGCCCTCTCTGGAAACCCCGCCACGAGTGGGACCCAGAACGCTGGCGAACCCTCAGCCAACGGGGGTGGGCAAACGGGGGTCCAGGGGGCTTGCCCCCCTGGCGCGGAAAGCCCCTTTTGATTGGGAAAGGTTGCGGTGTATAATTGTTAAAAAGCAAACCAGAGGCCTTGGATGGACTCACAGCAGGAAAGGGTAAAAGCCCTCTTGAATGCGGCAGCCAAAGCACAAAAGGAAAACAACCTAAAACTTGCCGAGCGCTACCTGGGCATAGTCCTGCGCCTGGACCCCCATAACCGCGAAGCGCTCAAGCTCAAAGAGAAGTTAGAACGGCCAGGCCGGTTCCCACTCCTTGACCTAATCCTCTTCACTGCCGGCCTTGCTCTCTTAGCCTTCCTCTGGCTCCTGGCCCCTAAAACCGGAGGCTTTGACTTTCCCAAAGAGCCTGCCTTCTCCGAACCGCCAGGGGCTAAAGGCAGCCTGGCCTACGGCATGGCAATGGCCGCCTTAGCCGAAGGCGACTTGCCGAAAGCGCTGGCACTCCTGGAAGAAGCCGCCAAGGAGAACCCCGAACTCCCGGGCTTAAGCGATAAACTCTCATCCATCTACTACAGGCTCGGACAGGAAGCCTTGGCCCAAGACCGGAAGGAAGAGGCAAGCTCCTGGTTCCAGAAAGCCCTCGCCTTTTCCCCTAACTGGAAAGAGCCTGCTCTGGCCTTGGCCAAGCTAACCCCAACCCCTACACCCACCCCTACCCCCCTACCCCGCAAACGAATTGAAGTGATAATCTCACAACAGAGATTATACGCCTGGGAAGGAGACAGCCTGGTCTACAAATTTGTCTGCTCCACCGGAGCACCCGGTTCGCCCACAAAGCCCGGCAGTTACTCCGTAATAAGCAAAATCCCCGTGGCTTACTCCTACAAGTGGGGGCTAAAAATGCCTTATTGGCTCGGAATATACAGGGTTGGCGATGTGGAGAACGGGATACACGCCCTCCCCATCCTCCCTAACGGCCAAACCCTCTGGGCCGGTTACTTGGGAACACCTGTCTCATTCGGATGCATAATCCTGGGGACCCAAGAAGCCCGCCTCCTTTACGATTGGGCGGAGATAGGCACACCGGTGGAGATAAAACCATAAGCCAAGGAGGGGAAACATGGAGATAGACCTCCCACAGCTTACCCAAATGGTCACCTGGCTTGACGAGGAAAGAAGGCGAGACCGAACTGAATTGACGCAGCTCCTCCAAAGAGTTGAAGCCCTCTCTTTAGAAATCCAAGAGCAGAGGGAAAGCATACAGGAGCTGGAAAAGAGGCTGAACGAATTAAAAGGGGTCATTTCCAAAATCGGCGAGCTGGAAGAGGCCTTGGAAAACGCCAAAAAGGAAATAATGCTCCTCCTTCAAAGCTACGAGGAAGAACGACGCAAAGCCGCCTTGGAATCCGAGCGCCTCCACCAGGTTGAAAGGGCCCGCTTAGCTAAAGCAATTGAAGAGGTGAGGAAAGAAGTAGAACAATACAAGAAAATCCCCGAGGAAATTAGCCTCCGCAAAGCGGAAGAGGCCAGGCTGAACGAAATGCTCCTGGCCCTTAGGGACCGTTTCGGCTCTTTGGAAAAGGCCCTGGAGAAGATTGAACACAGCCTCGCCTATGCCGAGGAGCAGCGAAGTTACCTCCTCAAGCGCATGGCCCAGGTCCAGCAGGAAAATGCTGGGCTTTTGAAGCGAACCGGTGAACTGGAAAGCCGCCTTGATTACCTTGCCGACCAAGCGCAGAAGCTGGCCAAAAAACTGGAAGAGATGGCTTTATTCCAGCAGAACATCCGCCAAGAGCAAGAACGCTGGCTTGAATCCCAGCAAATAGCCGAGCAAGAACGCCGCCGCCAGATGGAAGAATGGGCCAAACAATTCGCTAAATTCGCCGAGAAAATGGAAGAATACTCCTCCCTCATGGAACTATATGCCCAGCAATACGAGAAGAACCGCAGAATAGCGGAGCAAACAGCAAAGCTTCAGGAAAGCATAACCACTACCGAAAGGGAAGTCCTGGAGCTCGTGCGGGTAGCGGAGGAAAGGATGAGAAAGGATTGGGATGCCTACCGCGAGGAGACCGAAAGGCGGTGGAAGAACCAAGAAATGGTGCTTGAGGAGAACAGAAACCGCCAGGAGGTTAAGAACAGGGAATTCTCGGCCAGATTTGAAGCCTTGGAAGAAAGCCTTAGGAACCTCCGAGAAGAAATCTCTTCCCTCCGCAAGGTTCAAGAGGAAGGGCTGAGGAAAGTGTTCTCGGCATTCCAAGAGTTCCTGGCAGCAGCAATGGGGGATTAGCCATGTATGTGGTAGGGACAGCCGGCCATGTGGACCACGGAAAATCAACCCTGGTCAAAGCTTTGACCGGGATAGACCCCGATAGGCTCAAGGAAGAGAAAGAGAGGGAAATGACCATAGACCTCGGCTTTGCCTGGCTCACCCTCCCCAACGGAGAAAGGGTGGGAATTGTGGATGTCCCCGGGCACAAAGACTTCATTGAAAACATGCTGGCCGGGGTAGGAGGGATAGACGCCGCCATCCTGGTCATCGCTGCCGATGAAGGGGTTATGCCCCAAACCAAAGAGCACTTGGCCATCCTGGACCTGCTCCAAGTCAAGGCCGGCCTCATAGCCCTGACTAAAATTGACCTGGTGGAAGACAAAGAGTGGCTGGAGATTGTGCAAGAGGAAGTCCGGGAAACGGTGAAGGGAACAGTCCTGGAAAATGCCCCCATAATCCCGACCTCAGCCAAGACTGGGGAAGGGCTTGACCAGCTTGTGCACGCCCTCCAGGAAATACTCAGCCGAACTCCCCCCAGGATTGACCTGGGAAAGCCCCGCCTGCCCATAGACCGCGTTTTCACCATTTCCGGCTTCGGAACCGTTGTAACCGGAACTTTGGTGGACGGGAGCCTTCAAGTTGGGCAAGAGGTGGAAATATTGCCCCAGGGATTGCGGGCCAGGATAAGGGGATTGCAATCCTACAAGCAAAAAATCCAGAAAGCCCTCCCCGGAAGCAGAGTGGCCGTAAACCTCAGCGGAGTGGATAAGGAACAGATAAGCCGAGGGGATGTCCTTACCATACCAGGCTGGCTAACCCCGACCAACTTGGTGGATGTCCACCTACGCTACCTGGCCGATGCCCCGTTCCCTTTGAGTCACGGCTCCCAAGTAAAATTCTTCAGCGGTTCCGCCGAAGTTATGGCCAAAGCAAGGCTTCTGGACCGAGAAGAGCTAAAGCCGGGGGAGGAAGCCTTCGTCCAGCTTGTCCTGGAAAGGCCAATACCCCTGGTAAAGGGCGATGGCTTCATAATCCGCTGGCCTTCCCCAGCAGTGACAGTGGGAGGGGGCAAGGTCCTGGACCCCCATCCGGGCAAGAGGCACCGCCGTTTCCGGCCAGAGGTCATAGAAAAGCTCAAGACCCTGGCCCTCGGTACTCCTGAGGAAGTTTTCCTCAGCACTCTAAGGGCCAGAGAACCCGCCCGCTTTCAGGACCTCCTGCCTTACCTCGGGCTGGAGAAAGGGAAAGCTTTGGAAATTCTGCAGAAGCTTGTAGAAAGAGGGGAAATCGTAGCCCTAAAGCCAGAAAGTGCCGGAGAAGAAGGCTATCTCCTCACCAAGGCAGGCTGGGATAAGCTCCTCAACAGCGTAATCGCCCTGGTGGGAGATTACCACCAACGTTATCCACTGCGGAGAGGTATGCCCAAAGAGGAGCTCCGGAGCAAGCTCAGGATTACCCCAATCTTGCTTGGAGAACTGTTAGTTAGGGCTTCAGCCGAGGGTAAAATCCGAGAGGAAGAGGGGGTAGTGGCGCTACCATCACACGAGGTCAAATTCACCCCTGAGCAGAAGGAGCTGGTGGATAAACTCATGGCTCGCTTCAAAGCCAGCCCTTACGCTACCCCTTCAGTGGCCGAGTGCGAGGCAGCCTTGGGTAGCGAGCTATTTTCAGCCCTCCTGGATTTAGGCAAATTGGTCAAAGTCAGCCCCGAGGTCGTATTCCTGGCCGAAACTTACAGGGAAATGGTCAAGAGAGTAGTGGAGAGGCTGGAGAAGGAGGGGAAGATAACCGTAGCCCAAGTGAGGGATATGTTCGGGACAAGCCGCAAGTATGCCCTGGCCCTGATGGAGCACTTGGATGAAAGGAAAATCACCAAAAGGGTAGGCGATGAGCGAATTCTACTGCAGAAGCCCGTAAAAGGGCTATGAGCCTGGCCTTCTCTGCTCTCAAAACTACCTTCCCCCCAAAGCCAGCCTCTTCTTCAAAAGCAATCTCTCGCCCTTTTACCCTTAGCCTCGGTTCGCCTATAACCCCAATCCTAAACGTAACCTGGGCAAAAGGCTTGTGCACTCCTTCAACCTCAAAAGCCCCGCCGGTGTGGTACAAGTCTGCCAAGTCCGGCGCAGAAGCCTTCATAGTATAGCCGGAAGTTTGGTCCTCAAACCTCACCCCTTCCAGCCAAAGGTAACCGCCACCGGCTACAAATCGCTCCTCAACTATCTGGCCGAAGAGGGAGTTCCTCCAAGTCAGCAAAGCTTCCTCCCCGTCCCGGAGTAGGAAAAATCGGCTCCTTGCGGGGCACTTTACTTCAACCAAAGTAAAGCTTGGAATCGGTGCCGCAAGCGAGGCGGCTATTAGCAGAATCAAAAAAGAGGCCTTGCAGAGGCGAGTGTACCTCCGCAAGGCCCCGCAAACTTTGGCCATTTACTTGAGGGCTCCCTTCTCCTTGAAGAATTTCTCAGCCCCAGGATGGAGATATTTCAAAGCATCAGGGGTGACCTGGCCAATGGACTTTTCGGGGGTGAGCTTGGCTGCACCCTTCCAGACTGCCGCCAGCTCGTTCAAGTTCCCGAAGATTACATTGAGGATTTGGTAGAGCCTATCGGCCGGGAAGGTATCCATGGTTACCAGGACGGCGGTGATGCCTATGGTTTCCACGTCCTTATCTATGCCAGGGTAGGAGCCGGCGGCGAACTTGGTCTTGTGGAAGACGCCAGGGTTGGCCGCCATGATTTTATCGGCATCTTCCCCAGCTATGGGCACGAGGACCATCTTCAGGCCGGGAGTGGAAGCCAGGTCAATGATGGAAGAAGTGGGGACGGCTCCGCTCCAGAAGAAGGCATCAATCTTGCCGTCCTTCAGAGCGGCCACCGATTCGGTTGCCCCGAGTTTCTCCCTGGTGAAGTCCTTGTCCCAATCAATTCCCAAGGCCTTGAGGACGTAGCCGGCTTGCTCCTCGGTGCCGCTGTTGGGAGCTCCTGTGGACACCCTCTTGCCTTTGAGGTCATAGATAGTCTTGATTCCCGTGCCTTCTTTGGTAACGATGTGGAGAGGCTGCTCGTAGAAGCCCATCACGAGCCGAACGGGTTTCTTGGCACCGAGGGCTTGGATTTTACCTTCGTTGGCCCAGACAACGTGGTAATCGTAGCAGAAGGCCATCCCCGCTTTACCTGTTGTCAGGAGCAAGAGGTTATCAATGGCAGCAGTGGTGGATTCAGCAGTCGCTTCGGTGTTGGGGACATTTTTGGTTATCAGGCCCCCTATAGCCCCTCCGAGGGGATACCACACTCCTCCTGTCCCACCGGTAGCGATGCTGAAGGAGAGCTTTTCAGGCTTCTTGGCGCATCCAGCCATGGCTGAAAGCAAGAGGGACAGGAGAAGGGACAGTGCCAGCAACCTCAGCATCTTGTTATTCATTTTAACCCCTCCTCAAAAGGTTTATAGCTAAAACCGCAAATCCTACGGCCAAGCTTCCCCAGCCTATGGCCGAATAGCCAACAGGATAAGCCACGAGCAACAAGGCAGCCACTACAAGCACAGCCCTCTCCGCAAGGGTCAAATCGGTTTTAAAGTGTCCTATAATCCCCACGCTGATGAAGAATATGGATAAAACGCTGTTTAAAGTTGCCTCCAAAAATGGCATAAACTTTGAGTTCACAATCAGCAAATTGTAGCCCAGAGGTGTAGCGGAGAAAAGGAAGGGCACCAGGAAAGTGGAGAGGCAGTATTTCCAGGATTGAAGCATAGCCTGGAACGGGTTCCCGCCGGTTATGGCTGCCGCAGCCGAAGGGGAAAGGCCAACCGGAGGGGAAACTTCGGAGAGGACGGCGAAGTAGAAGACCAGGATGTGAGCCACGTAATCCGGTATCCCGAGTTTAACCAGGGCCGGAGCTACCATCACTACGGTCATTATGTAAGTGGCGGTAATCGGCAAACTCAGGCCAATTATCAGCGAAGTAATGAAGGCCAGGAAGAGGGCTATGATTTTATTCCCCCTGCTCAGAGCCATGATGAGGGAAGAGATTTTGAGCCCGAGCCCGGTGAGGGAGAAAGTTCCCACGATGATGCCGGCGGAAGCTAAAAGCACTGCCACCGGCACCATGTTCTTGCCCCCTTCAATGAGGGCTTCCACTATCTTGCGTGGAGTCAGCCATTCGTTCCTATCGCGGCTGAGGAAGCTGGTCACCACTGTAGTAAAAATAGCCCATATAGCTGCCGATTCTGGGGAGCGGCCGAGGGCCAGCAGGATTACCAGCACTATGAGCGAAATAAGGTGATAGCCTCGCTTGAGCATGACCTCTTTGAAGGTTATGGGGGGCAAAGCCGGCGGGGAGAAGTTAAATTTTCTGGCCTCCAGCTCCACTATGAAGAAGGCGCCGATGTAATAGAGGATTGTGGGCATTAAGACCATTACCACCACGCTCCAGAAAGATACGCCCAGGAACTGCATTATGAGGAAGGCGGCAGCGCCCATAAGGGGTGGGGAAATAACTGCCCCAATCCCCCCGGCCGAAATAAGCCCGGCAGCCATGTTGGGATTGTAACCGGCCTCCTTGAGCACAGGCCACATGATCGGGGTTACGGACATAGTAGTAGCCACGCCGCTGGCCTGTGGGCCACCCAATAGTGCAGTTGTAAGGATTGCCCCTCGGCCAGCGCTGGAAGGCTTGCGCCCCATGAGGGAAATGGCCAGCTCCAGCCAGAACTTCCCGGCCCCGGCTACATCCATGAAAACTCCGTAAACCACGAATAGAATTACGAAGGAAGCACTTACGGCCAGAGGCACCCCCAGTATCCCTTCCAAGGTCATATACATATGCCCGACAATTCGGTCAAGGCCGTAACCTTTGTGCCCAAGCCCTCCGGGAATGTAATACCCAAATAGGTCATAGAGGATGAAGAAGATGAGCACGAGGGTGAAAGCGTTGCCTACAACCCGCCGGGAAAATTCAACCAGCAGGAGAATGGCTAAAATCCCCATGGCTATATCCAAGGCATTGGGGATGGTGGAACGGCGCAGGAAGGCGTCAAGGTTCCGCAGTGGATATAAGACCAAGATGATTCCGGCCAAAGCTAAGGGCATATCCACAAGCCAGCGCCATCGGCCTATTTTTTCTGAGACCGGATAAGTCAATGCCACCAAGACCAAAGTAAAGCCTAAGTGGACCAGCCTGAACTTGTAAGTTTCAATGGGCCGGATTGCCCCGTATAGGGACCAGCCTACAAAAGCGATGTAAAGGAGGCTGGTTATAAAAGGCAAGATTCGGCTCCTAAGCTTTGACAAATTAAGCATTTCCCCCGTTCCCGCGGAAAGATTTTGATGCAAATTAAAATAAGGGGCAAGGGCTTAAAGTGGCCCCTTGCCCCTTATAGCTCAGCCAATTACTTTTGCGCCTGAAGCTTCCGCTTCTCCTCCTCGGCCAGCACCCGGCGAAGAATCTTGCCCACAGTGCTCTTGGGGAGTTCCTTCCGGAATTCTACCATCCTGGGCACTTTGTAGGGAGCGAGGTTCTTCCGGCAGAACTCAATTATCTCTTCCTCCGTAGCCACCTCCCCTTCCTTCAGCACAACAAAAGCCTTAACGGTCTCACCTCGGTAGGGGTCCGGCACTCCAACTACGGCCGCTTCTTTGACTTTGGGGTGCTGGTAAAGGACTTCCTCTACCTCGCGAGGATAGATGTTGTAGCCGCCGGCAATTATCATCTCCTTCTTACGGTCCACGATGTAGAAGTATCCGTCCTCATCCATCTTAGCGATGTCTCCTGTGAGGAGCCAGCCCTCCTTGAAGACCAGAGCGGTCTCTTCGGGCATCTGCCAGTAGCCCTTCATGACTTGAGGCCCCTTTATGGCCAGCTCCCCTACTTCACCAGGCGGCAGCTCCTTCGTACCGGTCTCCAGGTCCACAATGCGGGCTTCGGTATCAGGGAACGGAATGCCGATAGAACCAGCCTTGTTAACGCCGTAGATTGGATTGCAGTGGGTAACAGGTGAGGTTTCGGTGAGGCCGTAGCCCTCGCACAGCTTACCACCTGTTATCTGCTCAAACTTCTGCTTTACTTCAACCGGAAGAGGGGCAGCTCCACTTATGCAGGCCTTTACCGAGCGCAAATTATGTTTAGGTGTCTCAGGGTGGTTGATTAGGGCAATGTACATTGTAGGCACGCCGGGGAACAGGGTGACCTTGTACTTGTCAATGAGAAGGAGCATTTCGTCAATATCCCTGGGGTTGGGCATCGGAATAATCGTTCCAGCCCCGTTTATCCCCAAATTCATACATACGGTCATCCCGTAGGAGTGGAAGAAGGGCAGGGCGCCCAAGCTCACCTCCTTGCCCTCTTGAAGGTCGGGGAGCCAAGCGCGGACCTGCAAGGTATTAGCTACCAGGTTGTAATGGGTGAGCATAGCTCCTTTGGGGACGCCGGTAGTGCCTCCTGTGTAGAGAAGGCATGCAATATCTTCCTGCGGGTTTATTTCCACAGGGGCCGGGTTCGGAGGGTACTTAGCTATGAGGTCTTGGAACATATAGGTTCCTTCTACCAGCTCCCCTTCCAGGCGATGCCCTTCCTTCTTCTCCATGGCTATGGTGAACAGAAACTTCAAAATTGGCGGGAAGTATTCCTTGATGTTGGTCACTATGATGTTCTTGAGAGGGGTCTTGGGCTTCACGTTGCGGATAACTGGATAGAACCTGGTGAGGGTAACGACCGTCTCAACCCCAGCGTTGTTGAACTGGTATTCAAGCTCCCTCTCCACGTAGAGGGGGTTAGTGGGGACAACGGTGGCACCGGCCTTGAGGGCTCCGTAATAAGCAATAACAAATTGAGGGCAGTTGGGTAAGTGGACGGCTACTTTGGAGCCTTTCTTCACTCCCAGGGCTTGGAGGGCAGTGGCAAAGCGGTCCACAAGTTCCTTAAGCTTTCGGTAAGTTATCTGGCTTCCAAGGAACCTCTTGCCAACTTTCCCCCCGAAGATAAGAGCAGGCCGGTCGGGATACTTAGCGGCGCTGTCATCCAGGAACTTGTAGAGGGGGATTAAGGGGTAAGCGATTGATTGCGGTACTCCGGGGTCATAAAACTTATACCACACCTTCTCCATGGTTTCCCCTCCTTTGGGTTATCGCTTTTCACAGCTTCCATTGCCTGGATTTAAGGATATTTTAGCACAAATCTGTCCCCAACGCAAATCAAGACTGTGAAATTCCCCACGTAGTTACCGTTGACAAACGCCGGCAGCTGTTCCCCCGTAGCCCAATTATATACCCCGATACGGAAGCGGCGAGCGCTTTTGGGCCATTGCTGCGGGATTTTGAGTTGGTGCGGGTCTTCAATAATATCCCTTGGCAACCAAACCGTTGGCGGGTAATTGCGCTCATAACCTGGTGCATGGTCCTTCTGGGTAATTATCTGGCCTGATTCGTCAATTAAGTGCACGAAAACGGAGTAATCAAAATCCGGCCTTTGCAATGCCTCCCAATACAATGTAACCGTGACAACGCCATTTCTCTCATCCCAATGGATATCGTAACCCCGGAGCCTGAACAGGCTGCCAAACTCAACGCTGGTTTTGTATGGCACAAACCACAAGCGCCAGGTAGGGATAGGCACGATTTCATAGGCCGGAGCTATGACTTTAACCAACGCAAATACAGCTATTGAGGCTAAAAACAGGGCTAAGGCTAAAACTAAGATTGAGGCCAATTTCTCACGCCTTGGCAATAGACCTGTTAACCCCCAGCTTAAAATGATGGCGATTGGGGCAATTGCTGGGAACATGTACCGGCCTTGATAGCAAGAGGAATTGCATTTTGTAATGACGGCCAGCATATAAGCCTCTCGGGCTATAAAAGCCAAGAAAAGCAAGGCAATTGGAGCAGCTTTCTCCCTAAGGTTCACCTGGCGGCCAAGCTTATGCCGCAAGCCGCGGATTGCCAACCCCAAGAGGCCTATTAGGCAGAGGGTTGACAACTGTTGGCGAACGAAGCCAGGACGGAGCCGGGAACGGTGGAAGTAAAGCAGGCTTTCCGCTTTGAGTTAGACCCAAACCAAAAAACCCGCGCAGCCTTAGCCAAGCACATCGGGGCTGCACGCTTCGCCTACAACTGGGGCCTGGCCCGCCTAAAAGAAGCTTTGGAACAAGGCCGCCCTTTCCCTTCTGCCATCCAGCTACACAAGGAGTGGAACCGCTGGAAAAGGGAAAACGCCCCCTGGTGGGTAGAAGTCTCCAAATGCGCTCCCCAGGAAGCTTTCCGGGACCTGGAGAAGGCTCTTAAGGCTTGGCGAGAAGGCAGGGCAAACTTCCCGCTTCAAGCGAAAGAAGAGCTTGGATGATAACAAGGCCCGCCTGACCGGCTCCATCCGGGTTACTCCTCGGCATGTTAAGCTTCCCCGCATCGGAAAAGTGCGGACCAAGGAGCGGACGGACAAACTCCTTGAGCTAATCCAAGCGGGGAAAGCTCGCATTCTCTCGGCCACAATCTCCCGTGAGGCTGACCGCTGGTTTTTGAGCCTCACTTGCGAGGTAGAGCGGCCTGACCCCGAACCCAGAGAAGTCAGAAGCCCAGAGGACATCGTTGGGGTTGATTTGGGGTTGGAATCGTTCATCACCCTCTCGGATGGCACGAAGGTAGAGGCTCCCAAGCCCCTTAAGAAGGCCCTGCGGCTTTTGGAGCGGCGTTCACGCCAGCTTTCCCGGAAGCAGAAGCATTCTTCACTGCGTTTGGCTCGTTTGCACCGTAGGGTTAGGAACATCCGTTGGGATTTCCTGCACAAGGTCACGACTTGGCTGGCGAAAACCAAGCCGGTCATAGTCGTTCAGGGTATGTCCCGGAACGGGAACCTTTCCCAGGCCATTTATGACGCAAGCTGGGGTATGTTCCGGCGGATGCTGGAGTATAAGTGTCAGTGGTATGGGGCTGTGCTAATCGTTGCGCCGCGTGATTTTCCATCCACGAAGGTATGCTCCAACTGTGGGGAGATTAGTCCTCCGCTTCTTCTCTCTCAGAGGGTTTTCCGCTGCGATGCGTGTGGGTTAGAGATAGACCGGGATTGGAATGCGGCGCTTAATCTATGGCAATATGGGCCCTACCGGGAGTTCCCTGGGAAGTAACGCCTGTGGAGAGGGGAGGTTCCCCTCGTTGAAGCAGGAAGCAACCGGTCATTTGTTTTGCCCCAAGGGGTGAAATAAATGACTATGAGTTGCAGAACGGCTAAAAGAAAAAGAAATGAGGAGAACTGCGGCTATCCTTCTATTCATCGGCTATTTACCCTCCGGCTCTAAGTTTAGGCGGCGATAATTTTAGCTTTTGCCGAAAACAAAAGCAAATCTCCGTTCACGCTGACTAAAGTCAGCCTCTTTGAAAACCTTAATTAAAGCGGGGGTGGAGGGGGCGCAGCCCCTTCCCAAGGGGCTTGGAGGATGTGCGACCCCCTTCCCTGCGAGGGAAGGGGGAAAATTTTGTGGGGTTATCGGGTAAGCCTACGAGTGGGACCCAAAACGCTGGCAAACCTTAAGCCCACGGGGTGGGCAAACGGGGGGCCAGGGGGGCAAAGCCCCCTGGCAGGGGGTTGTGGGGGATGTGCCCCCAAAAGCTAAAAATAGGGGGCGAGTAGCCCACCCCTGCAACCACGCCACGAGTGGGACCCAAAACGCTGGCAAACCCAAAGCCCACGAGGGTGGGCAAAGGGGGGTCCAGGGGGCGCAAGCCCCCTGGCAGGGGGTTTGGGGGATGTGCCCCCACAAAACCAAAAGAAGGGGCGAGTAGCCCGCATTAGCAACCCGGCCATGAGTGGGACCCAAAACGCTGGCGAACCCTCAGCCAACGGGGGTGGGCAAATGGGGGGTCCAGGGGGCACAAGCCCCCTGGCAAAAGGTGCGTCCCCTGCGAAGGCAAAGGTTCTTTGCCACTTCGGCCGCTAACATAGTATAATTTGACAAAAACGGAGGGGAAACCTTGGGAAAACCTTACATACTTTTGACTAACGATGACGGAGTGGACGCCCCGGGCCTCCTGGCCCTTAAAAAGGCCATTGAACCATTGGGAGAAATAGCCATCCTGGCACCGGACCATAACTGGTCAGCAGCGGGACACCCAAGGACAATGCATAAACCCTTGAGAGTGGAAGAGGTCCGCCTGGCCGATGGCTCTATCGCCTATGCTTCCAATGGAGCACCTTCCGACTGCGTCGCCTTGGCAGTCCTGGGATTTTTCCCCAAAAGGCCAGATTTGGTGGTATCGGGGATAAACCTTGGGGGAAATATGGGCTACGATGTAACCTACTCCGGGACCGTTGCCGCGGCAATTGAGGCCGCTATCTTCGGAATACCGGCTATAGCAGTCTCCCTGGACACCTTCTCCCCCGATGCCGATTACTCCGCCGCAGCCGAATTTGCCGCCCGCCTGGCCGAATACGTCTTGGAAAAGGGGCTTCCTCCCCATGCCTTCCTTAACGTCAACGTGCCCGCTATCCCCAAAGAACAGATAAGGGGCGTGCAAGTAACCAGGCTCGGAAAGCGCTTCTACGAGGACCAGCTTATAAAGCGCCAGGACCCCAGGGGCAAAGATTACTATTGGCTCGGAGGAGGCCCCCCAAAAGACATCCTTGAGGAAGGAACCGACGTGGGAGCCGTAGCCAGGGGGTTCATCTCCGTCACTCCCCTCCACTTGGATATGACCGATTACAAACTCCTGGAAGCGCTGCGCTCTTGGGAGATATTCCGTGAATAGGGCAATATACTCCCTTGCCTTAGCTTTACTTTCCTCCCTGCTCATAGCCTTAGCCGGCGAATTGGCCCGCAAAGTCAACCTTGAGATTTTGGTGACCGATTTTGAAGGCAGGCCACTTGAAGCAACCGTAGCCTGGGACGGGAGAAATTTCCAAGCCTTTGGGCGCTTAAGGCTACGGACCGAAAGGGGTAAGCATTATTTGGAAATCCATGCGCCCGGCTACAAAAGCTTCGCCGGAGAGGTTGAGGTCCTGTCCTTCTCCTTCAACCCTCCTCTACGCCTGAGCCTTTCCCCTCTAATCCTGGAAGGGGAAGTGCGGGATGAGCTTGAAGGCTTTCCGGTAAGCGGGGCCAAAATCCGAGGAGAAAGCTTTAGCCTTGAATCCGGCCCCGATGGCCGCTTCCGGCTGGAGAAACCAACCTTGCCCTTGAGCCTATCCATCTCCTGCGAAGGATACGAAGACCTCAAGGTCGCCCTGCTTGCGGAAGATGAGCTTGCTTTCCCCCGCACCTTCCTCCTCAGGCCCAACCGAGTGGAAGGCTTCATAAGCGACGCTTACACCGGCTTACCACTGAAAGGGGCACTGGTCCGCACCCCCGATTGGGGAACCACTTCCGACGAACAAGGCTACTTCGTCCTGAGGAGACTGGTCCCAGGAGAGGAGATATCGTTTGAAGCCGAAGGCTACTTCAGCGCCACAATCCCCTTTAGCGGCTCTGCCCCAATAACAATCGCTCTCCGTCCCAAAGTAGTCCTGGTAGAAGTCGTGGAGAAGTTCACCCAAAAGCCCTTGCCCGGAGCTGAACTTTCCGTTAGAGGCATCGCCTTCCGCACCGACGAAAAGGGGATGGTATCGCTCTACCCACTTACCGAAGGCGATTTAATCACCGCCTCTTTCCCGGCCCATGCTTCCGCTCAGGTAGTCTTTAGGGGCGAAGAAAAGCTGACTTTGGAGCTTCCACCCTTAAATTGGGAAGTCAAAGTTTACGATTCCGCCACCGGGGAGCCCATTTCCGGGGCATGGCTTTACATCGCAGGCAAGAGGCTTGGCCCATCCCGCCACGGCATATTGACCGTGGAAGGCGTCCCGCCTGAAGGGGAAATGGCTTTGAAAGCGCCCGGATATGCCATCCTACGCCTGAATCCTAACGGAGCGAAGTGGGAAAAGGCCTCCCTCACCTTGACTCTAACCCTCAGGCCATTCCAGGTCCGCGGGATTTACATCCCATTCGTCCTGCTTGCTCGGCCCGAGAGAGTCCGGGAGCTTCTGGAGCTTGTGGATAAGACCGAGCTCAACGCAGTGGCCGTAGATGTAAAAAGTGACCGAGGCTTTCTGGCTTGGAAATCGGAAGTTCCTTTGGCCAAAAAACTGGGGGTAATCAAGGACAGGGAAAGCCGCACCCTTGAGGAAATCCTCCGATTTTGCCGAGAAAAGGGGATTTACACCATCGCCAGGATAGTGGTTTTCAAGGATAACCCCTTAGCCTTTGGCAGGCCGGACCTTGCGGTGAAGAAGAAAGATGGGAGCATATGGCTTGATAGGGAGAATCTGGGCTGGGGGAACCCATTCCGGAAAGAGGTTTGGGATTACAACATCGCCCTGGCTAAAGAGGTGGCCGCTTTGGGCTTTGACGAAATCAACCTGGACTACATCCGTTTCCCATCCGATGGTGACCTTGGGGCTATAGCCTGGGAGGAGACGAACACCTTGGAGACCAGGACCGAAGCCTTGCGTGGCTTCCTGAAAGCAATCTCGGAAGCACTGGCTCCTTTCCCCGTTTTCCTTTCTGCCGATGTCTTTGGGCTTACTCCGTGGGTAGAAGGCGGGGGAGACATGGGCATAGGGCAGCGGATTGAAGACGTATCCCTTTATGTTGACTACCTTTGCCCAATGGTTTACCCCTCAACTTTTGCCCCTGGCTCTTTGGGGTATGAAAATCCGGCCCTTTACCCTTACGAAGTCGTTTACCGGAGCACCGTTAAAGCTAAGGAGAGGAGCAAAGCCTTAGTTCGTCCTTGGCTCCAGCACTATTCCCTTTACGGAGTGACTTACGGCTTAGAGCAATTCCGAGCGCAGCGCAAAGCGGCCGAGGAAGCTGGGGCCTGGGGCTGGGTATGGTGGAACGCAGGAGGATTCTACGAAGAATCCCTATTTGCTCCGGGAGAATAGCGGATTGCAGCCAAGCTAATCCCACCCTATGGCCACCAGCGGGCGACGTCCTGGATGGCGCGGGCGGTCTCGGCGATGGCCGCCTCCCCGCCCAAGGCGTGGATGACCGGGACGAGGGCCCGCAGGTCCGCCAGCAGGTCACGGCGGGTTCGGCGGGCCAGGAGCGGCAGAGTTTCGTCCCAGAGGGGGTAGAGGGCCGGGCGTGGCAACTCGGCCAGGCGAGGGGCCAGGGCGGTCAGGGCGCGGGCGCGGCGCCACTCATCCTTGATTTCCCTTGCGGCGGACAGAGCTTCGGGCAAAAGTTCCGACGGCAGACGCGCCATCAAGGCGATCAGGACGTCGGCACGGCGCCATTCATTTTCGATTTCCCTTGCGGCGGCCAGGACTTCGAGCAAAAGTTCCGGCGGCAGACGCTCCATCAAGGCGATCAGGACGTCGGCACGGCGCCACTCATCCTTGATTTCCCTGGTGGCAGCCAGAGCTTCGGGCCAGACTTCCGGCAGCAGACGCTCTGCCAGGGCGGTCAGGGCATCGGCACGACGCCACTCCTCTTCAATTTCCCTTGCAGCGGCCAGGGCTTCGGGCAGGACTTCAGGGAAACGCTCCGCCAGGGCGGTCAGGGCGCGGGCGCGGTCATAGGCATCTCCGATTAGCCTTGCGGCGGCCAGGGCTTCGGGCAAGACTTCAGGGAAACGCTCCGCCAGGGCAGTCAAGGCATCAGCGCGGGCATAGGCATCCTTGATTTCCCTTGCGGCGGCCAGGGCTTCGGGTAAGACTTCAGGGAAACGCTCCGCCAGGGCAGTCAGGGCACGAGCGCGGTCCTCGGCATCTCCGATTTTCCTGGCGGCGGCCAGGGCTTCGGGTAAGACTTCAGGGAAACGCTCCGCCAGGGCAGTCAGGGCACGAGCGCGGTCCTCGGCATCTCCGATTTTCCTGGCGGCGGCCAGGGCTTCGGGCAAAAGTTCCGGCGGCAGGCGCTCCGCCAGGGCGATCAGGGCGTCGGCGCGGCGCCACTCATCCTTGATTTCCCTGGCGGCGGCCAGGACTTCGAGCAAAAGTTCCGACGGCAGACGCGCCATCAAGGCGATCAGGACGTCGGCACGGCGCCATTCATTTTCGATTTCCCTTGCGGCGGCCAGGACTTCGAGCAAAAGTTCCGACGGCAGACGCGCCATCAAGGCGATCAGGACGTCGGCACGGCGCCACTCATCCTTGATTTCCCTGGCGGCGGCCAGAGCTTCGGGCCAGACTTCCGGCAGGCGCTCCGCCAGGGCGATCAAGGCGAAAGCGCGGGCATCCGCCTCCTTGATTTCCCTTGCAGCGGCCAGGGTTTCAGGCAGGAGTTCCGGCGGTAGAAAGGGCAACAACTTTCCCAATGCTTTGGCACGCTCTGATTCCTCATGCTTCTGGCGAATATAGGTAAGCGCCTGGCGCGGCGTCCACAAGTTATGCTGGACGAGCAAAGCCGGGAGTTGGAGCGGCAGTTTAGCTGCCAGGCTGTGCAGGCTGGCCTCAATCAGCGCGCAGCGGATTTCATCGCCCAGGTGCGGGGCTTCGTTCCCCTGTGCGGCGGCGCGGGCGTCCTCTGCTCTGGCCCAGGTCCACAGGCGGCGCACGTCCTCCAGGAAGACCGCCGCCTGCCCCTCTTCTTCCTGCACAGTGAACCACAGGTTGCGCCCTTCGTGCTCCAGCGTCAGCAGGCGGCGCAGCGTTTCAGTTTCCCCGCCCGCCAGCAGGTGCGCGCCCAGGTGGCGCAGGCCGTAGCCCTCATCGGTGCGGCGGGTTTCCCTCTGGCGCAGGCCAGGCAGGCCCTGCTCCAGCCCGCCCCATTCGCTCAGGTAGTGATAGGCAATGCGGCGGTGGGCGGTCCTTAGGTCGCACCACCAGATACCGGCACGCTGCCGGTCGGCGACGAATTCGGCCAGCGACCAGTGGTAGCGCCAGTACCGTTCCTGCTTAAGGGCAGCCGGGTCCAGCAGCTCGCTGATGCGCAGCAGACGCTGATGGGTAGGGCGCACCTCCCAGCCCAAAAGGCGGGCCAGGTGTTCCAGCGTCACTTGTTCTTGCAGGGCAAGCAGCGTTTCCAGCAATTCAGCGCCCCAGGCGCGCCACTCCCGCTCGCCAATGCGCGTGCGCAAGAGATATTCGTGGAAACCGTCCAGGCCGGCAGGAAGTTTTGTGGGGTCCGGCACTTCGCCGCGGGCAATCAACGGCAGCACGCCGCGCAGGTAGAGGAAGTTCCACTCGCTGCGCTCCCCCAAGCGGGCGGCGAAGGTATCGGCATCCCACTCTGCGCCCCAGGCCTGCACCGCTTGGCGCAGGGCCGGGTCCTCCTCCCACGCACGATGCAGGTAGGCAGTCACGTCACGGCGGTTCTCCTCGCTCTCGGCATGGATGACTTCTATTGGCATTTCCCGGAACGCCCCGAGAATGTCCGGTTCAAGGCGGGAGAGCAGGATGAAGCGCACCGGCGGCGGGAAGTCGTGGGCGCGGGCCAGCAGGTCCAGGATGTTCGGGCGGCTGAAATAGGTTCGGGCCTCGTCCAAGGCATCCACCAATAGGATGGTTTGAGGCAAAGAGCCATTTTCTGCCAGTCGCTGGAGTGGCCGGCGCAGGGCTAAATCCAGGGCGCGCTCTGGCGGCAAGTCGCGGATTTGCTGGATGATTTTCACCCCGGTCACTTCCCCGCCGGGGGCAACATACCTTGCCTGGACGTGTGCTTCGGCGTAGATGGGCTGGCGAGCCTCCGCATACTGCTCTTCCTGCACCTGGCGGAAAGCCTCAGCAAAGCCCGGCAGGTTGTCTTTCAGTTGCGCATTCAAAGATTCCAAAAACGATAATGGCTCAACCGTCCCGCTGCGCCCAGCGATGCAGAAGTGGACGGCGTGGGGCAATTTTTTATCCAGCCAGAGGTGGGCAGCGAAGGCGCTCTTGCCAATGCCTGGCTCGCCCAGGATGAGCAGGAAGGGCGGCGCGTCGGCCCGTCCCAGCCAAGCGCGGACTTTTTTTACCAGCCACTCGCGGCCGGTGAAGCCCTCCAGCTTGCCCCGGGCGTAGTCGTGAAAGTCCTGCAGCAGAGATGTGACGATTGGCATAACGAATTCCCTATTCGTCGCGGAGTTCCACGCCGGTCGCCTCTCCGGCGACATCCCGAGCTTTGACTTCTCCGCGTATCTTCTTGGGGGATTTTCCGGTGGCTTTGACGCCAGCCACTTTGCCGCCGCGCTTCACGTCTCTGACCTCTACACGGCCGTAGATGGTAGTGACCTCTTCGCGTAGGGTGGGGTCTTCTTCTAAAGCTCGTGCAATCTCTTCCCGCAAGGCCTCATGCAAGGCAATGGCTGTTTGGGATGCTTGCTCTATGTTTTTCTTGCCGCGTAGTTTGTTCCAAAGGGCTTTGGCTTGCTCCCAAGCCTCACCGGCGATTTTCTTGCCCATTTCTTCGGCGGCTTTCTCACCGGCTTTGGCCAAGTAGGGCAGGAGCGGCATCAGGAAAGCGGCTATCTGCTGGGCCAATGATTGGGTGTCCACGAAGGGTTCCTCCTCAATCAATGGTCGCCATTCCTGGATGTAATTATAGCATGGGTTATTTGTGGTCGCAATGGTTTGAAGTTGGGAGTTTTTCAAAGTTGTGGGGGCACATCCCCCAAACCCCCTGCCAGGGGGCTGTGCCCCCTGGACCCCCGTTTTGCCCACCCCCGTTGGCTGAGGGTTCGCCAGCGTTTTGGGCCCCACTCGTGGCGGGGTTACAGGGGTGGGCTACTCGCCCCTCTTTTGGTTTCGTGGGGGGACACCCCCCACAACCCCCCGCCATGGGGGCTTCGCCCCCTGGACCCCCATTGCCCCACCCTCGTTGGCTGAGGGTTCGCCAGCGTTCTGGGTCCCCCTCGTGGCGGGGTGGTAATAGTTAGCTGCTCGCTCCTTCTTTGAAAATTTTGGGGGCACATCCCCCAAACCCCCTGGGAGGGGGCTGCGCCCCCTCCACCCCCCGTTTTCCCACCCCCGTGGGCTTTGGGTTCGCCAGCGTATTGGGCCCCACTCGGGGCCGGGTTGCTAATGCGGGCTACTCGCCCCTCTTTTGGTTTCGTGGGGGGACACCCCCACAGCCCCCCGCCAGGGGGCTTCGCCCCCCTGGACCCCCCTTTGCCCACCCCCGTTGGCTGAGGGTTTGCCGGCGTTTTGGGCCCCACTCGGGGCCGGGTTGCTAATGCGGGCTACTCGCCCCTCTTTTGGTTTCGTGGGGGGACACCCCCCACAGCCCCCCGCCATGGGGGCTTCGCCCCCCTGGACCCCCCTTTGCCCACCCCCGTTGGCTGAGGGTTTGCCGGCGTTTTGGGCCCCACTCGGGGCCGGGTTGCTAAGGTGGGCTACTCGCCCCTTCTTTTGGTTTTGTTGGGGGCACATCCCCCAAACCCCCTGCCAGGGGGTTGTGCCCCCTGGACCCCCCATTTGCACACCCCCGTTGGCTTAAGGTTCGTCAGGGTTTTGGGCCCCACCCGGGGCCGGGTTGCTGATGCGGTCTACTCGCCCCTCTTTTGGTTTCGTGGGGGGACACCCCCACAACCCCCCGCCAGGGGGCTTCGCCCCCTGGACCCCCCGTTTGCACACCCCAGCTGGGGGCGAACTGGCAGGGAGCCCAATCGGGGCATTGGCGCGTAACCGGAGTTTGTGTTATACTCCGGCAAGCAAAGTATTGAAGGAGGAGCAATGCGAAAAAGTTTATGCGCGGTCCTATTGCTTTTCTTCGCAGGGCTTGCAGTTTTGGCTTGCAGGCCTTTAAAGGCAACCCAGGTTCCAACCCCTAAGCCGACCTCAACGCTTACCCCAACTCGCAAACCTACCCCGACCACCCAAGCTTTAAGGGAAACCCCTACTCCCAAGCCGCCCCCAACGTTTACCCCTACCCCCAAACCAACTCCAACGTTTACCCCGACCCGCAAACCAACACCAACTCTCACTCCAACCCCAAAGCCTACCCCGACTTCGCCACCACGCCGGCTGAGCACTGGCACTTTCATCAAGCAGACGGTGCCCCTTGACGGCGACGGCGAGCTGGAAATAGATAATGGCACAAGCTTGGATGCCGTTGCCGTCTTCACCACCCTTACCGACCAGGTAATCTTCGCCGTTTACGTTCAGGCTCAGAGCAAATTCACCGTCTCGGGCATACGGGATGGCACTTACAAGCTCTTCTTCATGCTTGGAGAAGATTGGGATGAGAAAGGGGCTCGCTTCACCCGAAAGGTGAGGCGCGCCGTCTTTGAGGATAACTTCCCTTACACCACAACCGAGACCACCGCTACCGTCTGGAGCGTCACCCTTCATCCGGTCGTGGGGGGAACGGCCGAAACTGAGGATGTCAACGAAGCCGAATTCCCTCCCCTCCGCTAACCCTCAGGGACAGCGCACGATGTCCTGAGCCCAGAGGCAATCGGCGCAGGACGGGCACCACCCCCAGCAGCCATCGTTGGATTCGGCGATGTCGCATGTATCCCGGAGTTGACAGTCCACGCACGAGGGGAAGCGAAAGTTCAGCACTTCAGCCCGAAAACGGACGTATTCCTCCGAGGTCCAGATTTCGGCCAGGCTCTTCTCGTTGACGTTGCCCAGGACGTAGCGGGTCACGTTCTTGCGCCGACCGAAGATGTAGTAGGGGTAGGTGTGGGAAAGAGCATAGCAGGGGCTGACTCCGCCATCCCATCCCACAACTAACGCTTTGTTGGTTATGAATCGGCAGCGCCGCTCGGCCCCCCAGCTCATCCGGGGCATTTCCACAATCCCCCAAAGGAGCCAAAGGCCATTTTTCAAAGCCCAGCCAGGCGGGATAGGCAAAGAGGGCCTCTCGTCCTTCCCGTAAAGGGCCTCTGCAGCCATCTCCAAGGTATGGGGCAAAACGTGAGTGACTAAGATTCGGTTGGCCTCCAGCCGACGGGCCAGGTCCGAGAGCGCAGGCAGGTCGTCCACGTTCCGTTTAAGGGCAACAAACTCTATTTGAATCCTGGGGACTGGCTGACCCCGCTCCCGCTTGATGCGGTTCAGGGCCTCTACATTCTCCACCACAGTCCGCAGGTCGGCGCCACGCCGGACGTCGGCGAAGATTTCCGGACGAGCCCCATCCACGGAGACGCTCAGGACGTCCGCCCCGATTTCCACTAACGCCCGCGCCCGCTCCTCATCCAGCAGCGTGCCGTTAGTGCTTATGGTCACCTTGACCCCCAACTCTTTCACTGCAGCAAGGTAATCCAGAAAGCGAGGGTGAACGAAAGGTTCTCCATATCCGCCGAAGAGGACCTCCTGCAATTCAGGCAGTTCCCGCATACTCTCCAACACCCGCCCGAAGGTCGCGTCGGTCATATCCGCCAGCGGCTCCCCCCAAATGTTGCGCACGCAGGTCCGGCAGGCCAGGTTGCACCGGGTGGTCACTTCTATGTAAACTTTGCGGATGTCGGGACGGAGCGGGAAAAGCGTGATGCCCATCTCCGTCGCTGTTACCAGTAGCTCTTTCCCGGCCTCCAAGC
>Ga0078972_1004714_pt1 | contig 36490 bp, 34 predicted proteins | sample YelNatPaOPGAMG01_FD_67568 | JGI IMG/M metagenome (GOLD analysis project Ga0078972, IMG submission 67568) | Hot spring thermophilic microbial communities from Obsidian Pool, Yellowstone National Park, USA - OP-RAMG-01 (SPADES assembly) (version 2) | ecosystem: Environmental > Aquatic > Thermal...
AGATGCATTTCCGGGCGTGGCTTGCCCACCAGATGCGAAACCCGGCCCATCCCGGCGCCGCTGGTAACACCGTGAACCAAAACCGCCTAAAATTTTGACAAAGGAGGCCGTTTGGTCTATATGGCGAGTTGGAATCGGAGGGTCAAAATGATGTGGATGGACCCAGCCCCGTTTTCTAAAACGGCCTCATGAAGGGCCAGGATGGTAATCTCGACCATCCGCAACAGAATAACGGGAAGGGTCCAAGGTGAAGGTTAAAACACTCGGCATCGACTTGGCAAAGGAAACGTTCGGGTTGCATGGAGTAGACGCACTCGGGCGCGTGGCGGTGCACAGACGGGTCACGCGCAAGCAGCTGCTGGTTTTTTTGGTCAAGCTGGAGACCCCCTTTGCACAAGGGCTGGGTCCATATAAGGAAATCCCGGATTATGAGTGAATTAAGCTACTGGCGGATCCGCATGAAAGATGACGAACAGGCGGATCATAGCGAGGAGGGATGGAAGCGGAACGAGGTTGGCATCTGGTACGGTGCCTGGACGGCAGATGATCTCGCCAAGGCCGAGAAGGCCAAGGCCGAGAAGATGGATAACCCCTTGGAGTACCTGGCTAAGGTTCCTGCGCAGAGACGTCTGGGTTGGGATTGGGACCCGAGCAACAACTTCCTGAACACGGCACTGAACACGGCAAGACGGTTTGCCGGTATCCCCGATGGACACTGGGTTATCCTATACTTCGGGAGCAAGCTCCGAGTCGCGAAGATTAGGGGCCAACTCAGATCTGAACCGAATCACCCCCTGAATCTATCATCGGGTGAAGTCTTCAAGTTTCGGCATATAGAGGCAAAGAAGGAGTTTGACCTGGAGAAGCTGCCGGATGTGTATAGGCTGATACCCAGCGCTGGCCGCGGAAACGTTCACCAGTTCAACGGCAACTATCGCGAGCTCGTCCGATTGCTGGCCGAATCCCCAGATGAGCAGGCGGTGCAGGAAAGCATCAGATCGCGACCGCTTGAGGAAGCCCTTGATCTTCTGGGTGATTCGGGTTGGGAATCGCTTTGTCTCGGCTACCTAATTCTCGAAGAAAACTTCGTCCCGACTGGACTGCTGCTTGGCCGCACCCTAAAGGACTATGATATTGTTGGACGTAGTTTTGAATCGGGTCAGCGCATCTTGGCCCAATGCAAGAAAACTCCCTATAAGGTGGAGATAGAACCAGGATTCATTGAGGCCTCTCAAAGTTTAGGGACTGTCGGCCGCGCCTTTTATTTTGCTTACGAGGGATGCACGGGAGCGGTTCCCCCAACGATCAATGTCATTACTCGAAAGGAGATCGTGGACTGGGCCGGAACGGAGCGTGGTAAGCGCTACGTCGACCTGTTCTTTTTGGGCCAACGAGCTCTCCATAATCTACCCGCGCCATCGTGAGAATAAACGCTTGCTCGACGCGATGCCTTGGCCGTGCCACGTTGAAAAGAGGGGGTGCGATGCGATAGACGCTGTACGCGGCGCCCGGATGGTCGTTAGCGAGGCGCGGCGGGCCCTTGCCGAAGTAATGCTCGCGCAGCGTGCTCGCCTCGTACTCTTTGCGGAGCAGGCCGCGGCGCTGCAGCTCAGGGACGACCAGGTCGACGAACGTCGTGTAGTCGACGGGCGAATCGATAGAAAAGAAATTGAAGCCGTCCACGCCGCCCTCCACGATCCATCGCTCGAACTCGTCCGCGATTCTGCGGTAGTCGCCCACCGGCACGGGTATCACGCTCGCGATCGAGAGGAACTCGGCGATTTCGCGCATGGTCCATTCGCGCGTCGAATCCACAGACGAGAAATACTGCGCCAGGAACTGCATCCCCTCGGATTGGACTTCTTCTATTCCGTCGCCGGGGCCATACTTGGACAGATCGATGCCGGTACATCCGCCGAACAGCGCGAACGCGTCCTCGGGGCTGGCGTACTCGAGCATCTCCTGATGTTTGCGGCGCGCCTCGGCGTCCGTGGTTCCGACGACCGGCGCGATCGCCGTCAGGATTTTCAGATGGCGCGGATCGCGGCCGTACTCGGCCGCAAGTTCGCGGATACGATCGCAGTACGCGCGGCACACCGTGGTGTTGGGGAATACGACGAAAATCGCCTCAGCGTGCTTCGCCGCGAACCGCATCCAGCGTCCTGACAGCCCCGCCTGTTAAATCACCGGGGTGCGCTGCGGGGAAGGTTCGCACAGATGCGGGCCGAGAACATCGAAGTATTTTCCCTTGTGCCGGATCTCATGAACCCTGGACGGGTCGGTATGCATGTCGCGCGCGCTGTTGCGCACGACCGCATCCTCTTCCCAGCTTTGCTCCCAAAGCTTGTACACAACTTCCATGTACTCATCGGCGCGGTCGTAGCGCTCGTCGTGCGGCAGAATTTTTCCGAGTCGGGAAGATACGAAGTGACGCCATTCCATCCGATGCGCCCGCGCGTCAGATGGTCAAGGGTCGAAAACAGCTTCGCGGCCTGGTACGGAGGATGATAGGTCGTGCTGTACGTGGCGGCGAAGCCGAGATGGCGCGTTACCATCGCGAGCGCCGGCAGCAGGACAGTAGGATCATTGCAGGGAAACTGCACCGCGTGCTGCACGGCCGCATCGCGCGCGCCGCGAAATGCGTCGTAGGTGCCGTGGATATCGGCGAAGAAGAACGCGTCGAAGCGCCCGCGCTCCAGCGTGCGCGCGATTTCCGCGTAATAGTCGAGGTCGCGGTACCCTACGGACGAGCGGTCCAGCGGATGCTTCCATTGGCCCTTGGACTGCGGACAAATCGAGCACTGGGTGAAGGCGTTTAGATGGATCATAGCCCGTCCTCCTGCGCAACAGCGCGCGCCCGCTCATCTTTAACCGGGATTTCCTATATGGACCCAGCCCTTGTGCAAAGGGGGTCTCGAGCGTGATGACAGGATTCCGGTTGCATCCGTATATTCGGCCTCTGTAAATGGGGCGTTGTGATTGCCCCGGGCCCTGATGGATTTCCGCGCGTCTTCATCGCCTTAGCGTTTTGCCGGCCTCAAAGGGCCTTGGAAATTCACAGGTTTGGAAGACGCCGGTTCTGGCCGGTTCGCCATCAACATTGCAAAACCACCTTCGCAACCTTTGGCGGGTGCTCCAGTTCTTGATTTTCTCCTGTCAGGCTGCGGCCGCTCCGTCCATCGCTGGCCGCACTCGATAGGAGTCGCCGCGCGCGAGCAGTGCCCACATCACTCGCGCGTTCTTGTTGGCCAGGGCCACCGCCGCCACGTTGGGCCCGCCTCTGAGCTTAAGCCGGCTCAGCCAGATACTACGCGCGTCGCGTTTGCGCTCAGCCACGCGGGTGGCAGCTCGTGCCCCGTGGATGAGCAGCGTGCGCAGGTAACGATTGCCGCGCTTGCTGATTCCGAGCAGCATCGTGCGCTGGCCGCTGGAGTGCTCGCGCGGCACCAGCCCCAGCCAGGCGCTGAGCTCGCGACCGTTGGTGAACTGCCGCGCATTACCAATCGCCGCGACCACAGCCGTCGCCACCAGGAAGTGGCGATTAGTAGGATGTTGACGGTCAAGCGTAACAGACAGAAAAGGTCAAGCGGCTTTAAGTGTGTAAAAGGGTTTGGGCAGGGAAAGCACGTACGACCTCCAGCCGAGATTCATGGTCAGCGCCACGTAGGCGAGCAGGCGATAGGTATTCTGCTCGCCGCCAGTTATCTCCATTAATAAGGTCCAGTAAGACCGGCATGGCCGCCGTTCCAAATTCCGGCAGTCAGGCCGACGAGACTGTCATTCGTTAACGGCAAGCAGCCTGATCAGGCTATTGATCATCGCTTCCAGCCGCGAAACTTGCTCGTCAAGCGCTTCAGCCTCTTCGTCCGGCACTTCACCATAGCGTCCCATGTACCGCGCCCTGCATTCCGTAAGGTCGACTGCGAGTATCAGCAGTTTCGTTGAGAGCCGCCGCCGGTTCGAAACAATATCGGTATAAAGGCCGTAACGATTGCGAGCTTCCCTGATTTCCCGCTGGATTTCCTGGAGCTTCGCTTCAATCGCGGGTCTGGTCGCCACAGGGATGTCGTCTTCGTACTCGGTCATGACACGGTCGCAGACTTGCGAAGCGGGATTCAGCGCATTGCGCACCTCGATCGTAGCGTCCTCAAGCGCGCGCATCACGATAGATAGCCTGCGTAGGTGCGACCAGTTCACGGCGATCAGGCCCGGCGCCCGTTTTCCATACTTTCCTATCGCGCTGAGTCCCGGACAAATGTGCTCGGGTCCGAGCGCGCGATTTGTCTCGCCATACTCGCCCACTCACCGCCGGCCTCGATGAGCGATTGGATTGCACGGGCTCTAACCAGAAATGATTTGTGCCGAGCGGCGCGAACCAGGGCGGCCAGTGCCTTTTCGACTCGAAGCTTGCCAAGCGCCTGCGCAGCCTCCTCCACCAGAAACGGGTCGCTCTCGTGCTCCAGGATTTCAACGAGATCGCCGACGGCCTCTTCCACGCGCTTCTCGCCCAGCAAAAAAATCGCGCGCCGCCGCGTCTCGGCCATCGGATGCGCGAGCGCGGCGCGAAGCTTGGCGACGTAGTCGCGTTGATCGATGTTCTGCGCCGCGCCGCATCGTCGACAGCGCTCTTCCTTCTCAGGCAGTTCCGAAAAACAATTCACACAGAAGAATGTCATACTGCACTGAAAAGCATCATGGAGCCGAGCGCGCTCATGGAGGCCCCGTATGCGAACGCGAGTTCCGCCGAAAAGTTGCTCCATAGCAACCCTACAACAATACTCGAGATGAGATCGCCAACTCCGTTAGTCCCCGCAAGGATTCCGAAGCCAGTGCCGCGGACATCGGCGGGTAGCAGGTCGGTGGCTACGGCCGATTCCAGCGTTTCTTCCGCAGCCATCACGGTGCCTTCCAGAACAAACAACAGGACCAGCGGCACCAGGCTTCGCGGGCCTATCGCGAAGCCAATCGTCGCGACGGTATCAACTGCGTAGGAGCCTGCCAGCAGGTAGCGCCGCTGGTAGCGATCGCCGAGGATGCCAAGCGGGTAGGAAAGCAACGCATGCGCAACATTGTGGACAACGTACAGCGCCACTGCGGCACTCATCGCACTGGCGGTCCCTCCCATCAGGTCGGCCGCGCGCAGCACCAGCATGCTGTGCGCGAAGTCGCCTACGCCAAAGACTCCGACCGCTAAAAGAAAACGCCGAAATGCCGGCGGTACGGCGGCGTTCCATCCCGGAAAAGGCGGTCGGGCGTGCTCACGGCCGTCACCCGGTTCACGGACCATGAAGAAAAACGCGGCCGCGGAAAGGATTCCGGGAAACAGGCTCACGACGAACACCCCGCGCAAGCCGATCCGATGCATCAGGAGCATCGCGACCAGCGGGCCGAGTATCGCACCCACAGTGTCAGCCGACCGATGGAATCCAAAAGCCGTTCCCACCTTTTCTCCCGGGACGGACTCCACCAGGAGGTTGTCACGACACGGCCCGCGGGCACCGCGCGCCATCCAACCGAAGGTCCGCGCGACAAGCAGTTCGAACCACGACTGCGCCAGGGCGAACGACCCCGTGGCAAGCGCCGTGAGCAGATAGCCGAGGCTGGCGACCCTATGCCGCAATCCCGGCTGGTCCGCGATTCGTCCTCCGCCAACTTTAGCGAAGGTTGAAGCACCATCAGACGCCCCCTCGACCACTCCCAAGGCGGCAGGCGAGGCACCGATCGTCACGATGAACAGAGGCAGGATCGCGGTCGCCATCTCGTGTCCAAGGTCCGAAAGCAGGCTCGCCAGGCACATGCCGGCAACATTACGGTTCAGCCACGGCGTAGGCGCGAGACGCGTTTCAGAGCGCTGGGGTGCAGGCTTAAGTCGTCCGTCCATTCTCCTATATCCACTCGTGCACCGCGGATGACGTTAGCGGGTGCAGCTAAAAGCGATTGTCTTCGCGCGGCGGCAGCACCAGGAGCATCTCGCCCACCAACTTGCGCAGGCCGCCCTGGGCCGCATCGCGTTCATCCGCTGTTACGAGGTCGCGCCGAACCGCGTCATGCTTGAGCGCGTAACGGCGCATGCCATCGGCAAACCGCGAAAGCGCCGTTGCGCAAGCGCTTGTGAGCAGGCGGCCACTTTCCAGGTCGGTGCCGCATCGTAGCGCAAGTTCAACATGAGGCAGGCACAACGCAGGAACTTCGGATTTACGGTTGGCGCCCCTCAGTCCTTTCAAGACTTCCTTGATGGTCCTGTGGGCCGTGCGGCGCGCCAGCACGCAAACCGGGCAGCTTCGCCGCACCGGCGACGCATCACGCACCTGCCCAAGCAGAGTCCCAAGCGAATCGGCGCTGCGTGCCGCGCGTTCGAGCTTCGCCGCCAGCGAGCCGAGCAATTGCGGATACGCGCGAGAAACGCCAACGGGTGAGGCAAGGCCAGAATAGATCCAGGTATGTGTGGGACAGAAGCCGCCGTCGTCAGCATGGTCTTGTCGAGCGCCGGCGTCCATACTCAGTTCATACTGAAGCTTGCTCAGATTCTCAAAGACGGCTTCGACGATCGCGCGACACACAGGACAAGACCGGATGCTCACCGCCGTCCCGGCGGGCATCGAGATTTCGACGCCGTTTTCCGAGCAAGCCTTCTCCGCCGGCCACAATCCACGTTGCTCTTGATTACCTAGTTCGCCTCTGAGTTTTATGGCTCGCTGCAGCAGCTCATCAAAGCCTTCGCATTCCTGAGCCGCATGCGCCACAAGCAGCGATCGCCTGACGTGTTCGGCACGCTGCTCGAGTGTTTTCTCGGTCTCACGCTTGAGGCCATCGATGGATTGGCTCATCGCCCGGCGAACGGAAGCCTCAATCTGGTTTCGGTACTCCGCGAGCAAACGGTCAAGTATGGCGGCAAATCGTTCTTGCGCTGGACCCGGAAACCATCGCGCAGGAACAAAATAACTCCACCACGGCGGTTGCGGACGCCAGTCGATCGCGGCAACACCTCCAATGTCGAAGTTGAGTGCGTTGGCATCTTCCGCCAGTGGCGCGCGCAAGTCCTCCCGGGTTTCGTCTTCGCTCTTGGAAGATACGAACAGCTGGTCAGGAAGACTGCGCATCTGCGCATGCAGCGAACCCGCCCTCCGCTGCCAATCCTCGTTTAGAGCTGCCTCGTACAGCCGCATTTCACGGGTCAAAACCTGTGCGCAGAAATCCGACACCTCGCGGGCAAACCCGTTGAAACCGCCGGGTCCGGAATAAGCCCGGCTTGTCAGGATGCCCGGCATGAATTTCTTCAGAGTGGTCCGCCTGAGACTCCTGAAGGAGGCGTCGATCCGGGCTTCCAGGGCGCACAATGTGTCACCGGCGTGCACTCCAAGGCGGGCCGCGTACTCGCCGAGACGAGCCTTGAGCGCAACCGTGCGCTCATCCAAATCGTGAAGGGCTTTCGCCCGCTTCTCCGGCGAGCCACTTGCACCCAGAACAATTTCCGCACGCGCTCTTTGACTTTGCAGGTTTGCAATCAGCCGTTCCGCCACGCGCCGGGCAAGCTGGCGGGTTTTATCCGTATCGAGAAAGTGGGCCAACGCCGCTTCTAGTTTCGGAAGTCCCGACCGCGCAAGGGCCTCTGGATCGCGCGCGCGTTTCGCCTCAAGCGCGAGTTTGGCAGATACCGAGAAGAGCGCGCAGCGCCCGATTTGCGGCTCCGACTCGAGCCGCTCGACCACGAATCGAACAACTTCCTCGGCTTGTGAATCTGAGACCAGGTCCAGTTTGTTCAGCACCAAAAACACGACGCCCACAGTGGCACGGAGCCTCCGCAGGAAGTCGATATCGTTTTCGCTGATGACTGAATCGAAGCTTGAGACAAATATTGCCGCGTCGATCTCCGGCAAAAACTTCTCAGTGGCCTCGGTGTTGGCAGGAATCGCCGAACCGACGCCGGGCGTATCGATGAAGTGCAGGCCGCGCCTCAAAATCTCAACCGGGAGCTGGATTTCCGCGACCGCCACGCGCCGCCGATTGCCGGGATTTCCGCGTTCAGTGACATATTCCTCGAGCTGGTCCAGAGGAATCTCCTGCGCAAGCGCCCATCGCTCGCATCGGACAAGGGCTCTTTCGCGTGGCCCGTAGGTCACCGTTGTTACAACCGAGGTGTGAGGCAAAAGGCCGGTCGGCAATTTTTCGAGACCGAGAATTGCGTTCATCAGGCTGCTTTTCCCGCGGCTGAAGGGACCGACAACCGCAAGGTTAAAACGATCCTCGGCCAATCGAGCCAGTATTTGGCGCAGCGCACGCTCGCCCTCCTCGTCCCTGGTTTTCTCGCACAGAAGCATCGCGCTTTGCGCGAGCGCGCCAAGTTCGAGCTTCAGCTTGTCATAGCGGCGAATCGCGGCGTCCGCGAGATTCGTGATTTGAGGTTCCGCCTCGGGCATACAACTCAATACGAACCGTCGGGTCCATCCCGCACGGTCATCAGCACCCGCCGCAGGGATCCCATGAAACGCGCGCGCTCCAGATCATTGGAGGTTTCCTCCCTCGCCGAGCGGAGCGCACGTTCCACGTACGCGCGCGCTACCCTACCATTAGCTATCAGCGAGTCCTCGACCTCCCTGCGCAAGGGCCACGTGGCGCGGCGCAATAACTCAACCAGCCGCTCGACACACTCGCACGTCCAGACCTCATCGGCGGACGTAAGCAAGATCCTGCAGGCGAGAGCGGCAATCTCGGCGTCAGGGTCATCGACGAGGGGGCGGAGTCGAGCCTGGACCGCGCGCCTCGCGCCTGTTTTGACCAGCGCCGACAAGGCCCGGCGACGGCGACGGATGCTCGACGGCGTCTCTCGCCCGTTCGCACCGGCGAGCGGGACCAGCGCGGCATCGACAAGCGCGGCAACGGCGTCCTGTCCGAGCTCCTCCAGTGCTCGTTGCGCGGGGCCTCCGGCACAATCGTCCGAGAGTGCCGCGATCAGAACCGGGATAGCCTCCGTGCGCCTGTAACTTCCGATAGCTTCGACAACCCCGGGTATCGGATGCTCGCGGGCGATGCCCAACAGGACCGCGAAGGCCTCTTCATCGCCCGTGACGGCAAGCTCCCCCGCGGCGGCGCTCACAACCGCTTCGTCACCGAGCCGCTCCACCGGATCCTCGGCCGGCCTCCACCCGGCGATGAATTCCTTGAGCACGCCGAAAGCATGGAGGGCGGCCAGCGCCCGGACTACCCGCCTTCGCGGCTCGAAAATGCCCGCACGATCCCTCTCGAAAAGGAGTTCCCGAAGCACCGGGACGGCTTCACTTCCGAGCGCGAGCGCGTCGAAAACCGCAAGTTCGCCGTCGTGCAGGGAACGCAGCCTTTGAGCCAGGTCAGCAAGCTCGCGTTCCAGAGCGTCGCGCGGCTCGGCTGCGTCATTGTCGCGAATCGGAGCGCTCATGGCGATGTCCCGGTGCGCAACACATGAACGAGGCCGCGCTTCACTTCCTCGGGTAAAGGGAGCGCAAGGATTTTCCCTACGGTCGTTTCAAGCGGGTATTCATAAGCCTTCAGCTCGAAGTGATCATCCTGCCAGAGCGCATAGCGGGCGCGCGGGTCACCGGCCTTTGATTGCCCCAGGCTTCCGGGATTTGCGACAAGGCGCGAACCAAACTCACGGACGAACGGAAGATGCGTGTGGCCGGCGAGGATGATGTCGGCGCCAGAGCTGGATTCCTCCTCAGACGCCCAAAGAGGCGAGTCGGGCGCGCGGTACTCATAGAGGAGGTCCGACGGAGTTGCGTGGCATAGAAAGAAGATATGACCATCAACCTGCCTGCATGCGCAGGTGGGAAGCTCGCGCAGAAACTGCGTATCCGCTTTTGACAAGACTGATAGTGTATACTTCATCGTTGCCTCGGCCATCGCACGAAACCGTGGAGAACAGCCACAGTCAACGCCAAATCCGACCGCGTTGTCGTGGTTGCCGCGAATCACCGTCGTGGCCCGCGAGCGCACGAAATCGATCGTTGCGGCCGGATCGGGTCCATAATTCACGAGGTCGCCGAGCACCCACAACTCGTCATAATCGGTCGGAAGCGCCGAGAGCGCTTCGAAATTCGCGTGCAGGTCGGAGATGATACAGATTCGCATGGTAATATGAACTCCCGGTCAATCCTGGCTCGGAGGCTTCGACGATTTGCCTGCGCCGACAGCGGCAAGTAGTTCCTTTCGATCGCGCTCAAGGTCGCGCCGGATAGCCTCGCCCGCCGTCTGGGCAAGCTTGAGCCTGCGGTTGTCCTCCGAAAGCACGGCGTTGCGATAACGCAGGCTCGCCACTTCGCTCTCGAGCGCGGATAGGCGGCCGAATAGCCTCGCCTGGTCCCAATGCTCGAACTCGGCCACCTGCGCCTCGCTGCAATCGGCCGAATCCTCGTCGTTTACCGGCGGCGTTTTTTCGACCCCAGGGGCCAGATAGGCAATGCCGCGCGCGATCAGCGATTCCAGGTCCTCAGCATTCTTGAGTTCGGCCTGCGCAAGAGCGTCACGCAAATGCATGAGCTTCGCCCTCTCGACCTGCCCAAAGTCCGGCGCGCAATCCCCGTCGACCACGGCCATCACATGCCTTCTGCAAAAGACCGGAGCGGCTTCCAGCGCCTTTCTGAACCGCATCGAGCCATCCAAACGACGGATCGCTCGCACAAGGCGAGACTCACTTCGGGCGAGCCTCGCGCAGAGGTAACATTCGCCGCCGGTGTCCGTCAGGCTCGCCTCGATAGCACCGCGAACGCGTCGCGCTTTGGCCAGGGAGTCGGGAATCTCGGCAAGGATAATCTCCAGATGATTACCGCAAAGCGGGCGGCTCGTTCGCGCGTCTCCGATTACGCGTTCGATTTCGTGGCGCTCGCGCCGTTTCACGACCGCACACAGAGGACAGATACTACCGTCAAACTGTTTGAGCAGTTCCCGGAAATCTGATGTCAGCCGATCGAACACCTGCAGTCTCTCCCAACAAACGATCATTGGAGAGCGGTTTCGAGATGCCGAGGCTGTGAACGAGGGAACTCCCGCCCCGGGTCTCCGCCCGCTGCAGGAGTCATTGGCCTAATGGCGGTTACTGGTGGACTCCACCACCACAATTTCAAAGCTATGGCTGGCTACCATCACGGTCAAGCATCAGGTGAACCTCGCGACCAGCAGCGCAGCGAGCAACGCGCCCAGTCCGTAGAAGACGTAAGCGTTGAGAAACCCGTGATGCATCCGGGCGAACCCGTTTGCCATCCAAAGCGCCGCATCCGAAATCGGATCCAATACCAGGCGGTCGAGAACGTGATTCTCTCCGCGCGTGCGGCGAATCGCCGCGCGAAAATGCTTGCCGACCGTCTCGCGCGTATCCTCAACCGTCGTCGGCTGGAAGATCGCTTCGAAAATCACCCGCACCGGGTTCGAAAATCCCGTACCCGTGTAAGTCATCTCCGGCAGGAGGCGGCGGATTCCGCCGTCCCACACCGTGCGCCGCTCGACACCGCGGTCTCGCGCGACGATCAGCCGGAATACCACGTACGCGCCAAGCAACATCAGCAACAGAACGACGGCCATATACGAAGTGGACATCGCGAACACGACGGGATTTGCGGCGGCGCCACGATGCAACACGACCAGTCCCCGCCCCGGCATCACGCTTTGGCCGACTTGCGCTCCAAGTTTATGGAAGTCCGCAACGAAGGCTGAAGGCAACTCTCCGTGATGGATGCTACCTGAGAAAAACGGGGGCACGAGAGCGTCGGCGGCGCGCGCCTGATGTGCGATTGGCGCAACCGCTCCATCGAGGAGCGGAATGACATAGGTGGGCGCAACGCCCAGGAAGACGCAAAGTACGGCGAGAAACCCCATCGGCGCCGTCGAGGAGGCTCGCGCGCGCGATGCCTTCGCCGCTGATTCGTAGCGCGCCATGCCGAGGAAGCTCATCGCAAACGCCTTGACGAAGCACGTCACCGCCAATCCCGCGGTAAGGGCAAGAATGGCGCCGCATATCGCAAATACAATCTTGATCCCGGTCGAGGCGAGTTCGGCGCTCTGAAGCATCGCCTGAAGTGTCAGCCACTCACTGACGAACCCATTGAACGGCGGCAAGGCCGCGATCGATAGCGCGCCAACGAGGAAGAACGCCCCCGTCACAGGCATCACCTTTATGAGGCCGCCCAGGCGGTCGATGTTCCGAGTCCCGGCGTTGGAATCGACCGCGCCGGTCGCGACAAACAGCAGGGCCTTGTAAATCGAGTGGTTGAGCATGTGATAAAAGGCCGCCGCAAAAGCAATCGCCGCGATCGCTGGATGATTTGAAGCTATGAAGATGAAACCCGCGCCGAGGGCCGCGGTAATAATTCCCGCGTTCTCGATCGAACTGTGCGCAAGGAGCGTTTTCAAATCGCTTTGCGTAGTCGCGTACAGGATTCCGAGCAATGCAGTCACGCTGCCGATTGTCAGCGCGACCAGGCCGGGACCCGCAATCGCGACCGGGAGCAGGTCGCCATTGACGCGCACGATTCCGTAAAGCCCCAGGTTGAGCGTTGCCCCCGCAAGCACCGGGACGAACGGCCACGGCGCCGATGTATATGCCTGCGGAAGCCAGAAGTTCACCGGGATAAGCCCCGCTTTGACGCCGAAGCCAAAGAATGCAAGCAGAAAAACCGCCCATCGCGCCTGCTCTCCGAGCGCATCTCCGGCCGCTTTCATCGACGCGAATTCAAGCGATCCGTTTCCAGCCAGAATGATAAGGGCCAGTGCGATCAGAAGCGTGCCGGCCTCGCCAATCGCGAGCATCAGGTAACCTGAGCGCGTATGCTCCCGGTCCTCATGCTCGAAGTTCACGAGCAGATAGATCAGGATGGACATCAGTTCCCAGAGCATCAGAAGCGATACTGCGTCGGCCGACAACGGTATAAGCACGAGCGTCGCAAAGAGCGCGAAGTACCAAACAGAGAAACTTCTCAGACTATACTTTCCCAGGTACTGGGAAAGGTTCCCGGACGCGAAGATGGAGCCGGGCAGCAGAACAAGCCCGGTGACGAAAAGAAACAGGGCCGAGAGCCTGTCGAGCGACAGAGTCAGCGTTGCCAGCGAGGGGATCGTCCACAGCGTTGCCCGAAACACTGCGCCGCCGAAAAGCGAAGCGCCGCTGAACCACAGCAAAACGATCGACGCGATGGCACCCAGCCAGCCGAGAGCCGCGGGGATGCGTTCTTGCTCAAGGACGATGGCTAAAACGATGCCCGTCGCACAGAGTCCCAGGATTATGACCAGTAGCAAGGACATATTCGTCATCCCTGCCCGTCTACTTCCTCGATTCGGCGATAAAGTGGCGCGGGCGGCTTTCGGCCGGCTACCACTAAAAGACCATGGAGTATCGCGAGTGGAGCCGGAGGATTGCCGGGCACCTCGACGTCCACCGCGAGAAAGTCGCCGACCCCGCCCGCGCACATGAAACTCGGGCCGAAGATCCCCCCCGACAGGGCACAGGCGCCAACTGCGACGACTCGCTTCGGCGTTGGCATCGCGTCGTAAGCTTTCCGAAGCGGCAGTCGCATGTGCTCGGTCAAGGCTCCGACCACTAACAGAACATCGGCGTGCCGCGGCGTTGGAGTGAAAAAGAAGCCGAGCCGATGCATGTTATAGTAGGGATTGTTGAGCTGTTTGACCTCGTTGAGACATGCGCCACAATCGCCCGTATCGACAACCAGTATGTGTATCGAGCGGGTGAAGACCCGGCCGAAATTATCGCCGTGTGAGGTCACACCTGCACATTCAAAATCGCGCTCGCGCTCCCATCCTATCGCGCCGTCGCCTCCGCGCGCGCATCTGAAGCAATGGACGCATCGGCGCAGGTTCACGTCGATTCCCGTGCGCGCGGGCTCAAGAGCGGCGGTCGGGCACCGCGCCGCCATCGCTTGCGCAAGCTCCGCGGACATCGGGGTCGCGACGGGCAGTCCCGGCGAAATTCCCGGCGCGGTTTCGCTCGTGCGCGGATAGCGCGTGCTTTTGATCCCGCTCCTAAGACCTTTGATAACCCATTGACTCATGGCTTCGCTGTGGCGCTATCGATCATTTTCATGAACGGAAAGCGCAAAGGTGGCGAGAATTATCGGAAAATCCTGGAAGGCGAAATCTTCTGCCGCGAGACGAAATCCATGCCAGTTGGCGAACGACGGAGTGACTATTCTGTATCTTTCGACCACCCCGCCGTCGCCCAATCGAATCCAGTGCAGTGCCGCTCCACCGGGCGCTTCAACCCAGCCGAGAGCAGCGCCCGGCCGCAGGACCGCTTCGGGCGTTCTCACGCGCCCGGCAGGAATACGCTCGGCAGCCTCAACGATGATTCGCGCGGACTGCGCCGCCTCCTGAAAGAACACTCGCAGGCGCGCGTAGCCGTCGCCCTCGGACTCACTCGGGACCTGAAACTCGACGCGCTCATAGCCGCAATACGGCTGCGCCCTGCGAAGATCGCGGGACACCCCCGAGGCTCGGGCTATCGGACCCACCAGTCCGAAATCGCGCGCGTTCGATGCTGAGACATTGCCAACATTTTCGAGCCGGTCGAGAAAACTGCTCGAGGTGCTCAACATGGCCTGAAGCGTTGCAAGCCTGCCGCTGACCTGCGCAACCTGCGCTGCCGCATGCCTGCATGCGTTGTCCTCCAGGTCCGCCGCGAGCCCTCCGAAGACGTTCATCCCGAACAGGTAGCGATGACCGGTCAGAGCACCGGAAATTCTCAGTAGCTCTTCTTCGAGAATCGCCGCCTGCGCAGCAGCCACCGAGAGCGCGGTCGATTCGCAGATACCCGCGATGGCGGCAACGTGATGCCTTAGGCGCTCGAGTTCCGCGAGAAACATTCGCAGCCAGGATGCGCGGCGCGGCACCTCGATCTGGCACAAGCTCTCGACGGCCTGACACAACGCGAGTGAATGCGCGAAGGCCGAGGTTCCGCTGATCCGTTCGGCAATCAGCAACACATCGTCGGCTTTCCGGCCCTCGGCGATTTTCTCCAGTCCGCGGTACGCCCAGAACAAGCGCGGCTGTGCGCGGATAACATCCTCGCCAACGGTCTCGAGTTGAAAATGGACTGGAGCCGTTGCAGCCGAATAGACAGGGCCAACCGGCATCGCGAAAGCGCCCGCTTCTTCCACAATTCTGCGCGGCTTCCAGGTCAAGTCAGGCTCACGACTGGCTACCGCACGCGACCCGTCGAAGCTTTTGCGCATCGGCTCGATGCCTTCCTGCCAGACGTCGTTATGCAGCACGAAATCGCCCAGCCGGGGATGGCCTTCGAACACGAGTCCGAACAGGTCCTCGGCCTCGCGCTCGTGCCAGTCCGCGGCGTGAATCAGCCGGCTCACGCTCGGCACCCGACCTTCTGTCGCGGGCAGAAATGTGACTACATGCGCCCAGCCCGAATCCGGCCCATAGAAAACGTACCTCAGCTCCCATCGCGTTCGCTGCTCGATGATCAACCCGCCGAAGCTGAATCCGCGCTCGGCAAATAGCCAATTGCAGACATCCGGCAGTTCCGGCGCCTCGCACTCCAGATGGAAGGCGGCCGCACCGCCGCCGTCAACGCCCGGCTTGACCTTGCCGGTCCACCTGGTTTTCGCATCCTCCAGCACTTGCAGCAGTTCGGGCGCCATTAGTTGCCTCAATTACTTCGCGAGTCCCTCGGCCGCCATCTTGAGAAGACGATGAAGCGGCGCCGGCATATAAACACCGAGTATAAGAATCGGGGCCGCCGCGATGATCAGCGTCAGTATTGAGCTTAGGGGCAATTTCACCGGCACACCGCCGTCCATGGCAGGCTCCGGACGGCCGAACGTCATCCGGTTGAGATGGTGCAGGATCCCGAAAAACGCCACGACGATAAACGCCGCGAGCAGTCCGACTGCGACGTAATGCTGTCCAGCTATACCGGAGCGCAAGATCGAAAATTCGCTCAGGAAAACCGCCAGGGGCGGGGCGCCGGCGATCGCGATGCCGCCGAACAGAAGCGCGGTTCCGGCAACCGGCGAGGTTCGTATCAGTCCCCGAATGTCGGCTATTTGCCGCGTATCGACCGCAAGTAATGTTGTCCCGGCCGCAAAGAAACAGAAGGACTTGGTCAAGGAATGATTCACAATCTGATAGACAGCCCCATAATGCGCGGCGGCGCCGCCGAGTCCGGCAGCGGTAAGGATGATTCCCATATGCTCGACGGTAGAAAACGCGAATAACCGCTTATAGTCGGTCACCTGCAAAATCAGAAACGCCGCAATTCCCACCGAAATCAGCCCGACAACGACGGCCCAGCGATCGACGTCCACGCGGCCGGATGCGTTGAGCACCGGCAGCATCCGCAGGATCACACAAAGCACGACCGTGGTCTTTACCCCCGACAGCAATGCACAAACCGGGGAAGGCGCCTGGCTATGGGCGTCGGGAAGCCATGTATGCAGCGGCACCAGTCCGACCTTCGCGCCGAAGCCGACCAGGATCAGCAGGAAGGATGCTTCGAGCACGCCCGACGGCACCCTCGGGGCAAGCTTTATCAGCCCCGCCCACGTGAAAGGCGCGTCGCCAAAGCGAGTTGCGCGGAACAGCACGATGAAACCGAGCAGCGCCATCGCGCCGCCCATGATTGTCAAAATCGAGTACTTCCACGCCGCCTCCACCGCTTCGGGCGTGTTATCGAACGCAACCAGATAAATTCCGAAGATCGTCGTCAGCTCGACCGCAGTCCATACCAGCGCAGGCTCGACCAGCATCGGCACCGCGAGCGTCGCGAACACGAAGAGGTTGTAATTGGAATAGTATCGGCGCAGGTGACGCGAATCCTCCTCACGCGCAACATACCCCACCGAGAAGAGCGCCGCGGTCGTCGCGACGATCGCCACCAGCAGCAGCACCAGCGCTCCGAGCCCGTCCAATTCGAGCCACTCAGCGACGCCGATTACCTGCCCGCCTGCGGCAACTGTCAACGCGGCCCTGCCCGAAAGCACAACGGCGCCGACCGCGGCCAGAAAAGTCGCCGAAGGGGCCACGCGCCGTCCCATCGGCAGCCACGAGACGAGCGCCGCGACAAGCGGCAAGGCCAGGATCACGAACAGTGTCATTCCGCTCCGCCCTCCCGCAGGCTTCGCAGCGCACCGACCTCGGTCGTGCCGACGCGCTCCTGGGTGATTCGAGTGAGTATCCCGATGACCAATGCGATAATAAGCATGTCGAACGGGAAGACCATCTCCGCGACCAGGGGCAGCCTGGGTGCGATAGCAATTCCGGCGAACAGGGAACCGTTCTCTATCGCGAAAATGCCGATCAGTTGCGGCACCGCCTCGCGCCGCACGGCGAGTGTGAATGCGCCGAGCAGCAGCCCGGCGAGGCCTATCGGCACGTTTATAGCGCCCATCAAGCCCGCCGCGGGTGGCAGTATAACAGCCACGAAGTAAGCGATAATCGTCAGCGCCAGCGCGATTAGCAGTGAACTCGGAATATTGAGCACTTGATCTATCTCGCGGCGGCGGAACAGCTCTTCGCGCACGTAACGCCGCAGCAGCCACGGGATAAGCAGGGGCTTGATCGCCAGATCGAGCAACGCAACCGCAAGCAGGTCCGGCACACGGAGCCCGACTGCTATCAGAGCTATCGAAGCGACAAGGGCAAGCGACTGCAGCCTGAAGAAGCGCACGCATCCCTGCATCTGCCGGGTTGCAAGCAGTCCGAATGCGCTCAGCAGGAAAACTCCCGCGGCCAGGCCGTTTAACGATGCGAGTACCGGCATCAAGGCGTTCATGGCGCTTCCTAGAACCTGAGCAGCCCCGTGATCATCGCGACCACCGACGTCACAAAAGCCGCGCCGAGGAATTCGCTGACTCGAAACAGCCGCAGCTTCGACAGTGAGGATTCGATCACGACCAGAACGAGCACAAACAGGCCGATCTTGAAAAGGACCAGCGGAACCGCCAAAAGCACGTCGCCGACGCTCTGCCGTTGGGCAAGCCCCCACGGGCTTACGAGTACGTTCAGCAGGATGCACATCAGCACGAGCAGCTTCATGTACCCACCCCACTTCATCAGCGCCATCCCGGTGCCCGAGTATTCGAGGCTCTTCGACTCGTCGATCATTGCCAGCTCGAAATGTCCAGTCGGGTTATCAACCGGGATACGCCCGGCCTCGGCCAGGATCAGCATCACGAACGCGATCACGAGCAGCACGTGCGAGGGTGCGAAGAACTCCGAAAGCGTTATCCAGTGCTCCTGTACGATGTATGGGATGGTCGAGCCAGCGATGAACGAAACCGTGAAGAAGACGATCATGAAGACCGGCTCCGCGAGAAAGCCAACCATCCGCGTGCGACTCGCGCCCATCGGACCGTAGGGATTTGCGGTGTCCACGGCGGCGAGCGTCGCAAAGAACCCGCCCAGCGCCAGTACGAAACCGCCGCCCAGCATGTCGCCCATGAACGCGAAAAAGAGCGGGTAGCTCGTTAGAACGGGAATCAGGGTGGTGACGAAGATCGGGGCAACGAACACGACATACGGAGTAACACGGAATATCCACGACGCCTGTTCCGATACAATCTCGTCTTTGCTGAAGAACTTTCTCAGGTCCCGGTAGGGCTGAAAGATGCTGGGGCCGCGACGGGATTGAACGACTTCCTTCAGGCGCGCGAGCACCCCCGACACCAGCGGAGCCAGTGCAACGACAAACAGCACCTGGAGCAGGTTGAACCCTATCGAACGGGCCATCGTCCCTCCACCCGGTCGCTACATTTACCTTCCCGTGCGCGGACGCCGAGCTCACGTCTGCTTGCGGGAAAATCCACGGTTACAAGCAGGGGAAAAAAGAAACCCCTACCGGCTTGCGCCTCGGTAGGGGTCATCAGCCCATCTCAGGAAAGGGCGATTCCGGTGAACCCCATCACCACCACTTGTCGATAAGAAGCTTAGCAGGCGAAGCGTACGAGTCAACTGAATCTCGACTCCGCGACCTTTCCCGGCGTTGCGCGCGGGCTTCCTGAGCGACTCGTGAAGCCCGCGCACTCGCGAACGAGAGCGACGAGGTGAACGTCTCCGAGCTGACACGCCGCGAGGTCGCGCAGGCGCGTGGCCCCTTCGGCAGCGATCATCATTGGACGCGCGGTCGGTCTCTTGCGCTGCGGCCAATAGTGGCTAGAATCCGCGTAGGCGGTGGAGTTCGCCTTAATCGCCGTTTCCGCGTAAGCGGCCAATAACTCCTGCGGCGCACCATGAGCTGCGGGAGTTTTTGTTTCCCGGGGGCTCTGGTTGCGACGCGATGGAGAGCACATGGAAGCCCTTAGCCGAAATACCCCGACTGCAGCGCCGAATCGCCGCGCAGGGCATGGCGATCACGCCGCCCTCCTGACCCTGATCGAGGTCGCGAACGAGCTGGGCAGCGAGCGGATCGAGCGCGAAGCGCGAGCGCTCGCCGAGCGCGTGGCGGACCAGCGCTTTTTCGTAGCCTGCCTCGGTCAATTCAAGCGCGGCAAATCAAGCCTGCTCAACGCACTGGTCGGAAGTGCGGTCCTGCCGACCGGCGTTGTGCCGGTTACCGCGATCGTAACGATCATTCGGTACGGTCCGATTACGCGCGCCGAGGTTCACTTCGAGAACGGCTCGCGCCAGAATATTGGGGTCGAATCGATTTCCGATTACGTCTCGGAAGAACGCAATCCCGCAAACTTCAAAGGGGTGGCGGCGGTACAAGTGTTCGTGCCAAGCCAGCTGCTCTCAAGCGGCATGTGCCTCGTTGACACACCCGGCATCGGCTCCGTGCACGCAGGCAATACGGCGGTGACCCGGAGTTTCGTTCCGCACATCGACGCGGCCCTGGTGGTTCTCGGCGCCGACCCTCCGATATCCGGCGAGGAGCTCCTGCTGCTCGAAGACGTCGCTGCGCAAGTGGATGAAATGGTCTTCGTCCTTAACAAGGCCGATCGGCTGAGCGCTGCCGACTGCCACGAGGCAATCGAGTTCGCGCGCCGCACCCTGGCACAGAAAATCGGACGCGAACCTTCCACAGTGTTTCGAGTCAGCGCGGCTGAATGGCTCAACGGAGCAGGTCCTTCGCGCGACGCGCCCGCGCTGATAGCGGAGCTCGAGCGGCTCGCCAGGGAATGCGCGCCGACACTTGTGAAACGGGCCGAAGAACGAGGTATCGAGCGACTCTCGGGCGCGCTCCTTCGCGAAATCGATAATCAGCGCGGCGCGTTGATCGAGCCGCTCGATGCGCTGCGCGAACGGAGTTATCGCTTGCGCGAAGTCATCGCCGACGCGGAACGTTCGCTTAGCGATCTTAGCCATCTGTTCAAGGCCGAACAGGAGCGGGTCGGACGCCGATGCGCCGAACGGCGCGACAGTTTCCTTGCCAAGGCAATTCCGGCAGCCCGCAGGGAGTTTCACGACGCGATCCTCCATGCGACCGAGCGGCGCGGAGCGGCCCTTCACGGGCGTGCAACGGATATTGCGCAGTCGATTTCGCGCCGGCTGCTCGATCAATGGCTCGAAGAGGAAAGACCCGCGGCGGAGGCGATGTACCGCGAATCGGCGCGCCGCTTCGTCACGCTGGCCAATGATTTTCTTAGAAGGACTGCGGAGTCCGGCGGCCCCATTCTCGCCGACCTGCCGCAAGCCGTCAGCGAGGAATCAGGATTCCGCGTGAAAAGCCGGCTTTATTTCGGCGAGCATTTCGGCTTCCCGCGCCAGACGCTTCTCGAGCAAATCATGGGCCTCTTCAGGTCTCGAACGCGCCAGATCGAAATCATCGAAGCCAAGGTCGCGCGCTATCTCGATACCTTACTGTCGCTCAACAGCACGAGAATCCTTAACGACTTCGACGAAATGGTTCGCGAAAGCGGAAGGCGCCTGGAGGCGGAAATCAGAGGGATTCTTAACGAACTTTGCGCGGCCGCGGAGACCACCCTCGCCCGGGCCGAGGCCACGCGCAACGCCGGAAGCGAGGCGGTTAAGTCCAGGCTGGAACAGCTTGAGCATCTTCGTAAAGCAATTCTCTCCGCCTCGGGCCGGTCCGCCAAAGCGTTGCCCGACGCGGTATCAACGTGAACGTCCTCGCGGGGCACAAGAGCTATAGGCTCGCGTGTCGACTGCGGGCAGATGGCCGAGGCCGTCGCGCAACGCGTTGAATCCTTGCCGCGGGAACCGAGGTGTCCGCGTCGGCGGCCCCGCGTTGGCCTGCCCATGATGAGCCCGCCGATGGGCCATGCCGTCACTTCTCCATCCTTGACGGGTGAGCGTCCTCCTCCAGTTCGGGCAGGTTGCCGGCCCGGAACGCCACGGCGAATTCATAGATGGCTTCGGGCATCTCGACGCTCAGCAGGAGCGTGTCGGTAAAAGGCACCTTCCAGAGCTTGGTGGCCGCGGCTGCGTGCCACGGATGGTGGAAGGAAATCCGGCGTTCTTCCGGCACGATCAGCGCGGTAAGCGCGCGCGCAATCGGACAGTTGTATTGCGGATTCCTTCGCGAGCCGGCCGGCAGGGATTCGAGTTCGCCTTCACCCGCTTCGCGCCGCACTGCATTAATCAGGGCCAGGACCGTAGCCGCGATTGGTCTTTCCTGCTCGATGGTAGTTCGAGGGGTTATTCCAGGAACCCTCGGCATAGGCTCTTACCTCCCAGGACAGGCCATCGTTCGTCATCGACGCGCGACCGGCGGCCCGCCGCGCGTTTCATGAACCGCAGGTGAACCGCACGAATCTCCGCATGATCGAACGCCAATGGCGAGAGCGCGTGCCCGGCCAAGAAGAGCTCGTCGCGCTTTGCATCGTCGACAACCCGTGGCGCGCCAACGATCAACGCGGTCAAGACTTGCGCAATTCCTGACACTCGTGCGAAAGCTAACTCCGGCATCTGACATGCCTCAGCTCGCCCCAATGGCAACAGGTGCGCCAATCATCGGGCCCCAGGCTTGCGCCAGGGAGCCGAGAAATTGCGTCGAGCTCAGCCGCCGTATCGCTTCCCTTTGCTTCCAAGTTCCACGACGCGAGCGTAACTGGTTGTCAGCGACCGGATCAGATGCTCCTCGCGGCTCGGACACCATCGGCTACCCGGAGCATAGTACGTCTTCAAACCGCATTCGGTAACCTCGACGACCGCTCCATGCCGTCTTGCGATTTTCAGAGCCGCCGGCGGGACCGCTTCGCCCGAACGCATAAGCTGCGATAACCTCGCAGGCGAAAGCTTGCGCCAGTTCCAGTTCGGTGGGAAATCAGCGTGCTCCGGATCGACGTACAGCGGCTCCATCCAGTCGTCGCTGTAATAGCAGAGGAAAGTCTTCTCCAAGCGGGACCTCCTACAGCAGAGTTTTACGCTGCAGGAGTCATCGGTCATCCCACCCGGGGATGGCGGTCAGGGTGAACTCCACCACCCAAATACAATCTCACGATAGCGTTCCGCGTGCGACAGAACAAGGTTAGGCGCTCCATCAGCGAGTCGCGGGCGTTTCTCCGCAAACCGCGTGGTGCTATGCTTTTTCCGGGTGGTGGGGTCCGCCCATCTTAACCGCTCTTGATGAGCCAATGACTCCTGCGGACGGGCTGAGACCCGGACTTGGAGCTTTGGCCGCCCCTCTCCGTTCTCACCCGTCAACATGACGACGATGCGCGTACCGGTGCCGGCTGTCGCCGAGGCATGGCGAAGGACATTCCAATTCTCCCACTGTCCCTCGCCCGCGTGTAAACGGCCCAGGTAGTCGATACTCATGAAACAATCCACCCCAGATCCGCTGCCACCTCCCTCCCCTGCCCGCCAAGCCGCTGGCGCCGAACCCCAACTCCGGCTCGCTGCGGGGTCCGGCAATCTCGAGACTCTCGACGGATGTGGGCCGCCCACACGCTACGAAACGGGGCCTAACCGCTTCCATAGCATTTTGTTCGAGACGCCCGAAGACCGCGGGCCGGAAGAACCGCCCGACGCTCCCTTGTTTCGGGACCTGAGTCTCGACCAGGTAATCGACGCCGCCACTTCCGGCAGGCAGGAATACGACCTGAAGCCTTTATTCCGCACCCCTTTGAAGAATTGCAGAGCAATTAACTATCGCCACGAGGTGATGCAGGACCTTGCGACACCGGAGTTACTCTCCCAGGTGCAATCCTTTGCGCAAAAGATGCGCGCGATGCGCCTTCATCGCGCCCAGGCGGACCAGCTTCGCAACATACACCAGAAACAGGCAGCCTTTCTCGACGCCGTCGAAGTCTACTGCGAAGCCGTAACGACACTCGCCGATGCCTTGGCGGGCACGAGCCTCAAGTCGCGCGGCTTCCGCGCCTTTCGAAACTATTTACAGACCTATGTCGCGTCCGCTCCCTTTCGTTCGCTCCTTGCGGACACGCGTCGCGTCAAGACAAGCCTGGCTTCGGTCAAGTATTGCATCCTCGTCAGGGCCAACAGCTTCACGGTCAGGCGCTACGACGGCGAGCCCGACTACAGCTTAGAAGTCGAGCGCACGTTCGAACGCTTCAAGCTCGACGCGCCCAGGAATTACGCCGTCCGCTTCCACGACTCTCCGGAGATGAACCATATTGAAGAGAAGATTCTCGAGTTCGTGGCAAACCTGTATCCCGACACTTTCCGAAGCCTCGAAGAATACCATACAGCCTACAGCGACTATCTCGATGAGACCGTGCAAGGGTTCGACCGGGAAGTGCAGTTCTATCTCGCGTGGGGGGACTACCTATCCAGCTTCACACGAGAAGGCCTGAGCGTATGCTATCCCGAGATGTCCGAGCATAGGAAGGATATCTATGCGACCAACGTCTTCGACCTGGCCCTCGCCAAACAACTTCTCGGTACCCCGACACCAGTGGTCTGTAATGACTTCTACCTGACGGGAGACGAGCGCATCCTCATAGTTACCGGACCAAATCAGGGCGGCAAGACGACGTTCGCGCGCACCTTCGGACAGCTGCACTATCTTGCGCGAATCGGCTGCACGATCCCGGGCACAGCGGCGCGTCTTTTCCTATGCGACCGAATCTTTACTCACTTCGAAAGGGAAGAGCGTCTCGATACACTCCACGGGGCGCTGGAAGATAGTCTTGCCAGGATACATCATATCCTTGGCCAGGCAACCCCAAATAGCATCGTAATACTTAACGAAATCTTCACCTCAACGACGCTGCGCGACGCCCTTTGGCTAAGCAAGAAGGTGCTGACCCGCATAATGGAACTCGACCTGCTGTGCGTCTGCGTAACCTTCATCGACGAGCTCGCCTTCCTGAGCCCCAAAACCGTAAGCATGGTCGCCACTGTAGTTCCCGAGCATCCGTCAATGCGAACCTACAGGCTTGCAAGAAAACCACCTGAAGGAGTCGCGTGGGCGACGTCCGTCGCGGAAAAGCACGGTGTCACTTACGACGCCATAAAGAAGCGGCTTGGAAGATGAAACCGTTCCTCCTTTATCGGGCTCGCAGCTTTGATGCGGAACAGCCGCGCGGCCCCAACGTCGGCGACCTCGCGTCCGACCTCGAACTTCAGACGCTGTTCGACGCGATGGCGGCCGGAGACAAGTTTCTGTTCGAGGTTGTATCCACGGTTATCGTGTCGCCGGAGGACGAGCTCGACACGATACTTTACCGTCAGGCGGTGCTGCGGGACTGTTTAACGCACGCTTCGCTCGTGCGGCAGATTTACGCAATCGCCGTCGAGGCAATCGAAAGGGAGCGAAAAGACTTCTGGCGGCTTTCCAACAAGTATCCGCAGCTTAATCTCAGCCGCGCAGTCGACGTCCTCAGGATGTTTCTGGACAAGCTTCAGAAGCTGCGAGCGATCGCCGACGAGCACGCTCCTGGCTTCGAGTCAGAAGGCTTCGGCGCTTTCTTTGCGATGCTCAAGCGGGAACTCTCGGACGAGTATCTTGCGAGCATCACGAATCATCTGCAGGAATTGTCCTTTCCGGACGGCGCATTGATTAGCGCAAACCTGGGACCGTACAACAAGGGAGTCAATTACGTTCTCCGCACTGCTAATCCGGACGACAGAGGCTGGTTGACGCGCATCTTTGGACGAGGAATGTCCGAGTATACGTTTCGTCTCCATCCACGCGACGAAAGCGGGTTCACAGCCCTGTCCGAGCTGCGAGACCGGGGAATCAATTCCGTCGCCAATGCACTGGCCCAGTCGGCGGATCACGTTCTCGGTTTCTTCCGTCTGTTGCGCAGCGAATTGGCATTCTATCTTGGATGCCTGAATCTGCACGAACAGCTGACCCGCAAGGGCGAACCGGTCTGTTTTCCGCTACCTGCGTCGCCCGGCGAGCGCAGGTACACGGCGCGTGGACTGTATGACGTATGCCTCAGCCTCCGCCAGGAGGACCGCGTGGTCGGCAGCGACGTGAACGCCGATGCCAGAGACCTCGTGATAATAACTGGCGCGAATCGAGGGGGAAAATCGACCCTGCTGCGCGCGATTGGGCTGGCACAGTTGATGATGCAATGCGGCATGTTCGCGGCGGCGGAGTCCTTCTCTGCGAGCGTCTGTCGCGGCCTTTTCACGCACTTCAAGCGAGAAGAAGACCGGCGCCTGAGAAGCGGCAAGTTCGACGAAGAACTTCAAAGAATGAGCCGGATCGTTGACCACCTGAGGCCCGACTCGATCGTACTGCTCAACGAATCGTTCGCCGCAACCAACGAGCGTGAAGGGTCGGAGATAGCGCGCCAGGTCATTTCGGCACTGATCGAAAGCGGGATCAGGGTTTTCTTTGTTACCCATTTGTATGAATGCGCACGCAGCTTTTATGAAAGAGGCATGAGAAACGCCCTGTTCCTTCGCGCGGAAAGGCAACCGGACGGAACCCGGACCTTCAAAATCCTCGAGGGCGAGCCTCTGCAAACCAGCCACGGGGAGGATCTGTATAGGAGGATTTTCAATTCCCAACCGCAATCCCTCGGCGATCGGAATAGCAAGGCGAGCCCGGCTTGATTCGCGCTTGCTCCGCCGCATAAAGACGGCTGGTGCTACATCGCTTTGCTGCCTGTCGATTGCCCGCTCGGGCGGTACGAAACCGAAACGGAGGCGCTCCCGTCCTCCGCCGAAGACACGAGGAGTTAAATAATAACCCTGTCCGGCCCCCGATTCCTGCAGCTCCAACAGGTGTTCTATTCACTCACAACCGGGGATGCGTAATGTAGGGATAATCCAACAACACAACTGACACGTCGCCGGCGCCTCTACTCCGGCGTGTTTCGCGCCGACGGCGCTTCCGTCGCCAGAACGAGGGAGGAGACGTTGTGATTAGTGAGGGACTGCTTATTGCAGGTTTCGCCGGTCTCTGTGCGGTCGGCCTTGCGATCTCTTTGTGTACGGTTGAGCGCTCAATACCGGTTGCCCTTGCCTGGACTGGTTCTCTGGCATCGATGATCGCGGTTTGGCTCGGTGCCGACGCACTCCTTGGCGACGCCGCACTCCAGTTCCCGCTTTGGACCTTGCCGGGTATCGGAACCCTCCGTCTTGGGATTGATCGCCTCTCCGGTCTATTCGTTCTCGTCGCGGGGCTCGTGAGCCTGGCGACGTCGGTTTTCTCGGCTGGATATTTGCGTCGCTATCTGGGCCGATACAGCCTGAGGTCGTTCGGTGTTTTTTATCATATCCTGATCGCCTCCATTATCTTCGTGCTTCTGGCAAACGAAGTAGTGACTTTCCTGATCGCGTGGGAGTTCATGGCGATCTTTAGTTATCTCCTGGTCAATTTCGAACACGAGCATTCGGAGGTTATCGAGGCTGGCTTTCTGATGCTGGCGATGAGTGAGGCCGGATTGGTGCTGGTCCTGCTTGCTTTCCTGCTGATGGGCGCAAACGCGAAAACGCTCGAATTTGGGGCTCTGAGAGCGGCTGCGCGATCGCTCGACGGAGCGATACGCTGGACGATATTCTTGCTTTCGTTTATCGGATTCGGAATAAAAGCGGGCCTTGTTCCTGTGAACTCATGGCTCCCGCGCGCTCATCCTGCGGCCCCGGCAAATGTCTCGGTGCTGCTATCGGCAACGATACTCAATCTTGGTCTTTACGGCATTCTGCGAGTCGACGTCGACTTGATGTTTATGCCGTCGATAGCGTCCGGTATCCTGGTCATGATAACCGGAGCGGTCACCGCGCTCGTCGGGATCCTTTATGCCAACACCGCTGACGACCTCAAGACCGTACTAGCGCACAGCTCGATCGAGAATATCGGGATCATTACGACTGCGTTTGGAGCAGGCTTCATTTTTATTGGCTGTCGCGCGCCTGCGGCCGCCGCGGTTGCCTTCGCCGCTGCGTTCTACCAGATCGCCAATCACTCGGTTTATAAATCTCTGCTCTTTCTCGGAGCCGGTGCGGTCGATATGTGCGTTGGCACCCGTAGTCTGGACCGGCTTGGAGGGGTGATCCGCTCAATGCCGTGGACCGCGGGCGCCTTTCTCGTGGGAACGCTCTCGGTCGCGGCCCTGCCGCCTTTTAACGGATTTGTCAGTGAGTGGCTCACCCTTCAGGCGCTCCTCCTGAGCGCTGCGCTTCCGTGGGCGGGCGTAAAGATAGTCTTCGCTCTGTGCGGGACGATTCTCGCCCTTACGGCGGCTTTGGCGGTGACATGCTTCGTGAAGGTTTTCGCAATGGGCTTTCTTGGGATGTCGCGCTCAAGGGAAGCTGCATGCGCGGTTGAAGCGCCTGCATCCATTACCGTTCCGCTCGGCGCGCTCGCCCTGGTGTGCATCGTGCTCGGCCTTACCCCGACTTATGTCATCCCGGCGCTCAATCGCGTTGTAGCCCCGATGGTTGGCGCCAGCGCCTCGCAAGCGTTAGTGCCTGGGTTTTTCAGCGGAAGTCCGGCGCATTCAGAGCTGCCGACGCAGTTCGTCGCGGACTTTCATAACCTTGGCGCGCAGGTTGGGCAGCAGATTCTGCCAGGACGCGGGCTGGTCGTGATGCATCGCGGGGGAACTGCGAATCCGGTCGTCTTCGCCATGTCAACTTCGTACATGGCCGCCGTCCTGATGCTGATGCTGCTCGGCGCGTACCTGGTCTTTCGGCTGATTGCCGCCCGAAACCGCGCGGTACAGCGCGGTACGGTTTGGGACGGAGGAATACGAAACCTTCTTCCTGAGATGACCTATACAGCAACCGGGTTTTCAAATCCCGTCAGGGTGATCTTCGAGGCCACGTTCAGACCTTCTCTAGTCGAAAACACCCGGGAAGCCGTGGGAACTCATTTTCGCGAAGCGATCCGCCGGACCCGGCAGGAAGATCACGTCATTGACCGATTGCTGCTTAATCGCCTGACGAGCCGCGCACTTGGCATCGCAAAGCAACTCGCCCGCATGCATCATGGGCGGCTTAACCTCTACGTCGTCTACGGACTAATCGCTCTGCTCGGCGTCCTGCTCTTCGCGGCGTTGACGACCTTCGTACGCCTGCCCACGCTTTGAAACGACGCCCCAGCAGGCAAGCGCCGGCATCGCTTTCGGTGGTCAGCGCTGGTTTTTTGCGTGGCGTCCCCGACGGGATTTGAACCCGTGTTACCGACGTGAAAGATAGCAAGTTGACTATCCAATGACGTCCGCGGCGTAGTAAATGGTTGAACTTTTCCGGTTTTGACTATCGGTTTCGTCCGCCTTTGTACGCCAATGTCCAGCGCGTTAGGTGTCAAAATGGGTGTCAGATTGGGTGTCAGGCAAAGCGGGCCGCAGACCGGCGCGACGTGGATACTAAGTGTGACACCCAACGATATTCACTTGGCGCTCGGCGCAATACCTAATCCGCCGTTGCGTGAATCGGTCCGCCGACTCATTAGCTCAACCAGACGGCCGTAACCAGACGGCTAGGCATTCCTTCGAGGCATTCCTGGACGTGAGCCTTCCTTTCGCAAGCTCGCCGCGTCGCGTCGGCCGCATCGGCCGGCCGTCGCGGGCTAGCGGGCCATCGCGAAAGTCCGAGCCTACCCGGCCGTCCCGGTGCGCCCGCGATTGCGCGTCAAGCCGACGCGGGTTCCGGGTGATGCGGTAGCGTATAAACGCAACGTGCGGTATATAGCGCCCGGGAGGCGTAACGTGGACACCATCACAACGTTCGTCGTGGGCATTATAGGCATTCTGGGAGGTATACTGGACTGGCTCCGCCCCATCATCGGGGATCCGGGCAGCCACTTCGGTCTCCTTGTGGCGTTGGGTTTGCTCGTCGGGGGTGTGGGCAAGGATATACACGAATTGCAGTCCACCTTGACGAAGCAGCTAGACGAAAAGCTCACCGCCTTAGACGAAAAGCTCACCGCCTTAATGAAGCAGCTAGACGAGTTGCGGTTCGAATTGAGGCCCTGAAGAAACCGTGCGGGAAGAATTGCCCGGCGCGCGCCATCGGCCAGCTAGTGCGGCGGCGCGCGCACGAAACGAGAGGGGGGAAAACGAAGATGACCGAGAGTGAACTGCTGGAGCTTGGAAAGCGGCTGGAGCGGGTCGAACGAAGTGTGCGGCGCTATCGCGCTGCGCTGGGAATCGCGGGCCTGCTTCTCGCCGTCGGTTTGCTGATCACGGCGGGGTTTTTCGCGACGGGCCACGCGCGCGCTGCGACCTCCGCCCCGGCGCAGATCGTGGCACAGAACTTCGTACTGGTTGACGCGAACGGGCGGACGCGCGCGGAACTGGGCTTTGGCCCACGGGGACCGGTCCTCGGACTTTACGACAAGGCTGGGAACACGCGTGCGGCGCTGGGCATCGCGGGCGACGTACCGGTCCTCGGACTTTACGATAAGGCTGGGAAACCGCGTGTGACTCTGAAGATCGCTGGCGACGTACCGGTCCTCGGACTTTACGATAAGGCTGGGAAACCGCGTGTGACTCTGAAGATCGCGGGCGACGCACCGGGCCTCTGGCTTTGCGACAAGGCTGGGAACACGCGTGCGGCGCTGGGCATCGTGGACGGCGCACCGGGCCTCGTACTTTACGACAAGGCTGGGAAAGCGCGTGTGGGGCTGTGGGTCGGGGACGACGGACCGACCCTCCAACTTTACGATAAGGCTGAGAAAATCCGTGCGGTGCTGGGGACAACGGAACTCGAAAAAACAGCCACGGGTTCCACCGAGATTCGCGCGGAATCGTCGCTGGTGCTGTTCAACCAGCGGGGGCGGGTATTGTGGAAAGCGCCGTAAGCGCTCCGCAAGTGGCTTCCGTGCCGTGAGACCCTGAAGGGCCTCGGTTGCCCGTTGCGTGAAATTCCGAGCCGGCATGCCGGTCCGCGTGCGTCCAAACATCCGCGCCAAGCCGACATAGGTTCCAGTCTAACCGGCTGCGTACCTACGCAAGGTGGTGGTCCGTATGGTCCGCATAGCCTAGGTGTTTACGCCGTTGCAGATAATAGAACGCCGTGTAATTTCTGGCCGCTCGCGATGGATGCGCCACGCCATAAAAAACGCTGGAAATTGCTAGGCTTTCTGCGGCTCGGAAAGTTGCATTCCAAATGCAGCTTCTATGGCCGATAATGCAGAACCGGATTCAATCATGGCTGGCGTGAAGCGTAGGATGCGCCAGCCGAGCAATACGGCCGCGTTGTACTTCTCGCAATCGGCCTCAAAACCACGGCCGCGGACGTGGCGGCCGTGAATCCAACTTCCGCCTTCGACCTCGACGGCTAGCATCGCGGCCGGCCAGGCGAAGTCGAATCTCCAACGGCGCGACGGATGGAACCGGTATTCGTGGACCGGCTCAGGCAAACCAGCGGCGCGAAGGTGGAGAAGCAGTAGGCGTTCGGCGTGAGATATCACTTCGGGTCGTGGGTAGGCAAGGCGAGAGAACAGACCTAGTGCAAATTTGCACTAGGTTAAGCCTTGAGCAAGCGGCCGTTATTGCATCTAGGCTGGCGAATATGCGTCCTGGCCGCAGTAAGCACGATAAAGAAAAAGTACCAATTGGTACTTTTCCACGATAAAGAAAAAGGGCAAATTTGCCCTTTTTCGATCAGCCTCGAGCAAGCGGCCGAATTGCTATGCGCATTGGCGAGAATCAGCATACAAAAGTGGGTGTGCAAATTTGCACACCCTCAATCAGTCTTCCTGCACATGGCTTCAACGGCCTGGTCGATAAGCGGGGACGGCTTGGCTTCGGCGCGTTCGCGTTGGCGCTGGCGCGCGCGGCCGAGTTCGTCTACGGCCTGCCGGGTGAGCCGCTCCAGGTACCGGACAAGTTGTTCGCGGGCCGCGATTTGTTCCGCATCATCCAGCGAAAGCTCGAAGTCCCGGCCGCAATGCGGACACAGGACGTTTGTCCGTTGTGTCATGGCTGCTAATTCCTCATCGCGGCGGCCCATGCGGAGCCGGGTTCGATAAACTCGAAGAATAGGTACTGGAGCGCGGTTGGGTTCTTGCCGACGAACAGGATGTCGCAATCGCCGAGTTTCTCCCGGGCGGCCGCGGCGCTTGGCGAATCAGCATAGCGCTTGAGAATCCGCAGTAGCTTGCGGGCCGGCATCCGGCGCTTGTGTGCGAGAGTAATCGAAAAGCTCACCGGCGAGAGGATTACCTCGAAGTCCGCGTTGGCGTCCGCGTTGTAATAGCGGCGCTCGATTTCGCTTAAGAAGCCCATGGCCTCGCCCAGGCCGTGGACGAAAATCCAGTAGCTGCGGGCCTCGATACGCTTGCGGACAAAGTCGCGCACATCATCTTGTGACATAAGGCTGATGCCTGAACCCATTGCGTTTCTCCCTATGCCGCAGTGCGGCGGAATTTAAGTAAATCGCGCTTTATCTTGAGGATGGCGATGTACTCGGCCGCGACCTCGACGATTTCGTCGTCCGCGTCCAATACGGCCGCCAAGCCGCGCGGTGAATCCCAAAAGCCGCTGTTCCAGAGTAGTTCGGGGGGCCAACCAAGGTTGCGGGCCGTCGGCTCGATGGCCGCGATTTTCTCCCGTATCGCGTCGGGGATAAGCGGCGCGCGACTGTTCGGCGTGACGGCCCGAGTCCAGGTTGCGGGGTCGACGCCGGGCAGCGTAAGGCGCTCGGACCGGGTCGGCCGTGCAGTAAGCAGAGCCTTGACCTCGGGCGCATGTTCGCGGATGGCGGCCTTCAGTTCGGGCGGCAGGACGTTCGGCGGGGATGCGTTGATTACGCCATTAAACACCGCGAGCCGGACGCCGTGTCTCTTGGCCTGCTCGATGATTTCCGCAGCTCCCGTCATTCGATCTCCTCCCAATCATCATCGACATCTTCGCGGGCGTCGGCGCATTCACGGCATTCGAGGGGGTCTTCGCCGTGAACGCAGGGCTCGATGTCGTCGTCGGCGGGGTCGATATCGCTCCCCCCGAAGGCAGGGGAAGAACCGTCCGAACCGTCCGAACCGTCCGACGCCGGGCCTAACTCCTTGAAATCATTAGACTTTTTGGCCGATTCGCGATCGTCAGCAACCGTCGCGCAACCGTCCGGCAATCGTCCGACGACCGTCCGACCGTCCGATCGACCGTCCGACGCGAGCGGGTGAAAAGCGCTTGATTTTCCTAGGTTTTTTGGATTGTCGGACGTTTCGGACGATTCGGACGATTGTTTCCCCATGTTAAGGGGGGACCTCGTTATGGTCAGGCGGCGGTCTCGGTTTTTGTTCGACTCGCGGTTGCCGAATTGGACTTCGATTCCGATATGTCGCAGCGGACTGGTAATGCGCTCAAGGCGGCTTCTCATGCCGCGCCCGGTTTTGGGCCAATCTCTGGCGCGTCGCGTGTCTTCGTCGGCTACCTGGTTCAGCGCCGCGAGGAGCTCACTTGCCGTCCCTTCAAAGGGCAGGGTCAGCTTGTCGCGGACTAGTAGTGCGACGGGGCTTGCCTCTAGCGCTACATCGATCGCGGCCGCGCGGTTTCCAGCATAGATGTTTAAGAAAGTTCCCGGCTCCCAACCCAGTGCGGGCTCAGCCGCGGTCACCCATTTTGTAAAGTCCGCCATGCGCGGCAGGCCAGGAAGCCGAACTGAATCGAGATCAGCCAAGGCGCCGGCAACCGCGGTAAGCAGCGCGCCGAGCAATTTTGGACGCGCCGCCTCGAATTCTTCCCAGAATTCTTGCTCCGGTTTTCGTCGGCTCTCGGGAATAAAGGGCCGCGCTTGAATGATTGCACGGCTCAGAAGGTCGCCGCGCGATGGTAGTTCTTCAATCGAAGTTAGGAGGGCTGGACGCTTCGCCGTGAGCAGGACCTCATCGGCGTCCGTGTAAAGCTTTCGCTTACTCAGTCCCCCGCCGGTCGCCAGCCGACATAGTGAGTCAGACAGCCAGTCCGCGATATATGACAAATTATCGTATGCGATAACCCAACCGTGCTGCGCGGCAATCAGGATGTCGCCTTCCTCTCTTGGTGGGCTGCGCAGCGGAACCTCGTTCGGGTCGATCAGATCGCGGAGCACGCGCGAGGATGTACTTTTAGCGCTGCCCTCCTCTGCTTGTTGGATCAGGATCGGATATGGTCCGCGGCTAAAACACCCGACAAGCCACGCCACGTCCAGGATGAAAGCTTCGTCAGACGCGCAATTGAGAAAGGATCGCAGGTCATTGATGCAGCCGCCAGGTTCAGGTATCGGCAGTGGCAGCATGCCTTGCACGCGCCGGAAGCGCACCGGGGTGTCGCGAGCTTCGAGCACGCGCCAGCCGCTAGCACTGATTTCTGCGACTTGCCAGTTGGCGTTTCCGAGGTCGAGATAAATCCGGTCCGCATGGTGTGCGAGCCGGACGTGGACACGCCGCTCATCGCCTTTAAATCGGGCTAGCGCGGATAACATCGCGCGAGCTTCGCGCAAGGCTTGATCATCAGGGGCATCTCCGCGCTCCTCGAAGTACTCTTGCAAGAGCCAGTTTCTAAAACCGCTCCCGGCGATAGAGTAGGTTTCCTGATGCCCGTCGACTTCGACGGTTGCGTAGCACGTGTCGCTATCGTGAAATAGTTCGGCGCGCCTGCCGATCGCAATTAGTACTTCCTTCTGCGGCGGTGATTTGCGCTTCGACGCGGCGTCATCTTTCGCGTCGGCGCAATTCGGCTCGAACGGCTTGGCGGCGTTGAGCAGTGCTTGCGCGGCCTCAGCACCGCCCTCGAAGTCGGCCGCGTCGCCACCCGGCGGTGCGTCCGGCCAGTCCACAACGCGAATCTCCTTCGCGCCGAGCGCGAGCAGGCGCGCGCCAACCTTGTCCATATGTCTGTGGCCGGGCGGGTCGTTATCCGGCCAGAGCATGATACGTCGATACTGCGCCGCGATGGGCCGGAGCTTCGCGTCGGCCGGCGTCGATGCTGCGCCGCAAACGCTCGCGAAAACTGCCGCGACGGCCCAGGCCGCCGCCGCGTCTGCCGCTTTTTCTCCTTCGACAATTAGCGCGACATCGAAATTGTTGATGTCTTTTAGGGGCTCATACAAAAGCTCTGCGGGTTTCACTCCGCGTGGCGTCCAGAACATGCTCTTCGAGCCGTCGGAATAATCGATACGGACGTGGGTCGCGACACCGCCGGCGTACTTGAACTGCCACTCCTGCCGGCCGACTTCGCGCTTGCGTTCGAGCCGCGGCGTGCGCGGCGTATGCGATGGCAATAAGTCGCGGGCGCGCAGAGCAGAGAGAACCGCGTCCTGGCTGCAACCCGCCCGACACTTGACGAGAACCTTTCCGCTCGGCGCGTCGCGCAAGCTCAAACTGGCGTGCTCATCGTCGTGGCACGGACAATGAGCAAGAAACTCCGCGCCGGAGCGCCGGCCGCCAAGCGCCTTGGCAATTGTTTCCGCGCTCATCGGTCGGCCTCGCTTTCGACGGCTTTGAGTGCTGCCTTGACCTTAGCCTCTACCCACGCTCTAGGAATCCTGAGCATTCCCGCAATGCGCGTCGAAGGGATTTCCCCCCGCTGTATTGCCCAATAGACCTTCGTGCGGCTAACCCCGATGGCCTCGGCAACCTCGACGGGTTTCATGAATTCGCGGGCAGTTTTCGTAATCATGTAGTCGTTCCTCGTGCGTAAATTTTGCGCGTGTGCGCAATTCCATGGTCCGCCGCTTGACTTTTTTGTCAATGCGGTGTACATGACGAACATATGACAGGTTCTAACGACTACGTCCTAACGCTTGCGCGGGTGGGGCCGGTGAGCACGGCGCTGCGGCCGGGGCCGCTAGTGCGGCCCGATTCGGTCCGGCTGATAACGGTGCGGTATCGCGGCGAGCGCTTACGTCGCGGACGTGAGCCGTGGCTGGAGATGCGGTTCAGCGGGGCCGCCGCGGAGCGGGCCGACTCGCGTGAACTACTGCGCCAGTTTGCCGCGCTAACCTTCGATTTTTCTCAGGGCGACTTCGGGTTTGGCTGCAGGCCGGAAAACGTGCGGGCGTTTGCCGCTCGGTTCGGCGCCTTGGGACTTTGCCGCGAGCACGGCGAGCCGCTCGCTCATCGTTTCTCGCTTGGCGGGAAGCAGGCCGGGCTATGTCCGCTCGATTACGTCCAGCACGCCGATTGCGCGGTGGTGCGGGAGCCGATTGACGGCTGGATACGCTGGAGCCGCGCGGCCAGGGCGATTCTCAACCTGATCGCGAAGCCCGACAACCAGGACGAACTTCTTGCGCTGCGGCTGGCAACCCTGGGCGACGTCGACGACGTGGTGCAGGCGGTCAACATTTGGTTGAGTCTCTGCTTCTTTGAGGTTCGGGTGGAGCCGGGGCCGCCGCCGCGGCTCGGCAACTTCACTTCGGTCATACCGCTATTTGGCCGGCTTGGCCTTCAGCTTGCACTTGAACTAGGACGGACGGGCGGCCTTGCGATCTGCGCCGCTTGTGGCGAGCCGTGCGACGTGCGGGTCAGGCCGCGGGAAGGCCGCTTGGCATGGTGCCGCAAACCAGAATGTCGCCGGGCGATGTACCGCGAGGCGCAACGGCGTCATCGTGCCGGGCTGGCTAAACCGCGGCGGGTTCGCGATAACGCATCGGGAGAAATAGACAATGAGCAAGCGACTTAAAGGTGAAGGCTCGGTCACACAACGCCGTGACGGACGCTGGATGGCGCGGCTCGACTTGGGCTGGCAGAACGGCCGGCGGGTCCGTAAGTGCTTCTACGGCGCCACGGCTCAAGAGGCACAAGAGAAGCTCCTGAAGGCGCGGGCCGACCTCGCGGCCGGCTTGCCGGTTGCGGCTGAACGCCAGACCTTGGGGCAGTTCCTCGACACGTGGCTGGAAAACGCGCGGGGCCGGATCCGCGAACGGAGCTACGAGCGGTTCAGCGATATCGCGCGGCTCCATATCAAGCCCGCGCTTGGCCGAATTCGTCTCGACCGGCTAACTGCGGCGGAGATTCAGCGGCTTCTCGACCGCAAGACGGCAGACGGTATGGCCGCGCAATCCGTGGTTCACATCCGCAATCTCTTGCGCCTGGTACTCAACCGCGCGTTGCGCTGGAACCTCATCGCCCGCAATCCGGCGCTCCTGGTTGACGTGCCGCCGATTCGTCGGGCGCCCGTCGCCTACCTACAGCCGGAACAGGCGCGCCGCCTGCTCGACGCAACCAGGGGCGAGAGGCTCGAAGCGCTCT
>Ga0078972_1004715_pt1 | contig 36487 bp, 25 predicted proteins | sample YelNatPaOPGAMG01_FD_67568 | JGI IMG/M metagenome (GOLD analysis project Ga0078972, IMG submission 67568) | Hot spring thermophilic microbial communities from Obsidian Pool, Yellowstone National Park, USA - OP-RAMG-01 (SPADES assembly) (version 2) | ecosystem: Environmental > Aquatic > Thermal...
AATATTTTGCCCTTTCAATTGTCTGCGCCCCCAATATTTGGTTTAATTCTGAAGTTAAAATATCTTTGCGTAAAGATATTGTGTCTCCATTTGCATCAATATTTAATATGCCCTCTTGATCTTTCTTATGCCTGGTTATAATATCTTTTAATATTAATATTTTGTTTTTTATAAAATTTATATCGTCGCCAACATAAATTTCAGATAAAATCTCAATAAATTTTTCTTTATTCAATATTACAGCATCATAAGTAAGTGGAATTGCTTCTAAATTTTCTAATGTTAATTGTATAGCATTATTTACATTTTTCATTTTTTCACTCATTTTAAAATCACCATTTATATTTTATAAATAATAATTTATTAAAATCAATCTGTAAAATCCTTATTTTCCCTTTTATCCATTATTATCCACGCTTTCAATCATATAAAACAATTTATAATCTATAAACTTTTTTTCAGTATAACATTTGAAATATCATTTTACAACCTGAAAATCGTGATTGGGTGAAAATAAGGATAAATATGGTATACACTCTATAAATATAAAGAAACTGCTTATTTTAAATAAGGATAGATTTCTTGCTCTTTCTAATGCCATTAAATATGGAAGGAATTTTTATTCTAAAGAGCAAAAAAATTTTAAAATAGGGTGTATCAAACCCATTACCTTCACCCCACCTCGCTCGTTTAAACACATTCCAATATGTAATTTTTTTTGGTTATTTTTTACTTTTGCTTTTATTTTACCTCCTCCCGAGATATTATTATCTCAAAAAATCGTTAAAAAATTGGCAATTTTTGATTTTTATCCAAAGAAGTTAATTAAATTATATTTCCCAAACACAAAATCGTTTATATTACTATGTTAGAGTTAAATTATAATATACATTCTTTGATTAATTTACATTAAATATAATTTTCTTGAGGCGATGTGATTTTTTTATTTAATTTCTCCTTCGCCTAAAATAATTGTTCCGTCCTTACCTGAATACATTCTTTTATTATCTGAATTAAATTCATATTTCGCATCAAGAGATAAAATTTCTATGGATAATATTTTATAATGTTTGCATTTATAAATATGTTTATTTCCACTTTCACCAGCAACATAAATTTCAAACGATAATATAAAATGTGGTGCATCATAAATAACTTTGAATTCATCTGAAGGCGAAAAATAAAAACTTCTTTGAGTTGTTTCAATATTTTCAATATTATAAGTTTTACATTCTAAATAATATGGTTTTCCTTGAACCAAAATAGTATATCAGGATATCCAGTTGCTTTTTTATTTCCACTTGGACCCTCGGGAATATCTGCTTTTAAACCTAATAAATTTAATGAATCGCGGACATATAACTCTATATCATTCCCCACTTCATTTGGTCTGGGTCTTAAAATTCCCGATTTATTTATCTCTTCTCCTGCTTTTAATGCGGACTTTTTTAACAAATTTAACACTTCCGTGTGCTCTTGATTATTAAAATCAAATGGTTGTACTTTTTTCCCAGTCATTACTTCAATAACAAGATTAAAAGGAATATCTTTTAATGGTTGCAACATTTGTTTTATAACGTGCTCAAGTTTTTTGGTATATTCGTTATTGTCCATATTTATATTTTTTTCTTAAAAATTAATATATTTTCTTTTTTCATTACATTATAAAGTCCAAAAATTATTTTATTTATATTCTTAACTAACTTAAAACCAATTCCTTCCATATATTTTATTGTAAATTCAACCGTATCTATTTCCTGTCCTTGATAAGTGGCATTACCAATAACTATAACGGCATATTTATCAGGTTTTAACACTCTATAAATCTCGCTATATGCCTTTTTCATATCATCATTATAAAGTTCCACTTTGGTTTTACCATTTCCTCTAACCCCTATAAAATCATTTCTCATTTTCAATATATCATATCCTAAATCTTTAAGTGAATGGATATCATTTTGAATATAATCAAGGGCAATTGAATAAGGCGGAGATGTAATTATTCCATCTACTGAATTATCGGGTAATTTAATATTTCTCGAATCACCAACTTCAATTTTTATTTCGCCTAATTTTAAATTTAATTTTTCCTTTATTTCATTATAATCTTTTAAAGAAGCCAACATTAAATCAACATTTTTTAGAAAAGAATTATCAAAATCACGTTTTCTTCGGGAATTATCACTTACAGCAAGTAACCTCGCTAAAATATAAAAATTTTTTACTTTTTCATCCTTTATCAATTTATTTAAAAAATTATAGTAATTATCATTTTTTTTAAATAAATTCGGAGCAATATTTGATAAAATTTCATTCTTTACTCTTTTAATCTCATCCAAAACATAAATTGATTCTGTTTTAACTTTTCCTTGAATAACACAAAGCGGTGAAATATCTATACCTACAAAATTTATTCCTAATAGTTGGGCTTCCAGAGCCGTGGTCCCACTTCCAGAAAATGGGTCAAGAACAGTATCCCCTTCTTTTAACCCTATAATATTTAATAAAGCTCTTATCATTTGTGGATGAAATTTACCTTTATATGGATAAATCCAGTGCGTTAAATACTGATTTACAGAACGAGTTTGGTTCTTTTGAATTATTTGAAAATAATCTGTAAATTGACCTTCAATTGTTTTATAATAAGACCCTTTTCTTTTTATTAATTCTTTAATTTCACCTGATTTATTTAATATCTTAAATTCTCTTAATCCATTTGTTACTTCAAAATCAATACCTAATGCTTTTAATTCTAACTCTGCTAAAGATAATTCATAAATAAATTGTACATTATCTAATAAAACCAAGTCCTTTTTTTTATCATTATTATCAATTTCATATGCCCAGAATTGCCCCTCAGCTCTTTCTATCATTGTTTCTCCTTTTGTTTTAAATCTTTTTTCCATTACAATCAATTTCCTTTTAAAATTTATTTTAATACTTTTTAATTTCCCTCTTATCCATTATTATCCACGCTTTCAATCATATAAAACAATTTATAATCTATAAACTTTTTTTCAGTATAACATTTGAAATATTATTTTACCACCTGAAAATCGTGATTGGGGCAATGTCTCAGTAATGGGAGGTGATAATAAAAATTGAAAATACCTCTTAATCTCCTTTTAGAAACTAACCATTACCCATAAGAGTTAACCCGTGTTATGCAGCACATTCAATTTTTTTGATTTCTATGTGCTAATAAACTACAGGGTATAAAAACATGGCTGGTGCCAGAGCAATTTTTTCATTAAAATCAGAAAATGCCCTAACTTGCTAATAATATGGGTTGGATTTTTAGTGGCACAAAAACAAAGCGGAGCACTCGACTGACGCAGGAAACCCGAAGCACTTGAAATCCCAGCTTGAACTTTAATAACAGGGTTCAAGAATATAGTTCCAAAACGCACTGATTTTATTCAAAAAATTGCCTGGCTGCCAGCCACGGGCTAAAATTAAAGATGCGGGTAATAGACAGTTTTTAAAGAGGTGGGAGAGGAGATTTTATTTATGTAAAAAAAGTAAAGCAAAAAAATTTACTTTATATTTTATATGCCATTTATATTGAATTTTTAGCTAATTTTTTTAATTTTAACAAAATAAAATCCTTTATCAATTGCATTTACAATTTTTAAATCATATATTTTTATTAACTTTTTTATTTCATTTATGGAAGGTAAATGATGTTTTTTCATATCAAAACCAAAATTTTTATGAAGTAAATTTATTTTTTTTCTTGATATTGAATGGCATATTATCAGATACCCATCTTTTTTTAAAAGACGATAAAATTCCTTTATGTATTTTTCTTTTGGATAAAAATGCGGAAAACAATTAAAACAGATTATTCTATCTGCAATTTCTGACTTTAACTTTATATTTTTTGCATCACAATTTATTATTTTTACATTATTATATTTTTTTAATTTTTCTTTTGCATATTTTATCATTTTTTCAGCAATATCAATGGCATATAAAAATCCCTTTTCCCCTATTTTATTTAAAATATAAATTGAGAAATCCCCTTTACCACATCCAGGTTCTATCACTGTAATTCCTTTTTTTAATTGTGATAGTTTAATTATTTTTTTTATATTTGTCTTTTCTTTTATGGAATCATCCCACTCATTTATATAATTTTGTGCCAGCCCATTAAAAATTTTTTTATTATCCATATTTTTTCCTTTTTGGTGAAAAAATTAAAAAAATTATATATAAAAAAGTAGTAAATAAAACAACTGTTGCACTTGCCGGCAAATTAAACATAAATGACAATGCAACCCCTAAAACCGCACAAATACCACCAAAAAATCCTGAATAAAGAAAAAATTTTTTCAAATCAAATGTAATCTGATATGCAATTGCGGCAGGAGTTATTATTAAACTAAAAAGCATCAAACCGCCGATTATGTCAAGATTAACCGTAATAATTATTCCAATCAGGAAAAAAATCAAGTAATAAAAAAATTTGTCATTAATGCCAAGGGATGTTGCGATTTCCCTGCTAAAAAGTATGGCAAGGTACTGTTTGTAAAAAAACATTATTATTAAAATTTCCAGTATCAACCCGCATAAAATTAAAATAAAATCAAAAAAGTCAACAAGTAAAATGTTTCCCCATAAAAAATTCAAAACAAGTTCGTTTTTACCTTTTAAAAGTCCTACACCTAAAAAAGCCAGTCCCATAACTGCTGAAAAAATTATTGACACAGTTATATTCGGGTCTGATTTTGATTTATCCGTAAGTGGTCCTATAAACAGTGCAGAAACAACAGACAATAAAAATGCTGAAATTTTGGATGGAATGTTTAAAACCACGCCCCATATTCCACCTGCCATTGCAGAATGTGCTATTGCAACTCCAACAAAAGGTATATTAAGCAAAAATATGAAAACGCCTAAAATACCACATTCAAGACCAACAAAAAATGCAGTTAAAACCGTTTTATAAAAAAATATATCAATCATAAATAAACTCCAAAAAATTTTCCATTTTAAAAATTTCACTCTTTGCACCGGAAAAAATTATTTGTCCATTTTTCATAACAATCACTTTTTTACTCGCATCAGGAATATGGTTTATAAGATGTGTTATAAAAAGTATGGTTAACTTTTTTTCATGATAAATCTTTTCAACCATTTCTAAAAAATTTTTATAAGCAAGATAATCAAGATTAAGGTTGGGTTCATCAAGAAGCAAAATTATCGGTTCTTTTAAAAGTGTCATTGCAAGCATTACTTTTTGTTTTTCTCCCCCAGATAAAATACCAAATGGATATTCAAGTAAACTGGAAATACCGAATTCCTCAATTATTTCTTTTGCTTTTTTGTTTTTTGATAATTTTTCATTCAATGGTAATTGAAGTATGTCTTTAACAAGTATTGGGAAATACTTATCAATTACAAAGTTTTGTGGAAGATAAGCAATTTTTTTTCTTAAAAATAATAAATTGCTTTTTTCAAGAACCTCATCGCAGATTTTAACTATTCCACTTGCTTTATAAATCCCCATAATCACCTTTAAAACACTGGTTTTACCGGCGCCATTTTTACCAAGTATGGTTATAAAATCACCGTGAGTTGCTTTTAAATTTATATTTTTTAAAATTCTATTCCCTGAAATTACAAGGTCAAGATTTTCTATTTCTACTGTACAGCTCATTTTATGTATTTTTTTAATTCATTTATATTGTATTGCCACAAATTCAAAAATAAACTTTCGTTTTCTGAAAATTCAGGAAAATTTGACAGAACTATCAGATATGCGTTTAAATTTTTTGCAAAAATTTTTGCCGTCTCGTTATGATTCCCTGCTAAATTCCCTATAATAAATTTTACCTTTTGTTTTTTTCCTAATTTTATTATATCTGAAATTTCCTTTGGGCTCATTGCATCAGGTCCAGCAAAAGTTGCAATAACATTAAACCCTAACCATTTTGCAAAATTTTCCTGATTTTTACTGCATATAACTTTTATTGATCTTTTCTTTAAAACACCATTAATATAATCTAAATCCTTTGATACATTTTTACCTATTACCTCTTTTGCTTTTTCCAGATTTTTAGTTAATTTTTTTTCATCTTTTTTAAAATGCTTTGCAATTATATTCCGCATATCATAAAGCCCATAAGAATAATTGCTCGGTATTGTAAGGTCTGGAATCTGGAAAATTTCTATTTTTACTTTTTTATTTATTTTATTAATTTTTTCAATATAGCTTTTCTGAAAAGGATGAAGTATTACAAGTTTTGCGTTTTTTATTTTTAAAGCATCATCTGGTTTTAAATCAAAACTTGCCGGGCATTGCGAAGGCAAAACAAGTGTATCAACCTTTAACTCATTGCCAGCAACATCCTTTACAAGCGATGTTAAAATGCTGGTCCCTGCTATAATATCAATATCCTGTTTCGCAATAGCAAAAGAATTGAAAATCAAAAATAAAAAAATTGCTAACGTAATTATTTTTTTCATTTTTTCACCTTTTTAAATTTTAATTAATAAACCACCTTTAATTAAAAAGCCCGGACATGGATAACCGGTTTTTACCTGATATTTTCTATCAAACATATTTTCTATATCAAGGTAAAAATTTGTCTCAACAGTATTTAAAAGCACTGAATAATTAACTGAACTGTTTACAATCGCATATTCTTCCAGTTGCTGATTTCTAAAATCAGCGTCAAATCTGTCCCTTGCAATTTCTGTTTCAAGTTTTACAGAAAGATTGTTAATAATATCTATATTACTATAAACTTTTCCTGTCAGATAAGCAAAACGTGCTGTTTTTTCTCTCGGGTCAGTATAACACAAATTTGTCCCAAGTTTAATTTTATCAAAAATCTGTGTATCTATTCCTGCTTCTACACCACGCAATAAAATAAAGCCAGTATTTTTTAATTTACCATCCACAGGGTCTGTTTTAAGTAAGTTGCTTCCTTCTGTTTGATAAACTGTTATACTGTAATTTATTAAATCAAACAATTTTGCTTCAAGCCCTGTTTCATACTGCCAGAAATTTTCTGGCTTTAATTCATCATAGGTTGACCAAATAACTGTGCCCATTGCAGGTGTTTTATATCCTTTAGATAAATTTATATGCATAACAAAATCTTTTAATAAAGCAACTTTTAATCCAAATTGTGGAACTATTTCCTGTCCCCATTTGTTATTTATGCCATATCTTGTTCCAAGATAAATCCCAAAAATACCAATATCCTGAGAAAATGAAAAATAGGGAGCATAATCATTCTCATATCTTTCTTCTATTTTTCTTGCCGGTGTTGGAACTCTGCTATCAAAATACCCACCAAAATACTGCCAATCAAAGCCAAGTTTTGTTATATTTGCAGGAAATAAATACCATTCATTAATAAATCTCACACCATAATTTTGATATCTGTTATAACTCCCATCTATTAATTTTCCTAAAAAAGGATTGTATGTCTTAAGAAAATTATTATGCCCTGAATCGGTAAATGCAATTATTTGTGTTTTCATTTCATTGTTTTCATATTTAACTCTAACATCCCCGTCCCTTTGCAATGTCTCTACTGCTTCCTGCTCTCTGTCCCAATTTATCGCAGTTACTGGACCTGGATTAAATGAACGAATAAAAGAATAATCACCATTTACAGCAAAATAAAATTCATTCAATGAATAACCAATATGCCCATGATAATTCTGCTGATATGAATCTGAATTTTGTCTTGCTCCATTTGTTGATTTATAACCACCTGAAAGAGAAACATCAAAATTAAAATAATTTGCGAGAGCATTTGCAAAATAGTCCTGAGTCCAATAATTTCCAATTCCAGAATTTAGCGTTAATTTATAGCCCTCTTTTTCTAATTTTTTTGTATTTATCACAATTGCTCCTGCTGTTGCCTGATTACCGAGTTCAACACCAGAAGGTCCTTTTATAACTTCAATACTTTCAACTGAATCAAGCGATAATGTATCAAGCAATGGATGACGCCATATACCAATATACTGCGGTCTATCATCAACAACAACTAAAATTCCAGGGTTGGGCAATTCACCAAGCCCTCTTATTTTTAAAACAGAAGGGGCAGAAGAACCGGCAGAAAAGCCAATTATACCTGCTTTTTGAAAATAAACACCGGGTGCTTCTTTTACAGCATCTGCCACATTTGCTTTACTTCCTGCTTCAAGTATTTTACCTTTTATCACTGTTGATGACATAATATTTGTATTTAAACCATTTATAATTTCACTTTGCTTTTCTTCAACATAGATTTTTCCAATGTCAACACTTTTTTCTTCCCTGTCGGCACCAACAAATTCTCCAAACACTAATGAAAAAAATAAAACCAAAACTGAAAATAAAAAAATAAATCTTTTAAACATAAAAACCTCCTTAATTTAATTTATAAATGATTTTAACCTGTAAATTCATTTTATTTAAATTATAGTAATCTGGCATTTTTTCAAAAGGAATACACCTTTTAATTGTATTTATTGCTTCGGTATCAAGTATTTCATTACCCGATGATTCTAAAATCCGAATATCTTCTACATTCCCATCTTTTAATAAATCAAAAGAAATTCCTACTTTTCCTTCAATGCCGAGTTTTTTTGCCGCTTCCGGATAGTGTTTATTTTTTTGTATTTGAAATTTAATTCTATCCTCAAATTTTAACATTGCTTCGCCATTTTGTTCTGTTGATATTATTTTATTTTTCTTATCCCCTATTCCCTCTTCTGAATTTTTTGCTTCCTCGCCTTGCTTTTCTACAATTTTGCTAATTTTTCCTATTTTTCTTATATCGGGCAACTCATTTGCTGTAAAAATTTCAACTGAATTTATAACTTTGTTATCTTTATTCATTGCTAATTTTAAGTTATTAAAATTCATTTTTCCTAAAAAACCAATGCCAGAAAAAATGGCTGCATGTAAAGTAATTGATAAAAAAAATGCAAACAATGTTATTGTTTTCCCTTTCATTTTAAATTTTTCCCTTTGGTTGCTATTGATAGTTTTCCAAATTTTATACCTTTTAAACTTATTAATTTATCTGCGATTTCCTTTAATTTATTTGTCTTTCCACGAACAATGATGACATCAAGGCAGTTATCATGGTCAAGGTGAACATGTGTATCAGAAACTATGTATTCATTGTAATCATGTTGTATGTGATTCAATTTATTGAGTAAATCCCTTTTGTGGTGGTCATAAACAAGATTTATTGTGCCAATTGAATCATTATTTAAACTTTTTTTCGCCCATTCTTCTTCAACTATTAAATTTCTTATAAGGTCTCTTATTGCTTCTGACCTGTTTTCATATTTTTTATTTTTAATTATTTCATCAAATTTTTTCAGCAAATCATCATCAACAGATACACCAAATCTTATTAATTTTGACATCACTTCCTCCAGTAGCACATTTTTTACAAAATGTAGCACAAAGAATTTTTAAGGTCAAGAAGTTTTTTTAACATCTAAAATCGCGGGAAAAACAATTTTTAGGTGGCATAATTTTCCTCCGCTTCATTATAGTATGAAACATCAAAAATCCTACCGCTGCCTGCTTTGGATAAACTTGGGAATAATCATTATCTTTAAAAAAAGGAAAATGAAAAAATAATTTTGTATCCCCTCAATTACAATAGGTTTTTATAAAATATGAAGTAAATTTTTTTGCTTTACTTTTTTTGCATAAATAAAACCCCCCGCTCCCCTCTTTAAAAACTTTCCATTACCCACATCTTTAATTTTAGCCCGTGGCTTGCAGCCAGGCAATTTTTTGAATAAAATCAGGACGTTTTTGGACTATATTTTTGAACCCTGTTATTAAAGTTCAATCTGGGAGTTCAAGTGTTTCGGTTTTCCCGTGTCAGCCGAATGTTCTGCTTTGTTTTTATTCATCTAAAAATTTTAAATTCCATTGCCAGCTACTTTAAGAAAGGGAAAGATAAAAAAATTGAGAAATCCTCTTTTGAAAAAGAGAACATAATAAAAAATTTTTTTCTGGCTGACTGCCCTTGGCTAGCTTGTATATAATAGTTAATTTCTAAAAAAAATTATAATGAATTTAAAATTCTTTGTATGTTTTTACAGAGAAAACACAATAATTATTTTGCAGTTTTATTAAATCTTTTTTTTACTTTTTTATCAGTTAATTCACGCAATGCATCAGATGCAATCCATTTTGCACTTTTACTGTTTATTTTACTTATCTCTTTAGCAGTTTTTATCGCTATTTTATTTAAATTCATATTTTTTTTACCAATTTGTCTTAAAGACCAGTTTACAGCTTTTTTTACGAAGTTTCTGTTATCAGATGCGTGTTTTTTTATTAAAGGAAAAAATTGTTCAAATTTTTTATCATGTGCTTCTCTTTCATACCATGCGAGGCAGGCAATTAATGCAAAGCCGGCACGTTTTTCAAATTCTTTTTTTCTATTTGTCCATTTTTTTGCTTTTTCCCATGAATAAGGCGTTTTACTGAAAAGATTCATACAACACTGATCGCATACATCCCAGGAATCAAAATTTTTTATCCATTCATCCATTTGTTTTTTTGTTACTTTTTCTGGCTCATCAATCATAGATGCAAGTATTTTTGCTTCATGAATGCCCGAATCCCAGAGTTTTAAAGCAAGATTATGATTTTTTCCGATTTCTTTTGCCATTTTTCTTAAAACAGGTATAGAAATTCCATAAGTTTTTTCCGGATTTATTCCAAATCTTGCCATACCTGCAACTGCTTTCGGATTTGACAGAGATTTAAGTTTTTTAAGAATTTGATTTAATTGCATTTTTTGTTCTCCTTTTTGTTCTCAATAAATGGGGCAGCAGGAATTTGTTGGCAAATAACGTCGCCTGTCTCAATTTGAGGGCACAAAATGCTACCTCAAGTTTTAAAATTCACCTTTTATTAATTGAAAAATGAAATCTTCCATGAAACTTTTTATATTTCTTTTCTCCTGTTCAATTAATCGTTTTGTTGTTACCCCAAAAAGTTCAGTAAGGTCTCTGTTCAGCATTACATTCAATCAACTTATTAAAATTTTATTCAAGATCTATCGTCAATACTTTATCATTTTTGCTTACGATCCTCTATATGATTATTTAAAAACACCATAGTCCTTTTTTTCTATGGACATTAGAAGGCGAGATCTTGCCAAATTTTGCCATACAAATTCTGGCGGAGAGAGTGGGATTTGAACCCACGAAGCCCTTACGAGCTTACACGCTCTCCAGGCGTGCTCCTTCAACCGCTCGGACATCTCTCCGCAAATTCAATCACTTTAAAGTCCAAAAAATATGGTGGAGCAGAGCGGGATTGAACCGCCGACCCCAGCGTTGCGAACGCTGTGCTCTCCCAGCTGAGCTACTGCCCCACATAAGGCAAAAATTTTATTTGTGATTCATAAATAGTTTACATTATTTAAAAATTTTTTCAAATAAAATTTTTATTATTCCGTATCCCTCAGTTATAGTAAGTTTTTATAAAATATAAAGTAAATTTTTTGCTTTACCTTTTTTTACCTGCATAAAATCTCCCAGCATCAATTTTTAAATAAAAAAGATAGGAATTAAAAACTGAAAGCGGGGGAATTTGTTTTTATTTTCCCTCCCTCCCCAGTGTGTGAGAGAGTTAGAGAGAGGGGGAATTCAATTTTCAATTTTTTTTCATTGCAATGCCGCAATTACAAGCAATGGCATCAGAATAAAAAAAATGCATAAAGACTTAAAAATCCCCCTTTAGTTCCCCCTTTTGAAAAGGGGGAAAATAAAAATTGATAATTTTTAATTTTTTTAATCACGCTCTCCCCTTCCCCCTTTCCCATCAAAGGGCGAGGGGAATTCCTTTCTTCCCTTTTAAACAATGCATTTCTTAATTCTCAATTTCCAATTTCTAATTTAAAAAAAATCCTCTCTCCCCAGCGTGGGAGAGAATTAAAGAGAGGGGGTGGTTGCTTTCAAGTCGCCTCTTGCATTTCTTCACCCTCTCCCCTTCCCCTCTCCCATCAAAGGGTCTAATCATTACCCACAAGTTATCTTTATTTTCCAACAAAATTATAAAGAGGAAAAAACGATATTGTTAAACCTGGGGTCTGACCCCATTCTTATTGATGTCAGGTTCACGCATTTTCTGATTATTATATTTTATCTCACACAGGAGGTTTTTGATATAATTATTCCTTTTTCATCATATTCTGTTATTGCTTTTATTCTGTAAATAAAAACCCCTGACGACACTTTTTTACCTGATTTATTGCATCCATTCCAGTAAAATTTATTATATCCCTGATATCCTTTAAATCTGCTTTCTTCAAGCACAACTTCTCCTGATACTGTAAATATTTTTACACTGCAATCGGCTTCCCGCGATAAATAGAAAATAATACTGGTATCATACTGAAAAGGATTGGGAAAACTTCCTTTTAGTTCAATGACAAAAGGAACAAGCGTCGGAGTAATAGTTGGTGTTATTGTTTCAGTCGGAGTTATTGTTGATGTCTGGGTAATTGTAAATGTGGGTGTTATTGTCCTGGTTTGCGTTATAGTCACTGTTTGAGTGATTGTTTGTGTCATTGTTTGAGTTGGCGTTATGGTAAGTGTTTGAGTGATTGTTGGCGTCATTGTTTGAGTTGGCGTTATAGTAAGTGTTTGAGTGATTGTTGGCGTTGTAAGAAGCGCTCCCTGATTTAAACCATAATACGTTATCCATGTTATGCTCTGCCCCGGGGAAATCTGAAAACCTGACGAACTTGGAGAGCCGTTACACCACCAAAGGACAACAGCACTATCAGAACCTATGCTGCCTGCACCTGCGGTTGTCCACTGAGCATTCCTGTTGACAAAAGGCCAATATGCAACTTCAAAAATATCAGGCTGGGTGGCTTGCTCTCCATAAGGATTTGAATGAACATGCCCCCTTCCTATAAGTGTTGGCGTCCCAAAATGCGGGTCAATATCATAATCCCACCAGTTTGCCGGTATATCGCCATTTGTTTTATACCATATTGAGTTTGCTGTAAGAACAGTAAATCCATTGTCAATAGAAATGTTTGTTCCGTCATTACCAAGAACCATGGTATCAAGTTCAAGTCGTAAAGCAACATTATGCATTATACTATCAATATTTCTGGCGATGAATTTATACTGTAGCGTATCCGCGTTGATTCCGGTTGAAGGATTATTGACAAATTTAAAATGCACCTCTATGTCAACTACGTTGTTAAATCTATGCGTGCCCCACATTTCATCAGAAGTAGTCGTATATGTCCCGCCTACAATGGTTGCTGAATAAAAATCACAAGGAATATTATCCACTTTTGCAACAATATGTGAAGTGCTGCTGGGTTCAAAGCAAGCACTAGTATATTTATATATAAGTCTTCCATTTGCAGGCGAATAACTACTGGATGTCCCAAGGTCAAAGCCGTAAAACACTCCCGAACTAATTTCTGCATTTGCTCCCAAAAAATTATTTTGTATGCAGGCTGCATATATGTATTTACCCCATAATAAGAATACTATAGCAACTAAAAAAGTTGTTTTTTTCATTCCGCTTAACCTTTCTTTTTATATATATAATTATATCTCATTTTTTACGATTACGCAAGTTTTTACGACGCAGGGATTGCATCCTTAAGAAGTGGTTTTTATTTGTCTTTCCAGAACTCATTCCATGCCTTGCTGTCATGTCTTAATTTAAAATTTTAGCCCAGGGCTGGCTACCATTAATTTTTTCCTTTCTTTTCAATCTCCCACTTTACTAAATGGGGAAACAGGAGGATTTGTTTTTCAATTTTTTTTATCCCCTCTCCCCTTCCCCCTCTCCCATCAAAGGGCGAGGGGAATTAAAAAATTTTCTCTTCTTTATTTTCCAACAAAATTATAAAGAGGAAAAAACGATATTGTTAAACCTGGGGTCTGACCCCATTCTTAACATCATCGCTAACTTTCTCTTTACCATTTTCCTTTGCTCTCCATTACCCAAATCTTTGGTTTTGATACAGAATTGGGAGATAAGTAATTTTTTGAATAAAATTAGAATGTTTTTGGGGTTTTTTAGGACCTTTTATTAAAGTTCAAGCGGTGAGTTAAAGTGCTTCAGGCATAAACCGAGTGCACTGCTTTGTTTTTTATTTATTTAAAAAATTAAAATCCCCATATTTTTTCCTTTAAAAGGGACCCCATTAAAAAAATATTTTTACAATATTATAAATTTATCCACTCTGGATTTTATTTTTGATCCATCTTTTAATATTGCACGTAAAATATAATAATAAATTCCCCTTGCCAAATTGTTTATTTCATAGCCGGCCACAATCGCATTTACTTCCCCATCTCCTTTTTGCGTTATCCCAATTTGTTTTATAACTTTTATTTTTCTATAACCGATACTGTAAATTTCTATTTCCATTTCTTCCACTATTTGATTTATATAAAATTTTATTTTTATTTCCTTAATTTCTTTTTTATTAATCGGGTGTGGATATATTGTTATATTTTTTATTTCATTCCCTCCCTGTTTTTCAGGTGTATTTGTAATAACCGGTGTTGCCACATACATTGGTGTCGCGGATAAAGTTGCTGTAAATGTAAAAGTGCTTGTTGCAGTATTAAATACTGTGGGTGTTCGTGTATTTGTAGGTGTAAATGAATTTGTATTTACAGGTGTATTTGTAAAAAAATTAGTTGCAGTAAATGTAGCAGTATGGGTAAAAGTAAATGATGCCGTATTTGTCATAACAACCGTATTTGTATATGTGTTCTGCACAGTATTTGTTTCTGTTGTAGTTTGAGTGTTTGTAATTACCGGTGTTTGCGTATTTGTTAATGTTGATGTATTTGTTGCTGTTTTTGTCAATGTACCTGTTGCTGCTGGCGTGCCTATTGTCGTATCTGTATTTGTCGGCGTTTCTGTTAAAGTACTGGTTCTCGTATTTGTTGGTGTATTTGTCCTTGTTGCAGTTGCTGTATTTGTAAATGTTCTCGTTGCCGTATTTGTTTGTGTATTCGTACTTGTTGGCGTATTCGTATTTGTTGCTGTATTCGTTCTGGTAAATGTCCTTGTTGCTGTTGGCGTGTTTGTCTTTGTCACAGTTGGTGTAGAAGTTAAGTTCACAGTTGTGCCTCCACCAATAACTATGACCATACCTCTTGGATTTGTGCTAACCAAAGTTGTGCTCTGGTCATTTACATCATCATAGCAAAAACCGTATGCCTTATTATTTATTGATACATCATGCCAGAATTTTGAATAAAAATTTGCAGGTGCTGATTTATAATATTCATTCGGGTTATTTAATTTTGAAGCATCATCAATAACATGCCTGTTAAAACCAGCGCATATTATTGCTTCTAATGCCAATTCAACTGAATTGCCAGATGCAAGTGCGCCTGCACCCATAAAAATATCCTGTGTTGTTGGTTTACTCACATAATAAACATTCGGATCCCCGGGCGTTGTAAATGCCAGCCGATTATCTCCGCCAACTCTACCTGTATATGTCTTTGGCGGTATATTTATGACTAAATCATTATTCGTATATTGTTGCCATACGCTGTTTATATAACTATCAAAATAACTTGAATATGTTTTTCCTGCTGCAAAATTACCATGTATGGGCGCTACAATTCTATTTCCCTGCAATAAATGTAAAAATTCTGAAGGCACATTGCTATTCCATAAATTAAAAATCGTTTCTGCTGTGTGTGTTATTCCAACTTCACCATTTAAAATATAACTTGAATTAAAATTATCATATAACCTTAAAATGAGCGGAATACCAAAAATATCAACCTGCGTGGTATTGCAAAATATGGTTCCATTCTGTAAATTGAATTCAATCCAGTCAAAGGTCTTATTCAAATTCGGGTCTGTTGGATTTTCAATGTTTGGATAAACTATGCCAACCTGTCCATTTCCTATATCAATAATCGGTATATCAAGAGGACTACCGAGTGAAACATATAACCTCCCAGAAATCATTGTTGGTGGAAACTGTAAGCCATTTATTGAACTCAGCGGTATTGAATAATTTGAACCGTTTTCACCAGGATTACATTCAATCATATTTCCATTTGAATCAAGATGGCAGAATCTACCATTTGAATTAAGAGCAATTACAAGAACATAAATCTGATTGTTTTGATATTGTCCATTTGTATTATTTATAAACTGACAGGTCATCTGCATTCCTGAATTTAATGGAATTAAAACATCTGTTTGTGTATTCACAGGAGTATTTGTGGGTACCGGAGTATGTGTCCGTGTAAATGTAAAAGTAGCAGTTGCCGTATTAGTGTTTATTGGTGTATTTGTTCTGGTAAATGTCCTTGTTGCCGTTGCTGTGTTTGTCGGTGTTGGTATACTACCACCATAAATTTCAATTTCATCAATATACCAGTTATTGCCTGTATTATTCGCAGTTCCACCAGTTGTATCAACAATTGCAAATTGTATTGCTTTGACATGTTGTAATACATCTGATAATGATAAACCCATCCCTTGCCCCCATCCAGGTGATGAAAAATTATTCCAAGGTATATTAATAAATGTCCAGTTACTACTTGGCGTATAATTATAATGCCAATAAGAATAATCTGTTATATTTGTTGATACCAGTTGAATTAAAAAATCAACCTGGGTCCCACTTCCTTTATTTCCTTTCATAAACAATCTTATCCCTTGTGTTCCATTCAAATTTATTTCAGTTCCCGATGAATTCAAATCAGTTGCTATAGAAATTGATGACCAGTTATTACCAATAACATCTCCTCTAATTTTTCCCGCATAATTTCCTGCTCCTGCTGCAACATCAGTTACTATACTTCTTGTTATATTACTACCTGTTGCAGCCCATTGAGTCCATGCACCGGCAAGGTTATTAAAATCAAATTCATTATCCTCAAATGTCTCAATTTTTGTTCCTGGAATAGTAGGTGTTGGTGTCGATGTCGGGCTATTATTTACTGTAAAATCAATATAATTAAAATTTCCCACAGACCCGGTTGCACCATTTGCATCCATTACTATTTTTAATGTTTTATTGCCGGTTGCAAGATTTATATTATTCACATTTAATGTTTGCCATATCTGCCATCCACCTGTATTTGGTATTGTCATTGTTCCGCTCACATTTACCCCATCTATTTCAAGGTGAAAAGTCCCGCCAGCCCCATTGCTCGCCACCCTTATTCCTATATTATATGAACCTGCTTGTGTCACGTTTATGCTATAACTTAACCATTCACCAGCAACTGTCCAACCGACATTATAGCCACCTCCTGTGTCCGTGCATACTTCAATATCAACCCCGTCATTTCTGTACTGTCCGCCATTATTTGTTGCATCTGAATCGTGATATCCCGTTCCTTCACAGCACTTATAATCTTCTGCTTCTACCCTGCCAGGTATATTAAATATTTTTGGTGTTGGCGTAGGTGTTGGTGTTGCTGTTGGACCGCTTTCCTGCCATTGATACCACCTGACATAATCAACATACATACGCTGTGGAAAAACCGTACTTGCATCAGGATAACCGGGCCAGTTTCCACCAACTGCTAAATTTAAAAGAATAAAAAAATCTTTTCCTACAAACTCTTCCATACCGCTTCCTATATTTACGGTATGATACTGCGTTCCATCAAAAAACCATTTTATCGAAGTTGCATCCCATTCAACTGCATAAATGTGATAATTGTCAGCCAGTTTTTCTGGCCATGGAACTGATATGCTATTTCCATTATATTGATGTCCCCCGTTATCCCAGTGTGCTGTGCCAACACATACATTATCTCTTCCTGCTCCACCGCCGACCATTTCCATTATATCTATTTCACCGCATGCAGGCCAACCAACTGTACTTATGTTTTCCCCGAGCATCCAGAATGCTGGCCAGATTCCCTGTCCATAAGGCATTTTAATTCTTGCTTCTATTCTTCCGTATGTAAAATGAACCTTTCCCTGAGTTTTCAATCTCGCAGATGTATAGCCGCAATTACCACCACCCGTATTTATTGCCTGTATTACAAGATTTCCATTTTCTATGAATGCATTATTTGAACTGTTTGTATAGTTTTCCCATTCATTATTTCCCCAACCCGAGCATCCTAAATCATATCCCCAGTATGATGTATTTATATTTGGTCCTTCAAATTCATCAGCCCACACCAGAACCCAGCTGGGCGCTGAATACAAATAAATAGATAAAAGAAATACAGGAAGGGAAATTAATATTTTTAATTTACGCATTTTAAAACACCTCATAATAATTTAATTCCATTCATCCCAAAAGCTTATTAAAACCATTTTTTATCAAACCGCTTCGATAAAATTATACAAAAAACAACATTTGCTGTCAAGATAAAATTTTTCTACGTCGTAATCCCTCAGTGATAGCAGGTTTTTATAAAATATAAAGTAAATTTTTTTGCTTTACTTTTTTACATAAATAAAATCTCCTATCTTTAAAAAAGAGGAAAAATAAAAAAATGGGAAACAGTGGGATTTGTTTTTTCCTCTCTCCCCTGCGTGGGAGAGAGTTAGAGAGAGGGGGTGATTGCATTCAAGTCGCCTCTTGCATTCCCTCACCCTCTCCCCTTCCCCCTCTCCCATCAAAGGGCGAGGGGAAATTAAAAAAATTTTTCGTTTTTATCTCTTACTTTTCAAAAGGGAGATTAAGAGTGATTTTTCAATTTTTATTATTACCTCCCATAACTGAGGCATTGCTCTACGTCGTATCCCCTATTTACAAAATAAGGGAATTAAAAAAATTTTTTCTTCTTTTTATCTCTCCTTTTTCTAAAGGGAGACACAGAGGGATTTGTTTTTATTTTTTTCCTCTCTCCACAACGTGGGAGAGAGGCAAGGAGAGAGGGACGATTGCAATTTTTAATTTTATTCCATTGTGATGTCACAATTACAAGCGAGATGACATATGCATAAGGACTTAAAAATCCCCCTTTAGTTTCCCCTTTTGAAAAGGGGGAAAATAAAAATTGATAATTTTTAATTTTTTTAATCACGCTCTCCCCTTCCCCCTTTTTAAAAAAGAGGGGAATTAAAAAAATTTTTCTTCTTTTTTATTTCCCCCTTTCATAAAGCTAACCATTACTCACAAATTAGCCCGCGGCAGGCAGCTAGGCAATTTTTTGAATAAAATTATGACGTTCACGGACTATATTTTTGAACCTTGTTATTAAAATTCAAGTGGGAATTTCAAGTGCTTCGGTTTTCCCGCGTCAGCCGAGATCTCTGCTTTTTTTTGTTTATATAAAAATCTAAAATCCCCCTGTTTCCCCCTTTAGGAAAGGGGGACATTAAAAAAAATAAAAAAAATTGCTCTGGCTGCCTGTCACGGGCTAAAACTAAAGATGCGGGCAATGGACAGTTCTTAAAGGGAAAAATAGGTGGATTTAACTCTTTGCTTTTCTTTCTTGCATAGAATCTCCCATCCACTCTCTTTAAAAAAATGAGGGATTAAAAAATAGAAAACAGCGGGATTAGTTTTCTTTATTTATTTTATATTTAAAGTGGCACAGAGAATGAGATATTAATTATTTTTGTTTTTGATTCATCATTTAACATCTGCACCATACTTGATAATTGATATTGACCAAGGAAAATCGCTTCTAATCCAAAATTTATGCTAATATAACTAAAATCATCGCTAAATTTTTCACTTTCAATATAAACATTAACTACTGATAAATTTGAAACCCCGGTAACAAAAGGTATTATTTCAACCTCTGGTGTTAATTTATAATTTATCTGAAAAGAAATTTTAGGCAAAATACTAGTTATATAAGTGTTACAATCCACGTCTTTATAACTTATTGACCATGGCCAGGTATTATAATTTATCACAGGATAATTTTTTATTTTATAGTTCATCATCGTCATACTAACATCTAATCCAGGGGCTAAAAATATTTTTAATTTTTCTTCATAAAATAACTTTGTCTGAAAATTCACGCCTGCAAGAAACCCAAAATCAAAAGTTCCTGTTTTTGAATTATCAAAACCAGTATTTATTTCACCCCAGCCGCCAAAAACACTTATATTTGAGTATAATATGCCGACCTTACTTTTAATGTAATTTTCAGAATAATCCACTGATATATTGCTCAAATTAAAAATATCACTTGATATGTTTGAATAAGAAAATCCTATTGCTTTTACTGGCTCAGTATTGCTTTCATCTTCATAATATTTATCCACGGCACCTATTGGTGGCGGTGAAATACTAAAACTTATATTTACATTATCCGAATCTTCCTGAGCAAATAAAGGCAGGGAAAACAAAATTAAAACAAGCATTAAATTAAATTTTTTCATATCTGTCTCCTTTGTTTTTATAATTATTTATTTAATGATGCAAAGTTATCATTAAATGCTTAATTTGTCAATGATTTATGTTTTCAATTGCATTTATAAAAGTGGTTTTTATTTTTTTTTAATCATTTCTTTCATTATCGTAATGCATTAAATTAGTCCAAAAAATCAAAAAATTAAGGGATTGTTTTCTTGAGACCTTTTATTAAATTTCAAGCACGGATTTCAAGTGCTCCACCTTTTTGCGTCAGTCAAGTATTCCGTTTTATTTCTGTGCCACTTAAAATCCACCCATATTAATAGCAGGTTCAGACATTTTCTGATTTTCCATAAAAGAATTGTAATCCCTCAGTCAAAGTAGTTTTTTATAAAATATAAAATAAATTTTTTTACTTTACTTTTTTTACTGCATAAAATCTCCCCTCTCCCCTCTTTAAAAAAGATGGGAATTAAAAAAATTTTTTCTTCTTTTTATCTCTCCCTTTTCTAAAGGAAGATTAAGAGGGATTTTCAAATTTTATTATCACCTCCTATAACTGTGGCATTACAAAGAATTAAATATTCTGCCTGGTACGGGCTTACTTTTTGGTAAAATAGTTAACTTTTAAAAGTCAGGTAATTAAAAATATATAAAATTAAATTTTACGCAGTTCCGCGAATGATTAAATCCGGCATGATTTTTATATTTTTAAATCCATTCTGTTTGCTTTTTAATGCCTCTGTTGCTATCATAAATGAAATTTTTCCAACTTCATCCAGTTTCTGGTCAACCGTTGTTAATGCAGGTGTTGTTGTCTGGCTTATCAACTGATTATCATAACCTACAATTGCTATTTCATTCGGTATTTTTATTTTATTTTCTGCCAGTTTTTGTATTATACCTGCTGCCATTATATCACCTGCTGCACAGAAAATGGCATCGGGTAACTTTTTTCTTTTTAAAATTCTTTCTGCAATTTCTTTTCCTTCTAAAAACGAGTATGCTTGACTGTAATAGATATTTTCTTCTTTTAATTTTATTTTATTTTCATTATGCCAGTTTTTAAATGCAATCAACCTTTCCCTTGCCGATATATTAAAATCCTCATCCTTTGGTGGTTCCTGCGACCCAACTACAAAAATAACATCTTTTTTATTTTTACTTAAAAGATAATCCATTACTTTTTTAACCCCGATTTCATTATCAATGGTTACTGAATGAGCATTTTTTAATTCGTTTTCAATTAAAATCAGCGGCACTCCATTTTTTTCATAACTATCCACAATTGTTTTTTCAGGTCTTATTGTTACAACAATGACCGCATCTGCTAAGTGACTGAAAAGTATTTTATTTAAAATGTCCTGTTTGCTTTTTTTTATATTAAATGTTGAATACATTTGAATTTTTATATCAGCAAACTTTTTTTCCTGATATATGTAATTTTCAATGGATGATAAAAGCGGAGTCACAAAAGTCCCTGCAAAACGCGTTGTAACTATGGCAATAATGCCTGTTTTTCCACTTGCCAGCTGCTGGGCTATTGAGTTCGGATAATAATTGTATTTTTTTACAACCCTGAAAATTTTTTCTTTTGTTTTATTTGTTACTCTGTCGCTCCCCCTTAACGCCAGCGATACTGTGGATTTTGAAACCCGTGCTTCTTTTGCTATTTCACTTATTGTTATTTTTTTCATAATTTTATGCGGATTCTCTTTTTATGAATTCTGTTTCAAAAACAAGATTTTTTACCTGTTTTATTTTACCCTGTATTTCTTCAAGTGCTATGGCAAATGCTTCATTACCGATTTTTTCAAATGGTTGTTTAACCGTGGTTAAAGCAGGGCTTATTGCAGATGCAACAGGGACATCATCATAACCGATAATAGCAATATCGTCCGGTATTTTTATGCCCGCTTCTTTCACTGCCTTCATTACCCCGATTGCTGTATTATCACCCGCGGCACAAAAAATCGCATCCACGTCCTTTACTTCATTTATTATATTTCTTCCGGCTGTATATCCATCATTGATAAAATTGTTTTCAACTGAAAAATAGGAGACCTTAATTTCTCTGTCAAAATCACTTATTGCCTTTTTAAATCCATTTACTTTTTCATAAATTGATAACCCTTTTTCTGGCATTTGTTTTTCCCCTAAATAAACCAATTTCTTTCTGCCCTGATTTAAAAGATGCATTGCTGCATTATATGCGCCATTAAAATTATCACTTTTTACAGAATGAACACCCTCAATGTATTCATCAATTAAAATCAAAGAAATTTTCTTTTCCCTTATTTTTTTTAAGTATTCATCACTTAATTTCATTCCAAGCATAATAATCACATCTGCTTTTCTGCTTGAAATTATTGAATCTATTATCTGTTCTTTTAATTTAATATCACCGCGTGTTGAAAAAGGAATTAAATCATATTTTTCTAAAAGTCCTGCAAGATAAACCCCTTCTTCTATTTCCCTTAATATATTCATACCCACAACTGATGAAAAACGAGTACTTATGAAGGCAATTGAATCTGCCCTGCCACTTACAAGTGCTTTTGCAATTTTATTTGGTTTATAATTTAATTCTTTTATAGCACGCAAAACTTTTTCTTTTGTTTCAGGTGCAACTTTGTTAACATTATTTATCACCAATGAAACCGTGTTATATGATACACCTGCAAGTTTTGCTACATCCTTTAAAGTTGCCATCTTTTAACCTGCCTGTCTTTAAAATACAAAAGTATTTATATTATACCCTTTTTCTCTTTTATAAACAATTTTTTTACTTAAAGCAAGTATAATATGTAAACCCATTTTCCCACCCTGCCCATTTTTTATTCTGTTTTTAATATCAGGCAACTTATATTCTTTTATATTAAATTTTTTACCTTTGTCAATAATTTTAACTAAAATACAACTATGGTCAATTTTTATTCCTGTATAAAAACCATCGGCACCGCTATGTCTTATAATATTTTCGCAGTGTTCTATTACGCACATTTTTATTACAGATATTTTTTTATTATTTACTTTTTTCTCATTTAAAATTTTCTGTAAAAAACCCCTTACTTTTTTTAAATTTTCTTTTTTTGCAGAAAAATATTTATGGAAATAATCTTTAAAAAAATTTTTTATAAAAGTCATTTTTTTAAAATTGCTTCTTTTGCTTTTTCAACGCTTTCAAATTTTTTTATTATCGCCTCAATACCGATAAGGTCATAAATCCTTTCTGCACTTTTATCCAGACCGGCAAGAAAAATTTCTCCGCCCTCATCTTTTATTTTTTTACTTTCATTTACAATTGCGCTCCAGCCGGCAGAACTTATAAATTCCAATTTTTCCAGATTAAAAATAAAATACTTACCACCTGTTTCTTTTTTAATCTCATCAAATTTTAAATTAAAATAAGAAACCGATGATGAGTCAAGTTCGCCGACAAAATCAATTACCACCACTTTTTCTTCTTTCCTTTGATTTATTTTTAAAACCATAAATATACCTCCTTTAAAATTTTTTTCTTTCTAAAATAATCATTGCAATATCATCCGTTTGTATTGTTCCCTCAGAAAAGTAATTAACCTCTTTATTAATTTTATTTAATAAAATATCGCCTGTATCTTCCACATTTAACATAAAAAATTCTTTTAACTTTTCCAGACCGAATCTTTTTCCATCATTTGATTTTGCATCAATAATGCCATCTGTAAAAAACAAAAATTTATCTCCTTTATTTATTTTTAATACTTCTTTTTTTAATTTACTTTTTAAAACCTCGCCATCAAAAATTCCTATTGCCGCACCCTGCGGGCACACGGTTTCCACGCTTTTTTTATCCGCACGGTAAATCAGTGTTTCGTGATGACCCGCGGATACAATTTCAAGCGTATCATTTTCAGGATTCAAAACCCCGGAAAGCAAAGTAACATATATGTTTTCAAAACCCTTTAACAACAATTCATCATTTATTTCTCCTATTGCTTTTATTAAATCAGATGTTAAATTAATTTCTATTGGTATTATGCCATTTAAAAGCGACATAACAAGTGCAGCAGGAACGCCTTTGCCAGAAACATCAGCAATAAAAATACAGAATTTGCCATCGCGAAGGGAAATAACATCATAAAAATCACCACCCACCTCTTTTGCCGGTTTATAAAATGCATTTATTGTATAATTTTCCAACCTTGGGAAGACCTTTTTTAAAAGCGACATCTGTAATTTACTCGCAATTTCAAGTTCTTTTTCCAAAGCAACTTTTTCCAGTTCGGTCAAATGTGCCTTTTTTAAGTCCTCTACCATTTTATTAAATGTTTCAGCAAGCATCCCCAGCTCATTTTCTTTATTTAATTTTATCTGGTAATTAAGATTTCCGGAACCCACTATTTTTGCCCCTTCAGCCAGTTGATTTATAGGGTTTGTTATTGTTCTGCTTAAAAAAAATGCTCCACCAAAACTTAAAATAAATGCTATTAAAGAAAATAAAACCATATTAAAATATACTTTTTTTAACACATCTGTTATAACAGAATAAGAAATCCCGAGATGCACAACACCGAGATTTATTTTTCCCTTTGCCTTAACAGGCATTGAAAAATCAATTACTTTTTCTTCACCCATATAATAACAAATAGGACTGCCGTTCTTTGTTTTTTTAACATCCTTTAATAATTCTTTTATTTCTTTTTTTATAAGCAACATATCATTGTGTGCAATAATTTTTCCTTTTCCATCAACTATCATCGCATATCTTACATCCTTGCTGTTTGTTGCCTCTTTTAATATCTTTGCAACTTCTAAATCGTATTTTATGAGTAAATAATCCGCAACATTATTTGCTATGTTTATTACAAGTCCTTTCCCCCTTGCCTCAACTTCTCTCAGCAAACTGTTTTGCAGATAAATTAAAATACTTATGCCTGTTCCGTTTACTATAATCAACATCACAAAAAAAATAACAAGCATTATTTCTGTTTTTATGCTTTTAACTTTTTTCATTTAATTCCTCTTTTTTTCAATTCTTCTATTTCTGCATTTACCTTTTCAAGATTTCTCATTGTCTTTATATCATCCGGGTTAATTTCTAAAACTTTTTTCCATAAAATAACAGCGGTTTCAAGATTGCCGGAAGTATAAGCATTTACTGCCTCGTAATAAATTTTTTCTGCTTTTTGTTTTTCTTCTGTGCTTAATTTTTTTTCTTTTTTTCTGGCATTCATTTCAAAATTTGCTTTTTCAATGTATTTTTTCAATGTTTCATTCTGCGGGTCAATTTTTAATGCCATCTGCCAGTTATAAATGGCATTCTCATAATCCTTTTTTATATAATAATTTATTCCTTCTATAACATATTCTTTATTTTCTTTTTTATAATATAAACCAAATTCATTTTTAAATTTTTCCTGAATTTTGTATTCAAGTAAATTTTTCATTTTTATTCCGTTTTCATACTCGGGATACCACTCCAGTGCTTTTTCTGTTTGTAATAGTGCCTCTTCATATTTTTCCTGATTATACAATTCATAGGCAATTTTATAATAATACTCTGCTTTGCTTTTTATTTTTTCCATATACTTTGCTTCTGCCAGTTTTTTTATTTCAGCCATCATTTTTTTTGTTTTTTCCTGTTTCTGTTCTTTTAAAGTTAAACCAAAACTATAGGTTAAAGTTATTTTATGTATTCCGCCAAGGTCATTATTTATCTGATAGGCATAATCAATTGTAAAATTAAAAATATCAATACCTGCACCATAACTTAATCTACCATCATCAAACCCAGCCCTTGCAGCAATTATTTTTTTCCAGTTTATTTCTGCCCCTGACTTTATTTTAAAATTTTCCCTCTCACCTAAAATAAAGTCCGATGTAAAAGATAAATTAAAGTCAGAAATTGAATTTTTTAAAAGTAAACCCATAACATATCGTTGTGGTAAATCTTCATTTGAAACCTTCATAGAAAATAAGGGTTTAATCAAGTTATGAACCATAAGCCCTACCCTTAAAAATGAAAATGGTTCATAAAGAACCCCGGCATCAAAACCAATTCCGGTTGAATTTAAATCGGATAAATTAAATGTGTAAACATTAAAATTCATACCGGCATAAAAATTATTTATGATATCCCTCGCATAGGAAAAAGAAAATTTATATTCATTAACAGAAAAACTATTTAATTTCATATCAGAACTGCTAAAACCATCAATTGAACCAGATGAAAATCTATAAAGGGTTGCGCCAAGAACCCCGATGTCAAGCGCCGGAAAAATATAGGTTATTAAATTATACATTGCATTTTCATATAACTGATAATGCAAAAATGAAACTGCCTGACGTTCTGAAAATAAAAGTCCTGCCGGGTTATAAAATACAGCAGACGCATCATCAGCACAGGCAGTAAAAGCAGCCATTGCATCTGCCTTTGCTCCTGCCCCTGTCATAAAAACACTCTCTGTGCCATAATCGCCCTGATATGAAATTGCAACAGAATAAAATAAAAGTGCTGCTAAAATCAAAAAATAAAATTTTATTTTTGTCATCTAAGCACCACTATTTTTCTTTTTAAATTTTTTTCATTTCCATCTGTATATTTAACTTTTATAAAACAGATATATATACCTGATTTAACATTTTTCCCGGCACTGTTTTTTCCATCCCAAATATCTTCATAATGAAGCCCTTTTGTTTTTAATTCATTTTCTTTTATATTTTTTACAAGATTTCCCGCTATCGTATAAATTTTTATGGTAACCGATGCATCATTCTCTAAATAATATTCAATTTTTGCATTTTCTATATCTGGATTAAATGGATTTGGGAAAATGTGATACGACTCTTCTAAATTTTTACTCTGTATGGCAACACAGCTGGATTTCATATTTCCAAAATAATCACCTTCTGCCGGATTTACAGATGCCTTTGGCAGGGTGCTTATGCTATCACCTGATTCTATTTCAACAAAAAATGGTTTTGTATCATCTTTTGTATCTACAAAAATTTTTAATTCTTTTTCTGCGCCAGATGGTATTAAAAAACTAAAATTTTTTATATCAATTTTTTCCTTTTCATCAGCATTTGCTGTTGCAATAAGATTATTTTCCCTGTCTTTTATTTTTATTGAAGTTATTACCGAGTTTGCCGGGATTTTTACTCCATCGCAATTTTTTATTGCAACTGCGAGTGAAGTTACATAAATGGGAACTGCATTGTAATTTGAAAAATTAAGTCCAAGCGCCGGCACATCAACGTCTCCATAAACAATTGAAACAGGCATTAAATTTTTATGCTTTACTTTAAAATCATAGGCAAGCGCTGTAATTGTAACAGGATTTGACGCAAATGGGAAATTATCAAAATTTGTCGCTGTTATGGTAAGATAGCCCTCCGGGAAACTATTCCTTTTTATATATTCTCCATCTGAAATTTCTAATTTATATGAATTTTCTATTGCATAAAGTGCCACATTTCCGGTCAAATAGGCATTTTTTGTGTTCTGGGCATCAATGAAAATTGGTCTTATAAACGGAACATAAAATGATGAAGCCGCTGTCTCAGAAACAGTATAATAAAATGCATAGGTTGTATCTGCTGTTGTATTTGTAATAAAAACACTTTCAAGTAATTGTGAAGGTGCTATTACAGTATTGTTTATGTCCTTAACTGTTAATGTGATTCCGGTTATTGCAATATCTGCTGTGCCTGGATGTCCCGGATTAAAAAATGAAAGTATCATAAATTTAACATCCGGCTGTCCCATCCCAGCCATTGTTGGTGCTATGTTCCCATTATGCCATATAAATAAATCAGTTGCCGGGGCTGTAAAAATTCCGGCAACACCTGTTTCCCATGGCAAATTCGGAGTAACAATTTTTTCCGCCTCTTCTTTTGAATTAAAATCCGTTACTGAAATAAATGCCGTGTTTTGCAAAGCAACCTTAAAATCCGGAGCAAATGCAGTTGGCAAAATATCGGCAAAAACTCTGAAATACTGACTCTGACCTGATACAAATTGATAAGGTGATAAAAGTTTTATGCATACATTGCTATCAACACCCGCATAAACACTGCCAAGTGTATTTCCCAAATTATCAGTTATATAAAATTTTTCAATGGCAGAATTGGAAGAAAGCGGCAAACCTGAACTATTTTTTACTGTAACTGTTATTGAATTAAATTCTGCCTTTGCACTCAATGGTCCTAAACTGTCATAAACCCTGAAATCAAAAAGTTCAACCCATTGCTGCCCTTTTACAACCCCAGCAGGTAGCAATGCAGTAAAACTGTCAAGGTTTATGCTGCTTACTTTTTCCTGTATGGTTGCCGCACTGGTTTGCTTTGGAAACGAAGTATTTGTTGATATTATAACAGGCACATTTGAATTAGCATCAACAGCATAAATATCACCTGAAAGTTCCAGAGAAACTTTCACAGAAGATGCATAATATGTTCCGTTTATATCAATCATAACTGCACAGGAAAAAATCTGGGTGGATGGAATAATAAGTGGCGCAGAAAGTAAAACAGAAATTTTATTTGATGAACCGGCATCCGCTTCACCATAAATAAAACTGCCATCTAAATTTGTTATTTTTAATTTTTTTATAGCACTTACCGCTGATATTGAATTTCCGGCAGCATCCCGAATATAAAAATTCATACGCGATACTTTTATACTCGCAGTCAAAGAATTACCAATATCCACCATCTGCAATTCCATTGCCTTTACATTTTCTTGGTCAGTAGAAACCGATACCGGCATTGTATTTAAATGGTCTATTGATAATTCTGTTGCTTTGTTCTGTATTGTTGCAACAGAAGAACCCATTGGAAAATAAAATCCGGCAGCAGAAGTTACAGGCAATGTATTTCCACCGATAAAATCTTCTGCAATTATATTAAAAGGTGAATCTATGTCTATTTTAAAATCAGATGCCCTGTTTATCGTATTCCCTGTTATCTCAACAACCACATATAAATTTTTTTCAGAATACGGAGCAATATAGATACCTGCAGGAACAGGACAGTAAATTTCAGATGATGTTGATATTAAAGATGTGCTGTAAAAAAAAGTATTTTCATCTCTTATACCAAAATTGGTTATTACATCTTTGGCAGGTAAATTATTTGATAAACCATCTTTTACTGTAAAGGTTATTCCTTTTATTAATGCCTGTCCACCCGATGGATTTGTCAATGTAAACATAACTGCATACACGTCTTTTTGACCGGTAGAAACCGAAACAGGCATTAAATCATAATTTGAAACAAGAATTATATCAACATAAACAGGTGTATTTGTAATAGTTGGTGTTACTGTTTGCGTTATTGTACTCGTTATTGTCGCTGTCACTGTCCGCGTTATTGTTTGTGTAATCGTTCTCGTTACCGTATTTGTTATTGTTACCGTTATAGTTGGCGTCACTGTTTGGGTTACTGTTTGCGTTATTGTCTGCGTGATTGTCTTTGTCACTGTTGGCGTTGTTGTCCGTGTTATAGTTGGTGTTATCGTTGATGTTATTGTAGCAGTTATTGTTTTTGTTATGGTCTGTGTACTTGTTATAGTTATTGTTTGTGTTATCGTTGGAGTCCTTGTTCTCGTTATTGTTGGTGTTATTGTAAAAGTTGCATCTATAAAATTTATACTATCAATGTAAACGCTTCTGTTATAATTTTTTGATGAGCCAACTGCCACCCCGAGTCGGTTAACAGGATTATTAAATGAAACTGCTGAAAGGTCCCATATCAAATTTGTCCATAAACCCGGGGACAGAGAAACCAAAGAACTCTCTTTCCACTGCCAGTTAGCATCCTGTAAAAACATTTTTGCATAAATACCTGTGGGAGCATAAGAAGGTAAATAAACCTTTGCACTTACTGTTTGCGATGGTATTTGATTATAAATTGCTATACCTGCCTGATTCCAGGTTAAACTGCTTGTAAAACTCACATCAAGTTTTACAGCCCTTAATCCAATCGCAACATCTGAACTATTTGTTACAGATATACCTTGAGCACCATTTGTAATATCAAGATACCAATTTTGCATTGTTCCATCTTCAAAATTAAATCTTGCTGTATCTGCAACATAAGTTGGTGTCGGGGTTGGCATTTCTTGCGTAAAAGACCACTTTTGATTTTCCCCGGCTATCCACATCCATTGATAAATATTTGCCCCATCTGCATTTGATGCTGCCTCAACATCAAGAACCCTGCTGCTGTGTTTTGCAGATATCCTGTAATATCCGGAGTCAACACAATCAATTTTAAATTTTTGACAATCACCACCCCACCATTCCCATTGTTGTAAATTTGTTCCATTATCAGGTAAAATACTATAAATATCAAAAACAAGTCCGCTGTTTACTGCTGTAAATTTATAAAAATTATCTCCGACATCTTCTATGAGCCACCTTTGTCCATCCCAGCCATTAAAACTTCTCTGTTCAATGTTTGCTCCATAATCACTACTGTTTCCTGCCACTGTTACAAAAAGTCCACTATGCTTTGCTGCAATTTTATACGTATTTCCAGGCATAATTCCAGGACCCTTTTCTACCTTTATATAATCCAGTTCAACTACTCCGCTTGAACCAGGCGGGTCAAATCTTATCTGCCTTATTGTCCCACTCCATGTACCTACCCCACTTAAATCAACCACATATTCCCTTTGTTTGCTGTCATTTGCTACTACTGCAAAATCAACATGCTTTGCTGTATTCCACACACTATCACTCTCTGTTATCCAGTAAAACTGGGCTCCATTTCCAGATGTTGCATTTTTCATTCTAACCCTTATGTATTTATACTGACTCGCATCCATGGAAAGGTTATCAGGAGAATGCATATACGGGTCAGAGCCGGTTATATTAAGTGTATATATGCTATTTGCCACAGAGCCATTTATATTATTCGTTAATGTCCATCCGTCATTTCTTGTTAAAAAATACCATTCCTTTTTATTTTCTACTTTTATATAATCTAATTTTACAGTTCCACCAATTATTCCATTTTTTAAAGGATCAAATCGCAATTGAATTATCGTATTTGCCCAATTTGTATTTCCTGATAAGTCGAGAACATATTCTTTAAAATCAGTGTCATTTGCTGTAATTAAAAAATCAACGCGTTTTGCTTCGTTCCAAACATTATCCGATGTAGTTATCCAGTATAATTGTGCATTTGTTTGTGCTGTTTCATTTTTCAATATAATTTTTATAAACTTATACTCACTTGCATCCACATCATTTACCATTGGAGAAAACATATATGGGTCTGTGCCTGTTATATTCAAATTTAATACACTTGCACCTGCTGTTCCTGTTGTTAAATCGTGAAAGCCAGTCCAATTTTCTTCACTGTTTAAAAAATCCCATTCTGGCAAAATAGCAAAAACACTATTTATAAAAAATAAAAAATAAATTATTAAAATTAATTTTATTTTTACCAATTTTACTCCTTATTTAATAAAAATAATTATTTTTGGTTTTTCCCTTATTTTATTATTTTTTTCATTAATAAATTCAAATGTAAAATAATACAAACCATCTGCAAATTTTAATTCTTCTTTTTTGATTTCTATTATATTTTCTCCTGGCATAATATTTTCTTTTATTATTTTTTTTATTTTTCTAAATCCATTTGTGTAAACTTCTATTTTCATTTCATTTATTTTTTCTTTTGTTTTAAATTTTATTTTTAAATCACTATTTCCAAAAAATGGAGCAGGATAAATTATTAAATTTTGAATTTCTTCATTTTGTGTAATTACCTGTGTCGCATTCGGCGTTTGAGTTGCACTTGGCGTTTGAGTTGCACTCGGCATTAAAGTTGCACTTGGCGTTTGAGTTGCACTTGGCATTAAAGTTGCACTTGACGTTGAAGTTGCACTTGACGTAAAGGTTTCACTTGCCGAAAAAGTTGCACTCGGCACCAATGTTTCGCTTTGCGTAAATGTTGCAGTTGATGTAAAAGTTAAACTCGGAAGTATAGTTGTAGTATTACTTGCTGTATTTGTCCTTGTATTCGTTGGCACCACTGTATTCGTGCTCGTATTTGTTGGCGTACTTGTCCCTGTATAAATTTCAGTACTTGTTGCCGTCCTTGTTGGTGTTTCTGTCAGGATGCTTGTTCTTGTATTCGTTGCAGTATTTGTAAATATCGGTGTATTTGTGTTCGTTGGCAATTGCGTATTTGTATTTGTTTGCGTGTTCGTCCTTGTTGCTGTTGCTGTGTTTTCAGGTGTATTAGTTGCTGTATTTGTAAATGTTCTCGTTGCCGTATTTGCTTGTGTATTCGTCATCGTATTTGTAATTGTATTCGTGCTTGTCGCTGTATTTGTTCTCGTGTTTGTAAAAGTATTAGTTATCGTATTTGTTGCTGTATTCGTTATTGTATTTGTAAAAGTATTTGTCGCTGTATTTGTTCTCGTATTTGTTACTGTATTAGTTCGCGTTGCTGTTGCTGTATTCGTCATAGAATTTGTTCCTGTTGCCGTCATTGTTGCCGTGCTTGTCAGTGTATTTGTTCTTGTATTCGTAACAGTATTTGTTGGAGTATTAGTGTTTGTTGCCGTATTTGTCTGCGTAAAAGTCCGTGTATTTGTCGCTGTGTTTGTTCTCGTATTTGTAGGTGTTCCTGTATGGGTTGCTGTTACTGTCGGTGTTGGTGTATTTGTCCTTGTTGGTGTTCGGGTAAATGTCTGGGTTGAAGTTAATGTAAAATTACAATTATAAACATTTGATAATTCATCTCGCGTTGTAATATATGAATGATTAAATACATATTGAACATGGGATAAACTATTCTGCTCTGAATTATTTTCAAATCCATTCCATGTCATAAACCACGACCAGTGTGCATCCTGCTGAACCATTAAATCTGGGTCTGGTATTGTTCCATTTTCTGTCATTGCAACAAGTTTTTGATTCCCTGTTAAATTAAATAATCCGTAAAACATATTTGTTGATGGACTGTAATTTCCGCCTGATAAATAAATATCGGCACCTATCACATCAACATAATTATTTCCGGGATACCAGTTTGCAGCATCAGATGAAGTTGTTGATGTCCATACCCATATTAAATTATTTAGCCCATGATAATTTGTAAATCTATCATACATTAAATAATAAAGTTGTTTGCAGGATCCTGGTCCTTTTGCCCCCCACCAGAACCAACCACCTTCTGCTTCATGTAACGGGCGCCATAAAACAGGAACCCCTGCATCACGCAACCTTTTTAATTGATATGCTATTGCATCTAAATCTCTGATTATTAACTGATACTCATTTGATGATGGATTATTCATTGCATATTGTATATCAAAACAGGTGCATTGAGTATAAAATCCACGCCACCAAGGACAATCTCCGGTATCATAAAGACAGGTTGGCGCATTCCAGTGCCATTGAAATTGAACAATGCCACCCTGCTGATACCACGCAATCGCCTGTTCCACATCAGTTGAACTCGCACCACGTTCAACCCTTGATGGAGAATAATCCATCATATCAAACCCGCATATCGCAGGATAATGACCTGTGTTATTGTATAACCATGTTGCATCTGAACTGCCTGCCTGACCTGCTATTGTCTTGTTCCCAAAATTATCAACAAGATAACTCATCAAACATTTTGTCGCATCTGTTGAATTTGAATTTACAAGATTTTTTGAAACTACAAGTGGGGGTAATGTTGCCGCTTCCACCCCAAACCAATCAAGATAAAACCAACCCCAGTTATTCTGTATACGCAATGTGTTATTTCCAGCATTCAACGGAACCATACCTGCTGAAACAAAAGTAAAACTACCTGATGATGGAAAATTCACTGATGCCTGAAAAACACCATTAACATATAAATCATTGATTTTCGGTCCCCAGGGCGTTGCAAATCCAATTGTTATATTATACATACCACCTGATGGTACATTCACTGTAACCTCGCAATAATCTCCTGCATTATCAAAACCAGTTACATAACCAGTCCCCTGATACCCGGATAGAGAATTGCTCACAGATGTTCCATTCAATGTTCCATTTTCCGCCTGATAAATTACAGGAGCAGAATAAACCGTTTTAGTAAACAAAAATAAAATAAAAATTAAATTAATTTTTTTCATTTTTAAAATTTTCCTATTATTGATAAATACTGTAATGGCGACAATTCATTATTTATATAAGCATAATCAATACCTAAAAAATTCCATCTCATACTTCCACCTAAAGACCAGTCAGGATTTTGTTGAATTTCACCTGCATTAAAATTATTCCAACTTTTTATTCCTGCTCTTATTCCTATTATATCTTTATACCACAATTCCATTCCATAATGTCCTGTGTATTGATTGTATTTGGTATCAAAATCAATTGCCAGAACCATATTAAAATAATGTAAAGGTAATTTATAAGCGAGTCCCGGCTTTATATTCATCTCTACTTTTTCACCCTCAATATTTAAGCCATCCTTCTTTTCCCAGTTAATTACTGTATATATATCCTGAAAACTTATGCCTGCTGATAAATTAATCTCTTTGATATTCAATAAAATACCTGCATCTATGCCATAACCATTATATTTTACTATTGCAGAGCCAATTGCTCCTTCTTTTATTTCATACGAAGGATAATTACCATATAATACTTTCCCTGTTATTCCAATTGATAGTCCTTTAAAAAAAGTATTTGCATAAGCCATATATAATATATTATCCACAATTTCATACGAATTTTCAAGTAAAATTGGCTCGCCTGCCTGATCAATTGATGATATCTGAACCCCTCCTATTGATTGCCTCAATAAGCCCATTCCAAAAGCCCCAGTCCTTTCAGCATTATATACAAGGTCAACAAAAACATATTTATTATCAATGTCATTAATTTTTGCCAATTTCACAGATGAAACTTCTGCACCTTTTATGTTTGTCATACCTGCAGAATTCCAGTATAAAGTTGAAGCATCATCAGCAACAGCACAAAATGCCCCACCCATTCCCAATGCCCTTGCACCTGTTCCTATTGTCATTAATTCCCCACTATAATTGTTGTCACTGGCAATAATAAAACCTGATAAAACCATTAACAAAAAACTAATAAAAAATAATTTTGCTTTCATTTTAAACACCTCCTTTTACTTTATTATTATTATTTTTGGTTTGCTTTTTATTTTATTTTCACCTGTTTCTATCTCAGCAATTAAATAATACACTCCGCTTCCAAAATTAATCTCATTTTTTTCTATTTTAATTTCATTAACTTCATTTAATTCTTTTTTTATCTGACATATTTTTCTAAAACCAGATGTATAAATTACTATTTTTGCTTCTTTTATTTTTAATTTTGTCTCAAATTTTATTTTTAAATTACTATTGCCTGTATATGGATTAGGATAAATTATTATGTTTTCAATTATTCCTTTTGTATCCGTTTGAGTTTCGCTCGGCGTTTGAACTGCGTTCGGCGTTTGAGTTGCACTCGGCGTTAAAGTTGCACTTGGCGTTAGGGTTAAACTCGGAGTATGAGTTGCAGTATTGCTTGCCGTATTTGTTGCTGTATAAGTTTCTGTATTTGTCAAAGTGCTTGTTGGTATTTCTGTGTTCGTTACTGTTGCTGTAAATGTTTTTGTCGCTGTTGCTGTGCTTGTTTCTGTGTTTACCGGTGTATATGTCAAGGTGCTTGTTCTTGTATTCGTTGCAGTATTTGTAAATGTCTCTGTGTTTGTATTCGTTGGCAATTGCGTATTTGTATTTGTTTGCGTATTCGTCCTTGTTGCTGTTGCTGTGTTTTCGGGTGTATTAGTTGCTGTATTTGTAAATGTTCTCGTCGCTGTATTTGTTTGTGTATAAGTATTCGTCATTGTATTTGTAATTGTATTCGTGCTTGTTAGCGTATTCGTGTTTGTCGCTGTATTTGTTCTCGTGTTTGTAAAAGTATTAGTTATCGTATTTGTTGCCGTATTCGTTATTGTATTTGTAAAAGTGTTTGTCGCTGTATTCGTCCTTGTTGTTGTGCTTGTTAACGTATTTGTTCTTGTAAATGTGCTCGTGTTTGTTACAGTATTCGTAAGTGTCAGCGTCACTGTGTTTGTCGCTGTGCTTGTTGCTGTATTTGTCTTCGTTGCTGTTGCTGTATTCGTTTTCGTACTTGTCTGCGTCATTGTTCTTGTCGCTGTTGGTGTATTTGTTGCCGTATTTGTCC
>Ga0078972_1004716_pt1 | contig 36487 bp, 32 predicted proteins | sample YelNatPaOPGAMG01_FD_67568 | JGI IMG/M metagenome (GOLD analysis project Ga0078972, IMG submission 67568) | Hot spring thermophilic microbial communities from Obsidian Pool, Yellowstone National Park, USA - OP-RAMG-01 (SPADES assembly) (version 2) | ecosystem: Environmental > Aquatic > Thermal...
TGAGCTCCGGTCCCTGAAGCCGGCCGCCGGGGGTGAGCAGGCGGGAGGAGGCCTCCTAACTTAAAGAAAAAAAAGAGGCAACCAAAACCAGCAACCAGCTCAGCAAGGAGCCGAAAAGCAGCAAGAACAGCCCAGAAAAACCAACCAATCAGCAAAGACCACCAAGAATTCCCACCAGTCCACGGAGCTGCCACTCCAAGCACGCCCCAGCTCTGCCCGCCAGCGCCTTCTACCCCCAGAATCTCTCGCCTGTTCCCTACCTCCTGCCTACGCGTGCAGCCCGCCATTCCACCTGCCGCCCGTATCAGCGACAACAGCGGTCCCGGTGTAAATCCGTTCAGCTTTGGCGCCTGCCCATTGTCAGTATCCCTGCGCACCGAGCCATTCCAGCAGGATGCGGTTCACCTCGGCGGGCTTCTCCATGTGCAGAAAATGGCCCGTGCCGGGCACCCGGACCAGCTTGGCGCGCGGGAAACGCTTTTTGAGGAGGTCCTCCGTCACATACGTGCTGGACTCGGCGGCGATTTCGACAAAAGGAATATCGATGCGGTCCTCGCGCCATACAGAAAGATCGGCGATGCCGCGCATGGCCCCGGCTGCGACATCCGCTGGAGCAGCCAGCATGACCGACTCGATCTTGCGCCGCAGCTCCGCCGTGGTGGCGTCTGTGAACATGCCCTGGACCATCTTCCTGCGCTCTTCAAGAGCCTCCGGCCCTTCAAAGCGCGCGGCCCATGAGGCGAGGATCTTTGCGGCTTCCGGCTCGGGAAAGATGGCGTCGACGGCGGCAATCGCGAGGACCTTGTCCGGATAGAGCCGGGCGAATTCGAGCATCACCGCTCCGCCCATCGAATGCCCCGCCAGAATCGCCTGGCGAACATTTTCCTTAACCATGACGGCGTTGACGGCGCGCGCGAAACGTTTCATCGAATACTCCGGCGCCGCGCCGCTGCGCCCATGGCCGGGCAGATCGAGCGCAATCACGCGGTAGCGGCCCTTCAACGCTTCCACCTGCGCGTCCCAAAAGGTGTGATCGCAGGTCCAGCCGTGAATCAGCACCACCGTGTGCGCGCCGCGTCCCGCAGCGGCGTAGTGGATCTTTGCCCCGTCGAGCTCGGCCGTTTCGGCCAGCAGAGGCAGGCTCACGAGGAGAAGCAGCATCGCGCGCATGGCCCCATGCTAGCAGCATGACGAAACAGGCTGTTTCCACATCCTGTTCAGCCTCTCGGGCGAACTGGACCATCGCGGCCGGAGTCTGAATGCGGATCTCGTGGGACACCGTCAACTCGCGCTCGCGGACCTCCGGCTGAACCCTCCCGTCCCCGATCCCCCGTACGGCTGGTTGTACAATCAGTCTTGCCCTGGAGGCTGAAAGCATGGACCGCCGAGAGTTTCTGATCGCATCGATGGCTGCGCTGGAATCCGAAAATCTCTCCGCAGGCGCCAGCCAGGATCAGCCGCGGCAGACCAACTGGGACCTTGTCGTGTATGGCGCCACTGCGGGCGGCGTGATGACCGCCGTCGCCGCAGCCCGGCACGGACTCAAAACGGTGCTCCTGGAGCCGCGGCGTCACGTCGGAGGAATGAGCACCGGAGGACTGAGCCGCACCGACGTCGGCAAGCGCGAGGTCATCGGCGGCCTGGCCCTGGAGTTCTACTACCGCGTGGGCGAGCGCTACGAAATGCGCCGCTTTAACCACGCCGTGGCGTGGTTCTACGAGCCGCGCGTGGGCGAAGAGATCATGCGGGAGATGCTGGACGAGGCCGGCGTCACAGCCCTTGTCGATCACCCCCTGCGCGAAAGCGGCGGAGTTGTCCGCAAAGGCTCCACGATCGAGGCGGTCACCGCGGCTAACGGCGCCCGGTTCGCCGCAAGGATGTTTGCAGACTGCTCCTATGAAGGCGATCTCATGGCGCAGGCCGGCGTCTCCTACACCTGGGGAAGGGAGGGCACGGATCAGTACGGAGAATCGCTGGCGGGCATCCGGGAGCGCACGCCGTACCATCAGTTTCAGGTGGACGTCTCGCCTTTCGACAACGGCAAACTCCTGCCGGAGATCGTGCAGGAGCCCCGCGGCAAGCCAGGGGAAGCGGACCGCCGGGTCCAGGCGTACAACTTCCGCGTCATCGCCACCAATGTCTACAGCAAGCGCGTGCCCTGGCCCAAACCGGCGTCCTATGACCCGTTTCGCTACGAGTTGCTGGCGCGGCTACTCAAGGCCATGGAGGAAAAACTGGGCCGGCCACAGGTCTTTCAGGAAGTCACACTCATCGCTCTGATCCCCAACGGCAAGGCGGATTTCAACAACCAGGGCGCCTTCTCCAGCGACTACATCGGCAAGAACTACGACTACCCGGAAGGATCCTATGCCCGCCGCGCGCAGATCTGGCAAGACCACGTAGACTATCAGCAGGGATTCTATTACTTCCTGGCGAATGACAAGCGCGTCCCGCGGAGCCTGCAAGAGGAGGTGCGGAGTTGGGGCCTGTGCCGCGATGAGTTCACCGACACCGGCTACTGGCCGCACCAGCTTTATGTGCGCGAGGCCCGCCGCATGGTCGGGGAGCTGGTCATGACCCAGCGCGATCTGCAAACCGATCGGAGCAAGCCGGACGTCATCGGCATGGGCTCGTACAACAGCGATTCGCACAACGTGCGGCGGTTTGTGAACGAACGGGGCTTCGCCGAGAACGAGGGCGACATGCAGGTGCCCGTGCAGCCTTACCAGATTCCCTACCGGATGATGTTGCCTAAGCCCGCCGAGGCGTCCAACCTGCTGGTGCCGGTGTGCTTCTCGGCCACCCACGTGGCTTACTCTTCGCTGCGCATGGAGCCGCAATACATGATTCTCGGGCACGCCGCCGGCGTGGCGGCCGCGCTGGCGCTGCGCGATAAGGTGCGCCCGCACGACATTGACGTCAAGCAACTGCAACAGATCCTGCTCAAAGAGGCCGCTGTCTTCGAGTACAACGAATATCAGCAACAGCGCTCGCTCCAGATTCTGCGGGACCGCTTGCGGCCCTCCCCGCCGCTGCGAATGAACTGGGAAGTGTAGTCCGGCCTCCAGGCCGGCAGCCGATGCCCCTCCTGGGTGTATACTGTCGCCAACGCTACGGAGAGAAAGGAAGGGTCCTTTGAACGTGCGCCCGGATGAACGCGCAAGCCGCCCGCAAGAGCCCGTCCGGAGCCAGCCGCTTCCGCTGGAATTCCCCGGCGTCCACTACTTCGATGAGCAAGAGATCGAGGCCGTCACGCGCGTGCTGCGCGCGCGGTCTCCGTTCCGTTACTACGGCGTAGACCTGCAAGGCGAGTCCGAAGCCTTCGAGCGGGAATTCGCCGCATTCGTGGGAGCAAAGCACGCGGTCGCGGTGGGGAGCGGCGCCGGCGCGCTTTCGGTCGCCCTGGCCGCGCTCGGCGTGGGGCCCGGCCAGGAGGTCCTCGTGCCGGCCTACTTGTGGGTGTCGGTCGTGGCCGCCGTGGTCAACCAAGGGGCGATCCCGGTCCTGGCGGATATCGACGAGACCTTCGGGCTAAACCCTTCTTCCGTCCAGTCGCGCATCAGCCGGCACACCACGGGCATCATTCTGGTTCACATGAGCGGCGCGCCGGCCGACGCGCCCGCCATCGCGGCGCTGGCCCGGCAGCACGGCCTCTGGCTGCTCGAGGACTGCGCGCAGTGCGCCGGCGGCAGCATCCACGGCCGCAAGGTGGGGACGTTCGGCGACATGGGCATCTTTAGCTTTCAGATGAACAAGAACATGACCGCCGGCGAGGGCGGCTGCGTCGTCACCAGCGACGACCGCCTGGCCCAGCGCGCCGAGGCCTGCCACGACCTGGGCTACGCCCGCGACCGCAACGGCCGCCTCATCTTCGACTCTGCGGAGCTGTGCCTGTGGGGAAAGGGCACGCGGCTGGATGAGCTGCGCGCCGCACTCCTTCGCGTCCAGTTGCGCAAGCTTCCCAGCATCACCGCCGCCATGCGCCGGAGTAAGCACCGCATCCGTCAGGCGCTCGAGGCCTTCCCCCAAGTGGCGCTCCGGCGGATCCAGGATCCCGCCGGCGATACCGGCTGTTTTCTCATCACCACCTACCCGGATCCGGAGACGGCCAGGCGCGTGAATCTTGCCCTGCGGGCTGAAGGCATTGTCACTTACCCCCAAGGGATCTCTAACGTTCTGATGACCGATTGGGGCCTGCACCTGTACTACAACATCCCCAGCCTGGTCCATCGCACCAGCGTCGACCGCGCGGGCTTCCCGTGGAACCTAGCGGAGAACCGCGGCCTGGGCGGCAACTACGCCAAGGGCGCTTGCCCGGCGGCCGACTCGTTGTTTGAACGAAGCATCGTGCTCGCCATCCCGTCGTGCCTGACCCGGAGCGATGAAGACGACATCATCCGCGCTTTCGAAAAAGTTTTGCGCGAGCATTTGAGTTCCTGAAAGGAAGGCAGCCATGCCTGCGGGATTCTCGTTGTTCATTCTTGTGGCCCTTCTTTGGGCCGGATGGCAGCCGGGCGAGCACGCCAGATCTTTGTCCTTCGGATACGGTTTCAGCTACGCCCAGTTCGAACGCAGCGGCTTCCCACTTAGGCCCACGGCCCTGCGCCCGAACAGCCAGTGCAGGTTCCGAAACGCGCTATCCGCGGGATGAGAACGGCCAGCCCTTGCGGAACGTCGGTTTGACGTATTTGTTGGCTTCGCGGTTGTTGGTGAACTGCATCTTCTCCGAGTTCCACTCGAGCTTGCCTTCCACACGGCAGGCGATGCAGCCCATGACAATCCACTCGGTGAACGGCCCCGCCACATCGAAGTTCGAGGCCGCGGGAATGCCGCTCTTACAGGACTGGATCCAGTCGGCGTAAGTCTCTTGGGTGCGAGGCAGAATGGGCGCGGGCGGTTGATAACCCTCGGCCTTCGCCGCCGGGACGATTCGCGGGCTTCCGCCATACTCGCCCGTGGTCATGTAGCCTTTGGTGCCGATGTAGAGCACGCCGCTGTTGGCCGGCGTGTTGTAAGGCCGAGTGCGCTCGTTCAGGGCCGCCGTATACGGATCCGGACCGCCCCGGCCCGCCGCCGTGGCGGGCGGCTTGGGAGGTTGCGCCGGAGGAGCGGCGCCGCGCCCCGCCGCCGGCCCACGCGGAAGATCGCCCAGTTTCTCGTCTTTCGGGATGTCCTCGGGCCAGTATTCCGCAGGGAGGCCCTGCACGCCGTCGTGCCAGTACAGCTTGAGCGGCGGCATCGAGCCCCGGGCCGGGAATTCGAACCGGATGGTCGACTTCATCGGGAACATGTAATCGTTGCGGCCCGGCGGGTCCTTCTTGATGCACTCCACGCTGGTGGGCGGGAAGCCCAACAGCAGCGCCATATTGGGCGCGCCGAGCACATGGCAAGCCATGTCGCCCAGCGCTCCGCAGCCGAAGTCGTACCAGCCGCGCCAGCTAAAGGGCAGGTATTCGAAGCTGAACGGCCGCTTTTCGGCGATGCCCAGCCACGCGTCCCAATCCAGGGTCTCCGGGATGGGGTCTTCCTTGGGCGGCGCATTCACGCCCTGCTTCCAGATCGGCCGGTTGGTCCAGGCGTGCACTTCGGTGACGTCGCCGATGGCCCCGGACCAGATCATCTCCGCGCACACGCGCGGCCCTTCCTGGCAGTAGCCCTGGTTGCCCATCTGGGTGGCCACTTTGTACTTGCGCGCCGCCTCGGTCAGCATGCGCGCCTCCCAGACCGTCCGCGTCATCGGCTTCTGCACGTAGACGTGCTTGCCGCGCTCGATGCACCACATGGCGGCGATGCCGTGCATGAAATCCGGGCAGGCGATGATCACCGCGTCGATGTTCTTCTCCTCCTTGTCGAGCATTTTGCGGAAGTCGGTGTACTTGGGAACGTTGGGATAAGCCTGGAAGGTCCGGGCAGCCCGGGCGGCGTCCGGATCGCACAAAGCGACAATGTTGTCTCCATAGCGCGCGCAGCCGCGGATGTCGCTCTCCGCTTTTCCGCCGGCGGCGATGGAGGCGATGTTGAGCTTCTCGTTGGGCGACTTGTAGCCCAACCGGGTCAGTGAGGCGACACTGCCGAATCCCCCTGCCGGTATTGCACCGGCCAGGAGGCTGCCGTAGAAAAAGTAGCGCCGCGAAAAGGTGTACGGTTCGGACATGCGAACATTCTACTCCATGCAGCCGGCTGCCGGGACGAAGCTCACGGCGCGGGCGGCGGCGGAGTTGCGTTCAAAAGATCGAGATCGCGGGCGCGGCGGACCAGCGTTTGGAGCTGCGCGCCGCTGAGCACAAGCGTGGCCCGCATCAAGTTGCCTTCGGTTTGAACCTGAAGGCCGTCGAGTAGGCCGGCTGCGGGCGGGGCCTTGGATCCCCGGATCTTCTCCGTAAGCTGGAGCACTCCGGCGAAAAAGCGCACCACTTCGGCCAGCGCCGCCGCGTCTTTGGCCGTGCGCAGGACCGCTTCGGCGATCAGGCGGTTCGAATCGCCGGCCTCGATGCCCAGCCTCGATTCCTGCACCGCGGCCAGCACGTCGCCCCGCAGGATGCCGCTCCACTGGCCTTCGGGGACGGCCGCCGCCAGATCGGCAGACGGCGCGATGGAAACCGCCCAAAAATCGTAGCGGCCGCTGAGCTCTCGGGCGCGGGCCAGGAGTCCGGCGTCGGGCTTGTCGGCTGAGTTGCGCCGAACCAGCAGCCTCTGGAGGCTCTCCTGGCTGCCGAGCGCCGCAACGTCGTCCTCAAGGATGGCGGCCCAGGGAGCTTCTTTACCTGCCGGGCGCAGCACCGGCGCATTCTCGAAGACCTCCAGGCGCAGGCCTTGCGCTTGCATCGCAGCGAGGTCGAACGATCCCCGCACCAGAATCACGGTATGGTTTGCGCTCGCCTGGCCGGCGGCCGCCACCAGGATTTGCCGCGCGTCGCGCAAGGGATCGAAACCGGGCCATTCATTCAGCGCCGCCAGGCGCGGGTAGCTGGCCTGAAGCAAGGAAAACAGCGCGCGTCCGGAAGCCGAGCTTCCCAGCCGCGCCATGTCGATTCCGGCCAGCACGCGGCTGTCGGCCGGCACGTGGCGCAGCAGCGCCGGATCCAACGCGCCCGGCGCGGGCGCCGGTTGCGGCGCCCCGAATAGAGCGGCTGCGGCGAGCAGCCCCACTGCCGCGCGGAAAGCCAGCATCATTTCCTTCCCGCCGCCGCCTCCACCGACACCGGCAGTTGCTCCAGAATGCGGATCCCGAAGCCCTCGAGCGCCACCACCTTGCGCGGATGATTGGTCAACAGGCGGATCGTATGGAGTCCGAGATCGGAAAGGATCTGTGCGCCGATCCCGCTCTCGTACTGAAGCAGCCGCCGCCCTTTGGGCGTCAGCGAGTAGGAAGCGTCTCCGGTGTGCGCTCCCAAGCGGTCCACGCTGCGCGGCTGGCCTGCATGGTGCAGGTAGACGAGCACCCCAACCTCCTCTTCGGCGATGCGCTGGAGCGAGGTCCGCAGCACGCGCCCGCAGTCGCAGTCGAACGAGCCGAACACGTCGCCGTAGGTGCAGCGCGTATGGACCCGCACCAGCACGTTTTCACGGCCGGCGATCTCGCCGCGCACCAGCGCCAGATGCTGCTCCGGGTCGACCGGCGTCTGGTAGACCACGGTGCGGAAGGGGCCGAACTCCGTTTGGATGCTGCCTTCGCTGACGCGCTGCACGAGGCGTTCGGTGCGCAGCCGGTAGCGGATGAGGTCGGCCACCGAGATCATCTTCAGCCCGTGGCGCGCGCAGAATTCCTCGAGTTGCGGAACGCGGGCCATGGTGCCGTCGTCGTTCATGATTTCGCAGATGACGCCGCCTGGGGACAATCCGGCCAGCCGGGCCAGGTCCACGGCCGCCTCGGTCTGCCCCGCGCGCACCAGCACGCCGCCGTCCCGCGCGCGCAACGGAAAGACATGCCCGGGGCGCGCCAGATCGGACGGGCGGGTCCGGGGATCCATCGCCACCCGGATGGTGTGCGCCCGGTCCGCGGCGGAAATTCCGGTGGTGATGCCTTCGCGGGCGTCCACCGATTCGCAAAAGGCGGTGGAGAAGCGCGAGGTGTTGCGCGGGCTCATCAGCGGGAGTTGCAGCGCGTCGCAGCGGTCGCCCGGAAGCGCCAGGCAAATCAGGCCCCGGCCGTAGAGCGCCATGAAGTTGATCATCTCGGGGGTGACCTTCTCGGCGGCGGCGGTGAGGTCGCCTTCGTTTTCGCGGTCCTCGTCGTCGACGACAACCAGCATGCGCCCTGCGCGGATCTCGTCGAGGGCTTCTGGGATAGTGGCGAACGGCATCCTTATCTATCAGTGTATCTGTTCGCGAGATGGCCGACGAGCAGCAGGTCGGGCGCGCGCCCCCCAGGCTTGGGCGGGCCGACCTCACCGAGAGGCTGCCCTTGCGCGGGAGGGCGGCCCGGCCCGGCGCGGCCGGCGAATCGGCAGGGGACGTTCGGGAGCGGCGACGGCCGTCTGGAATCCCGGTGTGTTATTCTCGAATTGGTATTCCTGTTGGCCGCGCGCACGGGGGCCGGTAGCTCAGGCGGTAGAGCATCTGCCTTTTAAGCAGAGGGTCGCGGGTTCGAGTCCCGCCCGGCTCACCAGAGATTCGTCCTTCCCGCAACAGCTTGTGCTCCGGCTCGCTCCGGGGTCCGCCGCGCCGCTTTCCCATCAACGCGCCTGATTCGTTGCTCATCTGCCTCCCGTTCCTTAGCGAAGGGGCCGCCCCGCAACGATGACGAGAACAGAGCGCAGCGGTGCAGCCGGGAGGAGGTCTTACATAAGAGGATAAGTGAGGTTGTAACAGAAGGATGCTAAGGGGCCGGTTTTGGCAGAGAGGATTGGCCCCTTTTCGATCAGGTCTGCTTTTCAATTCCTCTCCGCCAGCGTGGAAGGCCAGCGGACCTCAGGGCGGGCCCGCCACCACAACGTAGGTCTCGTTGAAACCGCCCGAGTGAACTTCGATCAGGCGGAACCCGGGCGGGGTGGAGTCGAAATTGTACAGCGAAGAGGGCGTGACCAGCATGGCCAGGCCCCGTCGCCAGCCGGTCGCGTTCCGGTGGAGATGCCCGGCCAAGTGCGCCGTAACGTGCTCGGCCTCGAAAAGCTTGAGCAGGCGCGCGCGCCAGGCCAGCGGGATGTTGAAGTACTCGTCCTTCTCCTCGGGGTGGTGCAGGTAAAGGGGGTGGTGCTGAATCACGAACACCGTTCGCGGCCGGTCGGGGACACGCAACTGCCTTTCCAGCCAGGCGAACTGCTCACGGGCGGAGCCGGGCGCGCCCGAGCTCCAGAGATTGCTATCCATCCCCAAAAACAGACAGCCCTTATGGACGAACGAGAAGCGGCCCGCGCCGCCCTCGGCCCTTGGGTCGTGATTGCCGGGCACGGAGTAAAAAGGAATCTTCAACGTGCGCCGGACGGCGTCCATCGCTTCCCACTGGGAGGCGCTTTTGGAGTCATTCACCAGATCTCCGGCCAGCAGCACGAAGTCGGGCTGCGAGTCCCCCTTCAGGCCGTTGACAGCCGCGGCCACCCGGGCGAACTGCTGCCGGTCCAGCTCCTGCTCTTTCCAGCCAACCTGGGGGTCGGCGATGACGGCGAAGACGAAGCGTTCCGACTGAGCGCAGAGGCACGCCGCAAAGCACAACAGCGCCGCAGCCAGACGGACCCGCATGTTTCAGGCCTTCAGCCCGGCCAGCACGCCGCGCATATAGGCGAAGGACTTGGTCATGCCCGGCATCGGGTCCTTGGCGTCGATTTCGTATTCCAGCGCCACCAGACCCTGGTACTTCATCCGCCGCAACTCTTTGAAGAGCGCCGCCACGGGCATGGCCCCGTCGCCGACCGGGCACTGGGACTTGGCGTCCATCAGATCCCGCAGATCCTTGATATGCACGTCGATCAGGCGGCTGCCGCAGGCGCGGATGGTCTCGATCAGGTCGACGCCGGTCCGGGTGGTGTGCCCCACGTCGACGCAGACGCCGATGCGGGGGTCCATGTTCTTGATGAGCTTAAGGGCGGCCTGGGGGTTGGGGAAGAACTTATCCTCCGGCCCGTGGTTATGGATGGCCACGCGGATGTTGTACTCTTTGACGCATTTCTCGATGAGGGGCAGGCTTTCGTGCGAGGCCCCGGCGATGATCATAGGCATGCCGCAATCGCGCGCGTAGTCGAAGTAGAAGCGCACGTCGGCCTCGTCGTTTTTCTGCATATAGATGACGCCGCCGGAAGCGATGACCAGCCCGGCGTCTTCGAACTCCTTGCGCCCGGCGGCGCGTTCGGCCGGCGTGCTCTTATAAGGCAGGTGAAACTCCTTGATGCTGACGTGGCGGATGCCGAGCTGCTTGATCATGGCGATGGCCTGAGTGCGGGGAAAGCTGCGCAGCGAGTAAGTGGCCACGGCCAGTTGAAACTCGCCGGCTTCGGCAGCCAGGCTCGCCGTGGGGAGGCGCAAAACTGCGGCCGCGGAAGCGGCTCCCAGCATCTGTCGTCGGGTTGTGCGAATCATGGGCATAATAAGATCCTCGGCACGATTTTACTCCAAGGGGGGCGCCAAGCGCCTGGAAGCGCCGCAGCGTGGCGGCTGTAGTCTCACCGGCAACACGCTCCCGTGGCGGCATGAAAATCTTCGCGGGGGGAAAAGAATCTACGGGTTAGTAGCGCGAGGACACGCAGGTGGAAAAGAGGGGCGGACACGCTGGGCGGCCCCTACAGGGCGGCGGCGGGTTGAGGTGGAGCGCGCAGCCCTGCGTGCCACGCCGCCAGTCTTGGCGGCGGATGGCATTGGAACTCCCGTACCGTCCGGCATTGTGTCGCTCTGCCGGCGTGACCGCCGGCATGGCAAGCCTGGCGGCTTGCTCCACTTGAGGGCGGCGGCTTGAGGTGGAGCGCGCAGTCCTGCGGGCCGGATGGCGTTTGGAACTCCCGTACCGTTCGGGATCGTGTCGCTCTGCCGGCGTGACCGCCGGCATGGCAAGCCTGGCGGCTTGCTCCACTTGAGGGCGGCGGCTGTGGTCTCACCGGCAACGCGCTCCGGTGGCATCATGAAAATCTTCGTGCGCGGACAAGATTTCAGGGGTTCGTAGTAAAGGGGCGCCCGCGCGTTCGCCCCATCGGCGCACGTCCGGTCTGCCGTCCCTACAATTCGGCCGAGAGAACGCGCGGGATGCCGGCCAGATCCTCGCGGACCTGGACGCCGCGCCAGGGCGGGCCGAGCATGGCCCGGACGTCTTCGCAGCTCCGGTAACCCAGCTCCAGCACCAGCGCGCCGCCGGGCCGCAGCACGCCGGCCGCTTGCGCAATCAGCCGCTGGTAGATCTCGAGGCCGGTTTGGCCGGCGAACAGGGCGATGTGGGGTTCGTGCTCCCGGACCTCTCTTTGCATCCCAGCCTCCTCGGATCGCGCGACATAGGGAGGGTTCGAGACGACCAGGTCCAAGGAGCGGGGGGCGAAGCAGCTCAACAAGTCCGCGGCGAGCAACTCCACCCGCGCGCCCAGGCGGCGGGCGTTGCGGCGCGCCACCTTGAGCGCCGCCGTCGAGACGTCCACGGCCCAGACCTCGGCCCCGCACTCGAGGCTGAGAGTGATCGCAATAGCGCCGGAGCCACAGCCGACATCCACCACCCGCCGGGCGTTGCGGGCGAAGGCTAGCGCCGCCTCGACCACATGCTCGGTTTCGGGACGCGGGATCAGGACGTCGGGCGTCACCAGGAACTCGCGGCCGTAGAACTCCTGGCGGCCGGTGATGTACTGGGTAGGCTTGCCTTGCAGCCGCTCAAACAGGCTGCGCCCGTAGCGGACATACTGTCCGTGGCTCAGTTCCGCCTCGGGGTGGCTATATAAGTAGGACCGCTGGCAGCCCAGGGTATGGCACAAGAGCACCTCGGCGGTGAGGCGGGGCGCGCTGACGCCGGCCTCCTCAAGAAGCGCGCAACCCTGCTGGAGCGCCCTTTGTATCGTCACTGGATGCGCCAATCTGCGTCTGCTGCTTGAGCTTCTCGGCCTGGTAGTAGGTGATCAGCGCGTCGATCAGGGGGTCCAGACGGCCGTCCATGATGATGTCGAGCTGATGGAGGGTGAGGCCGATGCGGTGGTCGGTGACGCGGTTTTGAGGGAAGTTGTAGGTGCGGATTTTTTCGCTGCGGTCGCCGCTGCCCACCATGCTGCGGCGCTCGGCCCCGATTTGGGCGCGCTGCTTCTCCATCTCCATCTCGTAGAGGCGCGAGCGGAGCACGCGCAGGGCCTTGGCCTTGTTCTTGATCTGGGACTTTTCGTCCTGGCAGGAGACCACCAGGTTGGTGGGCAGGTGGGTGATGCGCACGGCCGAATAGGTGGTGTTGACCGATTGACCGCCGGGGCCGGAGGAACAGAAGGTGTCGATGCGGATGTCCTTGGGATCGATCTGCACCTCCACCTCGTCGGCCTCGGGCAAGACCGCCACGGTGACCGCCGAGGTGTGGACGCGGCCCTGCTGTTCCGTGACGGGCACCCGCTGCACGCGGTGGACGCCGCTTTCGTATTTGAGCTTGCTGTAGACCCGCTCGCCGCTGACCAGGGCGATGACCTCCTTGAAACCGCCGATCGAGGACTCGCTGACGGAGCTGATTTCCACCTTCCAGCCTTGCGACTCGGCGTAGCGGGAGTACATCCGGAACATCTCGGCGGCGAACAGCGTGGCTTCGTCGCCGCCGGTGCCGGCGCGGATCTCGAGCACGACGTTCTTTTCGTCGTTGGGGTCCTTGGGAAGGAGCAGGATTTTGAGCTCGTGCTCGAGCCGCTCCAGCTCCGGCTCCAAGCGGGCCAGCTCTTCGGCGGCCAGGCGCCGCAGCTCCGGTTCGGAGTCCTCCAGCATCTGGCGCGCCTGGCGGGCGTCGTTGTCCGCTTTCTTCCATTCGCGGTATTTGGCGACCACCTCGGAGAGCTCGCTGTGGGACTTGGCGACGGTCCGGTAGCGCTCCGGATCGGCGATGACCGAAGGGTCGGCCATCTGGCGAGCCAGCTCTTCAAACCGCGCTTCGATTTCGTCGAGTTTTTCCCGGTATTGCATGGACCGTTGCTCAGGCCAACACCAGCCGTCCGCCTTGCGCCCGTTCCAGCTCCATCGCTCCCTCCAAGGCGCGGACCGCCACTTCCAGCTGCTGGTCGTCCGGCGGCTGGGTGGTGATGCGCTGGAGCCAAAGGCCGGGGCGGGTGAGAACCGCCAGCCAGGAGCCGCGGTTCTTGGCCGCCAGGCGGATCATCTCATAGCTTACTCCGGCGATCAGGGGCAGCAAAAGGATCCGCAGCGCGAACTTCGCCCAGAAACCCTCGAAGGGAATCAGAGCGTAAACGAGGATGGCCACCACCATCACCACCAGAAGAAAGCTGGTGCCGCAGCGGGGGTGAAAGGTGGAAAACATCCGGGCGTTGTTCACGCTCACCTCCAGCCCGGATTCGAAATTGGCGACGACTTTGTGCTCGGCGCCGTGATACTGGAAGACGCGGCGGATCTCCTTCCAGCGCGAGATCGCGTAGAGGAATCCGAGGAACAGGAGCAAACGGATCACCCCATCGGTCAGATTAAAGAGGATGCGGCCCTCGACCGCCGGGAACCACTTTTCCAAATAAGTGGTCAAGTAGAGCGGAACGAACTTATAGAGAAAGATGAAAAACGCCAAGGAAAAGGCCAGATTCAGGCCCATGACCCACGGTGGAATCTCTTCGCGCTTCCCGGCGGAAGGCTCCTTGGAGGCGGCGACATTGGCGGAGTAACGCAGCGCCTTAATGCCGAGAACCATCGCCTGCCCCAGCGCGCCCATCCCGCGCAACACCGGGTATTGGAAGGCCGGGTATTTCTCGGAGACTTTGGACACGGCCACTTGGTCGGTGACAATGGCGCCGCTTGAGTGCCGCACGGCGACGCAGTAACTGTGCGGCGCGCGCATCATGACGCCTTCCATGACCGCCTGCCCGCCGACGAGAACCTCCTCGTCCGCCTTAAGCCAAACTGCGGCGTGCGACTGCGCGATGCTGCGAAGAACCCAGTGGATCGACAAAAGACCAAACCGCTCCTGCATTCAGTATAGCGGAGGCCGGCGCGGCGTCAGGCCGCGGCGGTCTCATCGCTTCTCCGCCGGAGTCTGCAAGCCGGGCTACGGCTTGGCGGCCGCCGGTTTCGCGGCTGTGGCCGCCGGCTTGGAAGCGGCCGGCGCCGGAGCGGAGGGAGCGGCGGCCGCGCCGGAGACGGGGTTGAACTTGTCGTACAGCGCCACGACGTCGTTGGTGATATCCGCGGCTTCGGCCACGTAGACCACCGGCGTTTGCGGCGAGCCGATGTCCAGGATCAGCGTGTAGCCGTTGTCCTTGGCGTAACGGTCCACAACCACCCGCATCTTGGCGTAAAACTCTTGCAGGATCTTGTCCAGGTCCTGCTGATAGTCCTGCTGGGCGTCTTCAAGGTCGCGGTTCAGCTTGCGGGTCTTCTCATTGATCTCATCGTTGAGCTTCTGCCGCGCCTCGTCGCTGAGGGTGCTGGAGCTTTTGACGAGCTGCTCGCGCAGCGCGTTGATTTCGTTCTGACGTTTCTCGAGCTCCTTGCGCTGCGGCTCGTATCGCTGTTGCAACTCGGTGAGCGCTTTCTGGCCCTGCTGGGTCGAGCTGATGGCGCCTTCGAAATGGATCACACCAACTTTGGCGGGCTGCGATGCTCCCTGCGCCCAGCTAACGGAGGCCAGGATCAACAGGGCAGCCAAGACGAACATAGGTGAGGTTTTCACGAGAGAACTCCTGAGATTGGATTCGATGGTAACACAACCGCCCTTCCGCATCATCAGAACGTCCGCCCGATCGTGAACCGGAAGGTCCGCGCCTGCTCGAAGAAAGGCACGACCGGCGCGGTGTCGTTGATCGCCTTTATGTAGGTAGCCCGGTTCGGGAAGAAGGAACGGTCCGCGGCGATGGGCGGCTGGAAGACCGTCCGGACCCGCAGGGGGTTATAGGCCCAATAGATCCGGAAGGGCGCGTTCACAACCGGCATGATGACCTGAAACTCCACGCCAGTGGAAGCGCGCGCCTGTTGCAAACCTTTGGCGATGAGGGCCCGGCCGCTGAAGTTCGCCTGGGGGAACTGTAGATTCAGCGAATCGGTGCGGTCCTGATTCATGGTGAGCTGGCTGGGCCGGATAATCTTGTTGGCGCCGATGTCGAAGAAGGCGGCGATGGTGACCGGTCCGGCGATGGGAATGCGGTACTCGAGGTTTCCGATGAGTTGCGTGTCGCCGCCCGGCTGAGTGAGCTGGTAGATGGGGATGGTTTGCTGCACCGGCGCGTTGGTGGGCTTGCCGTCGACGATGACTTTCTGAAGCCGCTGGGTGCCGTCGTCATTGAGGACGAACACCTGGGCCGTGCTGGGCACGAAGGCCAAGGGGCTGATGCCCCAGATGTCGAAGCCGCGGACGTCCTGCTCGCCGCCGATCCAGAAGCGGTTGAAGGGAGGCGCCTGCCTGCCGCCGTAGCCGCTGACGTGGCTGCCCATCGCCCGCATGCCGATCACATGGCCCTGCTTGAGGCCGCGGCGGAAGTAGGTCATGCTGATGGTCGGCCGGATCATGTTGACGTTTCCGCCCAGGAAGCTCCCGGCAAACTCGGTCGAAATGAACAGGCTGCGGCCGCGGCTGGGGGTCATGGGGTGGTCGACGGTGTTGTAGGAATAGGACGGAATAATCTTGCTGGTGCGGATGCCGGTGAGGGAATTGGGCCCGCCGATGCCGCTCTGGAAGTTCAGATATTCGAAGTAGGACTTCGAGGCGGGCGTCAGAGTGGTGATATTGGAGATGTCGAAGCCATAGGTGATGCCGACCCGCGCGAAGGTGCGCTTGAGGGGATAGCTGGTGAAGACCGTGAACCCGTAGCCGTTGGAGACGTAATTCAGCAGATTGTCCGTGCCCAAGGCCCGGTAGAGCGGCGTCAGGTCCCGTCCGGAGAGCAGGGAGACCTCCCTGCCCTGGTCGAAGTTGAAGCGCTGGGTGTAGATCGTGAAGCCGAGGCTGACCGGCCGGTCGAGGAAGTACGGCTCGGTGAACCCGAAGGTGACGCTGCGCAGCCGGTCACCGAGCTGCGATTCGATGCTCAGCGTCTCGCCCAGCCCCAGGAAGTTGTTGGTGGCGTAATTGAAGCCGATGAAGCTGCCGGCGATGCCGGAAACCCCGCCCTGAAGCCCGACCGAGTTCTTGCCGCGCTCTTTGACCTTCAAGGTGATGTCGACGGTGTTGGTGCGCGGATCGCGGCGGATGTCGGCGGCTTCCTTCTCCTTGAGAACTTCGAAATAGCCGAGCTGGTTCAGGCGCAGGATGCTGAGATCCCACAAGTGGGTGTTGTAGACGTCGCCTTCATCGATGAGCAGCTCGCGGCGGATGACCTTGTCGCGCGTGGTGGTGTTGCCGGAGAAGTCGATGCGGCGAACGAAGAACTGTTTTCCTTCGTCGATGTTGAACGTGAGATTGAGAGTATCCGAACCCGGAGGGATGTCGAAGTCCGGCTCCGGCACCATGTCGATGTAGCCGTACATTCCGTACAGCTTCTGGAGCTCCTCCATGCCCTTGCGCAGCTTCTCGGTCGAGAAGTAGTCGCCCGGCCGCATCTTGAAGACCTGGCTGAGAAGGTAGTCCTGGGTCCGGAAGAGCTTCATGCCGGCGAAGGTGACCTTGCCGAGTTTGTAGCGCCGCCCCTCCTCCACCTGAATGGTGATGTCCACGCGCTTGCCCGGGCGGTTCAGGTAGAACGGAGCCAGGCGGAATTTTCCGCCGCCGACGTCCCGGTGGACGATCTTATAGTCGATGGCGCGCGCCGTGAAATAGCCCCGGACCTGGTAGAAGTTCCGGAGCATGTCCATGTCCATGTCCAGCTTGGTGGAATCGAACGCCTTGGAGAAGATGTTCTCGAGCAGGATCGAGCGGGGGATGCCGATCGGGCGCAGATTGCGCATGGAGCGGATCACGGCGCGGTCTTTGAAGGCGTGGTTCCCCTCGATGTTGATCTTGCCGACCTTGACCTTGGGGCCCTCGTCGACGTGGAAGGTAATCGCGAGGCTGGAGGGCGGAACCTGGGTCAACTCCGGACGCACAGTGGCGAACTGGCGGCCCCGCTCGGCCAAGAACTCTTCGAGCACGACCTTGGCCCGCTGGACCTTGCTGGGGTCGTACATCGATTCGACGCTGAGCCCCACCTTGCGCTCTTTGAAACGGTCCAGAATCTCCGAGACGGTCACCGATTTGATGCCCTCGTAGCGGATGGTGCGGACCATCTGGCGTTCGGTGAGGATGAAGCGGACGATCTGACCGGTCTTTCCGGGCTCCACCTCCAGCCGGATGTCGTCGAAGCGACCCATGTTCCACAAGGCCATGAAGTCGCGGCGGAGGGCATCCTCGTCCAGAATGTCGCCGCGCTTGGAGAAGATGCGAGCGCGGAGGGTGTCGGCGGGCACGCGCCGCGCGCCGCGGAATTCGATAGCCTCGATTACGTTTTCGACCGCCTGCGGCGGAGGCGCCTCTTCGACCGGCTTGGGCGCTTCAAACGGGGAAGGGGGTTTTGCGCCCGGCGCAGGCTTGGGCGGCTGAGCCTCCGGTTTGGCAGGCTCGGCTGGGGCGGGAACCGGCTCAAACGGGCTTTGCCTCTGCTGGGGACCCGGCGCACCTTGCTGCGCGAGGGCCGCCGCGAAGGCAAGGCATAAACACACCGAGACGTTGCGCGCTCCGCGCAGCCTCTCGAACCTCATTCGAAGCTAATTCCTTTCCACTCTGCGCCAATGGATTGACGCGTCCCAAGCGCAGGCCGTTTCATCCGGATGATCCCCCGTGGGGATCTGCGCGAAACCACATTCTACCCTGTTCCTGCCGAGGCTCACAACGCGCTGTTCCCGTTGGGGCCGGCATGCGCCTCCGAGTCCGCCGCGCGCAGCTCCCTCAGCAGGCGCCGCAGAAAGGGGCCACATAGGGAACCCAACAGCGCGCCGAACAGCAGATGCCCGGAAAGCACGCCGGCTCCGTCGAAGAAATCGCGCCTTTCCGGCAGGCGCAGCAGGACGTGCCAGCCATAGTACATCAACAAGCCGGCCAGAATCCCGAACAGCAGCGAGCGGCGGGGCGAGTTTACCCGGCCGGCCAGCAGACCGTAGCAGGTCCCGGTCAGCCCGGAAGCCACCAAGTGAACTGCGGACCCGGCCACAAAGCTGCGCCAGCTCCAGTAAGGCCATGCCGGCAAACGATAGAAAGCCGCCGCCAGCGAGAGCGGCGTCTCCCACGCCCCGCGGCCGGCCAAGGCCGAGACTCCCAGGAACCAGCCCAAAGCCGCCACTCCGGCCACAATTCCAGCCTGAAGTCCCGCCAGAGCCGACCACCCTGCGCCTGCGGGGCGGAGCGAATCGGGGCCCGCGGAGCTCATCGGCCCTCGCCTCGAATGCGCGCCGGCGCCTCCGATGGCGCTTGGCGGCCCCGCCCTTGGGTGATGCGCCTCGCGGCCGGCGGAGTTATCTTGCTGCCCGCGGCCGGTCCGTATGCCGCGGACCGGAAGGTGGTCCGGTCAGGCGGGTTCGACATCCTGGCTCTTGTCCGTTTTCTCTTTGTAATAGTAACCGGAGTAATAATAAGTGTACTTACTGTACAGCTCTCCGGCCCGCGCGCCGTTGGCCACAATTCCCAAGACATTGTTCTCGCACAGCGATTGCAGAGCGCGCGTGACGCTGTCGATCGTCGTCACGCCCAGGCGGACCACCAAAATGATCCCGTCGGTGACGGTGGCCAGCAGGTTGGCGTCGGCGGCGAACAACAACGGCGGCGTATCCAGGAGCACCCAGTTGAAGACCAGGCGCAACTGGTCCAGCAAGGCTTTGGTTTCGGGCAGGTTCAGGATCTCGAGGGGGTTCAGAACCGGCGAGCCGGCCGGCATCAGGTAGAGATTCGTCCCTTCAATCCGGCGGATGGCCTCCGAAAGCTGCGCTTTGCCTAACAGCACGTCGGTGGCTCCGGGGGCCCGGTCAAACTGGAAGGTGTTGTGGAGCACCGGCCTGCGGAAATCGAAATCGGCGAGCAGCGTGGGGTTGTCCTTCAGCTGGGCCTCGGCCAGCGCCAGATTCACCGCCGTAAACGACTTGCCCTCGGCCGGGCAGGAGCTGGTGACCACAACCGTGTGAATGGGCTGAAGCTTTTGCAAATGGTTCAGCCGGGTGCGCAGCGTCCGGAACTCTTCACTGTGGGCGTCGCTGGGGCGGCTTGGGTCAATCAGGAACACGCCTGGCGCGGGGGTGTAGGGGATCTCAGGGATCTCCGAGAGCAGGTCGGGAAGCTGCTCGCTAGGCACCGGAACGGGCGCCAATTGCTTTTGGCGCCGGTCGCTTTCCTTGGCCGCCCGCCGCAAAGCGTCATGTACTCGGCTCATCCACCCTCCCCGTATTGCGCGGCCCAACCGGCGCCGCGGCAGTCGTCTTCATGCATCCCTCCTCAAGAGCCCTTCGTGTAGTAATAATAAACCGAACCGAGCATCAGAATAAACCCCGCCAGACAAGCGGTCGTCCAATAGACCCAGGCCAGCCGCCGCTTCCGCTGCAAAGCCAGATCGCTTTCCACCAGCGGCACGCTGCCCAGGATAGGCAGCCCCGTGTAGGCCTTTACGTCCTTCAGATTCTTGAGGGACGTGTCTTTGAGCTCACGCGCTCCGGCCAGGAACACGCCGCAGATGAGCCCCAGCATGGTTCCCGTGATCACGATCATCCAGCGGTTCGGCTCCCGCGGGGTCTGGGGCAAGGAGGCCGGCTCCAGAACCTCCAAAATTTCGCCCTGCTGCTGCCGCTCCAAGTCGGTCGCCATCGCCGATTGGCTGCTCTTGAGCATCAGGTCTTCGTATTCCTTTCGGGCGATGGCGTAGTCGCGGGTGAGCTGCACGTACTCCCGCTCGCCGAGCGGAATGGCGTCGATGCGGTCCTGCACGATCTTCTGCTGCTTGTTGAGACGGGCCTGTTCGGCGACAAACTGCTCGATCTCCTTGTCCTTGGCGGCGATCAGGGCCCGCAGCCGCTCGATCTCGGCCTCATACTGCCGTTGCTCGCGGCTCTTGACGACCGGCTCGGCCGGCCGCGCCGGTGCGGGTGCCTTTTGCTGCTCCTGCTTTAGCAACGCGTCGCGCTCCTGCCGCAGGCCCGCCAATAGCGTCTCGGTCCGGCGCACGTCGGGATGATTGTTCGTGTATTGCTCGCGGAGGGCCGCCAGCCGCGTTTCGGTGTTCAGAATCTCGCGTTCCAACTGCACCAGCCGCTCGTTCTTGGAGGTCGTCTCCAAAGGGCTGCTGGCGCTGGCCGCCGCCACCAAGTTTTGCAACTGATCCTGGGTGATCCGCAACTGGTTCTCCAACAACAGCTTCTCCTGGGTGGCCCGGTTCACCGAAGACATGGCGCTGGCGATCTGGGTGTCCAGCGCCCGCAGCTGCGCCAGGTTGGACTCCAGTTGCTCCGGCAGCTTTCCGGCGAAGGCGCGCTTGTACTGCTCCACCTTGGCCTCGATCGCGTCCAGCTTCTGTTTGGCCGCGTCCACCTTCTCCTTCAGAAACCGCGTGGTGGTTTCCGACTCGGTGGTCCGGCGCTGGAGCGTCTCGGTGGTCAAGCTTTCGACGATGGAGCGGACCACCTTCTGCGCGTCATAGCGGTTCTCATAGGAAAACGAGACCCGGAAAGCGGTGGCCATCGGACGGCCTTCCACCGGCTCGCGGACGCTGGTGACCGGGCGCATTTCGATCCGCCGCCGCATTTCTTCGATCAGGTCCTCATCGGGCACCCGGCCGCGTTTCCTGGGGTAGAGATTGAAGGTCTGAATCAAGTTTTGCAGCCGGTCCCGGCTGGTCACCTGCTGGTAGAAGGCTGCCAGCCGCTGGCCGACCTGAAGGTTGACGTTGGTGGCGACAAAGCGCTCCGGCACCGCCGGAGGAACGATGCGGATCGTGGCCTCCGAGGTGTAGGTGTCCGGCCACAGAAAAGCCACGACGACCGAAAACACCACGCCTGCCAGGGCCGGGCCGGCGATCCACGACTTGTGCCGCCGCACCACGTCGACATAGTCGTCGAAGTCCATGGGGCGCCGGCGCACGCTGTACGATTCGGTAGTGGGCTGCATGAGTTGTCCGTACGCTCCTTAGATCTAGTCGGGAACGGTGATGATGTCTCCGCTCTCCAAATAGATGTTTTGGATCATATTCCGGCCGCGGATCACATCGCGGTAGTTGAACTTGTACCGCTTCGGCCCGCGCATGATCACGATATTGCGGGCGTCGGCGAACTCCCGCAAACCGCCGGCGATGGCAATGGCTTGCAACACCGTGGTGGGCACCACCAGCGGATACTGACCCGGGCGGTTCACTCCGCCGATGATGAAGTACTTCTTGCTGTTGACCGTGGCCACCGACACGGTCACCGAAGGTTTGGTGATGAACTCCTCGTACGCCTTGGTGATCTCAACTTCCAGTTGCTTGGGCGTGAGCCCGCTGGCTTTCACATCCTGTTTGAGCAGCGGAAGCGTGATCATGCCATCCGGCCGCACCAGGTACTGGCCCGACAGCTCGGGCTCCCGCCAGACCATGATGCGCAGCACGTCCTCGGCCCCAATGATGTAGGTATTCGGATCGACCGGCTCGCCCACTGCCTTGCGCAGCTCTTCATCGCTTGGCGGCGGGGGTTGTTGCGCCGGGGGTTGGCTCTTGGCCGGCGGTTCTCCTTGGGCGGGCCATGCAGCCGGCAGGCCGGCCATCAGGAATAAGCAAAGGAACAGGAAGATCGGAACGGCTCGGTCCGGCCGCAGGCCTGAAGACATTTGATTCCCCTTACGTGTTGAGAAAGAAGCCATGGCTGGTGAGGCCGTTCGCCAGTGCCACCAGGCAGACCGCCAACGTACACTCATTGTACACGAATCGGCGCGCCGCAGGCGTCCCATCGAAGCCATCCGCGAGCCGCGGGCTCGCCTCCTCTAAGCTACATTTTACAAGCGAATGATCCGGCTTCCATAGTACCAGGAAGGCTGCTTGGTACCAGAGCGGACGGTGAACCTTGGCTAAGCGGTCAAGGGGGGTCAAAAGCCGAACGCCAGCCCGAAGGAGAACTCCTGCTGGCGGATCGCCCCACCGGCCTTCTTAACGTCATTAAAGCGCAGCTCGTAAGGCTTCCCCGTGAGGTAGTCTCGCACGTCGGCCCGAAGCAGCAGGTTCCGGGACAACAACAACTTGATGCCGCCGCCGTAGTTGAACCCGTAGTTGCGAGTGCCAATCCCGCTCCAGCCGGCGATCTTAGGGTTTTCGTGCTGGGCGGCGTGCAGCCCCACGGTCAGATACGGCCGGATCCGGCTTCCCCGGGGCATCATGTAGGAAAGGAAATTGTAGCCCGCCTGCGCAATGCGAACCTTGGCGTCAGCCGGCGATCCGTTGCCGTTTTCGTCATACACGATGGTGTGCAGCCCGACCCGGTTATAGAAGCCGAACAGCTCGTGGCCGTAGTAACCCCGCGTGTTCAGCGTCAGCCGGATCCCCAGGCCATAGCCGTTGCGGAAGCTGGTTTCGTTGTCCACCGGCGTGTCGGGATTGTTCGAGCCCAGTTCCTCGCGGCTCATCCGGGCCACCGAGCGGCCCGCATAGACCTCGTACCTCTGAGCCAGCGCCTGTCCCAGACACGCCAGCAGCGCCAGAACCGCACAAATGGGGTATTTCATATCAGACGGAAGGACCCATTATAGCTTGAGCCTCTGCGCCGCCGCCTGCCTGCATCTCCTTGAGCCGCTTCCAAACCAGCGCTACCGGCAGGCCGACCACGTTGAAATAGCACCCTTCGATGCGGTCAATGAACTTCGAGGCGAGCCCCTGGATGGCGTAAGCGCCGGCTTTGTCCATCGGCTCCCCGCTGGCCACGTAGGCGGCGATCTCCTCTTCGGAGAGAGGGACGAACCTTACGCGGGTCGTTTCGCTGTCCACAATCAACCGGCGGGAGGTTCGCAGGCAAATGCCGGTGACTACCTCGTGCGTGCGCCCGGACAGAGCGCGCAGCATGCGGCCGGCGTCGGCCTCATCTTGAGGCTTGCCGAGGATCTGCTCTTCTACAACGACGACTGTGTCGGCCCCCAAAATGATTTCGTCCGCGGAACAGGGCACGGCTTGCGCCTTCTGGCGCGCCAGCCGGCGGGCGTGTTCGACCGCCGCTTCGCCGTCAAAGGGCTCCTCCGGGATGTCGGCAGGCCGCAGCACAAAGGGGATGCCGGCGCGCGACAGAAGCTCCTGCCGGCGAGGCGAACGGGAGGCAAGGACCAGCATAATTCGCATGGTACAATGAAGCCTCTCCCGAACCATGGAGCGAGCCGGAAAACTTCTGGCGAAGATCAAGCTGCCGCCTGGGACCGTCAGCCCGGAGGCCGTGGCTAAGGCAGCGTGGCCGGCGGCCGTCGGCGCCCGGATCGCAGCGCGGACACAGGCCGCGGCCCTGATCGGAGGCACGCTCGTGGTGGAGGTGGAAGATCTCGTCTGGCAGCGGCAATTGTTCACCCTGAAGGGACAGATTCTCAAGCGCCTGGAGGAGGTGGCCGGCGCGGGCGCTCCCAAGGATGTGGAATTCCGGGTGCGCGCCCAGCGGCGGCCCGTGCAAGCGGCGCCCTCCATCCGGACCGCCGATGAGGCCGACGGCATTGCCGACCCGCAATTGCGCGTCCTGTACCGGCAGCAGCGCCGCAAGAGAACCGCATGAAGATCACCGAGCAACAAGTCCGCTACGTGGCGGAGCTGGCCAACCTGCGGCTCAGCGATGAGGAAGCCGCCCGGTTCCAAAGCGACCTCAACGAAATCCTGGAGCACATGGACAAGCTCAACGAGTTGGACACCACGGACGTGGAGCCGATGGCTCAAGTCTTATTCGAAGCCGGCGAGACCGCCACGCTGCGCGAAGACGTGGAGCTCCCCGTGCTGGGCGCCGAGGCGGCGCTGGCCAACGCGCCGTTGGCCGGGGCCGGCTGCTTCAAGGTTCCGAAGGTAATCGAGAGGTGAGCGGTGGAGATCGCGCGGCTCACCATCCCTGAGATCCACGAAGGGCTTCGCCGGCGGCGGTTCCGGGCGGTGGAACTAGCCCAGCAGGCGCTGCGCTTCGCCGAAGCCGAGAACCCCAAGACCAACGCCTACCTGCATTTCTGCCCGGAGCGGGCCATCGCGGCGGCGCGCAAGGTGGATGAAGCCGTCGAGCAAGGCCGGCCGCTCGGAGCTCTGGCCGGAGTGCCGGTGGCCGTCAAAGATGTCATCCTCACCAGAGGCGTCCGCACCACGGCGGGCTCGCGCTTGCTGGCCAACTATATTCCCCCCTACGACGCCACGGCGGTGGTCCGTCTGGAGCAGGCGGGGGCCGTCATTCTCGGCAAGACCAACTGCGACGAGTTCGCCATGGGCTCTTCCAATGAGAACTCGGCCTTCGGCCCCGTCCGCAACCCGGTGGACCCGGAACGCGTGCCGGGCGGATCCAGCGGCGGATCGGGCGCCGCAGTGGCCCAAGGCACGGCGGTGGTGGCCCTGGGTTCGGACACGGGCGGATCGATCCGGCAGCCGGCCTCCTTCTGCGGCGTAGTCGGAATCACGCCGACCTACGGGCGGGTGTCGCGCTATGGCCTGATTGCTTTCGCCAGCTCGCTGGACCGCATCGGCCCGTTCGCGCGGAATGTGCGGGACGCGGCGGTGCTGCTCGGGGTGATCGCCGGACGGGACGAAAGGGATGCGACTTCGGCCTTCGCCCCGGTTCCCGATTACGCGGCGCAACTGGAAGGCGGAGTCCGCGGGATGCGCATCGGCTTGCCCCGGGAGTATTTCCGGGATCTCAGCAGCGAGACCGGCGGCCGCATTCTGCGAGGCGTGGAAACGCTCAAGAAACTGGGCTGCGAAATCTCGGAGGTCAGCCTGCCCACAACGGACTATGCCATCGCCTGCTACTACATCATCTGCACGGCGGAGGCCAGCTCCAACCTCGCCCGCTACGACGGCGTGCGCTACACCATGCGCTCCAAAGAGGCGCCCACGCTGATCGACATGTACCGCAACACGCGGGGCGAGGGATTCGGCGCGGAGTGCAAGCGCCGCATCATGCTCGGAACCTACGTGCTGAGCGCCGGTTACTACGACGCTTATTATCTGAAGGCGCAGAAAGTGCGGACTCTGGTCGCCCGGGATTTCGCCCAAGCCTTCGAGAAGGTCGACGCCATCGTCGCTCCTGTCTCACCCTTCCCCGCCTTCAAGCTGGGTGAGAAAATCGCCGATCCGCTCGAGATGTACCTTTCGGACATCTACACCATCACCGGCTCGCTGGCCGGCCTGCCCTGCATGAGCGTCCCCTGCGGTCGCACTGCCTCGGGCTTGCCCGTCGGGATGCAGATTCTCACCCGCCATTTCGACGAGCTGGGGATGTTGCGCCTGGCCTACGCCTTCGAGCAGGCCGGCGGACCGGAAGCCTGAATCCTTCCCTGCCCGTCCAGCATCTCTAAGCCTAGGAGAACGAGATGCCATTCACACTGCCAAACCTGCCTTACGCCTTCGACGCGCTCGAGCCGTACATCGACAAAATGACCATGGAAATCCACCATGGCAAGCACCATGCGGCCTACGTGGCCAACTTGAACAAGGCCCTGGAGTCCGCGCCGGATCTGGCGGGCAAGAGCCTGGAAGAACTGCTGGCCAACGGAGTGGCCCTGGTTCCGGAAAGCATCCGCACCGCCGTGCGCAACAACGGCGGAGGCCACATCAATCACGCCATGTTCTGGACCATCATGGGTCCCAACGCCGGCGGCGAACCCACCGGCAAGCTGGCCGAGGCCATACGGAGCGTGTTCGGCGGTTTCGACCTTTTCAAGGAGAAGTTCACGGCGGCCGCCATGGGCCGCTTCGGCTCCGGCTGGGCCTGGCTCGTGAAGGACGCCGCGGGCCGCTTGGACATTTATTCGACGGCCAATCAGGACAGTCCCATCATGGAAGGCAAGTTCCCGGTCATGGGCATTGACGTTTGGGAGCACGCTTACTATCTCAAGTATCAAAACCGCCGGGCCGATTACGTAAACGCCTGGTGGAACGTCGTAAATTGGAAGGAAATCGAGAAGCGGTATCTGGGTTGAGGCCGCCGGGCGTCTGGGCGCGCCCACAGGGCCTTCCACCGGAGGGGGACCTCCGGCGGTGCGCAAGCGTTTCGGGGAACACCTATCGCTTGGCTCCGCCGGAGGTTTTGTATTTTTGGGTTATGCTTCCAACCATTGCCGTTTAATTAGCCCGGAAGCCTGGGGCGGCTGATTGGAAACAGTGGACATAGCTCCCCTGCCGGGCTGTTTGCGCGAGCCGTGTTGCCGTCAGCGCAGCGTTTGTGCCCGGCTGACACGGAAGGTGCTTGCTGTCCAGCTGAATGCTCCGAAACCCTCCTGTTTGCGTATCCGACGACATGTTGGCCAACCGTGCTGTGCAAGCCCGCCATACCACTCCAGGCCGGCACCAGCTTAGCCTCTTGCACTCCCGTCAGCACGGGCGGGGCCTTGAAGGGGCGCAGTTGCGACAACTGGAAAGAAATGCTGCATACTCGATACATGGTTGAGCCCCCAGAGTCTTGAGACTGGTCCTCGACGGATCCAATCCAGGCGATCAGAGGCTCAGCCTACTCATGCCCCGGGACAGGCGCCCGGGCAGCCTGTGGTTGCGATGCTCGTTTGGACAAGAGTGGAAGCGGCTGGCCTCAGCATCAGCGCCGGGGACCTGACGGAGGCGCTGGGTGGCGCCGGGCGCCTCGCCGATGACGACGACCCCGTGAGGACCAAGATCGAAGAGATCCGGGCCTGCGCGGACGCTTCCTCCGTGTCGGACCGCTGGCCGAGGCCTTCGAGAACTATCTCGGCTGGCAGACTTACTTGCACCAGGGCTAATCAGACCGAATCAGGAGGTAATCGATGAGGAGAATCAGCACGACCATCTTTCCCCCGCGAACTTTCGCCGGCCTGCCGGCGAGGTTTGCAACCCGTTTTCGCCTCGCCGCCGCCCTGCTCGCCCTCCTGGCGGGTTCGCTATGGGTGCATCCCCTCCAGGCCCAACCCGCCCCGCCCGATCCCCGCCCCCGCGTCATTGTGACCACCGATGGCGAAATTGACGACCGGTGCTCCTTCATCCGGTTTCTGATGTACGCCAACGAATTCAACATCGAGGGCATGATCTACAGCAGCTCGCGCTTCCACTGGCTCGGCCACACTTGGAGCGGCGTCGAGTGGATCCACGCCCAAATCGAGCTTTACAGCCGGGTCTACGACAACCTCAAGAAGCACGCCGACGGCTGGCCCTCCCCCGACGAGCTCCGCTCCAAGGTCTATGTCGGGAACATTTCCAACGTGGGCGAGATGGAGATGGATTCGCCCGGCGCCGACCGCATCGTGAAGGTCCTCCTCGATGACCGGCCGGGTCCGGTCTACCTCCAGGCCTGGGGCGGCACCAACACCATCGCCAGGGCGCTGGCTAAGATCCAAAAGGAACATCCAGGCCAAATGGATAAGGTCAGCCGGAAGGCTGTTATCTACATCATCCTGGATCAGGACGAGACCTTCCGGAAGTACATCGAACCCAACTGGCCCAAGCTCCAGGTCCTGGCCAGCATCCGCCAGTTTGGCGCCATCGCTTACGATTGGCGGCGGCTCATCCCCCTGCCTCACCGCATCTTCTTCGAGCGTCCCTGGCTGGTGGGCAATGTCATCTCCGACCGCGGTCCTCTGGCCGGGGCTTATGAGTCGGAGAATGGCGCGTTTCGCTCGGAGGGCGATTCGCCTTCGTTCATGCACCAGATCGATGTTGGACTCCGCAGCCTGGAACACCCCAGCTACGGGGGATGGGGCGGACGCTTCGTTCCCGAAAAACCTGGCGTGACCAACGTCTGGCGTGACGCGCAGGATGACGGCGACGTCTACAAGCCGATCTGGCGCTGGGCCGAAGCCTTCCAGCGGGACTGGGCGGCGCGCGCCGACTGGTGCGTCAAGCCTTATCGCGAAGCCAACCACCCGCCCGTTGTCCACTTGGCCGTGCCCAAGGACATCACGGCCCGTCCCGGCAGCACGGTGCGCTTGAGCGTGGCTGGCTCCTCCGATCCCGACGGCGACACGCTGCGTTACTCCTGGTGGCAGTACCGTGAACCTGGATCCTACCCCGGCGAGGTCTCCATCCAGGATGCGTCGAATGCGGCCGCGCTTCTGCAAGTCCCCGCCGACGCCAAACCCGGCCAGACCATTCACCTTATCGCCGAAGTTACCGATACGGGTAAGCCGCCGCTTACCCGCTACGCCCGAGTCATCGTTACTGTGCAATAGGAGACCGTCCCATGAAAACACGTCTTTTAAGTCTTCTGCTTGCCGCTGTGCCCTTCTCCGCCTGGGCTGCCAATTTCTCCGGCCAATGGGCGATTCAGGTCCCGCAGCCCGGGCGGGCAGACCAAATGGAAACCCTCTACCTGACCCTCAACCAGGCCGGCAACATGGTCTCAGGCCATCTCCGCTCCGCCGTCCCCCCGTATTCCGGCTCGCCTCTCAACACGGAGATCTGGGATGGCAAAGTGGAGGGCGATACCATTTCGTTCTACGTTTGGGCCGGTCAAGACCGGCCCGCCAAGGTCCAATACAAGGGCGTTCTGTCCGGAGAGGAAATCCAGTTCACGATCACCGGCGGCGCTCCGAGTTTCAACATCCGAGGGGAGTTGAATCCGCCGCCTCCCCCGAGAAAGGGAGTCGCCCGCCGTGTCCCGTGAATGGGGCGCGGCCTGCAAACCGTGAGATCCCGGTGACATTCGCCGCTGTGGCTTCCCACGGCTTGCGATTGCTCCCTGCTCGTCCCATACTGAAGCCAGGCTCTGCGATATGAAGCGAGCGCTACTATTCACGTTTGGCGGGATCCTGGCCGCTTACTCCTCGGCCGCGTGGCTGTTGCGCACTCATTGGCGGGAGAACCTGTCACGCGAGGCTTTGCTTTGCCGCTTCCACCTTTGCAACACGGAGGCTGTTGCCTCGGAGGCTCAGCGGCAACAGAACCGTGGCCCACAAGGCCTCGCCGATCTGTTGGTCTTGCGCCGCGCGCTGCTGGCGCGTCAGCCGCACTCTCCTTATGCCTGGGCCGATCTGGCCGAGGCTTTGGCCGCTTCGGGAGACCAAACCTCCGCCTTGCTCGCCATCCGTCAGGCGGAGGAAATGGCCCCCCACTGGCCGGTGATCCTAGTTCGAGCCGCAAACTTCTACCTGAATCTGGGCCGCGCCCAAGAGGCGCTCGCCCGCTCGGCTCGCGTGCTTAGCCTCACCGATGCTTATGACCGCTACGTCTTCTCTCTTTACCTCGCCGTCCCCGGCGGACTCCCTCAGGTATTGGCCTCGGGGTTGCCCGCGGATCCCCGCCCCGCGCGGGCCTTCCTGTTGTTTCTGATTCAATCCTCCCGCGCGGAAGAGGCTGCCAAGCTCTGGGAGTGGATCGAGGAGCGCCAATGGGCCAATGATGAGCTTGTGAACCGCTACGCCGGCTTCCTGCTGGCGCAGGGCCAGCCCGCAGCCGCACAGCGTGTTTGGAGCCGGCAATATCAGGCGCGGTCCGGCGGCTACGGCAAGACACACTTCGTCTTCAATGGGGGTTTTGAAGACGAATTTACGGGCGGGCCCTTCGACTGGAGCATCCGCCCCAGCGAGGGGGTGCAGATCGCTCGCGATTCAAGCGAGCGTTGTGAAGGGAAGTGGTCGCTGCGGTTGGACTTCTTGAAAACCCAGAACGTGACTCGCGCCGGGGTGTCTCAAACCCTGGTCGTGCCCCCCGGCGCTTATCGTTTCCAGGCGTGGTTGCGGTCGGAGAAGCTCACCACCGATCAAGGCGTGTTTCTGCGCTTGCGCCCGCGGAGTGCGGGCTCGGGCACTGAGGCCCAAACCCCCGCGTTGCTCGGCTCAAACGAGTGGCGTTCCGCCGTCGCGGAGATACGCGTTCGCGGACCCCAGCCGGCCGTTTATGAGCTGGAGGTTGCGCGCACTCCCTCGCTCAAGTTTGACCGGTTGCTCGGCGGCTCCTTGTGGATTGACGCCGTCGAGCTTCAACCGGCAGGACCCTAGCGAGGGTCGAGACGCCGGCCACCTGCCGGTTGGCAAAAGTCAACGAGACCGACGGCTACTTCTTGCCGCCCTTATCGTCGTCTTTGTCTTTGTCCGGCTTGGTCTTGCTGGGCTTCGGCGGCTTGGGCGGCGGTGGCTCCTTCTTCTCTTCCTTCGGCTGGTCTTTTTGCGGCGCAAACCAGGCCAGGGTCACTTGCCCAAAGCTGCTGCTCAGCAGCCCGTGAAACCACGTCCCAGGCTGGCTCGTCACGGTCACCGTCTGCGCGGGCCCGGGGGCCACCGTGGCCGACACCGTCAACACCAACGCGCCTAACAACATCATCAGGGTCAACCAATATCGTAGCTTCATGTTTACCTCACTGCTCCATTCACGTTTTAGTCTAAACTACTCCGGCCGCTTTTTCAAGCGAAAAACTACTTTCTCACGACCGCCAGTACTGGAGATCCTACAATTCATTCGCTTGTACTTCTTCTGGAAGCGGACTGTCTGACAAGAATCTCCGAACTTCCGGTCTCCATCCCCGCTGCGGTTCCCGCAGCCACTCCTCCAATCCAAGCGGCCGCCATGGCGTTCGCGGGGATGTACAGATTGTAATCCGCCAGGCTGTGCAGCAAAAGAGCGCCGAGCGCCCCGCAGCAGCCGGCGCCCAACCACCGGCCCGCCGGCCGCTCGGAACGGAGCGCCAACCTCCAGGATGCCCGGAGTACCGTTGCGGCCAGCAACAGCAGGATGAGCGCTCCGGCGGCGCCGAGCTCCGCTGTTAATTGCAAGTAATCGTTGTGCGCGTAATCGTCTGTAAAAAAGGGATCCGACCGTTTATACTTCGGATAAGCGGCCTCGAAATTACCCAGTCCACAGCCAAAAAGAGGGAAAGCGGCGATCAGCCTGGGCGTGTCCCTGAGCAACGCCAGCCGATGGTCCGGCGTAATTTCGCCGGAGGACGTGAGCGCCGCAAACCGCCCGATGAGCAAACCTGGAGGCAGCAAAAAGAACAGGGTCACCGCGCCCAGCGCCACCGCCGCCGCGGCCCCCCATTTCGCCCGGCGGCCTACCGCCTGCCAGCGCTCCCCCAGCCCGCTCCAGGCCGCCAACCCTCCCATAACGGCCAGCCCCCACAAGGCGGATAAGAACCCCATCCGGCTCAGCGAGTAAGCCACGCCCGCCAACAAGAGCGCGGCGGCGCTCCAACCTGCGGCCTTGGCCGCCGCCCGGGCCTCCGGCCGGCAGCGGTTCGCGTCCCACAGCAAAGGCCAGACGCAGGCCAGCGGCAAGGCCATCTCCAGCAGTCCGGCGAAATGATTGCGGTTCGCGTAGCTGCCATGGGCGCCTTCACTTGGGTGCGCAGCGAAGTACTGGTTGATCCCAAGCAGAGCCTGCCAAACCGCCACCGCCACCAGCGGCAGGGGCATAACCCAAGCGCGTTCGCGGAAGAACCCGCTTGCTTCCCGGACGAGCAGAAAGACTATCAAGTAACCGCACAGCAATAAGAAGTACTCCAGGGTTGTCGAAGGCTGCACGCTGAGCGTGGACAGGGACTGCCGTATCCCCACCTTTGCCAACGCCTCCATGACGGCGCCCCGCGCCGGCGAAAGCGCCTGGACCAACCAGGCCGGCAGCGGCAGCATCTGGAATACAACCCATGCCGGCAACAGCAGCAGCAACCAGCCCACCGGCGGCTCCAGCCGCAACCAGGGTGCGGCACGGCGGACCGCCCAAGCGGCGGCCGCCCCGAGCAACCCCAGCGCCAGCCACGGCAGCGGCCGGTACATCCACATCACTCCGCCCCAATCGCCGGTTATCCAAAACAGAATTCCGCTCAGCGCCGCCAACACGGCCGCATGGCGCGCCCAGGCCGCTTTCGGAGCCTGCGGAATCCCGAGCTGCGTTGGGCCGGCCATCTAGATTCCACCCGCGGCCCCGGTCCGCATGAGCCGCTTTTGCCGGGCGTCCCAGCTCAGCGAGGGCAGCTTCTCTTGCAGCTTCCCGCGCAACATATCAATGAGCGGGCCCAGCACTGGCGAGTGCTGCTGCTCGCCGTGCTCCCGCAGCAAATTCAAATAGTCCCGGTCCGACAGGGCCACGCGCAACACCCAGTACGGCCCCGCGCCGTTCCCTTCCGGCTTTTGTTCGTAGACTTCCCCGTCCACGCTGAGCCGCAACCCGCGAAACCCGAACCGCTGGCAGCCCCGCTTCAAGGCCGCCCAGCATTCTTCCAGCGTGCGCGCGGCGTCCAATTCCCGCTCGAAACGGCGCAACTGGATCTGGGCGTCAATCAGACGCCGGAACGTGCCCCCCAGCAGCATGTCCCGCGCGACGTTGAACTCCAGGTAGCCGAGATGCTGCACCCCCATCCACGCCGCCGCGCAGAACAGCAACACCACGACGTTGGCAAACTGGTTCCGCAACACCAACTGCACCAGCGACACCGTGGCCCCGGCCATGCAGATGGCATAAAGCGTGAGCACCGCTTTTCTCGGAGTAAGACCTTGTTCCAATAGCCGGTGGTGAATGTGTCCCTTATCCGCCTGGAAGAGCGGTTGATGCCGCAAGAAGCGGCGCGCCACCGCCAACACCACATCCAGCAACGGAACGAATAACGCCATCATCGGGGCGACCATGCCCAGCAGGGTCGCCGTCTTCAGGCTCCAGATCACCCCGTAGCACCCCAGCAAGAAGCCGATCAATAAACTTCCCGAGTCCCCCAGGAAGACCGTCGCCGGGTTGAAGTTGTAACGCAGGAACGCAATCAAGCTGCCCGCCAGCGGAATCGTGGCGACGGCCAGCGCCATGTTCGCTTGCATGAACGCCGCCGCCAGCATGGTCAGCGTCGCGAACAGCCCAAGACCCGCCGCCAGCCCGTCCACGCCGTCGATCAGATTGAAAGCGTTCATGCACAGCACGAGCCAGAACACAGTGAGCGGCAGCGAGACCCAGCTCCACGCCGTGAATCCGGCGAATCCAAACACCCGCACCCCAAGCCAGTAAGCCCAGCCTGCTGCTGCCACCTGGACCAGCAACTTCTGCCAGGGCCGCAATCCGAACACGTCGTCCGCCAATCCGAGCAAGAACACCAGCGACGCCGGGGCCAGCAGCTTGAAGATGAGGTCCAATCCCGCCGCCTGCGGCCCTCGCAGCCCAATGGCGTGCACCAGCGCGAAGCTCACCGCCATCGAGAGCATCAGTGAGATTCCGCCGACGCGCGGAACGGGCGCCATGTGAATTTTGCGCTCCCCCCCTGGCGCGTCCACAATGCCCAAGCGCCGGAAAAGGTCCCGGAGAGCCGGCGTCAGAAGAAGCGTAAGTAAAAAGGACGTGAACCCCACCAGCAGAAATAACTGCATCTCACACCTCCCAACCAGGCGTTCTTAGCCGCCGGCTTGGAATGGCTCCTCCAACTTATCCTTCCCCGGCCGGGCAACAGCCGCCTTCCGCTGAGCCTCTTGCGCCGCCGCCCTCTTGATGACCGCCGCGATTCGGGCTGTCCCAGCCCCGCGCCCGTAGTTCCGGAGGAGCGCTTCCCTTGCCTTGTGGCCGGCGCGCTGCAAAAGGCCGGGCCGCTCCGCCAACTCACGGAGCAGAGCGATGACCGTCTTCCAGTCTCCACACTCGGCTTGCCAGCCGCACTCCTCCCGCAATATGACTCCGGCCGCGTGCGCCTCCCGCGGCCCAATGAACAGGACCGGCTTGCCCGCCGCCATCAATCCGTAGATCTTGCTTGGCACCAGGCAGCCCAAGCTGCCTGGAAGCTGCGTCACCAGTCCGACATCCGCTCGCCCCAGCAGCTCCGCCTGCTGATCGCGGCCACAATACGGCAGAAACTCCACGTTCCGCAAGCCGCGCGCACGGCAGAAAGCTTCCAGGGCCGCTCTCCGGCTGCCCCCTCCAGAGAACGTGAAACGGAACCGCCGGTCCTCGCGCAGTTCTTCCATTACGCGCTGGATCGTCTCCGTGTCGTGCGGCAGCCCAAGATTACCCGCGTACAACACGTTGAGCGTTCCGGAGGGTTGCTTTCCCAACGGGCGGATCCGCTCTCCATCCGCCCAGTTGTCCGCCACCTCAATCTTCTCTTCGGGAATGCCGTGCCCCGCCAGCCTGCGCCGCATGCAATCCCCCAGCACGATGATTGCATCCGCGCGGCGCCGGCAGGCGTCTGCCAAGGCGCCCAGCGCCTGGGCCGACCATGCTCCAGGCTGCAAGACTCCGAGGCCCACCGCGACGTCCGGATAAAGATCCATCTCCCACATCACGTGCCGGGACCGCCGCAACGCTTGCACCGCTCTGCCCACCAAGCACAGCAGCGGCGGCGTGGTCATCGTCAAGACCACGTCCGGCCGAGGACCTGTCAAACCCCGATACAGGGCCGCCGCCAGAAAGGAACCGTACGACAGGACCCGAGCCACGCGGCCGCGCCCAAATGGCAGCGCCGCGGCCCGTGAGACCCGAACCTGCGCGACCTCGCGCTGTCCGTCCGCTGCGTACGCGCTGCGTCCGCAAACTACCCGGACCTCCCACCCCTCGTCCGCCAAACGCTCAGCCACGTCGGCCAGCAGTTCGCCTGTCGGCGCCGCATCGGGTGGGAAAAACTGGTTCATCAAAAGGATCCGCATGGTCATGCCGAAGCCGGCCTCTCCGCTTGGGGTTGTCTTTTAGCGCGGTACCACTCGATCGTCTCCCGCAGCCCTTCCTCAAACGGCGTTCGCGCCCGGAAGCCGAACTCCCGCTCCGCCCGGCTGACATCCAGGCGCCGCCTCGGCTGTCCGTTCGGCTTGGAAGTGTCCCACACGAACCTGCCCCGGAATCCGGTCAACGCCGCGATTTTCTCCGCCAACTCCCGGATGGAGATTTCCATCCCGCTGCCCAAATTCACCGGCTCCGGCCGGTCGTAACTCTGCGCCGCCGCCACGATCCCTTCCGCCGCATCCTTAACATAGAGGAATTCCCGCGTGGGCGTGCCGTCTCCCCAGACGACAATCTCCTCCCGGCCCTCCTCGACCGCCTCCACGCACTTGCGAATCAGCGCCGGGATCACATGCGAGCTCTCCGGATCGAAGTTATCTCCCGGCCCGTACAGGTTCACCGGCAGCAGGTAGATCGCATTCATGCCATACTGCCGGCGATACGCCTGACACTGCACCAGCAGCGCCTTTTTGGCGATGCCATACGGCGCATTGGTCTCCTCCGGGTACCCGTTCCAAAGATCCTCCTCCCGGAATGGAACGGGCGTATGCTTCGGATAGGCGCAGATCGTCCCCAACACCACCGTCTTCTCCACGCCATGCCGCCGCGCCCCGTCAATCACCTGGATCCCCATCAGCGCGTTCTCATAGAAGAAGCGCCCCGGCTGCGCCCGGTTGGCGCCTATCCCCCCCACCACCGCCGCCGCATGAATCAGCAGTTGCGGGCGGGCCGTCTCAAACATGCGCTCCACCGCCTCAGCCCGCGTCAGGTCGAATTCTTCGACCCGGGGCACGAAGACTTCGGCGCATCCCATGGCTTCCAGGCGCGCCACCAAATGACGTCCCAAGAAACCCGCTCCTCCCGTCACCACCACTCTTTTGCCTTCGATCCTCATCCGCCCTGTTTACCGGTATCCGTCCGCGCGTCCGTGCGTCCGCACCGCCGCCGGCCCTCCACTCAACTGCGCCTCCACTTCCGCCAAGTCCGCCTCCACCATCAACCGCACCAGCTCATCGAAGCCCACCTCCGGTTCCCAGCCCAGCTCCCGCCGCGCCTTACTCGCATCCGCGCATAACACATCCACCTCCGCTGGGCGGAAATAGCGCGGGTCCACCTCCACGTATTCACGCCAGTCCAGGCCGGCGTGCGCGAAAGCCAGCTCGGCGAACTCACGCACGGAGTGCGTCTCTCCGGTTCCCACCACGTAATCACCGGGTTTTTCCTGTTGGACCATCAGCCACATGGCCCGCACGTAATCCGGGGCGTAACCCCAATCCCGCCGCGCCTCCAGGTTCCCCAGATACAGCTTCTGCTCCAGCCCGTGCTTGATCCGCGCCACCGCCCGCGTGATCTTCCGGGTCACGAACGTCTCCCCCCTCCTGGGCGACTCGTGGTTGAACAGGATCCCGCTCGAGGCATGCATCCCATAACTTTCGCGATAATTCACCGTGACGTAGTGCGCGAATACCTTCGAGCACCCGTACGGGCTCCGCGGCCGGAACGGCGAGCTCTCGCTCTGCGGCGGGGGCGTGCTGCCGAACATCTCGCTCGAAGAAGCCTGATAGAAGCGGCACCGCAGCCCGGTCCTGCGGATGGCCTCCAGCAGCCGCAGCGCCCCGCAAGCGGTGACGTCGGCTGTGTACTCCGGAATTTCGAAACTCACCTTCACATGGCTCTGCGCCGCCAGGTTGTAG
>Ga0078972_1004719_pt1 | contig 36478 bp, 38 predicted proteins | sample YelNatPaOPGAMG01_FD_67568 | JGI IMG/M metagenome (GOLD analysis project Ga0078972, IMG submission 67568) | Hot spring thermophilic microbial communities from Obsidian Pool, Yellowstone National Park, USA - OP-RAMG-01 (SPADES assembly) (version 2) | ecosystem: Environmental > Aquatic > Thermal...
CATAATTCTAAAATTTTATTTTCATCCAACGGACCTAATAATTCGATACGCTGTTCTAATCCCTTTTTTTTAACTTCATTTAAAAAATCTTTTTTTATACTCTCCGGATGCCAGAATCCACCAATTTTTAATTTTATATCAGAATCTATATTCTCTAAAATATCCAGAAATATATGAGGTTTATTACCGATATCCCAGCGGTCATAAGTTAAAATTGCTTTTTCTCTTTCAGAATAAGGAATAAATTCTTCTTTTGGAAAACATCCTGGATATAAATCTTCTAATGGTTTACCTGAAATTTTTTTAAACCTTCGATGATGTAATTTCCCACTGGTAATTAAAGCCTTTGCCCCTTTTGTAGAAATTTTATCTAATAAATAAGCAAAAACATAAAGTATAGGATAAAAAAATCTAAGCCAAGTTTTAACATAGATTTTTTTTAAGGTATAGGTGGAAGGATCCCATACCAATAATAAATAAGGTATTTTTCTAAAAATCTTTAAACCCCACGCAGCAAAAGATGAATATTGACAATGAGCAATTATAATATCATATTCTTTTTTCTTAATTACTAATGGTGCTATAAAAAAACTCAAAATATGATGAAGCGAAAAAAAGGAAAATCCCGGAAATCTAAAATCAAACTTTCTTATCCAAAAAGGAGCTTCGTTAAAGATATAACGAATTTTTACACTATTTAAATGATAATTATAGATTTTAGGAAATTTTTTATATTTGCCATTATCTATCAGAACCAAAGCCTCCGATTCTATGCCAAGTTTTTTTAATTCTTTTATTGGTTGGCCAATCAACTTGGGAGCACTTCCAGGGGCTAGTTCATCTACCAAAATTCCTACTTTCATACAGTTATTATTTTTTTAAATGACCAAAATTTTGGATTTTCTAAAATCCACTCAATCTCTTTTTTAACTCCTTCTTCTAAACTAATTTCTGGCTTCCAACCGAAATCAGTAAATGCCTTTTTAGGAGTCAATACCATCTTTTCTAATTCCTGTGGAATTCTTTTCCTCTCAGGCATATATTTTGAAAAATCTCCTTCTTTTATATTTTCAAAAATTGGTTTAAAGTTTTTATTTGATACTTTAATTACTAGATAAGCCAAATCTTTTATCGATGTCCCTATTCCTGTGGAAACATTATAAATATTACTTTTAACTTTATTGTTTTTTAAAATAAGATTATGCAGTCTTATTAAATCTTTTACATAAATAAAATCTCTTAATTGTTCGCCGTTTCCAAAAATTATCGGCGGTTTGTTTTCTAAAATTATTCTTTTAATAAACATTGTCAATACTCTTCCTAACCATTCCTTTTCACCGTAAACTATACTGTATCTCAAGCTAACAATAGGAATGCTATAAATATTTTGATAAATCTGACAATATTTCTCTGCTGCTAATTTACTTACTCCATATGGCCAGTTAGGATTAGCGGGATGTTTTTCATCTTGGGGGATATATTGAGCCTGTCCATAGACGCAAGCAGAAGAAGCATTTATTATCTTTTTAACTTTATTTTTTACTGCCGCCTTTAGAACATTTAAAGTTCCAATTGTATTCACTTTTAAATCTAAATCAGGATTATCTAAACATCTAAATATCTCTAACTGTGCTGCTTGATGAGATACAAAATCACATTTTCGCATTGATTTCTCTAACATTTCATAATTAAGTATATCTCCTTTAATAATCTCTGTATCACCCTTTATTTCTTTTAGATTTTCTAATCTTCCTGAAGAAAAATTATCATAGACTATAACTCTATAGCCATCTTTAACTAAAGATTCAGCAATATGCGAACCTATGAATCCTGCGCCCCCAGTAATAAAAATTTTTTCTTTCATAATTTTAGAAAATCTCTTTTTAAAAATTCAATTCCTTCTTTAGTTAGAAGAGTTAATCTTAAATAAGTAATTAACTGTACCAAATTTACCAATGGATGATATAACCAATAAATTGTTTTATATTTTATAGCTTTATAGATGCTATCAAAAAATGAAAATATAGGAATTCCACTATAAATTATCCAAGTTAATAATCTTATCTTAAAATTTTTGGGAAAAGCCCAATTCAAATTGCGTTCTTTTCTTTTTGTAAGGAAATGAAGCATATAATTTCTTTCCCATTTTTTTATCCAATCACTGATTTTTTCAACATGATGATGATAAATATGTAATTGAGGTAAATAAGCTATCTTATTAAATCCAGATTCTATCATGATTTGAAAAGCATCGTTATCCCCTATAAACTTTTCTCTTATAATTATGTTTTTTATCCTATTAGTTCTGTAAACCAAACCATTCGCTCCCCAGATTAGCGGTTTTTCTGGCAAAATATTAAATATATAAGCATAATTCCCATTTACTAACTTCCTTTCTGCCTGTTTTAGATAATATTCTAAATTTTTATTTACAAAAAAAGAAAGTGGATCATTTTGAATCAATGTATAATATTTATTTAATGCAGGATCGTTATCAGAATAAACTATTTTACACCATAAGGCACTTAAATCAGGTGTATCTAAAAAAACTTTGGCTACCGTTTTAAGCCAATTTTCCCCTACTAATTCGTTATCTGCTGCAAAGATAACAAATAATTCCCCAGTAGCTTTTCCAATAGAGATTTTTGCACCAAAATCTGCCAATTTTTTAGGATTATCAAAAATCTTAACACATTCAAATTGAGAAGCAATTTCTTTGGTTCTATCAGTCGAACAACCATCTATAACCAAAATTTCAATTTTCCCTTTAGGATAGTCTTGGTTTAATATACTTTTAAGACATCTTGCAATGCGTTCCTCCTCATTATAAACCGGTAGAGAAAAACTAAACTTGGGCAGTTCTATTATCTCTTTAGAACTTTCCATATGTCTTTAAGCGAATCTATAATGTAATCAGGTTGATAACTAAGTAAAATATTTTTATCTCTTATTCCCGAAAGTACCGCTATAGTTTTAATTTTTAATTTCTTGCCTGCTAAAATATCTATCTCAGTATCACCTATCAAATAAGAGCTAGGGTCAAAAAAATCATATCCTTTTATTAATCTATATTTGCTTAGCCAATTTCCTTTATTTTCTTTCTGGCATAGAATATCTTTGAAATATGGTTTTAAAGACAGAATCTTTAATTGCCAGAACAGATTTTTAGGGTGATTTCTTAATGTAACTAATATCAGATTATACTGTTTTTTAAGGGCATTCAGCGTATTTTTTATATTAGGAAATACTCTATCACATTCTAAATACGACCTTTTTTCTATCAAATTTAACCACATTTTAGCAAATTTTTCTTTTTTATCTGTTATTTTACTGAGTTGTAATATACGATGTTGTCTTTTTTCTCTTTTAAGTCTCCAATACATCCGTTTTTCTAAAGGAAAACCGCCTAATTGAAAAATAATTTGCTTATATACTTGATAGTGTCTTTCTGAAACGTCCAGAATAGGTCCATCTAAGTCAATAAAAATATTAGGTAAATACATCTTCTTCTGGGATAAAAATTTCTTTCCAGCATCTAAGCATTAATAATTCATCTTTAAAATCTAATTCTTTTTTAGAGACCTTTAATCCAAAAGCAAATTTTATTAAAATTAGAGGAATATTTACCCCCGCAGCTACTGTTAAAGGTAAACCAGCAGCAAATTTAGGATTTACTTCTATGAGATAAATATGATTATTTCTGTCCATTATACATTGGATATTGCAAGGGCCATTTATTTTAAACTTTCTGGCTATTTCTTTACCAAACTTAATTAATCTTTCATTTTTAACAGTTTTCCCCTTATATGACATTCCTGCTTTAATAGCGATTCTTTGGCGAGGAATTGCCTGTAATATCTCCCCTTTTGGCGTAGCAACTATATCTATTGTAAATTCTCTCCCTTCTATAAACTCTTGTATAATATATTTTTGATAATAATCTTTAAAAAACATCAATTCATTTTTATTGTTTATTTTAACTACGTCTTTACTACCTCTGCCATCTAATGGTTTCATAATTACGGGAAATCTATTTATTTTAGCTGAGTCTTTTTTTAAGAAAGTTTTTGGAACAGTAATATTATTTTCTATACAGAATTTATAAGCAAGATATTTATCCCTTGCTAATTTTATTATATCTTTGTTATTTACTATTAATTTTATTCCTGATGAATCAAAGCGATTCTTTTCTTTCGCAAAGATAAATAACTCTTCATCAATAATAGGAATTAAACAATGGATATTATTTTTTTTACAAATATCAAAAACAATCTTAATAAAATCTGAGGAGTTTGCTGGAGGGATTAAAAACCATTCATCAGCTAAAAAATTTCCAGAGGACATTGCTTCCATATCCAAAGCAGTTATATGAAATTTTATCTCATTTTGGTTTCTTAATGACTTAATTACTGCTACTGCTGGAGCAGAGCCAGCACTTGTTATAGCAATATTTAATTTCATTCAATCATATCCTTTTTTACTTCTTCTAAAATTTTAACTATTTCTAAACCTATTTCTCCATTAGATAGACATTCTTTATTATTAAGTATGCAATCCATAAATTCCTGGCATTCTAATTTTAAAGGTTCGGCTATTTCTACTTTTGGTATCGTAACTTCTCCGTCACGAATTATACTTTGAAAATCCTCAAAACTATAATATGGCTTTTCATACCTTTCCTGCATTACTCCTTTGTCGTATATTCTGATAGGTTCGGTTATATTGGTATCATCATAGACTAACATTTTCTTGCTTCCAATAATAGTCATTTCCCTTATTTTTTTAGGGTCTAACCAACTGACATGGATATGGGCAAGGATATTCTTAGGATATCTTAAAATTATAAAGCCCACGTCTTCTAATTTATGCGCAAGGAATCTCTGGGCGTAGGCAGAAACAACCTCAGGGTTTTCCTCAAGGAGGTAATTGATGATAGATATGTCATGCGGGGCTAAATCCCAGATGGCGTTGACATCTTTTCTGATAGGGCCTAAATTTGTTCTTCGGCAATGGATATAATATATCTCCCCTAATTCTTCTTTTTCTATAATCTCTTTTATTTTTCTCACCGCAGGATTATAAAGAAAGGTATGCCCTACCATAAGAATTTTCTTTTTCTTTTTTGCTAAAGAAACGAGTTCCTCTGCCTCTTCTATTTTTAGAGCCAGTGGTTTCTCAACCAAAACATGTTTGTTTTTATCCAAGGTCTCTTTGGTAATTTTATAATGGGTTGAGGCAGGGGTTGAAATCACCACGGCATCCAATTCATTGTCGTCTAATATCCCTCTAAAGTCTGCTGAGGTCTTAAGTTTATTGTACTTGTAGGTATCTTTTATCTGCCTGAGTTTATTTTCGTCAATATCGCAGATACCCTTAAGATTTACCTCTGGCATCTGGCTAAATATCCTGACGAAATTCGGGCCCCAGTGCCCCAAGCCAATAATCGCAAGATTAACTTTTCTCATTGGTTATCCTTATTTATTATCTTCACACTATCTCCTTTGTCTTATCACTTGAATAGGTTTGCGTATTTATGGATTTAAGGCAATTTTCTATATTCTTTTCTTCATTCTTTGTAGTGATGATTATGGAGACTAAAAAGTCGTTGTTCATATCATCACAGGGCTATTAAAGGCATACAGGGCATTCAGGGCTATTAAGGCAACAAGATAACAAGGCTATAAAGTCTATATAGGGCTATTTTATTAGCCCTTTTGCCTTTTTCGCTTGATAGCCTTGTTGCCTTTATGTCTTCGTAGCCCTGTTTGCCTTATATGCCTTGGTAGCCCTGTCATTTTCACTCCGTTTCTTATTCAGTGAATCAATTAATCTACTAAATAGATACATAGTCTTACCTGCTATTTCGTCAATCTCTTCATATTCGCTATTTGTCACGTAACCCTTTCTTAAAATGCGCCTCATTCTTTGTTGAATTTCACCTATAGACCTCTTACTATATCCACAGAATTTGATATATTCTGCCAATGAATTAGAATAATACCCTTCTACGAAATTTGAGCCAATAGAATCGGAGGCAGAATCAAGCTGCTCTCGCAGTTTAAATTCGGTACGAGGAATCTTTTCAAGAACTTTCTGAATCATTGTATCAAGTTTATCCGCCATCTGCCAGACAATCATCTTTTTATGTCCATAAAGTTTATCTTCCATCTTTTATAGTTCCTTTAGCCCTTTTTGCCTTTTTAGCCCTTTTGCCATTTTCACCTTTTAGACCTGTTTGCCTTGTATGCCTTGTGGTTTCCTTTAGCGGTTGCGTTGGGCGTTCTTGCCTATGCCAAAGATAAATTGTAGATTTGTGTTTATAGTTAAAACTGCTTAAGTTTATTGTAAATGGTCTGTATTGCTTGAAATACGTTATCGCTTTTTATAAATTCGTATACCGCTAAAGCACGCTTAGAATCGTATATATGCACTATCTGATTTCTTTTTTCAATCATATCAATAAATATTTCCTGCTGATTATCTTCAATAATTCCTGCCTTAAAGGCTTCCTTAAAACACTTTAATGGGGTAGAACAATCTATGCCTTCGGTTCTAAAATACTCTTTTAAAGTCTGCCACATACTTTCAAAGGTATACTCAAAACGCTTAATAAGGACCTCAACAATCAAGTCTTGGCTTAAAAAACTAAATAATTCTTGAGATGTAATTATTTCTTTGTATTTATTAAACGCCTTCTCAAATTTTTCAAAAGTTCTTTTGAATTTTTCGCTCTGTGCCATATAAGGCCTCCTTCTAAAATGTTTTTTAACAACCCTGGATCTAAATTCTCGTCACCCAGATTAATCAGGTCTATTTCTCTTAAGGTATGAACTTCTGTATCTAATTCTTCTTTTATCTCCAAAATTTTTTGCGTGGATAATCCCCCTTCTTTATATAAAGCCAAATCCAAATCGGAACTTCTTTTTATTTGGTTTTTAGCTAATGAGCCAAAGGCAATAAGTAAAAAATTATTACCAATGTGCTTATTAATTATCTTAATAATCTCCTTTTTTATTTGTGAATTAATCCTACTCATTATACTATCGTGCGAGAATAACCGATTAATCTATCAATTTAATTTTATTTTACCTGCTTATCGTCCATCGTGATTTTTCCAAGGCTACTTAGGGCATACAGGGCATTCAAGGCTATTATGGCAACAAGAGAATAAGGCTATGAAGTCAATATGGCCATCAGGGCTTTCTATACATTAGCCTTTGTAGCCCTGTTGCCTTTTTAGCCTTTTTGCCTTTTTCACTTTATAGCCCTGTTTGCCTTGTATGCCTTGTGGTTTCCTTTAGAGGTTGCGTTGGGCTAATAGGCTATAGAAACTGAATTTAAAACTTCTGCCACAAAACTCTCTTTTTCTTCCGACTCAATCTCTTCCTTGGTATAACCCAATGCCTCTATAGGTTCAAAAACTCTACCCGCTGCTAAACCCAAAATCTCCAACCTTTCTCTCAAATCCAGATTTTTAAAATCATCTGAGATAACAATTAGGTCTATATCACTATCTGGCCGAGGCTTTCCTTTTGCGTATGAGCCATAAAGAACGATTTTCTCTACTTTAATGCCAAGATTCTTTAATTCTTGTTTATATCTTTCTATTATTCTCTCAATCTTCTGTCTCCTTTTAAACACTGGATGACCTCCTTTGTTTTTGCAAGATAACTTTCAGCTATATCTTTTGGATAAGCCTCTAAAAGTGTTGGAAAATCTTTTGGATATCTAGTAACAATACTTGCATTGTTTATCTTGGTTACAAAATCAAATAATTCCTGGGGAAAATTGATTCCTCCCAATTTTATAAGATAAATAAGATTGTGCGTCTTAGGAGGAATTTTCTTTGTGACTTCAGCAACTATTGCCTTTAACATCTTTTCAATCGAAAGATGACACATAAAAACTACATAAATATATCTACCTGAATTTAACATAGATTCTGCAGTTTGAAGATCATACTCTGCGGAGGACTTGAAGCTACTGCTATCTTTTCTCATATCTCCTCCCAACTTGGTTAAATCTTATCAGGGCTATTTTATTAGCCCTTTTGCCTTTTTCACTTTGTAGCCTTGTATGCCTTGTATGCCTTGTATGCCTTGGTAGACCTGTTTAATCCTTAAAAATCAGCGCTGTTATCCCCCCAAACACCCTTGCGGTTGTATCTAAAAGAGCGAATATTCAATCTCCGATACAAAAATAGGCATCAGGAGATATCTTTTAGTTGCCCTGCATTAGGCCGTATCCAGTCGTAAATATCAGAAAGAATCTGTATTGGATTTCTTTTTGGAAACCACCCTAATTCGCTTCTTACTTTGCTATTGTCAGTAATATAAATACGGATGTCTGCTGGACGGGTTTTTAGGTCTTTTCCTATTTTAATCTTGTTGCCTGTAATTTTAGCGCATATCCTGCTTGCCTCAAACAGGGATAAGTTTGATTTTCTGCCGCCGCCGACGTTATAAATAGCCCCGCTAATCTCAGGTAACCTGTCAATCTCTAAATCAATAAGTTCAAATAGGTCGTCTATATGCAAAAGGTCCCTTACCTGCTTGCCTTTACCTCCAAAGCCGATATAGCAGAGTTCTTTCTTAAAGTAGTGCGCAAGCACCCAGTGGGTAAAGACACCCTGGTCAACCTTGCCAAATTGCCAGGGACCGGCAATTACCCCGCACCTATTGATTACGCCTTTTAAGCCATAATTATGCAGGTATTCAAGAAGCAATAACTCAGATGCCAATTTCGTAGCCCCATATAGCGACTTAGGGCCCTGGATTGTAAAATCCTCTGTTATGCCTTGCCTTGACCAGCCGCAAATCCTTTGATTGCCTAACCATTCAAACCTGGTTTGCGTTTCTATTGTCTTAATCTCGTTTATCTTATCATAAGGATAAACCCTGCTGGTTGAAAGAAAAATGATATCAGACCTGTTTTTTCTGGCTAATTCCAAACAATTAACTGTCCCTGTTAAGTTGGTGTTTATTATATAAGGCGGGTTATCTCCAAAACCTGCCAATACAGACGGCTCCGCGGAACACTCAAGCAATAAGTCTATTTTATATTTTAGCAATAGGTCTTCAGGGGCGCGGATATCTGCGTGTAAAAAGATTATCCCTTCATTTTTTAAACGCGGGATATTGAGTTCGCTGCCCCTTCTTTTTAAATTATCCAGGCCGATTATGCGAACTTTAGGGTATTTGCGCTTTAAAGACACTGCGAGATTGCTTCCTACAAACCCTGCAGCGCCAGTAACAAGAATGGTTTGATATCTCATCTTAGTATCTTTTGATTATTTGGGCAATGCGCTATTAGGTGAATCAACTGCCTTATACTTAAAACATAGAAACAAAAGCACCAATAGACTTAAGAGTGTAACCCCATTTGCCAGAATGATTATAACATCCCTTTTGCCAAAACCATAAATCAGCCATAAAGCGACCCCTGCTGAGAGTTGAAACAGGGTGGCCTCGCTGACATCCCTGCTGGATTTAAGCCGTAAAACCTTAAAAATCTGAGGCAGAAATGAAAACATTGTCAGCCCGGCAGCAACCAAACCAATAATTGATAAAAACATATTTATCCTTTAAAACTCCTTTAGGATTAATCTAAAAATCTGGAAGATAAAAATTATAGTAATAACTTAAACTGCGAATCTCCTGATTACCTTTTCCCTATTTTCTACAAGAAGCCCTGGGTTTTCAATCAGGTCTGTTGCGCTCCAGGCATCGCTACAATACAACTGGATATATCTATACGGCAGATACCCGTAACCTTTATCAGCCCATTGCCTGCCCCAGGAATTTTTGAATTTAAAAAGGCCGTTTTTATCATTAAAACCCACAATGCATACTGCATGCCCTCCGAGAAACTCTTCGCCTTTTTTTGGCATAGGTATAAAACCTGTTTTCTGCACCTTTTTATTCATCCAGGAGGAAAAAACCTTTACCCCTGCAAGAAACGGGCCATTCACCATTAGACTTCTTTTCATTTCATCAAGGTCTTTAAGCCGCGCATACGCCTTGATGCGGTATCTCCTTGCGAGGATTTCAGCATTTTTCTTTGGCTTATCCTTTTGATGAGGACGATATGGCCAAAGGCTTTCAGGGCATACCCCGTAATGAAGCAGAACCTTCATAGCAACGCGTGGGTAAGTCCCTTCCTGCCCTGGCGCGCCGTCAAGTTTTTTGCACAGATTATATACATAACGCGGAGAGAGTTGAATCAGTTTACGATATTCCTTGGAATCTTCGTATTCCTTTACTCCGACTACTGAGGCAAATGCGACACAGGTCCCTTCATCTCCCTGATTGCGCACAGGAGACATTTCCAGGGTATAATCAAGCGCCTTAGGGACAGGCACAGGTGGTAAAACTAAACCCATAGGTATATCCCGCAAGTCTGGCGGGTCTTTAAGGCAACCTAAGGCAAACATGGCTTTATAGTATAGCATTGATTTGGTTATAGTAAAATACTTTTTTAGAATATAACTTACACAATTCCAGATAGATGTATAAAAACTTAAATCAAAAAGGGATTCTTAATCCGGCATCAAATCCCAGGCGACTGGCTTCGCCTTTAAGCCGTAAGAAAACCTCGGCATCTGAGTCCTTCAGGAATCTATGCGTAAAATTTACGGTTATACCAAGTGGCCTGCCGTCTTTATTACTTAAACTAAAAGAGACTGTGTTTTCTTTAAAAGCAACCTCAGCCCCAAACTCCATTGCCTTTATGCCCTGTTTGTTATAATCCATTTCAAATATCAATCCTAAGTTGCGGCTAAACTTCCAGGTTCCATAAAGACAGATGAGTTTCTGTTTACAAAGGGTTTGTTTTAATCCAATGCCTAAGCGGTATTTTATAACGCCTTTCTGTGGATAAATGTTAGGCGTCTCAATTTGCGCCCTGAAATCAAAGCGCGAGTCAAAACTATGTTCCAGTATATAGGTTAATCTGTTGGAGTCAGTGATTTGCCAGAAGCCGCTAAAAATAATGGTATTGGAAACCCTGGCTTTAGACTTAAGGTCAGTCCTTTTATATTCATAAACAATCTGCTGGTTTTCATTTACATCCCACTCCCCTTCCAAAGTCAGTATATCAGGGTTTATCTTCTTGACCTTAAAACATAGACGATTATTTTCATCAGCAAATAAGGTTATGTTTAATTTAAGTATCTGGACGTGTAAGAGCCCGTCTTTGTCGTAACTGAGTATCTCAAAGGCAAGGATATCCCTATCAGCGGAAATTATTTTTCCTTTTAATGTAAGGGTGTCTCTTTGAAAACGGTTTTTATATTTATCCAGGGTAAGGGCAAGATTATATTCTGAATCCAATTTCCAGGAACCTTGAAAAACAATCCTATCAGACAAGCCATATTGCCTTAACCAGCCAGATGGTTCATTAAGCCAATAGACAAGGCGGTTGTCTTTATCTGTTAAAAACCTGCCATCCGGCACAATGCTACGGCTGCCTCTTTTAATAACCAGGCGGTTATCCCTATCTACAAAATACCTTTCTTTCATAATAATATTTCTTTCTGAGATTCATAAATCTGCCTTAGGGTATCTTCAATGTTATATTTATAATCCCATTCCGGATAATGCCTCTTGAATTTAGATACGTCGCTTATCCACCAGATATGGTCGCCTGTTCTATTCTGCTGGACATATTCATAATCCAGGTGTCTCTGGGTTATCTTTTCGCACATCTCTATTGCCTCAAGTATAGAAATATTCGCAAACCTGCCTCCTCCGATATTATAGACTTCCCCGCAGCGCGGGTCTTTAAAGAAATGATAAAATGCGTTTACTAAGTCATAAGAATGGATGTTGTCCCTTACCTGCTTGCCTTTGTATCCAAAGATAGTGTATTTTCTTTTGGTTATGCAGCACTTCATCAGATAAGATAAAAACCCATGAAGTTTAGCACCTGAATGGGCAGGTCCTGTAAGACATCCGCCTCTAAATACCCCTGTTTTTAAACCAAAGTATTTCCCGTATTCCTGGGTCAATATGTCAGCGCTTAACTTTGATGCCCCGAATAAACTATGCAGGCAATTATCCACACCCATAGATTCGTCTATACCCTTATAATAAGGATGGTCGGATTTAATTTCATATCTTTTTTCCAATTCCACTAAAGGAAGATAATTTGGCTTGTCTCCGTAAACCTTGTTTGTTGAGGTAAAGATAAACACGGCCTCAGGGCAATACAGTCTAAATGCCTCAAGCAGTATAAGGGTAGCCACTGCGTTTACTGTAAAATCTGTCTTCGGGTCTTTTGCCGCCCAGTCATGCGAGGGTTGGGCTGCTGTGTGGATTATTAAAGAAATATCCCTGCCGAATTTTTTAAAAATGCGCCTGATGCCTGTTTCATTTCTTATGTCAACAGGGTAATGCCTATAATTCTTATATCTTTTAATCAGCCGCTTCTTAATCCATATAACGCTGCCGTCTTTGCCAAAAAACTCCTGGCGCATATTGTTGTCTATGCCGACAACCTCAAAGCCCTTTTCGCAAAAAAAACCTACTGCCTCAGAACCCACCAGTCCGCAGGAACCTGTAACTATTGCTATCGCCACTTTATCTACCTCCAATTATTATATAACCTGGATATATCCCGCCATTTACTAAGCAGCCATTTTTTATGTTTAATATACCAGCCTACTGTGAACTTAATTCCTTCTGAAAATTTTATTTCAGGCCTCCAACCAATCTCATCATATGTCTTCTTAGAATTTAATCTATATCTTATGTCATGCCCTGGCCTATCCTTTACAAAAGCAATCATATCTTCTGGAGCATTTAAGGCGTTTAAGATAGCCCTTGCTACATCTATATTCCTGGCCTCCTGATTGCTACCTAAGTGGTAAACCCTACCTTGCCTTCCATTTTTTAAAATCAGGGCTATACCCTTAGCGCAATCATCCACATAAAGCCATTCTCGGATATTCTCCCCCCTGCCATAGAGCGGGATTTTTTGATTTTTTATGACCTTTAAAATTGCAAGGGGGATGAGTTTCTCAGGGTATTGCCATGGCCCGTAGTTGTTAGATGGCCTGATAATAATTGCAGGAAAATCATAAGTGCGGATATAAGACTGAATCAAAAGGTCAGCGCCTGCCTTTGACGCTGCATATGGGCTATTAGGTTTTAAAGGGCTGTCTTCTGAAAATTTCCCTTTCTTAATCTCGCCATAGACCTCATCTGAACTTATTTGAATGAATTTTTTAATTTTATGTTTTCTCGCTGCCTCTAACAAGATATGAACTCCTTTTATATTATTCTCTATGAACTCTGAGGCATCCTTAATGCTTCTATCCACATGCGTTGAGGCAGCAAAATTCACTACAACCTGGGGCTTCTCTTGCTTAAAGATTTTCTCAATATTTGCCTTATCGCAAATATCTGCCTTATAAAATTTAAACCTGGCACTGGATTCATTTAATCTCGCTAAATCTGCAGCATATGTTAGTTTGTCAATTACAATCAAGTCAGGGGCAGCCCCCTTAGCATACCTCTCAATATCTTCTTGCGGGGACAGTCCCTGTTTAGATAATAGCCTTACAAAGGCGCTTCCCATAAAACCAGCGCCACCTGTTATCAAGATTTTAGATAATCCTTTACGCATTCCTCCAAAACCTCTTTAATATCTCTTACCTTGAAACCTGACTTTTCAATTTTCCTCGTGGATAAAATAAGGTTTGTCCTTGTCAAATTCAAGGTCTTATAGTCAACCACTTTATATTCAAAATCAGGGACGTATTTTTTATACACATCCAAAAGTTCTGGATAACGCAAGGCGCCTTTATTAACAACGTTGTAAATACCCCTGGCGTCTATCCTGATTAGATGCCTTAAGGCTTTTATAAAATCCGGGATGTAAGTCACTGAGTTTGGGACGTCTATTACTGTTTTGTATTTTAAGAGTTTGTCCAGAAGATTTCTCGGATGCCTGCGATTATCAAGGGGAAGCCGAATCCTTACAATAAGAACAGGGATGCGCCTGGATAATGCCATTAAGGCGGATTCCGCATATATCTTTGTGCGGCTGTAAAAAAGTTCAAGATAATCCGGGGTTTTATCTTCGTCAATCGGTTTATCCCTTAAATAGTCAAAGCGATATATACAGCCGCTACTTATATGAATAAGTCTTAGATTATTGCGTAGCGCCGCCTCACCCAGAATAACAGGCACAAGCGTATTAGACATAATTGTCTTATCCTTATCAAACTCGCATGCGTCCACATTTATTCCTGTGTGGCCTATAGCGTTTAAAATAATGGATGGCTTGTATCTATTTATTTCAGATTGGGCATCCCTTAGGGAATGTATCCTTTTTTTAGAAAGCCTGAACCCAAATTCATTTGCTAAGCGCCTGCCTATATAGCCATTTCCAAATATAAGGACTTTCTTCATAATTTAAAATATAATTTCTTAACTATTCCTGCTAAAATCAAATATGTGGCCCAAGACCTTTCTGGCTGCGCGCAGATAATAAGTAATGTCTTCTATATCCCTTAAGGAAAATATTTTCCTTATTATAAATTGCGGTTTAAAAGAAACCTTATACATATCCTGAACCATCTCCCTGATTTTTTGCTCAGGTATTTCGCTTTGCATTACAGGCTGCTTCATATCGTAATCATCCCAGTCTAATGTCTTTAACCAACCGTTTTGCTGGCATTCCTTAAAAAGAGGAGTGCCTGGATAAGGGATAACTATGGTTGCCTGCATTGTGTAGGCGTAACCCTTGGTAAGAAGCCACTTTCCTAATTTTAAGGTATTCATTGCGTCTTGCAAACTCTCCCAGGGATAACCGAACATAATAGTAATATGCGGGAATAACCCTGCCTTTCTTGCCAACCTGCAGGAATCAATAATATCCTGAACTTTTAGTTTTTTATTAATCCTGTCCAATGTATCCTGGTTGGCTGATTCTAAGCCGAATAAAAGCAGCCGAAACCCGGCCTTCTTCATCAAACAATAGTCATCTTCTGACAATGCCCCAAACCTCATATTGCAATCCAAATAGATTTTTTTATTATACCCTGAAGAAATCATACCCCTACAAAATTCCCTTAGCCATTCACCAACAGGAAATGTCCCTGTATCATCCATTATCTCCCTGACGCCATATTGGCTGATTAGATAACCAATCTCCTCCAATACATTCTGGACACTGCGGCTGCGAAAAACAGGATAAAAACCTCCCCAACTGCAGAATGAGCACCTTCCCCACCAGCAATCCCTGCCTGACATAATGTATGCGCCCGGGGTCCTTTTATAATTGCCGTTTTTATATGCATAAAGGCGCCACCTGGTTAAATCTCTGTCAATAAATGGCAGGGTGTTTAAATCATGATTCAGTTGGAATTTACCTGTATTTTTAATCTCGCCATTAGCGCGATAGTATATTCCAGGCTCTAAGTCAGGAAACGGGGAATTAGCGGTTAGCGGATAGCGGTTAGCGGATAGTTGTGGATTATTTAAAAAGTTGCATAAATTTAAAAGCAAAAAGTCGTAGTCGCCTCCTGTAAGGACATAATCAACTTTAGAATTTTTAAATGACTCTTCAGGAAGGGCGCTGACGTGGTCGCCGAATAAAGCGATTAGCGGATAGCGGATAGCGGTTAGCGGATAGCGGTTAGCGGATAGTTGCGAAGTATAAGAAAATGGTGCTGTTTTAATTTCATCTATGATTTTCCAATGTTGTTTAATTACCGGGGTTTTGGTTTCAATGGCAATCAGGTCTGGTTTTTCTTCCTTGATAATCTCCATAAATTTATCATAATGTATACCCTGCGCAATGCAATCTAACCATTTAACTTCATAGCCAGAATGTTTTAAAAGAGTGGCTGCCTGGGCAGGAACAACAGGATAGATATATGTTGGGTCTTTAAAATATTGAAACTGCCTGTTTTGTCCAAGCGTAGGGTAGCCCTTTTTTGTTGATAAGGGCGGATATGCGATAAAGACCTTCATTCCTCTTTTAGCCTCTTTGACAGAAGACCTTTTAGAAAATATACCCCGTATGTAATATGCGTCAGGATTATACCTAAGAAAACAAATGGAAGAAAAAACAGGTTTCTTGAAATGCTAAAGATAAACACTAAGATGATGTATAAAGACAGACCTGTTAAATATGCTATTTTAAATGAATGAGAAAACCCTGATAAAAAAGCCCCTATAACCAAGCCCAATACAAAAATACCTGGAATAAAATAAACTATTTTTAAAGAAGTGCCTGGATAACGCTTTACAAAATACCCCCTGTGCAACCCGTAATTTGCAACCTGTCTTAAGTGTGGAAGAAATAACTTACGCCTGTGGTGATAAACCAAAACCTTAGGGTCGTAAATTATTTTTTTGCACAAAGACCTGGTGATATCAAGGCAAAGTTTGGTGTCCTCCCCTGGCCAGAAATTTGTATTAAAACCTCCGACCTCATCCAATACCGCCTTACGCACAATTAAATTACAACTTGGATAATCATTAACCTCCCTTTTTGCTTTAGGTAAATAACGGTAGGTATACCCAGCGCTTACGAGGATAGATGCGTAAATTATGCCGCTTGCTTTCTGTAGAAAAGAATCTGAGCCAGGGGTAACCGCAGGGCCTGCCACAGCAGCAACATCATTATCATTAAAATTCAATATGGCGTTTTTAAGCCAATCCTTTGTAGGATATGCATCGTCGTCAATAAAGGCAAGAAACTCTGCCCTTGAATGCCTTACGCCTATATCCCTTTTCTTAGGAGGGCTGATTGCGCCTGTAGGAATTATCCGAACAGCCGTATTAGCAAATACACCCCTATTGACATCAACTCCATCCATATTGTCAGGCAGGACAATAATCTCAAAATCAGAAAAATCTAACTTAAGGCAGTTATCTACGCAGTTTTCTAAATTCCCGCCCAATGTTTTTACGGCGATAATAATCGATGCGGTCATAGTATTTTAATATGTGCATACGGTAAAATATTGCAAGGGTATCTATAAGTGTCGTGTATATTGCCCTTACGCCTATGCGGCTATAAGGCCTTTGATTATTAAGCACTATAGGCGCCTCTGCAATCTTATATCCTAAATGACAGGCATTAGCCAGCACCTCCAAATCAAAGGCAAATTGCTTTACTAAAATCCTCGGGAATATGTCCCGCAATACCTTTGCCTTAAATAACTTAAGCCCTGTCTGGGTATCATGGCAGGGCAGGTGAAATAATATCCTTATTAAATAATAATAAACGAGGCTTATAACCCTGCGCTGGAATGGATAATTTACTATGGAATTAGGGTGCAGTTTTGAGCCGATGACAATATCTGCGTTATCCAGCCGCATAATATCAAAAAGCGCCTGGACCTGAATTGGGTGTAAATCCATATCAGCATCCAGAAAAACAACATACTCGCCGCTTATATAATGTATTGCCCGCTTGATTGCCCTGCCCTTACCCATATTAAATGAGTTTTTCTTGACTATAATGTGCTGGGGGTGCCTTCTGGCATATTCGCTTACCTTTTCATAAGTGCCATCTGAAGAACCATCGTCTATAAAAATCAGTTCCCAGGGGCAGCCGAACTCATTGAAGGTCTTAACTACCTCATCTAAATTTCGCAGTATCCGGTTTGATTCGTTATAGGCGGGTATAATTATGGAAACTTTTTCCTTAAGGTTTCTCATATCTTCTTCTAAAGGCCAATGCAAAATGAATGAAAAAAAGCATAACTGAGTTTGCGCACATTATGAATTGAACCTCTATCAGCGTCTTATGTAATAATGCTATTGCTATAATCTGTAAGACAGTAAATAAAAATAAATATTTAATAAACCTAAGGTCCTTTATGGAAATAAAATAAGTTATAAGGATAAATAGAAGCGTAAAAAAGGTCATAGAAATGCTAAATAACCTGCCTAAAATAGTTGATTCTATAAGGGCCTTGCCTGTAAGGAGTTTTAAAACAAAAGATGGAAAAATATTATATCCCAACAACGCCAAAAGGCATAATATCAAGGCGTATCTTAAAGACCTTTTTAAAGCAGGCGTTGTATCCATATTCCTTGCGTTTAAACCGCTTGTATGCGGCAACATAACCAGGCTTATTGCCGAAGGTAAGAATAGAAAAATCTTGCCCACCATCTGTGCCAGGGCATACACCCCTGCCTCATCAGGATTAAAATAGTACTTAACCATAACCATATCCAGATTTACCAGGCACATATAAAAAAAACTGCTCCCTATAACAGGAAACATATAAAAGAAAAATTCCTTTAAGTCTATACCCTCTGTCTCCTTAACCTTTAAGAAATTTCTTAAAATAAAGGCAGGTATGATTAGCCCTATTACACTGCTTAATAATAAAGCAGCCAATGCCCCGGCTATCTTAAACCCAAGCCATATAAAGATAAAGGCAAGGAGCAATTTTAACGCACCTGTAATCACAGAAACAGATGTAAGGTATTTAAATAACTCCAAACCCTGCAGCGCCCCAAGATAAACAGGGGTTATCCAGGAAAAACCAAGCAATGCGGCCAGGATGTATCCGGAAGAAACAGATGGAATTTTAAGCCTGACGATTAGAAATGGTGAGGCTATATAAAATAAAACGAATGTCAATAAAGCCAAAAGGATGGATTTCCTAAGCAGCAGGGATAACAAAAAATGAATTTTCAAACTTTGCCCCTGGCTATTATATCCTGAGACATATTTGGCTATAACTGTCTGAAAGGTTGCCAGCGGCATAGAAATCAACATATAAATTGCTAACAGGGAATTAAACGCCGCAAAATGCTCAGGCATAAAGCAATGGGCAATTAAGAGTTGATACAAGAGGTTAAAGACATTTACTAAGGCAGTTCCTAAAAAGACCAGGATTATATTCCTGCCAAAGGCATCTATGCCCTTCATAAATTTATTCACTTTTTATGCTTAAGCAACAATAACTATAATTTATTTATTTTTCCAACTTTAAAAAACGCCTCTTGCCTATTTTTAAAATTCCTGCCTTGTCTATCTGCGCCTCTTCATTATTTATCGTTGAGCCGTCTAATGTAACCGCTGCCTGCTTGATTAGCCGCCGCGCCTCGTTTCTGGAAGGGGCTAAGTTATTTTTTAGGAGGATATCTATAATTTTATTTCCATCTGTCAATTTATAAACAGGGATATCTTCAGGGATTTCCTTATTGGCAAATACCCTTTCAAATTCCAGGCGTTCCCGCCGCGCAGCCTCTAAGGAATGGTATTGGGTTGTGATAATTTCCGCTAATTTTAATTTTGCCTCTTTCGGGTGCATCTTCTTAACAACAGAGATATCTTCGTCTGTCAAAAGTGTGTAGTATTTTAGCATCAAATCGTCTGATATAGACATAATCTTACCGAACATATCTTTAGGGCTTTCATCAATGCCTATATAATTGCCGTAGGACTTGCTCATCTTCTTTACGCCGTCTGTGCCTTCCAAAAGAGGCATAGTAATTACTACCTGGGGGGTCTGCTTAAAGTCGCTCTGCATATCCCTGCCTACCAAAAGATTAAATATCTGGTCTGTCCCGCCTAACTCTATGTCCGCCTCAAGCGCAACAGAATCATATCCCTGTAAAAGCGGATACATAAACTCTAAAAGAGATATATCCTCATTTTTAGACAGCCTTTTCTTAAAATCAGACCTTGCAAGCATCTGCGAAACAGTGGCGTGGGTTGTAAGTTTGAGTATATCCAATACTGACATCTTATCAAACCACTCGCTATTAAAAACAATCTGTATTTTATCTGTATCAAGTATTTTTAAAACCTGTTTTTTATATGTGGCGGCATTGGCTGAGGCCTCCTGCGGGGTCAACTGCTTGCGCGCCTCTGTCCTGCCAGTGGGGTCTCCTATGCGGGCTGTAAAATCGCCTATTAAAAAGAAAACCTTATGGCCTAAATCCTGGAATTGCCTTAATTTTCTTAAAAGGACTGTGTGTCCTAAATGCAAATCTGGCGCTGTAGGGTCAAAGCCGGATTTTATACGCAGGGGTTTTTTGTTTTTTAAACTGAATTCCAGTTTTTTCTTAAGTTCATCTTCTGAAATTATATCCACTGCCCCGCGTTTAATAATTTTTAGTTGTTCCTCAAGTATCTTACTTATCATAGCCGCTCCTTAAATAGAGAAATTTTTAGTTTATGACTTAAACTTTTTTATCCGCCTTTCTTAAAATTACCGGACTTAAAGTTTGCAGGATAGGCCAATCTTACCCTGCTCAACATCAACCTTGATTACCTTTACCTTAATCTTATCACCTGGCTTTAACTGGCTAACGGCATCCTTATCTATCTCGTTTGAATAAACCAAGCCTTCAAGGTCTTCTTCAATCTTTACAAAAACCCCAAATTCAGTTACATTTACCACCTCTGTCTCCAAGACTGTGTCTAAGGGAAATCTGGCTGCAATATCAGGCCAGGGATTAGGTTGCAGTTGTTTTAAGCCCAGCGCAATGCGCCTGTTCTGGCTGTCTACGGAAAGTATAACCACGTCAATCTTCTGTCCTTTTTTTAAAACATCCTGCGGATGGGCTATCCTCTTGGTCCAGGACATATCAGATATATGAATCATCCCCTCAAGGTTAGAGTCTAATTCAATAAAGGCGCCATAATCAGTAAAACCCCTTACCTTGCCGCTTGCCTTGCTTCCTACGGGGAATTTAGATTCAGCATCAAGCCAGGGGTTCTGCTCAAGTTGTTTTAGGCTTAATGAAATCCTTCTGGATTCCTTATCTACGCTTAGGATTTGAGTCTCCACCGTATCTCCAATAGCAAACATCTCAGACGGATTATTAATCCTTTTAGTCCAGGATATCTCTGAAACATGGATAAGCCCTTCTATGCCCTTCTCCAATTCCACAAACACCCCGTAAGGCAGGATATTTACCACCTTGCCTTTTGCCTTTGTGCCTACAACATATTTTGTATCTATATCCTGCCAGGGATCCGGAAGCCGCTGCTTAAGCCCTAAGGACACCTTGCCAGACTCGCGGTCTAAATTCAAAATCACTACATCAATCTTATCCCCAAGGGCAACCACTTCAGATGGATGGCTTATTTTTGACCAGGACATATCTGTAATATGCAAAAGCCCATCAACCCCGCCTAAATCCACGAAAGCCCCAAAGTCTGTTATTGCCTTGACTGTTCCGCTACATATTGCGCCTACCTTTAATTCCTGCCAGATTTTTTCTTTTGCCTCCTCCTTCTCTTTATATATTGCCTCCCTGCGGGATAATATAAGACTGCGCCTTAGGTTATTCATCTTGACAATCTTAAACTTAAAGACCTTATTCAGTATGTCCTTATCCAATACACCCTTAAACGCAGAAAGAGAGGCAGGCAAAAATCCTTCTATACCTGAAACATCCACCAAAAACCCGCCTTTTACTTTTTTGGTAATTCTGCCTTCTACGAGGTCTCCCTCCTGGGCATTTTTAACCACCTTATCCCAGCCCTGAATCCGCATTGCCTTTTGCCTGGAAAGGACAATCATACCTGCATCGTCTTCAATTGAATCAATTAAAAAATCAAACTCCTTGCCAACAGCAAGGTCGTCTTCGCTGAACTCAGATATAGAAACAACCCCTTCTGATTTAAACCCCACATCAACAAAAACCTCTTTGGTTTTTATTGACACTATCCTGCCCTTAATAATTTCACCCTCGCGAATCATCTTTACGCTTTCATTGTATAACTGCTCCATATCCAATTTTTCTTCTGACATTTTTCATCTCTCCTTCTTATGATTTTTTATTTTTTTGACTATCTTTCTAACCAGCCATTCAGGCGCGGAAGCGCCGCTGATTAAGCCGACCTTCTTTGCGCCTTTAAGGATATTATTTGACACCTGGTCCTCTGACTCAATCAAATATGTATTTTTGTTGCCTCTAAGGCCTATGGATAACAATCTCTTGGTGTTTGCGCTTATCCTTGAGCCGACAACCAGCATAACATCCACCCTGCCGGCGATTCTCTTTACCTCTTCCTGTCTATTAGATGTATCCCGGCATATGGTGTTAAAAATATGCACCTCCTTTACTAAAGGATTTTTATCCAAGATTAGACTAATGAGTTTAAAAAAGGTGTCCCTGGATTGCGTTGTCTGCGCAATAATGCCGATTTTTTTGTGGGAAAAAACATTTTTAGAGACATCACTGGCTTTCTCAATAACATATGCGCCTGAAGCAATCTCCTTAAGCGCCATTACCTCTGGATGCCTTTTATCTCCTATGATAACAATGGTATATCCCTGGCTATACAGGTTTTGGCAGGTTATCTGAAGTTTAGAAACATAAGGACAGATAACATCTATAAAATTTAATCTTCTCTTTTTACTGGAATTTAATATGCACCTGGGGGTGCCGTGGGAAGGCAATATAACTGTTGAACCAGACGGAATATCCGTCAATGACTCAACTACTACAAGGCCTTTTTCTTTAAGGTGTTTTATAACTAAAGGATTATGTATAACCGCGCCTAATGAATAAATTTTATTTTTGCTTTTAGAAAGTGTGTCTTCTATAATGCCAATGGCGCGCTTTACACCGGAACAAAACCCTATGGTTCTAGACAACTTAACGCTTAGCATGCAAGGAGCCTAATATTATTCATAATCAGTTGCGCAATATCTTGATAAGGCATCCTCCTTTCTACGCAAATTTGTTTGCCGAACCTCACATATACCCGCGCAGGCCTGATAAACTTAGCGCCTTTTGGCAAGGCAGTATCTGTCCCGCTAATAAAAGCAGGCACAATCGGCACGCCAACCTTGCTGGCTAAAAATCCAACGCCTGGATGCGATTTTAAAGAGACGTTGCTTAACCCGCGGGTGCCCTCTGGAAAAAGAAGCAATCCACCGCCTTTTTTAAGGCGCCGCATAGCCTCCTTTAACGCCCATAAATCTGCGGAATTCCTTTTTAATGGAAATGCGCCTAATAAGGATATGAACCTTGCAAATATGCGATTGCGGAATAAATCGTGTCTTGCCATAAAATTGAGCCTTCTGGAACAGGCAACGCCTAAGGCAATAGGGTCTAAAAAACTTCTGTGATTGCTGGCAATAATAAAACCGCCTTTTTTAGGTATGTTATTCCTTCCGCTCACCCGCATATTAAAAAAAACCCTCATTACAAAAAAGGCTAATACCTTTAATATCTTATAAAGCATATCTTAACCTGTTACTTTTCAAGATCCAGTATTAATCTCTCTCCAAACTTTAGCAACTGTTTGGACCTGCTTAAACTTTTTGCCTCGGCATAAACCCGCATAATCGGTTCTGTGCCTGAGCCCCTAAACATAAGCCAACTTGAGTCTGAGGCAATCAATTTTAAGCCGTCGTAATCCTTTATCTCTATTACTTGTTTTCCTAAAAGGTCTTTTATGGTTTTAAATCTCATTACATCCAGGCCGGGATTCTTAACCTTTATATCAGACCGCAGGTAATAATATCTGCCGAATTCGCTTTCCATTTCCTTAATTATCTGCTTTAAAGCCTTCCTGCGGTAAGCCATCATCTCAAGCAAAAGCAGCCCGGCAAGTGTGCCGTCTCTTTCAGGGATGTAATTCTTAAAACCCATACCCCCTGCCTCTTCCCCGCCTGTTAATATATCCTCGCTTTCCATATATCTTGAAATATATTTAAAACCAACAGGGGTTTCATATAACTTTAATCCTAATTTCCTGGCAATATTGTCTATTAGGTTTGTGCCTACTATGGTTTTAACAACCCCGCCTGACATATTCCTATCCTGCCTTAAGTGCAATAACAACAAACCCAATATCTTCTGTGGAGAGACAAATTCTCCACCAGGCAGTATAGCGGCAATCCTGTCAGCGTCTCCATCAAGCACAAGGCATAAATCAAATTTATCTTTTTTCATCCTTTCTATTGTTGGCTTAAGGTTTTCAATTACGGGCTCAGGCCTTAAACCTCCAAATGAAGGATTTCTTTCCTTGCGGGTAAACTCTAATTTTATCTTACTGCCTTTAATGACCTCGGCTATAAATGCGTTTCCGCTTCCATGCATTACATCCACCAAGACGCGGAATCTTGCGTTCTTCATTCTTTTAAAGTCCAGATAAGACCTCAGGAATTTAATATAATCCCTGCTTAAATCCACTGTGTCTATTTTGCCGCTTTGAATATTTACGAGGGTATCAGCAGGTTCTACTAATATTTTTTCAATCGCCTCTGTAACCTCTTGACCTGCTGCGCCGCCAGATGCGTTTTTAATTTTTATGCCATTATACTCAGCAGGGTTATGGCTTGCCGTAATCATAACCCCGGCAGTAAGATTTTTCTTACGCACTGCAAAACTCAACATTGGCGTAGGTATAGCCCTATCTGAAAGAATCACGTCTATCCCTAAGGATGATAACACCTCACTAACCAATACGGCGTATTTCTCTGATAAAAAACGGGTATCATAACCCACGGCGATTTTGGTTTTACCGCCGCCTTTTTCGTTTTGCGCTAAGTAATATCTGGCAATGCCTAAGGCAACGCGCCTCACATTTGCAAATGTAAAATTATCGCTTATTATGCCCCTCCAACCGTCAGTGCCGAATCTGATTTCATTATTGTTACCTTGCATTTCTTATCCTTTCTATGGCTGTTTTTACATCCCTTGCGCCGAATATATACGAACCGCTGGCTAATATATTCGCGCCTGCCTTTATTAATAACCCTGCGGTTTCTTTGTTAACTCCGCCATCTACACAGATATCTCCAGCAAATATTGCGCGCAGTTTCTTTATCTTCGGTAAAACCCCATAAATAAACTTCTGTCCGCTAAATCCTGGAAAAACGCTCATTACAAGAACCAAATCCACTTTATCCAATAAAGGTTTTATCCTGGATAAAGGGGTATCTGGATTTAAAGAAATCCCTAATTTTATGCCTTGGCTATTTAAATACCCCCTTTCCCTTTTAACCCATTTCGCTATAGAGGATGCATCTTGGGGTTTAATTGCCTCCACATGCACGGTAATTATATTGCTTCCTGCCTGGGCAAAATCCTTGATATATCTTGCTGGCTCATCAATCATTAAATGAACATCCAAGGGTAACTTCGTAACCTTTCTGATATGCCTTACTACAACTGGTCCTATAGTAATATTGGGCACGAAGTGCCCGTCCATAACGTCTATGTGCAGCATATCCGCGCCTGAGAGTTCAACTTTTTTTATCTCCCTGTCTAAGCAACTAAAATCAGCGGATAATATGGAAGGTGCGATTTTTATCTTAGGCATTGCGTGTACGGTGTACGGTTAACGGTTAATACAGAGTAATTATTCATCTATATAGATTATGTTTGTTAATATAGTTAAACACAGGACCTGGAACTAAATACCTAAAAGACTTATTTTTTTTAATTGCCTGGCGAATCTGAAAAGCGGAGATATCAACAGCCCTTATAGGTATTGTCTGGATATAATCAGGTATCTTTTTTAAAGGATAACCTGGCCTTGTAGCCACAATAAACCTGACCATTTTTATAATCTCTTTTAAGTCCTTCCAATCCTTTAAGTATTTCAATAAATCAGAACCCGTTATAAAATAAAGTTCATCCTTAGGGTATATTTTTTTAAACCGCCTTATTGTATCAATTGTGTATGACCTGCCTTTTCTTTTAATCTCTATGTCTGAAACAGAGAAATGCCTGTTGCCGCATATGGCTAATCTGACCATATTGTATCTATCCAAGGCAGGGGCGATTTCTGAATTATTTTTATGCGGCGGAAGATAGGCAGGCACAAAGACAACCTTATCAAGGCCTAATTTCTCCCTTATCTCCTCCGCAAGAATAAGATGCCCCAAGTGAACCGGATTAAATGTCCCACCCAATATACCTAGTTTTAGCTTCATAATAAACCCACATTACACATTTCTAATTTGGCCTTGACCAAATACCATATATTTGTAGGTAGTCAACTCTTCTAATGCCATAGGGCCACGCGCATGCAGTTTATCTGTAGAGATGCCTATCTCCGCTCCTAAACCAAATTGTTTTCCGTCGGTAAAACGCGTTGAAGCATTCACATAAACACAGGCAGAATCCACCCCCCTTAAAAAAGCCAGGGCGTTTTCATAATTATCTGTAACTATTGCATCTGAGTGATGTGAGCCATACTCGTTTATATGGGTGATAGCCTCATTAACATCCCCAACCACCTTTACTGAAAGAATTAAATCCAAATACTCTGTGCGATAATCTCTTTCGGTTGCCTTCCTTATCCCTTTAACGATTCTTTGAGTTATAGGACAGCCGCGAATCTCAACCCCTGCCTCCTTAAAGTTCTTAAGCATGCCAGGCAGAAACCTGCCAGATACATCCTTATGCACAAGCATAGACTCCATAGCATTGCAAACTCCAGGGCGCTGGACCTTGGCGTTAAAACATATCTCTTCGGCCATATTAAGGTCTGCCCACTCATCTACATAGACGTGGCAGATGCCTTTATAATGTTTTATTACAGGTATGCGCGATATTTTCGTAACCCTATTAATCAAACCCTCTCCGCCACGGGGAATAACGAGATCTATATAGCCGTTTAATTTTAACAATATATCTATGGCATTGCGTTGGCTAAAACTCATCATATTCACAGCGCCTTCTGGAATATTGTATTTCTTCAATGCCTCTTTAATGGCAATGTATATGCTTAAATTCGTATGCAGGGCTTCACTCCCACCGCGCAGGATAACACAATTGCCCGACTTAAAACAAAGCCCTATGCAGTCAGATGTCACATTAGGCCTGGATTCATAAATGATAGCGATGACACCTATAGGCAGCCGCACCTTATGAATCCACAAGCCATTTGGCCGTCGCCATGCCTTTATAACCTCGCCTACAGGATCAGTTAATTGAACAAGTTCCAACAAGGAATCCGCCATATCCTGTATCCTTTTGTCATTTAATACTAACCTGTCAATAAATGCGCTGGATAATCCCTGTCTTCTGGCTAAGGATAGGTCCTTCTTGTTCGCCTTAAGAATGGAATCCTTATGCTTAATTAATGCCTTACCCATACTCTTTAAGGCGTCATTTTTAATCTCTGTTGACAAATTAGCCATAAATGCCCTTGCCTCATAGGCTTGCCTGGCTATGTCTATAACTTCTTTTTTTATATCCATATGCGCTCCTGTTATATTAATAAAAATTATGCCTTATCAGCCGTTAATATCGCTATGTTATCGCAATGGATTACCTCTTTATCAGAACGCCTGCCCATAACCTTCTCCAACTGCCTGCTGGAAATAAAAACCCTTCCCCTGGCAAATTCCAATTTTTGTTTATCTATAATACCAACTACATCTCCTTCTTCAAAATCCCCATCTACCCCAACAACGCCGACAGAAAGCAGGCTTTTTCTATTTAAAAGCGCGCGTTTCGCTCCGTCATCAACCATAATTTTCCCTTTTGGTTTTACCCCAAAGGCAATCCACCTTTTTCTTGCAGCAAGGCCTCCTTTAGGCAGAAATGTAGTCCCGTATTTTAACGGCTCTTCTATGATGGATGAAATGATATCCTTTTGTCTGCCATTTGCAATAACGCAAGGGATCCCTGAATCCACTGAAATCTTAGCCGCCTCTATTTTAGTTACCATACCGCCCACGCAGGTCTTCTTATCAGTGGGGCAGGCAAGGGCTTTTATCTGCGGGGTAATCTCCTCAACCACCCTCACCACGGATTTATCCTTATCCAGAAGCCCGTCTATATCTGAAAGAATAATCAGCATATCCGCTGAGACAAGGCTTGCCACAAGCGCAGAAAGTTTATCGTTATCCCCAAATTTAATTTCATCCGTAGATACGGTGTCATTCTCATTTACAATGGGGATACTTCTGTAGCCTAACAATGCCAGGATAGTGTTTTTTGCGTTTAGGTATCTATTTCTATCATTAAAGTCATCCCAGGTCAAAAGCACCTGAGCAACATTAATCCCGGGGTATTTATTGATGCACCTGCGGTAGGCGTTCATTAACTCATTTTGACCAATGGCAGCAACTGCCTGCAAATCAGACACTACCTTAGGTCTGGAATCTAACTTTAATATAGACATCCCCATTGCGATAGCACCGGATGAGACCAGCACCACCTCTTTGCCATTTTGCATCAACTTCGCTAACTGAGATACTGTATCATCAAAGAATTTAAAATCAATGCATCCTTTGCCAGAGGCAAACAAACTGCTGCCTATCTTAACAACAACCCTTTTATAATTTTTTTGCGATTGCTTCAATTAAATCCTCCAGCCCTTCTTTTTTTAAAGCGGATATTGGATACACCCGTTTTCTAATTGTTTTTTTGAATCTCTCCAAATTTGCTGCAGCGCCTTCTAAATCCATTTTATTCGCCACAATAATCTGGGGTTTTTTATAAACCTCTTTACTATAATTTTTTAGTTCTGAGTTTATTATCCTGTAATCCTCTATCGGGTCCCTGCCTTCAGATGAACCCATATCAATTAAATGCAAAAGGAACCTACAACGTTCAACGTGTCTTAAAAATTTATCCCCTAATCCCCTACCCGTTGACGACCCTGCGATAAGCCCGGGGATATCCGCTATGATAAAACCGTTATCTAAAAGATTTACCACTCCTAAAACAGGGAATTTTGTGGTAAAAGGATAATTTGCAATCTTGGGATGGGCGTTTGAAATATTAGAAATTAACGTGGATTTTCCGGCATTAGGAAAACCTATCACGCCAACATCGGCGATAAGTTTAAGGTCTAATAATAACTGCCTTTCTTCGCCTGGCTGTGGCGGTGTGGGTTCTTCCCTGCGCCTGTTTCCAAGGCCGCCCCTTCCACCTGAGGCAACAATAAAACTATCCCCGTCTTTATCTAAATCCCTAAGCAGACAATTAGACCTTACATCCCTGACTATTGTGCCAACAGGTACCCGTATAACAACAGGTGGCGCATCCTTGCCTTTTTTATTCTTCCCTGAACCATGGCCGCCATGCTGACCGTAAAAATGCCGGTTATACTGAAAGTCAAGCAGGGTATGAAGGTTTCTATCCGCCTTAATGATTATATCAGCGCCCCTTCCGCCGTCTCCGCCATCTGGAATTCCTCTACGGGTATATTTATCGCGGTATATGCTCTTACATCCGCGGCCGCCATCTCCTGCCTTAACATATATCTTAACATTATCAATGAACATTTGAAATATAAGTTAAATTAATGGGTCAATAATCTATAGTCGATAGTCTATGGTGTTTTACGCTCATGGAAAAAGAGATAATTTTGCCCTGGCAGATTAAATCTCAATCCCCTTTATTTTTAGCCGCGTGAGTTGCTGACGATGCCCTTTCTTCCAGTGGGATGATTTGCGCCTGCGATATTTAAAAGAAACTACCTTTTTTGCCTTAAATTGCCCGATGACTTCTGCCGTAACCTTGGCGTCTTTTAAATATGGCCTGCCAACTTCAATCTGTTCATCCTTGGCTACTAAAAGCACTTTGTCAAAAGTAATATCACCGTCACTCTCAGGGCTTAATTTTTCCACTTCAATAACATCCCCTTGTTTAACACGATACTGTTTTGCTCCAACCTCAATTATTGCATACATTTGCCACTCTCCTTAAGTTGACGCCGCGCTCTTTAAATTATCAAAGAGCCACGGAATAATCTTTTTTATAGAATTTTAATATTATCATATAATTTAATGAGGGTCAAGCACAAATTCACCAACCGCCCGCCTAACCTTATTAGTATTGAGTATTGTGTAATGTGTAATGAATAATGAGTAATTATCTGTGGATTATAATCACGGATTTAACGGATTTTTAAGCGGATTACCACGGATAATACTATTATAAACAACCCCTTGCCTTAATTAAACAATGCCTTTATCCGTGTAAATCCGTGTTCTTTTTTAATCCGTTTAATCCGTGTTCTTTTAATCCGTGTTAATCCGTGATTAAACTCGCTAACTCGCTAACTTTCTTTAGTTTTGCCTTTTGCTCTTTGCGTTTTGCGTTATCTAAGGTACCTGTGGATTATAATCACGGATTTAACGGATTTTAAACGGATTACCACGGATAATACTATTATAAACAACCCCTTGCCTTAATTAAACAATGCCTTTATCCGTGTAAATCCGTGTGGCTTTTTAATCCGTTTAATCCGTGTGTCTTTTAAATCCGTGTTAATCCGTGTTTTTTAATCCGTGTTAATCCGTGATTAAAATGCGCTAACTTTTAGTATTGAGTATTGTGTATTGCGTTACTTAGGCGGCTTAATTAATTTTAATGTCTTCTACATGTAAGGCAGGATTTGATACAAGATTAATGCTTGTTTTAAAGGTGTGCTCAAGCAAACGCAGATTATCCTTGTTTTTCATAATTTCGTCAATCACAACTGGATTTATAGACAGGTTAACCCGTTTTATACCCTTATTTTTCATCAAGAATCTTTTTAATTCCTTAAGGGCATAGATTGACATAGTAACTGCTGACTTTACCTTTCCCCTGCCCTGGCAATATGGGCAATCCTGATAGGAAATAGTCTGCACAGTATTATGGACTCGCTCCCTGGTCATCTCTACGAGGCCGAATTTAGAGATGCCCAATATATCATACTTTGCCTTGTCATTACTCAAGGCCTTCTTTAGGATATTCAGGACCTCGCGCCTGTGGTTTTCTTTTTCCATATCTATAAAATCAATGACTATAATCCCCCCTAAGTCGCGCAGTTTAAGCTGCCTCGCCGCTTCAACAGCCGCCTCGCAGTTAACCTTAAAGGCAGTCTCTTCATGTTCAAGTTTCTTGTTAAAACCGCCGCTATTTACGTCAATAACAACAAGCCCTTCAGTAGGTTCAATAACAATATACGCCTTTGATTTTAAATATACCTTGCTCTCAAAAATCCTGTTTATTTGTCTTTCTATGTCTTTGTCTTCAAATAAATCACTACCTTTATATAACTCAACACGGTTAGTCAAATAACTTAAAAATGCCCTCATAAAACGCAGGATGCGATAATACTCAACCTTTGAATCTACTATTAACTTAGAAACATCCTCTGTAAATGAATCCCTTATGACCCTTAATGTTAAATCATATTCTTCATATGCCAGGCTTGGCGCTTTTCCGGCGTGGGCTATCTTTTCAATCCTCTTCCAGAGTTTAAACAAAAAATTGGCATCGCGAAGTAATTCCTGCCTTGACCTACCATAGGCTGCTGTGCGCACAATAAAACCCGGGTTACCTGGAAATTTTACATCTTGGAAAATCTGCCTAAGGCGCCTGCGCTCTTCTTCGTCTTCTATCCTGCGGGAAATCCCAATCTGTGTATCCTGCGGCATCAACACCAGGTATCTACCTGGAATGCCTATGTGGCAGGAAAGCCGCGGCCCCTTTGTCCCGAATGATTCTTTAACCACCTGCACCAGAATTTCCTGGCCCTTTTTTATTTCCTTGGGCCTTAATTGGGCATCCATAGATTCAAAGGCGTGTTCTATCTCGGATATATAAAGAAAACCCTTTTTGGGCAAGCCGATATCCACAAATGCGCCGCCGATGGAAGAAAGCACTGTTTCAATCTTTCCATTGTAGATATTGCCTACGATTGTTTTATCCTGAGGTCTTTCAATATAAAACTCCTCCAGGCGTCCGTCGTTAGTTATCGCTGCCCTTTTTTCCTGGGGCTCAATGTTAATTAATATTTCTTTAGCCATATCTTTTATTTAATGAAAATTTTAGCAGATTTAATTTCAATCCCTTCAGGCATCTGCCGCTGTAATCTAAATCTGAATTCCTCAGGTTCAATCACCTCTCTTAAGACTACCTGCGCCTCCTCGTGTTCGCTCTCTACCCCTAATTTTAATGCCCTTTTGATGCTAAACTTTGGGTGGGGATTAAACCCTTCTGTTATCTTAAGAAGAAATCCTGCCCGACGCAATGCCCTATAAAAAAGCCGCATCAGGTCTAAGTGGGATATATATTTCATATATCCTTTTTTTGAGAATACAAAACTTACTGTATACATAAATAATAGAGGTGGCTTTTGGGGTTTTATACTAAAGACATCTCTTGCCTGGCTTAAATGTTAAAACCTGGATTTATCTGGGGTTTTGTTTCTTGGGTTGAGCCTTTTTAGCCTTGACATCCTTGCCTAAATTGTCCTTAAGTTCTGATATGTATTCAGGCGAAAATTGACCTTCTTTTACGATATGGGCTGTAATAAAGATGAGTAAATCTACTTTGCCTATATCAACTGTGTCCCTGCTGAATAATATGCCAAGTATTGGAATTTTACCCAAGAAAGGTATGCCCTGCCTGTTTTTGGTTTTTATATCCTTAAGCAAACCGCCGATTACAACAGTCTCTCCATCTTGCATCAAAACCCTTGTCTCCGCCTCTCTGGTTTCTATAATAGGGTAGGCTGCGATATTTGAACCTGAGCCCCCTAATTTATCAGTAAAAGAAGTTACCGCTGGATGCACCACCATATTGATGTAATCCCCTTCTCCTACCTGGGGAACTACATTTAGTTGAATACCTATATCCTGATAATAATCTAAGGTTACTGTGGTAACTGTGGCGCTTGAAGAAGAAGATGTGGTATCCTGTTTCAATATAGGATATCGCGTCCCTACCAATATGGTCGCCTCCTGATTATTCAGGGCTAAAATACTTGGGGCAGATAAGGTATTTGTATGCACATCTTCCTCAAGTGCATGCAATACCGCTGAAAATTGCGTGCCTGTCAAGTGCTGGAATAAAACCTGTAAGCCGGTATTATCAGTCGTAATAGTGCTTGCCTTAGGACCAAATCCTGAAGGATTAACCTGGCCTGTAAGCATATGGCCTGCTATAGTGGAAACATCAATGCCGTTTTTCTTGTCAAATGGCGTGGAATAAAGCGTTGTAGAAGTGGCGCCGCTTGAGCCTGTGCCCCAATCAAAGCCTATGTCTTTAAGCCTGTCTCTACTTACCTCCATAATCCTGGTTTCAATCAAAATCTGTTTGGGCTTTACATCTATCTTCTGAATAACCTCTTTTAATTTATCCAGGACAGGGACGATATCAGTTATGATTAATACCTTTGAACGGCCCATCCTTTCTTCTGCCACCCGCTTACGTTTGCCAAGTGTCTCGCCGCCAAATTCCCATCCTGCCTGCCCTGTCATCTCTAATATTGTAATTTTCCCCCTCGGGGAAAGTTGCGGGTCAAGCGCCTTTTTAGCGTCCTGGGCGTCTATGTATTTTAAAGCAAAAACCTCAGTGGCAGTGGGCTGCACCTGGGCTAATTCAACCTCCTGTTTTTTCTGGGCAGTCAACTTATCTATAGGCGCAACGATAATAATGTTGCCCTGCTTATCATAGGCAAACCCGTGTGTCTTAAGTATGGCGTCTAATGCCTTCTCCCACGGGACATCTACGAGCCGTATGGTTACATTCCCCATAACCTCGGCAGTAGTCACAATATTCACCCCTGCCTTCATTGATATAATCTTTAAGACATTGCGGATATCCGCCTCCTTAAAGTCCAGTGTAACATTCTCGGAAATAGCGAGGCTTTCTGCCTTAGCAGACTGTTGTTCTGGCTCAGTCTGCGCCTCTGGCGCATTATCAGAGACGGCAGGAACAGGATTTTCCTGGGCGCATAAAGAAATGGAGAAGATAAAAACAAGGGAAAAAACAATAGTTAAAATTTTCAAATGTTCTTTCACTATTCCTCCTTTTTTAACCATATCTCTTCAGTCTCGCCCTCTTTAATGAGGACAACCTTATTTTTTTCTATCTTTAAAACCTGATAATCGCCGATAGTATCTCCGACCTTAACAACCTCGCCGTTAAGTATAGCGTAGGAAATGGCGTGTTCGTCATAGATTATGCCCTCAAGGGACATAGTTAAGTTTTTATTCTCCTCTTCTTCAAGTTTAAGAAGCCTGCCGTCAGAAGTAACAAGGGGGATAAACGGGTCGCGCCTGCCCTTTGAATCATAGGTAAACTCATCCTGCGCCGATAGATTAATGGCGCAGATTAAAATGGAGATTGTGCAGATAAAAAAGATTAATATAAATTTATTTTTTGGCATAGGTTTTTAATACAATGTTGATATTGTGATTAAAGTAGTCGCTTGAGTTGCGGATTATCCTTAAATCTTCCACCGCAATAAAATATTTTCCGTTTTCAAGGGAATTTATAAATTTCCCAAGGGGATGATAAGGGCAGGATAAATCCAGATTTATCGTATATGGCGTAAGCCTTATCTTGGATATAACCTCGGCCTTGGATTTTGAGTCTTTTAGCGGCCTTGCCTGGATAATCTTCACCCCATACTGATTGGCAACCTCGGATATATACTCTAATAACGCGGGCATCTCGGAATCCCGAATAAATGTCTTGGCCTTTGAAATGATAGCGTTCTGGCGCATTTTCTCATTATCTAAATTCTCCAAATCCTTCTTTAAGGCGACGAGGTCTTTTTTAAGTTTAACTATTTTTGAGGATGCGGTTTTAAGACCCTTAAACTGCGCCTTAAATAGAAAGGCGATATCAACGCAAAGAATGACAACAAAAACACCTATGATAAAAATTATCTTCTTATTGTCTGATTCTAAACCGCGAAGTTTTTCCTGCCAGTTTATCATTTTATTTTAATGTTGCTGATAAAACAAATTCTTCGGTGTCATAACCGCCGATATTCCTTACAAGGATTGAATTTAATTCAAAATTTGAAAAATCCTTGATAAACATTTCGTCCTTCTTTAAATTCTCCATAAACCTATTTATCAGGCCTATCCCTTCTTTCTTTAAGGAAACGCTTGAGCCCCTTATAGTAACATTTTTTCCTGAAACAGAAATATCATTCAGCCAAACGCCGTTAGGCAAATCAAGGCTTATTTTATTCAACTTCTTAGACCATTCCACCCTTTCTTTAAGAAGTTGCTGGGCGGTAACGGCATCCTGCGACAGAAACTCGTATTGCTGCCTGAACTTCTCAAGGCTTTCTCTCTGTGGGGCTAACCGCTGCCAGTTTCTCTCCAATAAACCCAACTGAAAGCCCTTTGTCAGCCACAAAAGACCCAAAAGTAAATGTATAAATAAAATTACCCCTGCTATTGGCGGGATAAGGTATAAAAAATACTTAGGGCTTAAATATGATTTTTTTTCTTTGCTTACCCTGAGTTCATGTGGCAGGAGATTTATCTCTATCATCTTAATTATCCGCGCAAGGCTAAGCCTGTGGCTATTGCCATCTGTTTAGATACAGCCTTAATTTTGTCAGCATCCGCCACGCCTAAAGTGTTAATCTTAAGGAGCGGGTCCCAGTATTCTACTTCAATGTCCAAAAGATTTGCCAGGATATCTTTAAAACTGCTTAACTGGCTTCCGCCGCCGCTTAAAAAAATCTTAACTACGCTTGAGGCATTCTGGCTTTCGTAGTAATCAAAGGATACCCTGACCTCGCGGGAAATATTTGCAAGAACTGCCTCAGTCGCCTTATTAATTTTGTCTGCGACGGATGCGTCTGGTTTAAGTTTTAATTCTTCAGCGGATTTAAAATCCAAAGCCAGGGAATCAGACAGGTGCTTGGTAAAATGATTTCCAGCAATCTGGATATCGCGGCTTAAACGGGGTATGCCTGAATCCAGAATATTGAGATTGCTATACGCCGCGCCGATGTTAAGAAGGGCTATTGTCTTATCCTTAAGGTTTCCATCCTCGCCATAATTAAAATTAAATGCGTTAACCAAAGCGAGTGAATCAATATCAACAACGTTTACCTTTAGCCCTGCATCATCCATTATCTTTAACCTCTGACTCAAGAATTCCTTTTTTACAGCAGCCACTAAAACCAGCATTTTGTTGTCAGGCAAATCGGATTTTAATATAAAACTATCCAGATTCACCTCGGATATAGCAAACGGGATGTACTTCTGGGCTTCAAATTTTAATGCCTGGTCCAACTCACCCTTTTCCATTCTCGGAAAATTAACGTATCTGATTATGGCATAAGGGGCTGAGACAGAGATATTCACCCTGTTTACATCTTCTCCCTCTGTTATTTTTTTTATAACAGGCCCTAAATCCAGGGCGCCTGGCTCAATGCCAAAACTGCACAGCCCGATGGCTCCATCCGGAGAAAATTTTAACTTAACTAATTTTACCTGCGAGGTGCCGATATCAAGCCCAACAGAAAATTTTTCTTTAGAGAATTTAGTATCCAGTCTATTTAAAAATGGCACCTTATCTAACATAGTATATTTAAATTTCATCAGGGTGTAAGAGGGTAGGGCTTCTGGGTGTCTGTCCAGGAATTAATCTGTACATCTGTATTTATTCCTAAATTTTTTATTGCCTCCATATATTCCCTTCCGTGCCCCGGAGGATCAAAATTAATCTGCTCATTACCCGTTATAGTTGTAGTTCCTCCAGCCCAAACCCCGCCGTCAATATTAATCACACTACCACCGCCACCATGCATCCATATA